>Ga0247819_10000009_pt1 | contig 158470 bp, 197 predicted proteins | sample 13C_Xylose_Day6_FD_193428 | JGI IMG/M metagenome (GOLD analysis project Ga0247819, IMG submission 193428) | Soil microbial communities from agricultural site in Penn Yan, New York, United States - 13C_Xylose_Day6 | ecosystem: Environmental > Terrestrial > Soil > Agricultural land | place... | reverse complement strand
AGGGGCTGGGGCAGGTGCAGGGGCCGGCGCTGGTGCGGCAACCTCTACACCAAAGTGCTTGGCCAACGGCTCAAGACCGCCGTTGAAGCCCTGGGCCACACAGCGGAATTTCCAGTCACCATTTCGGCGATAAAATTCGCCGAGGATGAGAGCTGTTTCCTTCATGCCCCCAGTTGGGATTTGAGCTTCAATTCCACCCGTCACTACAACCGAAAGTTGTGACACGCGCTCAAAGCTCGCCTTGTTCTCGTAGATCGTGGCAGTCAGCGCCACTTTCTCAACTGCAGACTCAAGGCGACTCGTATCGAGGGAAAACACTGCGCGACCGGCCGAGGATTCGGTCAGCTGTACAGCTCCACCCAAAATTTGAGGTTGTCCATAGAAGCACATGTCGCCGTCGCCTCGGACTTTCGCCGAAGCGCCCAGTGCGAAGGCCGAGACGTCAATGTCGGCCCCCGGGATTGGCGAGTAATTGATATCAACGCGAAGCTGGCCGCTGGCAACCGGCGCATTACCACCAGGTACGAGAGTAGCCATTAGCGGAGCGCCTGAACGGCCAGAGTGATCAGGTCGTCGGCAGTGCGGCCATTCGTGGTGGTACCGATTGCCTTGAATTCCCAGTCGCCATTTTCGCGAGCCAGGCTCGCCATGACGATGCCGGTGTGCCCACCTTTTTCAGAAAGGTTGAAGCGTGCCAGCTCGGTGTTGTTGCTGCCATTCACGATACGGCAGTAGGCCTTTTCGACCTTCTCAAATGACTGTCCCGTGAATGAGTTAACGGTAAAAATCAAGTACTTAACGGAGGCAGGCAGGCGCTGCAGATCGACGTTAATGGTCTCGTCATCGCCTTCGCCATCACCGGTACGATTGTCACCGGAATGTTTGATCGAGCCGTCCTGGGATTTCAGTTGGCGGAACCACACCAGGTCGATTTTTTGGTAATCGCTGTTCAGCAAAATGCAGGAAGCATCGAGGTCGATCTCGGCACCGCCACCAAACATCTTGCCGAGGAAACCGCCCGCCTTGACTGGGTCCCAACCCAAACCAAGGCTGATGCTGGTCAGCGAACTGCCGGCCGTTTTAGCCAGGGAGATGGATTGCTGTTTTTGCAGGGTAAGTGCCATGGTTACGCTCCTTGTTGGTCATCAGTGTTAGCGTGCCGATCAGGGTTGACCGTCACCTGCAGGTTGGCGTGCGCGACAATGCTCACACCCGAATTCCTGCTTGAATCTGCCCGTAGGCGAAGACGACGCCATACGGGATGAAAATGTCGCCAGTGTGCTTCTTGCGCCGCAGCCAACAACTCGAAATCGCCGCGGGTGTCACCCCATGCTTTAAGCCGGTACTGGCCCAGTGGCCCGTACACAGCCTCGAGCCTGAGTACTTTGTTCTCGCATCTGCAGTTGTTGCCAGTCATGCGCCCGGTCAACAGACCGTCTACTACCTCAAGCTCGGTGCCGATCAATTTGATGCCAAGTCGATCCGCAAACGGCTGGAGCACCAACGCTGGGGACGCGGAGCAGAGAGTAACTACTGCTCGCGCCTCTACTTCGGCGGCGACAGATTTTAAACCTGAAGGGCGCATGAGCTGTTCCCAAAACAACCCGCAGAATTTCACGGCCTGCTCCTGCACCCATTTCATTTCTACGCCTGTAAGAAACGTGCTGATCAGCTGTGCTTTCAACTCATCACGATTCAAACGCCGAGCCAGGAATCGAACGCTTGGCAGGGCAAGCCGCAAAATGCGTCGATTGAATTCACGGGTTCCGAAGGCAAACTTCAGGAAGGGAACGAAGCTATCGTGCCGGGTCAGCGTGCCGTCGAAGTCAAAAACCGAAAGCACCTGACGGCTTGGCCCGCCAGCATCGTCAAATTCCAATGTCATCGCGCGGCCTCGGCCAAACGAATAGGCGCCTCAATGGGTCCTACATCCGGTTGCCGGACCCCGTGCCACTCTGCTCGCTCAAGGATGTTGACCGCCCACTTGTAATGGGTCGCAGGCTCGCACATGGCATCGTTGTGCTTGAACACTGCCGGAGCAACGTCACTGACAATCATCTTCGCGCAGTTGAGGTCTTCGAGGCTTACGCGCAACGTGTCCTGGATGGTGGTGATCTGAGATGGATGAATCGCCGTCTTCCCTACCAAGCCATGGGCGATGTCGAGTTCCAGCTCCTCCATCAGCAAATGCGGTGTCGCGAGCTGTTCGAACACCGGTGCCGTCAGTGCGAAACCTTGAGACCCCATGACGCCCGCCAACATTGGGATCACATAGCCCATTGGGGTGCTGTAGAGCGTTGTTGCGGGATTGCGACGAAGTCCAAGGCTTCCCATCAGGTCGTTCCCGCCGATACGTAGGGCGATAATTCGCTGATTCAGGTTCGCCTTCAGCGCCTGGCCCAACTCGACCATTGCACCTGGGTTGAATACATCTGTGGTTTCCAGCGTAGGCATGAGATACAGCGCCGGGTTTGTAACGGCCTGTTCCCATTCCCCGAGGTTGCGCAGGGTCAATTTCGGCACAACGAACCCATCAACGTGGGCCATCAAAGGCCATTCATTCAGCACGGCAGCCATCACCGAATCCCGGGGACGAACAAACAGCAGCGGACCTTCGGACGGACGTCCACCGCGCTCGTTGATCGCGGTCAGCAGGCCATGCAGATTTCTCAAAGCCGTGTCGACGTCAATCTCCGCGACCGCATCTTCCAGGCAAACGACCAAAGAACGCAGTTCTGGCAGTTTTGTGCGGAAAACCACATCCAGCAGATCCGCACGTGTGGCCGGCATGTAGAGCGTTGCCCCAAGGGCATAAGGAGAAAGGACTTTCATCAGCTCACACTCCGAATGATGGTTACCGCCCGGTAAGGGCCCAATGCCGCACCAACTTCTTCCACAGCCACCCCAGCGCCCTCTGTAAGGTGCATGAGCAACTGAACATCGCTGTCGCTACGGCTGCGAACCAAGACGTGATCCGGTACGCGACGCAATACCGCGCGGGTTGCTTCGGCAATACCTGGCTTTACTCGGTTGAGATTGGTAATGCCGAACTGGGAGGCCAGCGACTTGACTACGTGCGCAGCTGCACCCTGCAATTCAAATCGCTGGGTGTCGGACCATGGCGAGGCTTGAGGAACCGTCCCCAGCGCCTTTCGCTTCTCCTCGATCTGCTCGATGAACTTGCGGGTTACATCGTGCTCACGCAGGTGTTCGTAAACCACACAACCATGTAGGCCTGCATCCGTGGGCCAGATGGAGCGCGAAACCAGACCAGACACCGTCGCACCAAGGATGCCGGAGGGGATAACCCAGTCTTCAGCCGACGCGGACAACCACGCGCGGCCGCAGGGATCTGCCAGCACAACAAGTCGAGGCTCCTCAGGGAAGCGCGAGTCACCATTGAGGCTGCGCTGAATCTCACCAGAGATAGCGCCCTTCCCTGTCCAGCCATCGACGAAGACAATGTTCTCGGAACCATGCGCCTGAATGATCGCCTCGAGGGCAACTTTGTCGATCCCCCGATCTCGGACGATGCTGATTCCGTAGTGGTGCGCATCTCGACCCATGTCGAGCAGGGCCCGACGCAACAACACGCCGAGCGGCAGGCCAGCACGAACGAACGACACGAGCACAATTGACGGGCCCGTGCATGCCTCGCTCAGCGCCAGCGCCAGGGACTGAACATCCATGGCCATACGGGTACCGTTTTGTTCAAGAGCGCGCTCGTACAGGGCTTTATGCACGTCAGTTGGCGCACTCTCCAGGCTGATCATTTCGGAGTAGTGCTTCTGCTTCGACTGAATCAGACGCTCCTTCTCCAAGACATCAGTGGTTTCCATCTGAACGGCCTGCAGCAGGAACTGAACGTCATCTGCTGCATAGCTGCCGCTCCCTACGGTAACCAGACCCGCAATGGCCTTAGTCATGGACTTTCCCTCCAACCAGCTTGGCCAATTGGCTACGCGCAGGGGTCGCCCACATATGACACTCTTGCATGAAACCGAGGTCAGTGATGCTGTCCCCAAAGCCCAGTACCGGACGCTCACCATTGGCCTCACGATCACGGCGCAACAATTCTTGAACGGCCACTTCCTTCGACAGGCCTAGCGGCAAGAACGCGAGATTGTTGGAATTGCCGTGGATGTGCATGCCTTCCAGCAAACCGCGCGCCTGTACTTCAGCGAGAACCGTTTGCAGGACTTCATCGTTGGATTCGTTGTGCTTGGTCACCACGTAGTGGCGAAGGCCTTCTTCCTCGACAACCCATCCGCGCAAGGAAATACCAAGCTCTTTACCAATGGCGATGGTTGCTTCACTGAGGCCTGGCAAGCGAGCCTGATAGTCGGCAAGAACATCACTCATGCGGGCTTGCCATTCCTCGTCAAGCTTTCCATCAGCACCAAGGATCACACCGCCGTGGGAGCAAACTGCGCCATGCGTGAAAGGCAGTTGCACACGACCGAATGCTTCAACGCTGCGTGCTGTAACGGGGACCACGTCGGTCGTGGTCAGGAGCCAATGGGCGAGGGAATGTTGAACCGTGCTCATGTAGCCGTTGGGTTGACCCTCGATATCGAGGGTCGCAGTAACCCGCGGCGAACCTTCTGGCATTTTGCGAGCAGTCTGGAACAGGGTGTCGTCGAGATCGACCAGGGCGAGGGGGCGCTTATTGACCATCGACAATCACCTCCGCGTTCAGGGATTCAATCAGCGCGGCGGACACAGCCTGTGCCGGTGTTTCAGAACAAATCAGCACTCGATCAAACTGACCGGGGGTCACGTTGTAGAGGAAGTTGGGGATACCGAGACCGTAGTTGTCCGCGAACGACAAGGCGTGACCGATGGCATGGCCCAGAGCGATTGGCGAGCGACTGGTCGAACTGAAATGCACATCTGCACCAGCAAGCTCCAAGCGTTCTGCGAGCAGAAACGGACGCCAGACGAATTCACTGGTACCGACCACAAGTACGCGCTCCCCTACTTTGACGTTCAGGTCCAGAGCCAGGGTGTCTTCTACGACGCGAATACCATGACGCCCCCAGTCACTCTCCGCCGTCAACGGCCACTCACCAGGCTCGATGGTACCTACGGCCGGCATGTCCGGTAGCGGCGCGTCCGCGTCCTCGTGGAAGGTGTAGGAGCCCTGCAACAGCGACACCTGATGAGCAGAGTCCCCGATGGTTTTACGCACCGCATCGCCGGACCAATCGGTCAGCACGCACGTCACCACTCGCTCGACCTGAGTCAGGCCGGCATCGACCAGCGCACGGTGAAGATTGATGAACGTTTTGCCGGTGGAGGCTTCGTCGTCGACCAGCACCAGCGAACGGGCATTCAACATCATTTCCCGAACATCGGGATCGACAGGCAGATGAATGAGATGAGCGCTGGCGTGGCTATGCTCTTCTTCAAAACGGGCGAACAGTTCGTTGCCTGTAGGGTGACGTGTGCTGACCATGTAGACGGTGTCAGGGCGGGTCGTGCTGAAGGCACGATGTACGCCGGCACCCAAGCCAACTGCTGTTTCCGCCATGCCGATAACGAGCACAGGCCCTGGCAGGTCTTCAGGTATTTGCGCCGCGAGACTGTGAAAGCTCGCATTCATGATCGATGGACGAACAGGGATATGGCGGCCCAGTACTTTGGACACGAATAGAAACGCACGCTTGGGATTTCGGCGCTCGGCAAAACCGAACAAGGAGTCCGGGTCGATCTGTGAGGCATCGACGGTGACATCGAGACGCCCGCGCATCAGTTGTGCGCTTAGCGCTTGTGTAACTGCGTTACTTTCCATGAAACAAATTCCTAGGTTAGCGTGAGGTCGATAACCTAACGTTTCGTCCGCAGCTTTCAAGTCAAAATAGGGGTTAAAAATTCTTGGCTTCGACACGCCACATAGATGCTTGGGCCGAGCGCGCTAATTCAGCAGTTGTGAAAGTCTTGCTGTTGGATGTTTGAGGTGCATCGACTCGGCACGCATCCAGAAAGGAGAGGAGCAACGACGCCTTAACCGCAAAATTCATATTTTGAGCATCAGGCATTGTCGACGTGACCAAACCAACTACGGCACCTGATGAATCAAACAAGGGAGATCCGCTAGAGCCTGGTTGAATGGCCGCGGTAAATTGCAAAAGGCTGGAATCGTTGTGTAGGCCAAACAACGCCGACACACCACCCTGGGTAACGTGCACACCGCCACCGGCAAACCCTGACAACGGGAAACCCAAAGCAACAACAGATTCGCCTAGGTCACAGCCAAAGCCCTTTTTGAAGGACACTGGTTTCAGTGCGGGGGATTCCATGACTCTGAGGAGAGCGATGTCGTTACGCTGATCGATTACGACTGGCTCCGCACGATATCGACCCTCAAAGGAGGAAATAGATATCTCACTCATACCCTCGATTACGTGGGCACAGGTGAGCACATGGCTCTGCGAAACAGCGAAGCCGGTACCGGTTGCTCCCGTGCGCGATCGATCAGGATCACCTGAACGACTGCGCCCTTTGGGGTGAGCGTCATTGATATCGATGCCGATCCGACGCCCGAGGGCTGCCAACCCATAAGCCGAACCCTCAGCTAGGGCGCGAAACTTCCATTGCTGATTACGGATGTAGAACTCGCCGATGATGATCGCCGCTTCACCGTTATCGTGAAGGTCCAATCGGTATTCGATCTGTTCGTCCACAAGCAAATGCAACGAACGGAGCTCGCTTACAGGACCGGCTGCGGAAAATGTGTACGCGATGAGAAGCACCCGATCGCTACCGGTAGGGAGGGATGCCAAGTTCAGCTTGCAACCGACTTTAGCCTGGTCGCCGCTCCACTCCATCCAAGACTGTGCAGTCTGAAAAAGAGCAGGCTCACCAGTAGGTTGGCGTTTGTCATTCACCGGCAGTATGGCAATCGCAGCGTACTCCCCGAAAGCCGAGGAGTTTCCGCATTCCAGAGTCCATTCACTCCGTGCACCTGATACCGCGGTGTTTGCGCCGGGCGCGAGCACCATCATCCCTTGATCTCTCCTTGAGTGCTTCAAACCACCGCCCGTGGCAGCGATCCAATGGTACCAAACTTCAAATAACTCGATGCGAGTCAGGATGTCATTTTGATGCTACAGCTGCAACGGTGACGCCCTTCACGCGAACATCTGGCCGCCAAACGGTAGCCGGCTCTGGGAGATTAAGGCGGCGCGTTGCAAAAATGCCCGCCAAGTTGACGCCAGCCTCCCGGGTATAACCAACGCCACCAGAGTAGCGGGGGTTGATTTCCAACAAGTGGGGATGACCGTGAGCATCATCCTTCGTCTGTACATTCACGATGCCGTCACATTGGAAATGCTCGGCCGCTTTGAGTGCAAGTTCGACCGCCGGACCTTCCTTTTCAAAGATCTGATGGACGCCAGTCTTTCTTCTGGCTACGAACGACACCGCCCGCCCAGCCTCACAGACCATGTCGACAGAACACTCGCTCCCAGCCATGTAAGGCATGACAAGCATCGGCGGCGGCGAAACTCCATCACAGTACGCACGCATGTAGGTTTCGAAATTCGCAACTCGCGCATCGGGATCAGCAAAACAACGGAAGGGATCAGCGCCTTCCTTGAAACGCCAAAAGCCTTGGCCATAAATGCCGACTGCGGGTTTCACGCAAACCTCACCCGACGCTGAGAGGGTTTTGAATGCAGCAAACATTTCATCAGCATTCGTAGCTGTGATCGCCGGCACACAGGCCAAGCCCGCTCGCTCAGCTTCAGCGGTGAACTTGCTCTTGTCGTCGACAAGATCGAAAGTTCGCATCGACATCCCGCCGGTTACCAGAACCAAACCAGCTTGCTCGAAGCGCGTCCGGGCCTGCTCAAAGACGCCACCCAGGCGACCTGCCAGGATTACCTTGATGCCATAGGTGCGTGCAGTCGAAATCACCCACGATATCCGTTCTTCAGCGCCACGAGGCTCGGTGAAGCTGATGTCGGCACCGGCAGTGATTTCAGGGCGATCATCTCGATGCGAGGCAAATATCTTCACTTCAGGCGGCAACGCATCACGCGCGCCTTGAATAATGTCGCGCTGGCTGGATTGCCCTTCGAGAAACCAAATCATGTTTTTACCTCACTTGTAGATGTGCCCTGCCGGTCAAACCCAATTACGGGGACTGACAGAATCCGATGGTTCAACCGGAACATAACGACTCCGGCTCGAGCTTCAAGGCAATGCAGCGTGTTGATCCAGCGTAATAACGTGACACGAATCCGGGCACAATTCCGACTTGCAGGGTTGATCCTGGACAAGGGTATGCGGCTGATGTGCTCGTAACTTACGTAGGGGGCAGAAGTATGGTGAGGAAAAACTAATCGAGTTCAGCTGAAGAAAAAACAGCCTAGTCGCTTTGAGTCGATACCCAGAAAAGACTTTTAGGAAACGATCACAACATTTCTCTTACCATTTTGCAGCGACAGCAAGTAAGCCGTCCACAGACAAACTATTTCAGCGTATGAGACCGCAGGAAAAGAGCAGCACCATACCATTCATGCACCCAGATCATGCGCCAGTAGCAACTGGCTCAAAACGAACACAGGGTTTCACAGACTGCTCCTGCTTGCACTCCAAAACAGAGGCTAAAAAATCAGCCATCAACCTGGGGCATGAATGTCTTACTACTCTTGATCGACTTGCTTAGCCTTAGCCTTCTGCAAGCGCCGATCAGCCCAGGCGAAGAGAGCCATTTCGACATCGGCCACCCGCCAACCTGTCTTGTTGGCCCCTTTTGGTAGATCACACTCCGGACGAACAACACCAGCGTCTTCAAGGCTATCGATCAGCCCGTTGATCAGTGTGAGAAATGCAACGTACCCCCTCATCATCGAGGGCTTACTGCTGTCTTGGATATCCGGTAGCAAGCCTGCCTTGAACAATGCCTCTCGAATGCGATTGTCCAGGCTCGCATGAACGTCCGCTCGCATGAAGCGTAAGAGCTTGCTCGCGTAAGTAAGGCCGCAGCCGGGTATGGCCATCGCGCGCATGATTGCTTTAGCAGGATCTTGAATTTCAGATATAACCGGCCTGAACAGATCGATGAGCGACACATTGCCCAAGCCTGCCTCGAATTTCGTGCGCGGACCATTTGCCCCCTCGCCCCAATCCAGGAGCTCGCGTATCAAATTCGTTGGAGCAACCGTGATGGCTTCCTGTGAGGCAAGCCAGGCCCCGCGCTCCTCCAGAGACTTAATCCATTTGAACCCGGGATAGGTATCCGCCGGGTAGCCGTAAAGGGGGTGGTTCTTCCCCCATCGGTATTGCTCAAAAAACTCTGGAAGGTCTTTTACATCAATAGCTGCCAAAGCACGCTCCTTGGTACCAGGGCACTTAAGCGAAGGCCCTTTCAATTTCCGGGTTTAGATGAAAACCCGCCTTATCACGGAATAACTCTGCGCCACCCCGAACGTACTGGAGGTTTATCTCCCCACACATCCACGTCCGATTCAACATTTCGGCCGCCAAACCGGACATCATTCGACCACCGAAAGGGTCCACCACAAGGTCCTGCTCATCGGTCAAGAATCTGATGAGAAAGTCGGCGATCGATAACGGCTGGCCAGCCCCATGCACCGGCAGCCCCAATGCTGTAGCTGCCTTCTGATACTGAAGCCCGTACGCACAACGGTGCCCTCTTGTTATCACATTCTTCGGAATTCTCCCTGCAGTTTCCCCACCGAAGCTACCGACTCGCAATCGATATGCACCGTCACTGTAGCTGGCCTCGCGGCGCTCCCCGCCTTGGCTAATCAACTTAAGATGGCGATCCGTGTGCGGCTCAAGAACTCGGCGGTTGTCCGCCTTAACGAGATGCGCATTTTTGGCAAAAATTAGAATCGGCTCGTATCCGACATTCAGCTGCTGTCTTGTCTTGCTTGCATACTGAACCGGCCCAGGTGCCTTGCTCGGGTTGCTCCAAATAGCTCGCTCCAAAAGACTCAATTGAAAAGTATCGCAGATGGCCAAGACAAGCCGTTCAACGTAGGTAGAGCGAGCCGGGGAGCCTGGAAGGAAGACGTCCTGCGATATGTTTATTGCGAGACTCCCGTCCGCGGTTAGGTTTTCAACGACTGGAGCAAGGATCTCAAGAATGAAGTTTACGATTTCGCGCTCATCGGGATTGCCATAACGCCTCGATTTTGCCAGCGGATAAGGGGGCGAGCAGAGACAGAGCGTTACAGGAATTTGCATGTTCTTGAAGATATCGCCGCTTGGACCAAAAATGGCGACTCCAAGGTCCGTTCTGAAGCCCAAAACCTTTACACCTGGTTTGGCTGCGTTCAACTCCCGCTTAGCCTGCTCAGTCAAACCCCACACTCCTCGGGTGCCAGGAATGCGCTCGATGACCCCCATATGCTTTAGCGTCTGCTGGCACCACCTGGCAGATCGATGCGCCAAATTGTGCTTCTGTCCAGAACTGCCAACCGGAACCCTCTTATCAAGAAGTTCGTCTCCGGCTCCCAGCCGCTTTGCAAGCAGCCTATAAAGGTCCGCGTTCTCCAGCGGAGTATTAGGGTTCGCTTTGTAGAGACTGGAGATCTGTTCGATGCCAAACAGATCCCCCTGGCCGGCAGGAGTTGATTTTGCTTTGAATGACTTCATCGATGAGCTCTGAGAAGGAAGGTGCACTCATCTTCCTACGAGGCCGTCCGTGCCAACAGCCCACTAACAGCGCGGCCGTATCCCTTAGCAAAATCCCCGGGCTTCCTACTCATGCGAGGACACGTTGGATGGATTTATACACACTGTTTTGGGTTGCGATGAGAAACCCAGCAGTTAGCATCTCGCATCAACACGACCGTCTCAAGAGTAAGCGATGCCAAGCCATCACAAACCTACCTCAAAGACCCTGACCACTCAAACAGACTGGGACTTGTTCTGGACCCCAGAGCGGATTGCATTGCTTGGTACCGAGATAGACAAGGTTATTGCAGTTCAGCTTGGAATCACCGTCTCTAGGGTCTTTCGGAAGCGGGAGGGCCTCGGCATTACCGCGAAGACTTTCGCGGTCAATGGCAAACCGTCGGATTATGAATGGACTCCTGGAAAGCTTGCCCTGCTTGGAAAAAGCTCAGACAAGGTGATTTCAAAAATGATTGAAGCACCACTGACTGTGGTGAAAAGAAAGAGGCAGGAACTGAAAATTTCCCAATTTAACCCGGCATCAAATGCGCCAGCTGTTATCCCGCAGCATTTGATTGATCAATTTAATATTTTGACTGACGGCCAAATTGCCAAACTCACTGGATATTCCCAGCCGACGATTTCAAAACATCGACGGAATATGGGGATCGAAACGACCTGGTCTCATAACGAGCTGCCGACCGAGGCAGATGCACTCTTGGGCAAAATTCCAGATGTTCAGTTAGCTAGAAAATATGGCGTTTCTCATCAAGCCGTAGGTCAACGTCGACAAAAGCTCGAGATCGACCGAACACCTTTACCAGAAAGAAAATCGCATATCAAAGCGCCTGAGTTGTCCGATTTTTCAGGCCAGGCCATGGAGTGCATTTGAGCAGATTTTGCTAGAACAACGGGCCTGCAGCTCCCATGGATCAACATGGCGGCATCGAAGCTTGCCATCACTGTCATGTGCTTTTCTTCGTACTGACTGGTCATGGATGAACATTTAATTCGGATCGTTGGCAGATTCGATGTTAGCTGTGTGGGCTTTGTAGGAAAAGAAAAACGCCAGAAGAACCGTCAGGGTTAGACCAGCAAGTTGCCAAGAATTCAAAGCCTCTTCACACATCAGAGCACGAAAAATCTGTGTTACGGCAAGCACCCCAAATAGGAGTACGCACAGATCATATGCAGGAATACTCGAATGGTTGTTGTAACCACGCACTCTCAAAAATTTTGCTAGAACCTTGGCCTTCATGCGATTCGGCTGCCTCATAATTTCTACTTTGATACGGGGAGCTTGATACACTCTTCTGCTTTACCTCAGCCACGCTGTGACAGCAGCTAATTAATGCGCCTTGGACAAACCTACCTCAAGTTCTGAGTAGCTTTGAGAAGACCCTAAGCAGCCGGTCATTGACCCACTTGCCCATGACTGGAATCCCGATAAATGTCGCGGCACACGTCATTGTAATTGAAAGCAGCTTCCAGTGATCACTTTCAGCCAGCAAAGATGGTAGGAACACATACACAGCGCCCAACCAAGCCATGGTGCAAACGATCATCGCGACCCCAACGCTAAAGAGCTTCAGGGCCCAACCTTTTAGGGAAATTTCGGTTTCCATTGGTCCTTGCCTCTCACTCGGCAGGTTTGGCCGCAGGGCCCGAAATTACTGTTGAATCATGACTTACATTTATGCCTCGCTCAAAGGTCACTCGTAGCTTTCCGGTGTCCTGGATGCGTGACGAAGCAAACTCTTTCTGGCCGCCGCTCCACTCAAAAAGGCCCTCAGCTTCTGGAACCTGCAAACGCTGCCATACGATCGAGTAGGGTCCCAAAGCCGCTACAGCACGCAACTCTCCAACAAGCTTTAATTGAGCTGGAATGGGCTGCCCCTTGATGACTTCACAAGTCATCTGTTTAACCAATGCTGGGTTCTCACCTTGAAATACTGAGGCAGATTTAATTGCCTCGATGCTGGGGGTCGGCATGCAATCCACGACCGTTCCCTCCGGTATATTCAAAGTCGCAGCATGAACTCCAGAGCCCACCAGCATCGCTACAGCTACGACCAAAACTGCTTTGGAATTATGCATTTCCATACCCTAGTTATGCAGACGCGAAGGGCGTCGTTCTTACGGCTTAGCCCAACGTTCGAAGGCTGGGCTGTGGTGTGCCTACGCAGGATTTTCCGTGATCGGCTCGAAGTTTACTGACCACGTACAACGCGGGTTACTTTCCCATACTTGCTACGCAAATCAGGCATGTTTACTCCGCACGCAGCGCCTACATGGGGGGTAATATCCCAGATCGTCGAGCCCACAGGCTGAGCAGTGGAGTACTGCTCCAAGTTCGCCGTGGACACGAATCGGCCGATATCGTCTAGCCCGCTGGGAGAACGAACGCCATAGTGCAATTCGGTAGGTCCTCCCGTATCCAGATTTAATGAGGCAAATACAGAGGGGCCAACGTGTTGCCCGTCCTCCCCCGGGAAACCTACCGCGACATCGAAAATCTTCCCATCCAACTCAACCCACGAATGGTCAAAAATGCCTGCTGCTGCCTTGACCTCTCCAACGACGATCTGTGGCGTAAAACCCATTTCAGCAAGAACCATGTACAGGGCTGCGGAAGTGTCGTGACATGCTCCAGTCCAGTCGTTCTCCCATACGAAATTGAGCAGCACAGCATAGGCTTGATAAACGCGCTTGCCATTTGGCAACGTTTTGGCCGCTTGTTCAGCCTGGTGAAGCCAAGATTGGATCATTCTCGTTTCTCGCTTAGTGGTTGGTGAAATCAGTGTCATCTACGCAGGCAATATCAATAACAAACATGAGGCTGCATGAACCTGATGGCCTCGTGCGCAGTTAATTTAGTTGGAAACAATGAAGTGCTCGAGACCTACTGACTCAAGGATGCCGTAATAGTCGATCGGATTCGACATCTGAATGTTCGTGCTGTCCTCCGTCAAAAATTCCAGTTTGGGGGAGGTTTGCTTAATCTGCTCCTCAATAGCTTCTCTAGCGGCATGCCCTGTGCTCTCGTCGCTGAAGGCCCACAAAGCTTCCCCTTTCCCAGTCGCCAGACCATATGAGTCGCCAGCGGAAAATCGAAGGCAAACAACCCAAACGGGACAACCGGAATTTATGCGGGACGTCAGAGCAAACGTTTCAAACGTGCCAAATTGTGGGGGAGTTAGGCTCACGGCACGCAAGTCGAACTCATGTGTTTCCGACCAGTTGCTAAACTCATTACTATCGCGATGCTCATCGATAGTTTGCTCAACGTAGGAAACATAAACATTTGTCAGGCTCATTGCGTGATTACCTCTGTAATATCTGATGGTCCCATTATCATGTAGGCCGGCATGTGCCACCAGCCCGAGGTGCTAGATCGCATGACCTACTGATATGCCTATCAGCAGGAAGGCTCGCTCTCTCAGGAAGGAGTTCGATCCACCTCCAATCTGGATAGAGGAAAATCAAAGACGGTTGTCTTTGCACATCCCAGGTGAAAACGAGATCAGCGTGGAGGCTGTTCGAGTCGAATGAGACCCTGGCATTGGGAACCAGTAGCACTTTAGATTTGCCCGGGTGATACCCACATACACCAGGCGCCTCGCTTCATTTTCAAGAACCGTGTCTCCCGGTGTTAGATCACCACCGGTGCTAAAACCTGCGATCTTGTAGAGTTGATTTCTGAACCAGGAGGACTGCCCGCAAGAGGGGTCACCAACCAGAAACACGACATTCGCCTCAAGGGCTTTGGCTTTGTGAAATGAGCGGACTCTGATTTGGCGGTGGCCAGCCGTGCGATCTTCGCGGACCAAATCACCGCAAGCGGAGTCGACCCAAGCGATATTCTCCGGGGTATCCGTGAGAATAAGAATGCTCTTCCCCGAGTCGTAATGCTCTTTGCATAAGCGTTGGAACGTTGACGGATCATCCCCCCACATCTCAACGCCGAGGCCAGGCTCTTTACTGCGCTGCGTCGACACCGTTAGCCGACCCGACACCCCAGCAAGGTTCTGGATTACGTTTTGGCCAGCATCAACGATACCTTGTGAGGACCGGAAGCAATCAACCAGATGGACACGTAGAGGTGACGTCGGCGCCGGAAAACACTCTTCGACGTCCGCTAGTAGCTGAGTAGATGTGCCTTTCGTGCCGTAAATCCACTGACTGCTATCACCTCCGACGAATAGGGTGCAGCACTGTTGATCTGAAGAATCTCTGTTTTGATCTCGGCGACGGAGCTCGGAAAGAACCCCCTTAAGCCAGCCTCCAATTGGCACCCCATGATCTTCGGCGTTATCGATGAGCACGTGACGGAAGCGCCGAAGCGCGGACATCGGGATATGGCGTAGGTTTTCAGCGTGCTTATCACTGAACAAGTCGAATAGCCGGCCGTACGTTAGGCAGGGCTTCTGTCTTGCCAACAACTGCCGCTCTAATGCTTGCCAATACAGGCCAAGAGCTTCAAAGAATTTTGCATCAAGGTCAGCAGGCATGAAATTCATCTGCCCGGCAACAGTTGCGACCTCTAAACCCAGGTTATCGACCAGATCTGCAACCTCATTGAAAAGCTCTAGGATCGGGGCGCTTCTGTTCATCCCCTTCAATTGGTATGCGAACTCGGGGGCGAGCTTGGGAAGTGACTTGAGCGTCTCCACCAATTGGGTCGCTTCCTGGTACGAGTCCACGTGAACCAGGCGATCGGGAAAGTAGGCCTGAAACAGAGTACGTTTGACGGCTACCTCCTTATAGGCCTCAGTCTTGACGCTAGTGTTTCTTGTCAGGTGCCTGGACTCACTCCGGTCGAATCCCAGGACTACGTGGGCATTGAGTTGGGGTATGAACCCATTGCTACTGTAGGTGCGCCCTCTGAGGCTGAATTTTTTGCGAGTGGGGGTAATGCCTTCCAGAGGCCATTTGTGAGCGTTGCGCCAAAGGCCTTCGATGCAATCACAGAGTTCATCGTCCGACTGGCTGATGTTCCAACCCATTGGCGCGCGCTTTATCACCTCTGGATTATCGACCTCGAGCCTTTCAACAAGAGTTGATTGTCCGTAAAGAGCAATCACAAGCTCCGCGAATTTCTTGTTCGCTCTATAGAGGTCTTGGAAGCACGCCTTCATCTCAGAACTCTGCAAAGTGAGGAGTCGTGCATCAAATGGGCGGCCATCGGCAATAGCCTCAGACGTGCCCTCATTCAACACTTCAAACGGGATGCACTGCGCCAGATCAGGGAGCGAATGGGCCATCTCTAGAACCGCAGAGCGCGGTGTCTTCACAATTTTCTGGGCCTGCTCAGTCGATATGACCACCCCCCATTTGGAGAATAGGGTTACCAGTTCGGCGGCCATTTCCATACGAGATTCACGCCCGAACGTGAGGACTGAAATTTCGCTCAAATCCACGCCCAGATAGCGATGAAGAAAAACGACACGGAGCAACAGCGAAGTAGATTTACCGGTTCCTGCAGCACCAGAAAGGATCGTCGAGTGTGAGCCAGAACATATTGCCTTCCATTGCTCTGCGGTCGGTTGGCGATTGGCTGGGAGGAAGGATGCACAATCGCCTCGCATGGAAGCCTTATTCTGGGCGGACACTGCAAAGCGCTGAGCATTGAAAACCAAGCGGTCCTTCCCGGGGACGACGTGTTCCACCCCTTCGCGGTAATTCACAATAAGCCTGACGGGAGCTACAAGCTCCTGCCCTCCCTTATATGGCGTCTGCGCTTCAACACTCTCCGACATTACCGAGTCTCGCCCCTGAGTCCATGAACGGTCATGCCTGGCTTCCAGTATGTCGAGCATGTAATTGAGGATCACTGCTGGGATTCGACGCAACAGAGGAAGGTCATCCAGGGGGTGCGGCGGTTGCTCGGATTGGCTCACTACATAGTCCTTAAGGATCAGGTGAAATCGATCAGAGCATGATTTTGTATTGACCCTGAGAAGGGTGCCAGCCAAAGCAAGCCTCGGAATTTCCAGCCTATGTTTTGGCTAACAGTTTCACTTATTTGTAAGTATCTTCCGACCCATGCCGGTGTGATTTCGCGTGTCCAGAGATAGCTGGATTGTTCACTGGTACCTATGAATGGAGTGGCGCATGAATTTACCCGGCCTAGACACGTTGACCATGAAGGGCCGTGTCAGGAGACTTTTTCTCCAATCCGGAACGTCTCGAACATTTGAATCACCAGAAGTCATCAGTCATTTCGACCAGACAGATCCGCTGATCTATCTCGTTGATAGAGGCACCATCACCCTGCACCTGGCGGATCAGTCAGGGAATGAGTTGACGGTTTGCCACCTGGTACAAGGCGAATTATTTGGGCTACTCGACCAGAGCCTTGGAGAGGGAGTAAACCAAATCCTTTTGAGCGCTCACGCTCGCACGGACTGTAGCGTCATCGAGGTAAAACGCAGCCAACTTCTCGGTATCGCGCGCCGCGACCCTGAAGTTCTACTGGCCATCTCCAGCGAGCTCGCTAAACGATTTGCAGAAGTCGTACGCAAGGTTGGCCAATTTGCTTTCTACGACGTCAAAGGTCGAGTTTCCAGTGCTCTACTGGATCTTTGCCAGCTGCCTGATGCAACTAAGCACCCAAATGGGTTTGTGGTGAAATCCACTCGCATGGAGATCGCCATGATGGTCGGTTGCACACGTGAAATGGTTGGCCGGGTAATGCAGGACCTGAGTGATCAAGGACACATCACCATCCTGGGTCGAAAAACACTAATTCATCAGGACAATCGGCCTGAACAGACTGCATAGGAAACGTTTCGTGCGCTCCACTCATGAAATCAAACATGGCGCCGATAAAGCGCCCACGCTGCCTCGTCACAAGGCCGTCCAAGCAAACAAGTCCGCTGGCCGTGCGAACGCTACCTCTACGCTTATACGGTTTGCGGCGTTCGGCCTAGGGCTCTATCTTGGCTCGTTAGGTTTGTGCTCGGCCGGGGGCCCTGCAAAACCAGCAAAGAGTGATGAGGTATCGTTTTCAATGCACTGCGTCCAAAGCGCTCAAGGCTGCGAGGCGCCAATCAAAAAGGATTCATGAATATGTTTGTTCTAGAGAACTCGCTCTTGGTCAGCGTCTTCTTTGTAATCTCGGTAATTGCCATGTTCGTGCACCAGGACTGCGTCCAGAGCAAAAAAGTACCTTTGACCTTTTTGTTGATAGGTGGCTTGGCACTTTGGTTTGCTGACGAATCTGGAGCAGAACCATTTCCAGGCGCAATTAAGGTGATCCTGATTCTTGCCACTGTTTTCCAATTTGTTTTTGCCGGAATCGTATTCTTCATTCGCGAGCGGAAGCCGACGGCTTAAAGACTTCAACATCGCACTGGGGGTGCTGCATGAGCTCGAAAGTAATAGGGGCGGCGATATTTATTTTGACCACAAGCCTATGCACCTTTATCTGGTTAGATGCCAAACCGTACCAAGATACGGTCACTGAGATTCAAGCCTCAACGTCTGTCAGCAACATCGATGCCGCTAGGCATGCAGTCGCTGCTGATGCGGCACGCTTTGCCGAGTGTTTGTACCCAGCTACTGAGAGTTTTGATTCGCTAGAAAACAGAGCTTGCCTGCTCGAAGCCATTACAAAATCTACATCAAAGGTCGGTGCATTGATTGGCGCAAAAACTGCGCAACGCTGGCTTAACAAGCACCAAGGCGATCAAGAAATTAAAGTTGCGGCTTTAGGAGCCATTGCTCGAGGTCGTGATGAAATGACTGCGACAAAGACTTGGGCCTACGATGGCATGCAACGCCTGGCAGCTGCTCATGACCGCTCCTATATCCTATTGGTCCGCGACGGCCCCCAAAACACGAAGAACCTCTTCGATGAGGACGCAAGAGAGCTCAGTCACGCTGAATTCTCCGTTCAAATGCCAGAAATGGCAGCACGGCAAAATGAATGGTACGAACGAGTTAATGCGTCTGCAGGCCAGAACCCGGACAAAGGTTGAAACAAGGCCCTCTCTCCCCGCCGATGGCGTAGATTTGATTCAAACAATCCCATTCTGCCGCCGGTGCTTTTCAGGATTGCGTTAACGCAATCCTTCAGTGATGAAACGAAGCTTTGACGGTAGCCGCGGTGAGATTGGGCCAAGTACTTCTACAGAGTTGCGAGGCAACCCCGCAAAAGCCGTCGAGCTCCAGTGGTGGCCATCCCATTCGGCTGGCACGTCTTTATTGGAATGCAGCCCTTGGTAGCGAACCCAATACCAACCGGGATTTATCTCTCCTCCGGAATAATCCTTGTATGCCTGGTGAGCGCGCACGAGAAAACCCGAAAACCACTCCTCACCACCTCCTTCAAGCAGAGATGCAACCATGATGGTTTCCACGTGCGAAAACTTACCGGTGACCGCCACGGCCTCACACGTCACTCGCCCGCTAGAAATGCACCAGTGACAATGAAACGGTCCTGCGCTCAAGACCGCCTCAAACTCCCCCGTCCCTGTCTTCAACAACTTGCTCAATTGCAGTTACCAGCAAGGCGATAGCCTTGCGCCTGGGCGGCCGCTTCAGACTCAAACTCAACACGATTCTTTGCCGAAATACGGTCGTAGAAAGGACACCCTGTGGCCCGATGATATACATGCGAGGACTGATTTCCTCGTACAGGTCTGGCAACCGATCGCGCACTTGGCTCTGCAGTAGTGGCGTACAGCGGCTGATTGGCAGCTTTAAGTGAGTTTTTGAATATCGCCATTTTCGCGCCAGATTCTGGCCGAACAAATTGGACTGTGCTGGCTAGTTGCGCGCTACCGAGCTGAAACATCACTGGGGCGTGATCTGAGACGTGTTGACGCGATTTTTCGTGACTCCATCCAATCATTTTTGGATAGTCGACGATACCGGCACTGGTGATTTTTGGAGGGTTTGCCTTCGACACCCACACCTGATCGTAAAGGTTGGCGTATCGGCCATCTGTCGCTGAAAGCGTGCTCGCACCGCTTATGATCAATGGCATCGCATGTTGTTTCAGCGCTACAAAAGCATCATCTGTCGGAGGCATGTTGAAGTCGCCCATGAGCATCAGCTTCGCACCTGGATAGACTTGCTCCAGCCAGGTCCAATAATTGCCCAACTCTGCGAGTTCCGGCGTTCGATCGGCTGCGCTTTTGCCGTAAATGATATGAACAGTGCTGAGTGCGAACACGTCGTTTGCGGCGCCGTTCTTGGATTTAAACAATGCGCTGAAGGGTGGTCGCATGAAGATGTTCTTGCGGTCCAGGTAGCTGACAGCCCCCTCCACATACTCAACAGCGCTGTCGCGATAAACAAACCCGTAGGACTCCTGATATGCCCGGCTTCCCGCAGGATCACTTGCGAGCACTGACCAGGACTCCTTGGTCCTTGCTTCCAGAGCCGCCTTGAGATCATTCAATCCCTTGTCGTTCATTACTTCCTGAACTGCCACGATGTCCACATTCGCTGCAATGGCCGCTACTGCCGCATATGACTTTTCTGCCCCATTTCCCAAACGCATGAGATTCCATGTCGCAACCCGGGCATCAGCAGCCGACGCGCCCCCGGAGACGATGCTGCACACAACAAGTACTACGGACCACACCACTGATTTCATCACCACTCTCCGATATCTTTTGTTGGATCGAGCATGTCCATCACACCCTTGGCCCAGCGGCTCGTCGCTAGGGAGGATTTCGTCTAACGGTCAAGGAGAGCAGCGTTCCGACCCTCATCGCACTCCCATGTTGAGAAACGCACCTTGGCTTTTCCCGTGCTGAGTTTTTCCGTCCAGTTGTCGATCGAACTCGGTGATGTTGCGAATTAGTGCGTCTGTCCCGTATTGGATGATCGTTTTGGCTCGGCCACAGGGAACGGAGGTATTGACTCGGTTGATCTTGCCCAGAAGGGTCGACGCGGCCCGGTAGGCATTTTTGGCGTGGAGCATTTCGTGAGTTTTGAGCGCATTACTGAATCGTGACCATTCCGAACGAACACCCTGTGATATGGGCCGCTGTTCAGCTAGCCGAGGGAGATGAATAGTCGTGTTGAGGTAAACCTGGCTATTCCTCACGGTGCACCCATCGGCCGTGTCAACCAGGTCGTAATTTGAACTCAGATCCCATATCGTCACGCCGGCGTAGTAGTACTCGCCCTCTTTGCTCGGCGTATTCTGGCCGATAGATTTCTGAATTTCGGGAATGGTCTGCCCTGTGACAGGGTAATAAGTCACTTGGAAATCCACGATCGGCCGCAAGGCTTCTGCATCAGCGCATTCGACGTGAACGAAAAGCGTTAGCGCTGTACACACGAAAGCTATCGCCGGCCCGGTGTTGGCAGCAAGTATCATTGAATGGGTTGAGGTGTCAGCGGCTTCGCCAGCGTGTGCGCTAGCAACTCCTTCGCCATTTCAGCCGTGCGCTCCTGCTCCTTCGCAATTTTTGCAGCCCGGGTCTGCAGCTTTGTGATGAACGATGTTGCTTCCTTCAGCTCGCGCTTAATCAATGACCGCTTACCAATGCCGTTATCGTGCATGTATCGGGCAATCTGCTGCGCAAGCCCCGCGGCTTCGGCATGACCTAGAACCCAGGCCTTGCGTAGAAAATCTAAAGCATCCTGTAATTGGCTGGCCTTCGCTGACAATTCACCCAAAACGTAATTTGCCTCAGGATCACCTGCGGCAGCCGCCACGGCCAACTCTGTAATTCCCTCGTTGTGTCGCCCGGCCTCGTAGAGGAGCTTACCCAAATCAGTTTGCGCAATCGGATAACCAAAAGACGCTGCAGCACGGAACAAGCGCTCAGCAACCACCACCTCACCGCGACCGTACGCCTCATAGGCCAACGCGTATGCACTCATTGGATGCCGATCGCCAACTTCTTCATACAGAGCTTTAGCCTTGGACTTCGCCCCATCAAGCCTCGATGCCTCATACGCGCGGGCCAAGCCAACGCCGGCGGCAAGCACGCCCGCCTCCATGGCGGCCTCAAGTATGTTGATGGCAGCTTTACGTTTGCTGTCCTCCTTCGGTAATGCCGACAGGAATGAGAGCTTTACGTCGCAGGCCCAAAGCAGCAGATCCCGTTTTGTGCGAGGCATGGTGTCGAGTTTCGTACTCCACAGATGCCCCACGATCTCCAGCTCTTTGGTCGCATCGCTCTCTGAGAACAGATGTCCGGTCTTTGCATCGACCGACATATTGCCAATCAACCCAACAGGCAAGACGCGATTGAACGCCACACCGTTGATGTGCTGTCCAAGACTCCAGGAGTTGTGAATAGCGCCCTCGACGCAGAACAGGCTGAGCGCCGCTTTTACGCGCTGCACGTCTTGGATATCTACGTGACTCGACACAGGCACGACCTTGGTCAAAATCGCAGCCCACCCTCCTTCTACTCCCAGGCTGGTTGTTGAAATGCCAAAGCGATTAATGGCCCTGCTGCCACGAGCCAATTCACCTCCTAATGGTTGCAGTTCCACTGCATGCTCGTTGAGGAGGTAGTTCTGTCCGAGAAGATCAGCCTCGTTGAGTGCCGAGGCATAAGTAGGAACCCCGGCGGCGGCCAGGTGAAGCGCCGTAATGCGATTTTCAATCTCGGCGTCATCCAGCGCTTCAGCTGCTGGGTGAATCCAGATCGCAAGGTCTAGGCTGTCACGAGCGCAATTTCGCGTCTCGGAATGGGAGATGACTGAGCAGTGTTTCAGATTCAAAGCTTGGGCAATGGGGTAACCCGAGCTGATCGCTTCTTCTTCAACATTGAGAAAGATCTCGACCCCGCCCGGGCACCCGAGCAGATCACCCGCCATCGAAGCCCAGGTGGAGTGGTCGAATCGTACGAAGGGGTCGCTGCCAATTAGAAGAACTCGGAGAGGCCTATGTTCGTATGGCAAGCCGGACTCAACGATGATGCCTGCGACTAACGCAGCGGGGGCAACCAATGAGGCTGAATCCCCAACCTGGAGCTTCACCTTGGGGTCTACGCCCACTACCTGCAATTGTGCTTTCACATGGCGCAACCAGGCCGAGGTCAAGTCCGCAAGGTTTTTCCCATTTTTGAACGCGATCGCCAGCGACAATTTTCTAACCCCCATTTTGAGTACTCGTCGCAGTGTAACGATGGGAGAATGCCTCAACACCTCGAAACAGGGTCTCGTTTTTCCGAACGCGAGCGTTACATTGAAAGCATCAGCAAAGCAGGTGAAACAGATGTCCCACTACCTCTCCCCTTTCAGCGGCGCCGTAGAACTAATCAATACGCTTATTGCGAAATTGAAGGACCTGTCTGCAATTCTGGATTCGCCAAAAACGCACATTCGGATCGATGCCATTTATGGACTGGAGCTTAGGAACACTCCTAAAGTTGCGATGGATCAGGAAATTCCAGTTCGAACCTTGACCGGGGCTGAAGCGTACGCCTGTGCGAAGGAAGTCCTTACCAGCATCCATTTAAAAGACGGCCAGAACGCAAAGGAAACATTGCGCGCTCCCGGGGCGATCGGCCTACCAAGGGTCGCTTTGGACTGCATAGAAAATGCTAATCAGATTCGATTTGAACTGTTCGGATTAGTGAGCCTGCTCGATCCCAAGGAACGGAAATCTCTATGGAAGAAATTCAAATACATTTCCAGTATTCAGACCCTGCGTACAACTCAAGTTTTGATCGATCCTAAGCACATTACCTTCTACTGGCACGAAGGCAGCTCAGGGAAACGGGTCCAAGTAATGGAACTGGTTAAGGAGTGGGACAAATACCTCACGAGGCTCCACGGTGGGCGTCCTCGGATGGATGACACACTCGAGGGATCTGTTGAGCGTAAGTTGGTTTATGCAATAGACGTGATTGAGCACATTGACCCCATCCCAACGGATGAGCAGGTGTGTATTCACCGACCGGTCGCACCCCATATCCGCGCGCGATTCTTGGATAGCTCGGTAGTCGAAGGCAACGAATTGCCTATCGTCCAAGCCCCCACTCCATTCGTTTACGATCTTGAATCGCCACCTCCCAAAATTAAAAATTTGCGGAGTTTTTGCCCGAGATCTGCAAGTGCGCCTGGTGACGAAAAGCGACCTCGGTCTATTCGCGCTCAGCTGATGGAAGAACCGTACATTGAGTCATTGAATATTTTCCGATACATGGAAGGCCATCGAAAGTTTGGCCCGGTAGAAAAGAACCCGAAACAGCGCAATAAGCGCCTTGCCACTTCATCCTAAGGCACGAAAAATCTATGCAGCCAAATGTGTGCAGCTCCACACTCCGTCTGGCCAATCTGACACAAGACCTCAACTCTTCAGATGAGCGCAGTCGCTCGAATGCATATCGGGACATCCTCGATATGGCGAATCAGCAAAACAGCGACGCGATGTTCCAGATTGCTCGCTGCCTGAATCATGGCATTGGCGTTGAGACCAACCACGAAAAGGCTGATCACTGGCTCAGGCTGGCATGTGTCACTCAACCCGCCTCAAAGGTTGCTTGCTACACACTGGGACTGCAGCACCTGATGAAGCAACGGACTGATTCAGACGTACAGAAGGGCCTTAGCTTTATCGAGCGAGCCGCAACAAGTGGGTATGTCCGCGCCATCGTCAAGCTGGTAAGCGTTCTTGAAAAAGGCACGCTCGACATTAAGCCGGATCTACGTCGCGCCTATCGCCTGCTGGCGAACTCAATCAACACAGCTGCGGATGAACAGCTTTATCAGGCATACGTCAGTTTCGTTGAGCGCAATCAACCCATTGGCCATCTACTGGATTCGTGAGCATGTACAAGGAACAACAGGCACGTCTTGTTGCACAAAAGGCCCTGGGTCTGAACGATGCCCAAGCGACCAGTATCGTTGCACGCGCCTACGGCTATGAAACGATTGATCTCAGCCAGGACAAGTTGGTCAATCCCCAGAATGGATTAATGAAGATCGGAACGCCGGCGGAGATCAAAGCTATTCCTGATCGCGCCCTGCAGATGCTGGAGTTCGTTCGCATGAGCCAGAACATGGTGACGCCAGGCCTTCCAGACATCCTCTGTGGCCACCCTCAAGGCACTCTGATCGCCATCATGTGGGGGTTCACGAACTTCGATGCCCTCAAGACCTACGCACGCAGCGATGTAATTGATCCCACGTCGACTGAGCCGAACGAGATGGCGCGCTTCAAGGCGCGAACTGGCTTCATCCCGCCCTCCCAGTATTTACTCGGCCGCGACTATTCCGGCAACACCCTAATCATTCACACCGAGCCCAGCGAAACCTCACAGTGGATCGATCAGGAGATCTGTCTCAATGCACTGTCTGATCTTCAAGTTGCGATTGTTCGGTGCCGCCAGGACGGTGATAGCTATATCAACCGCTTCAGTCGAAAACATGATGTCTTTCGCCAGGCATTATCCGAGAATCACAGCTCCTTTCTTTTGGGGGCGCGGAAAGAGAAGCCGGAGAATCGCCTAGCGATTTCTCTCATTCCAACCGACACCTACACGCTCGAACGCCTGGTTGCAGCTCATTACTCTGCCTTGGGCGAGGACTCAGTCCGCGGCCGGTCCCTCATTATCGATCGAGTGCCGCTCACGCGCGATCATGAATCCATCACCGCCGGCCTGAACCTGGCAAAAAGCATTGGGTTGAATCTGGTGTTCGTAACGGACAGTCCCGATGAGTACATCTGGTCGCAATTTCAGTCGCGCCTAATCTTCGGTTTCAAACGCCAGATGCCGCTCTCTGAATCAGAGGAAATGAACACTGCGCTTTTGTACGCATCCCCGTTCGTAGGCTTGAAGGGGCACAATCTGCAATTGGTCTTCAATACGACTGAAAAGGGCTCCCTCTACAGCATCGTGCAGCTAGTACCTGAAGAGGAGCCAAAGGGTGCTCAAATCCTGAAGCGCGTCTTCGGCGCAGCAAGGCTAGGCTAGGAGATCTGCCTCAAAAAGTTTCTGCATGCGTAAACTTTTGGGGCTATACCTATAAGGGTGAGGGGGCGCATTCAAAAAGCGTCAAAAAATCGTGAAGAAATCTTTATATTCGCGGAACCTTTCTTTACGACCTCGGTCAGACCGATTGTGAAGGGGCTAGCTCGCAGGTTGCCGATGTGAACTAGCTCACGGTTTGTAGCAAATAAGTACACGTTCATTACCCCAAATTTACATTATTGGTCTTCCATGACGCTGTGGAATGGTACAGAATGTGTGCACTAGCACTCACCGTCTGGTTTTTGACGGTTGCTACATACCTACGATTTTTTGAGGAAATGCATAGGTAGCTGGAACCTCCTTACTCCTAAGACACCCCTCCTTCTAACCGATTTCTCGCCTGTGGTGCCGCTGCGTTTCCTCGACTTACACTAAAAGGCTCGCCCATCATGATGGGCGGGCCTTTTGCTTTATGGGCAATCCTGGTCACGCAACCTGGTGAAAAACGGTGCCGATCTGATTGAAAAAGGTTTCTTCCGCACTCCTTGGTGCCGGCGTCTGGATTGCAATTCCCAACTGCAGATGACCGCTTTTATGGTCTTTTGTGCAGTTCACCACCTCCCCATCAAACACCAGTTCGGCGCCCTTGCGCGGCGTGAGCTTGATGCTGATTTTGTCCCCAATGCCGAACTTCTTCTCGGTCAAGATAAGCGCGCCGGCGATAGAAATGTCGCGCAACCTGCAATCCCCCCAGCCGAGCAACCGAGCGATGAAGCTCTTGCTTCTGATCTTCTGACTTGCCAGGGCACCCTCAGGAACTGAGTACCTTGTGTGACGCCGATTGGATGCATTCATCCGGGGACTTCCCATAGCTATTTGTGCGGTATGACGGTGAAGAATTTCGGCAGCCCACTTTGGCTGGAACTCCTTTGGAAACGGAATACTATCAGTGGCTTCAAAAACCGAAAGTCAAAACAACACCTAGAAAATCTGCAAATCTGGACAAGCTATTTCGGTACGCCGGTACATTGAATTGCCCGGCGTCCCTTCAATTTGCTACGCAGTTTTTCATTACAATGAGCAATCCATTAGCTAGGTTGGGGAATTAATTCCGCCAGATCCCAGGCACACCAATAATCCCTTGGAGATTTCGACGCTTGATTAGCCGTTATATGCAGTGGAAACAAAGATTGATCACTCAGGCTACAGATCGGCATCGGCAGTCCCTTGCAGAAGTCCAGGCACTGAATGATGACAATCTCCTATCTCTGTACGATCTTCTGCTTGGGATGATGACTGGTCCTAGAACGATCCGAGTTCGCAAAAACCCTGGCTTGATTGCAGCGCTCCGAGTGCATCGTTCGCAAAAAGCATTTGCTCGTGCCCTCTATCACCACAAAAAAATTCAGCAGTTCACTCAATAAATATTGGAAAAGTCCCGAAAAAGGTTCACTCGCCACCCACTATTAGGGGAATAGAGTGTCTACAGGTCCGCTCCATGTACAGCGAAGCAAAGCACGTTCAGCCTTGGGATCTTGCCGATCCCAAGACAATGCGGTCGAACTTTACCTCAGAGCCCTTTTATATCGTCATCGACGGCCTGGAAATTCATGCCGTTCGCCAAGCGGCAGCCATCATAAAAGCAACGCTGCTGCGGTGGCCTGGACTGAGAACAAAAGGGCCACTGGCTCTTCCGACTGTTCGGCGCCGACATGTGATCCTGCGCGAACTCAAATCCCAAGGCTCGAGTGGAATGTACTGCGCTAATGCGAAACGAATTCGCAATGTCCTGCTGGTGATGAACCCCACCTCAGAGGCGATCGCGTCGTTGATTTCTCTAACCCCACCACTCAGCGTCAACATCAAGATCGAGCCATATCAGAGCCAATACGACTTGAAGGACGGCCAATAATGGCAACAATGAAGAACCTCAATTTACCCGACACGCCCGCCCCCGCCTGGTTTGCAACCGCACCACATGCCGGTAGCTGGGCCAGTTGGCTGTTGCAAGCAACCGCCTATGGCAAAGTCATTGAGATGGGCATCAAGCAAACCCTCGCCGCTGACAGAGGAGATTTTTTCATCCTTTTGAGTGGCTGCATTATCGTCTTCGGGGTGGCACAAGAAGGCACCGGGAAACCGGTATTCGTCGACGCGCTGCGCCGGGGCGATGTTATTTGCCCGCTTCGACATGACCAGGTCAAATTTCTGTATGAGACCCGGTCGCCGGTATCGTTGCTTAAGGTCTCAAAGGACAAGTACCAGGCGTTCATGAACGACCTTAAGTACAGCGAAACGGTGCTGCTTGCCGCCGAGTTGCACCTCATGGCCAAGCATTCGAGTGCTGCTCAGTTTCATTTCGAAAAGGACCTGGAGCGCATTAAACGCGTGATCAACCTCCTCGTTCAACATCCGGACTCCGCCCACACTCCCCGCGGCATCGAGGTGCAAGCGAGCAAGGAAGAAATCCGTACCTTGGCAGGCGTGGAGCGGCGTTCTGGTAGCCGTGCATTCAAGATCTTGGAAGAAGAAGGCTTGCTCAATTTCAACGGCTACAAGGCGTTCTATTTTAAGGCCACGCGAAAGGAGATGGCATGAAATTCGGACGGAGCCTAGCTGTAAGCAAACTGGCGGCTTACGCTGAAGATCCTGTTGCCTTTGTGAAAGCAGGCGGGGGTGCATACAACGCAAAAGCCGCACGTCTTGGCACTGCAGCTCATGCGCGCGTCGGGGCGGGTCCAAACAAGGCTTTGTTCATCATCGGGATGATCGCCCTAATAGCTGCACTCATCTACTTCAAAATTCTTCCGGTCTAAATCATGTACTTCCTGATTGGCCTTATCCTCACCGGCGTCGCCCTATATCTGCTTCTCAAAGGTCGAGCCCCGGGCCAGATCTTCTCCCTGTTCAACTTGAGCGAAGGAAAGTACGAGCTGGTCAGTTCCGACCTTGGGAAAGGGCACCCCAGGAGACGCCTCGGTGGCTTTGGCTTGGGTGGTGAGCCTGATGCCATCTTCAAGGGGAAACGAACAGGCCAAATTGTTGTTGGCGAATACAAAAACAGGAAACACAAGGGGCTTGTTCGACGCAGGGAGTTTTTTCAGGTCCAGCTGTATTTGGGGCTGATACGAGAAAGTTTCGGCACACAGAACGTGGTGGGAATTCTGGCTTTCAACGACGGGCTGGTGCAGATCGCTTACGACCATGAGGTATTTCTGGCTCTCGTTGGGCTCCGAGGTGAGGTACTGACTTCATTACAGAAAAAGAAGGCGCAAGATAAGCGCCCTCTTCATCGCCGCATTAATATTGCCAGTCGGAACCAGAGAATCCGTTTCGACGGACGTTAATCGTTATGCGGCCACCTCAACGAAACCGTCAAATGCTGGGAAGTACAAAGCCTTCCTGATCTTCAGCGTAATACCGGCATCGATGACGGAACGCTCATATTGATTCATTTTACCTTCATACCGAGCAACCTCTCGCTGCATAAACACCTGAGGGTCCATACCTTCTGGGCAGTCCGGCGATTTGTAGTCGAAGATCCAAAATGTCTCATCCTCGATCATCGTCGTATCAAGAAAGCGATGAACCCAACGCCCATTCTGATACGCACTGACCTGAACTTCTTGGCCCGAGCTTGGGCGTTTTTTCAGAATCCACCGCCCGTGTTCACTGCTAATTGTGTTCAGCACCAACCTAAGAACGCGGTCAACTGCTGGTGCCACCTCGGCCATCGGGAAACCTTCGCGGCGCAGTCTTGAGGCAATGGCCTGGGCCTTCGACCTCACTCTCTCTTCGCTCCAAGCCTCAACACCTTCCTTGCCGATCAACTCAACCACCCAGTGATAAACGATGCCTATAGTTTTCGCGCGGTAGTCAGAGCCCTCCTCTTCACGCAACTCGTCGTGCAACTCGTTTTCGGTCGGCATCTGATCGTTGCTCGCCGCCGGTACAAAGACAGCCTTCGGCAACTGGACTGTGAATGCAGCATCCAGACGTGCTTTGGACGGAACACCGCTGGTGAATGGGGCAGAGATCGGAATACCTGGCTCTGCTTGACTCACGATGTCGCCAACAGCAGGCCACAAGGATTCAAGGAGCGAGCCAGACGCAGGTTTAATAGCGCTGGGCGTGTATGGCAGTTCGCTCGCCTCGTCATCATCCTCTTCTTCAAGGAGGCGACCCACGGTAGCGAGCAGGTAGCAATCTTGAATAGCTCGCGTAGTGCCAACGTACGCAGTACGACCACGTTCTGCTGCCATGTCACTACGCACTTTTTTGCCGAGGAACGAAAATAGACGACTCTCCGCCGATGTTTTGTCCAGATCCCCCATGTTGGGAACGATCGTGAAAGTATTCTCCAGCTGACGCCAGTAAAAGAGCGGTGAGTCCTCCTTGCCAGATGCCTTGTTCAAGCCAGGAATGATGACGATATCGAACTCAAGCCCTTTCGACTTGTGAAGCGTCATCGCGGTTACTGTGCCGGCCTTAGCGCTTGCATACACGTTGTCGATAGCGCGGAAGAACGCCTGTGGATCTGCAAGGTCGCCTGTCTCAGTATGCTGGGAGAGCAGCTTGATGACGGTCTCGATGTCGTCCATCTCACCCTGATTTACCGTCGCAGGGCCGCCCAGTGCGATCCAGGCGGATTTTACGGCCCATGCCAGCTCCGTACCTCGGCTCGATCGGTCAACGCCGCTCAGAACGCTCAGCAGGCGCTGAACGCGGGTCAGACCTTCTGGCGAAAGCTTGGCATGCACCGCTTCGTTCTTCAGAGCTTCTCGAATAACTGGACCGCCGCGAGCAACAGTCAGGCAGTCCTTCCAGCTCAGACCAACAAAAGATGCCCGGATGAGGGTTAGCCACGAAGTGCGGTCACCGCTGTGCCAAAGCGCACGGGTCAGCGCAAGAAACTCGGAAACCGGTACAGACTCTGCAATCGGATCAATATCTTGGCCGGTTACGCTGATGCCTTCAGCCTTCAACTCCGGAAGGATGTATTTCAGGTGGGAGCGCCCACGCACGAGAATAGCGATGGATTTAGACGGATCATCGGCCAAGGCCTTTTTGATGATTTTCGCTACCTCCTGAGCCTCACCAATGGGACCTGTGGTGATTGGGCGTACATGGAAGCCACCATCACCCTTGCGAAAAGGTACCGAAGGCACGAATTTGAAAGGCGAGTCCTTGAAGACTTTGCTGTAGGTCTCGTTATTCCAATTCACGATGCCGGGAGCCGAGCGGAAATTCACCAGGAGATGATGAACCTCCAGCTCCTTCGGCCCAAATGCACGGGACTGAACAATGTCGTTGAACAGGTAGACGTCCCCTCCACGGAAGTAATAGATCGACTGCTGAAGGTCGCCACAGAAAAAGATCGATCGGTTGTCATCCACTTCCCAGTGAGAAATCAACAGCTTCAACAAATCAAACTGTGCCTGGTTGGTGTCCTGAACCTCATCCACCATGATGTGGGAAATTCGGTCCTCATCCAGCAACGCATCGCCAACACTTTCCTCCGTGCCCAAAGCCTGGATTGCCCGTTGAGCGATCTCAGGGAAATCCAGCGAGTTGGTACCTTCAAAAGTCAGAGTCAGGTTGGCCAGCAGGTAACGGAGGATTACCGTGAAGTGCCGGCACATTTCCGCCGAGCGTTCTGGGTATTGCAGATCCGGCAGGGAGGCGAGCACACACAATGCTTCCCCGTATTCGTCCGAACGGCCACTGTTCTTGATTTCGGACAACAGGCCATTCATTTGTTTGGTCAGTTCGTGTTTTGCCGGGAAGCCATTACGAGAATCAACTTTCGACCGGACTTTCCCGTCCTTGGTGAGCATATACACGGCGAAATCGCGCAGGTAGGCCAGGCCAGCAGGATCTGCTGAGAGCGCAGGACGACTCACTGCCCATGGGAAGTCCGAGAACACGCCAGAAGCGGCCGTAGTGCAATCCATGCATGTTTCGATATCCGTGCCCTTGATCAGAGCTACCGCTTGTTCAGCGGCCTGCAATACCGTTTTGCTTACTGCATCCTGCATTTCCCCGATGTCGAGGCTCATGATGCGGCTCGCCCATTGGTCACGCTTAGACAGAAGGTTGGCGAACATCGGCACCAACATTTCAAAGCGATTCTTGGCGAAGCCCAGGACAGCCTTTAACGCATCAACCAGTGGTTCTGGTAGATCATTGTCATTGACGGACTGCAGCGTCTCCAAAATGGCGTGGCGATAGATGAGCGCCGCATCATCAGTAGTCTTCCCGCCACCCAAACCGGACATAATCGGGGTTTTACTTGCGAGGAACGCGCAGAAGCTATCGAACGTCATGATGCGAAGACGGCTCGGGTTGAGTAACAGATTCCATCCCATCTGCTTGTCGCGCTCAAGTACTAAGCGAGCGAGTTGATACGTTGGAATTTCGTGAGCCTGAGTTGGTTCCACACCAGCAGCGGCTTGAGTCAGGGCGCTCAATACACGCTCCAGAATTTCTGCAGCTGCCATATTTGTGAAGGTGATCGCCAGAACTTCTTCTGGGCGCTCGACAGTGGTCAGGCACGACAGAAAGCGCAGCTGAAGCGTCGTTGTTTTACCCGCTCCGGCAGGAGCCATCAGAGCCATCGAACGGCGAGGATCAATCGCAACAGCGCGCACTGGCCCATCGTGCGGGTTCAGCCCAGCAATTGCTGCGAAAATTGGGTTGAGGTGTACAAGTGGTGGAAGCTGTTCGAATACGCTCATCTGTTTAACTCCTTGGTGATGGAGTCAGATTAACGGCCAACGAATGTGCCACCACCCCACCCGCAGTATTCAGAAAAAACAAACCCCGGAGCGGTTTTTTCCGATCCGGGGTTTCGAAATGCGAGGGGTTTTAACGAGCCAGCGGGGCCAGGTATTCGTATCCCATTGGGAAACTTTTCCCACGCAGATTCAGTTCCGCGGCTCCGTCCATAAAGCCCGCGCTCATACGATCAAGCTCGGTCGACCATTCCTCGCACTGGTTCATCCATGCCTCTTCAAAGGCTTCAATCGGAGGAGTGTCTTTGGTGCCCTTCTTGATCAGGGCCGGAGCAAAGTTGCTTCGTGTGTGGAAACCGAGAGACTTCGAGTTGACCTGTGCTAACGACACACCATCAATTGCGTTGATTCCCTTTCCTTGGAAATCAATTTTTGTGGCATAGATTGGAAGTTGAGGCTCGTTCAAATGGCGCACGTCCAATCCCCCCTTTCGAAGGGTGTTGCCCGTTTTGTAGTCGTGAACCACGTCACGGTAAACCGTTTGCTTGGCATTGAGATAGATGCGGTCACGACGGTCAATTTTCACGGTAAGCCCTACTTCGCCGACCTTGATGTCATGCGGCTCCTCGAATCCCAAGACTTCGAACTCGAACTCACGCTTCTTCTCCAGCTCCAGCCACTCAACCACGAGGGTGCATAGGCGCATCTGTTCAAGGTTGATGAGTCGAGCACCATAGCGCCAGATCAGTTTATTCAAAAGCTTCTCAGAGGCTGCACCAACGTGAGCTTGCACGCTCTCGAAGAGCGCTTCATCAGACATCGCTTTGAGAGCCTTAGATGTTCGCACCTCGGTCCAGAAGTACTCCAATACCAGGTGGACCATGGTGCCCTGGATGAGCGGATCGAGGCCAATAACAGGCACTGGAAACATCTCGGCGTGCAGACGGTTTTTCACAAAAGCAAAGAATGGGGACTCAGCATAATTCTTGAAAATCGCCACCCCGCCTTTCAGCGTTGTCAGCTCTTCAACGGACACCTCTGGTACAACTTCAGTTTCAAACACTGAACGGTTCAGTGTCCCAAGAAGGTCATCAATGAAAATTCCTTTTGATTCGTCTCGCTGAGTCGTAGCTGGCCAGCTCCCAAATAACTCGCTTGCACCAACCGGCGCACCCTTCTCATTATGGGAGGCACAAGAAACAGTGACGGTGTCACTGATGCTCAACAAAGCACCGACAAGCTTTTGCGCGCGATTAAGCGCCGCTTCGCCCGAGGCCTCAGTGATACCTGCATCAATCTGCAAGTCTGTCGGGATAAATGGTGAAGGGGCTGCGCGCTCAGGCAAGACAGTATTCGCGGCACCAATGATCCAGACGGCATCAAACGTAAGGCCCACAGCATCTTCGTATCCCAAAATAGAGACCGGTGCTACGTGAGCAATCCGTGGTTGGAACTGACGGGTATCTACGACCTCGCGCAACCACATATACGCTCGCGCATACGGCACGGTGCCTAATTGCGCATCGAGAGTACGGAACAGGGTCAATGCTTCATCCCAAGCCTTCAGCGTCTGAAATGCCGCGCTGTCGAGTTCCCGGTGACCAGGCCAGCCCATCCCCACCAGAGCGCTGCTGAAATGCTCAGCCCACTCCGAAGGATAGCGGCTCGAATCCCCAATAATCTGTGCCTCCAGAATACCGGCGAAGCGCTGGCGGAAATCGGGAACTGCTTGGCCTTTGAAGGCCGCGATTGCGCGAAGAAAGTCGTTACCCCCCATGTTCATGCCCATGTTCTGACGTAACCAGATATCCAACAGCGCACGGGAAGCACCTTCTGAGTTGTCACCACCAATCCAGCGCGACCGAAGAACACGACTGAACGCTTCGAACTCGGCCTTTTGAGGCATCAGGGAGAGGATGTCCATAGCGGCCCGAATAACTGGCCGGCTGCCTAGAGTTGCTCCGCTGGAGATATCCCAAGGTGCACGAACCTCACCCCCGTCTCCAGCAGGAAGCAACGAGCCTGGGCTCGCATGAAGACTCAGCGTTTCTAGCAGTGGGGCTTGGAACGTCCGCGGATCAGGTACCAGAATCGCGAGGCTGGGAGCAGCCAGAGGCGTCTCGACATAGGGCTTCAGTTGATCACTCACCCAATGGGCAGCCTCGGCGAATTCAGCAGCAGCGTTCTGGGCGCGGATGAGGCGCGGAGTAGACTTCAAGCCCTCAGGTGAAACCTCAACCAAATCTGTACCAATCTCTTTTAGCGCCTGGAACACCGCGCGCTCGGCCGGGTTCATATCAATCATGCCGACGATGACGATCTTCGTAGGGGCCACTAGCTCCCCCGCTTTTAACGCGGCCAATAGACGGCCCGGCATATGAGCGCGGAATACATTTTGCTTGGCAACGCAGACGCTATCGATCTGTTCCTTCCATTGATAGAACGCTTCGAATTCCTCCTTGAAGGAAAAGCGATCGCGATCCATTGGAATCAGATATTTGTAAACCAACGAATATGCCTCACCGATGCGCCGGGCAGCATTGGTGGAGGAGATCATATTGTCTGGTAGCAACCCGGACTGGTCGATAACCGACTTCACTAGAGCCAACTCTTGAATCGGATAAAGCAATTGCTCATCAGGCATTAAGTCCTGCCAAGCGGACTCGATCCAGGAAGTGATTGTCTGAATCTTCCCTTTGGAGAACCAGGCTTTCTTTCCATCCACTGATTGCATCAGAGCGGCTTGGAGCTTCAGGTGTCGAGCAACACGCTCGGTCGACGTCAGAATTAAGGTGCCGTCTGCCAGTTCAGCCAAGTGGTTCAGAAAATTCATGATTAGTTGCCTCCCATTTCGATAGAGCCAGCTTAACGGGCGCGCGCTGTGCCACCAGGCCTACGCGTACCCAATCTTTATTTTCAAAAAACACTTAGGAACCAGCTGAAAAGGGACACTCCCTTCCCACTATTAAAGGTGAATGCACCTTGATGGTTTTCTGCTCATGAACCCGAGTTTTTCTGATTCGCAGCAATGGCCAATGGAGTTGGCAGATACCCCAAAATTCTGGCTAGCCTATCAACCCATTGTGCGCATAAACGCCAAGCCAAATACTGTCTTGGCATTTGAGTCGTTGTTGAGGGTGCAGATCGATGGGGTGGCGCATGGACCCGCGGATATCGTTGCTGCAGCCGAATCAGATGGGAGCATCATTTCAATTGATCGTTGGGTTATGAATGAAGCCATACGACAGGCTATCGCACGGCCACATTTGAACGTTTGGATCAATGCCTCACAGATCTCTATAGCACATCCAAACTTCCTCAAAGATGCGCTCAGAGCCCTAACGGCCAGCGGCACCTTGGGCAGGATGACGTTCGAGATCACAGAAACCGCAGACGTTGACGCAGCGGTACTGGCGGAAAGACTGAGCGCCGTAAAAGCCGGAACGTTATCTTTAGTAATTGACGACGTTCGTGACGGCTTTGCCAAAAGGTCATTGTTAACAAACTCTGCAGTAGCAGGTTGCAAACTTTCACGTGACACGACAAGTGAACTGCATGTATCAGAAAGGGTTCGGGCTGAGGTCCAGCGCTTGGTAAAACTCTGCCGACTGACAGGGAAGCGGGTCGTTTTGGAGGGGGTTGAGAATGCATATGACCTGAAGATGGCCACCAACCTCGGAATTGAATATTGCCAGGGTTACCATTTTGGACACCCAACAGAGCCAGAAAATCTGCAATGTTTTTCAGAGATGCGACTGGCAGAGTAAACAAGAGGGGCCGCTATGCGGCCCCTATCACTTATCTGTCACCGTCGTTAAACCGGCCGCGGCGATACAGCCACTCATGAGCCTCCTCCTTTTTGAGCTTACGATTCGAAATCATTTCCTGAGCAACCTGAGCCATGCTTTTCCGACCCTGGCGTTGCATTTCAGACATCAGTTGCTGGAGACGTTCGGGGCCGGCTTCCAGGATTGAACGAACTTGTGCAGTGACATGCAGTGATTCGTAAATTGGTACCGGCGGCCGGGTGGGATCACCATGCCGGACTACATGTTGCCACCATAGGCCGCGCAGCGTCCCCGGGAGAATTCTTTCGTACTTGCTATCAACCAAGGCTTGCATGCGCGGCACGATGTCTAGAACGCTGTCCGCGTGCAAAGTCGCAAATACGCTGTGACCCGTTGACGCGGCAAGGATGGCAGCGTTTGCCGTTTCTGGGTCCCGAATCTCACCAACCATGATGGTCTTACGGTTCTGACGGACAAAGTCCCTGATTGCTTCTGCAAAAGACTCAACATCGGTACCGACCTCACGTTGAATAACGCCACCAGGTGGAAAAATAAATTCAATCGGCTCCTCAACAGTACCAAGCCCCCCTCTTTGCCTGCGACCCATTTTGTCAATGGTTGCAATCATTGTTGTAGATTTGCCGGAGCCCATTTGACCAGCGAAAATTGTTAAGCCAGTGCCCTCGGTGAGTTGCTGAATTACCCGCCAGTCCAGGTTGAGATCTTCCCTGAAACGCGGAATAGTCGACAGAAGCCGACGCATACTGATGCCCATACCAGCGACGGAACTTGCCAAGATGCAACGATATCGATGACCAAGAAATGGTTGTGTAAAATTCGAGGAGATAGTTTTCTTCCCCTTCCCTTTTTCAGCAACCATCTGATCGAAGAAATCTTTCCATTCACCTGGCGGCATAGTCGTATAAAAGTTGCCGGAGTTATCTTCAAGCTCAAGTGTGGACTTCATGAGATATATGTTAGTTGCAGTCTCAGGCTTGATTATATTTGCATCTTCTTTGGTGATTGTTTGCGACTGCCCCATATACGCTCCTTTTAAAATCTACGGTTTTCGCCAATCTATTTATTTGGTTTTGGGCGAATTAAAGCATTGCCGATTATCGAGTGTCCTCACCATTTAGAAGACGTTTCTGCGCTGTGACCCATCCTGGGTACGCTGACTTCACAGGCTTGCTGGAAATAATCACTCTGGTTTTTCCAGATATAGTCTGCGTATCAAAGCCCCCATAAGAATCTTCAAGAAATGGCAAATCTACTGCAACATAACAACGAGCTTGATCGAACTTTACTAAAATGTCGGTATTTAATGCATTCTTCGCAGGAAGGTTATAATTCTTCCCAAGCAACCCCTGCAGTGTTGCGGTTGATGACCACGCCGGCATTGAGGGGTAGGTGTTAGTCATTTTCCCCCATGCGTCAATGGTCGACGTCAGCACTGTTTTACGAGCGATTTCGCAAATCTGAAGAATTGACCGTGCTTGTTCAATAGACGAATCAACTCGTGCTTGCGCCATACGGTCAAATACTTTTGGCACAAGTACAGCAACAAGTAGACCTATGACAGCAAGCACTATCGAAAGCTCAAGAAGGGAAAAACCTTTCTGACGTTCCATTTACATGTGCTTCAATGCGGCGTTGAGATTAATGATTGGCATATAGAAACCAATTGCCAACATAGCAATACTCAACAGCATCATCATGAAGCCGATGAACGAAGCAGTATTCGAAATCTTCTCCGAATAGTTAAAGTAATAGGCTTTTAGCGCATCACCTAAGTTCTTTAAGACAACATCCCTGCCTTTAGGTGTATGCTTTTCAAACCCTTGCAGGTTCTGCTGTATGAGTTCCGGCCATTCTGGGTTGTCAAATACAGTAGCTAGCGGACGGCCTTCAATAAGGCGCTCGCTTGCCTCAACATACAACCTATGAGTTAGGCCTTTAGAACTCAAAATCATAAATTTGAAGGTTTGAGGATTATTATATCCACTACCTTGGAGAACATGGTATGAACTAACGAAGTCCATTCCACGACGGATTTTCATACGCTCGTTAATGAAACGCAAACCTGGGAGCGTCCTGACACTTGACCAGATCCGGTCGCGGAAATAATAAAACCCGGCACCAGCCGCAAGAATCAAAATGAAGTACTGAGTATAAATCTTATGCAAAAATAGAAGAATATCTGTCATGCCATTAATTTGTAATGGGATCTTTTGCACCTGAATAAAGTCATTAATCGACCCGCCGGCAAACAGCGGGATTGCAACGATCAAAAGCAGACCAAGAAATGAATACAACAAACCTTGGCGCATGGATTTACTAAATTCTTTGGTTACAGCGATGCGCTCTGTTAATTCTTTTGAAGCGCGATGAAGCGAATCTGGTAATTTCCCAACTTTATCGCCAGCATCAGCAATGAGGATTGCAGTGCTATCAAAACGAAGCAACTCAAAATAGTCCTTAGGCGTTTCACATACTTCGAGTTGCGCTTCAGTGACCTTTAATCGTGCGTACGGAACCGACTCTTTTATAGCCTTACCAATTGTAAAACCAGAGTTAAGCTTCGAACTGATCGTTGTAAGAAAAAGCACTTGCTCAATTAAAGGAAATTGGCGACCTTTAAACAATGCCTTAAAGCTCCCCAAATGATCCAACTTGACCTGATGGATGATGTGAGAAGGTTGCCCACATTTGGCTTTTGCTTGATCGCTCGTCTCTGCATTGATTGATTCAGAGTTGATCGACCCGGATCTGCCAAAGTAGGTTACTTTCCAGTAAGGCATTGCTGTGCTCCTTATATTAGTTGCAGCGATACGCCACAGTAATGCTGCCAGTACCGCTGGCAGTCGCCGACGAAACGTTGTTGTTACCAGTCAACGCAACCGCCATGTCCGATGCAGCCTTAGCGTCATTTGCATCGATCGTGTAGTTCACTGTAACAAGGTTCGACGTAACGCTAGTAATAGACCAGGCGGTGTTCCAGACCGTAAGTGCTGGCAAACCGCGATCTTGCAGCAGCGCTTTAGTCACCGACGTAGCACTGCACTGATTAGTGCGCGCGACTTGCCGAATGATCGCAGACGGGAAATCTTTACTAAGCTGCGTCAGAGCTGTGTTGTACTTAGCATCTTCACGGTTCTGCAGCATGCCAGGAAGGAAGAAATAGGCAAGAAGACCGATGATGGCCATAACAATTGCCAACTCAACAAGCGTGAAGCCTTTTTGCTTTTTCCCAACTTTGCCAAACGGTTTCATTTTCTTCATGATGATTTCCTTATTACAACATTGCGGTAATTTTGCTGTTACTTGGGGTTTTGCCAGCAAAGCTTTCTTGATGATGGATGGGGGTAACTTGCTTACCCGTAATTCGATCATTCATATATGGACGAAGCACTTTTTCTAGCTGCTCAAAGTCAACCACGCCTTCACGAACCAAACGCAGACCGTCATCCCAGAGATCATTGAATGAACCATCAGCGATGCCATTACGACGCATAATGCTAGGGTTTTGGCCATCCAAAATTGCCTGTTGAATCTCCGGCTTTACCTCGAGAATTTCAAGAATTGCATGTCGGCCTTTTAGGCCACCAGAATCTGTACCACAGACTTTACAGCCCAGAGGATTGGCTTTGTACAATTTAAGTTCTTGAGGATTAGCGCAGTCAAATGCGGCGTTACTGGAATAAACATTGAAACGCGCTTTATCTGCGGAAAAAATATATTCCTTCCTACATTCAATACACAACTGCTTCACCAGTCGCTGACCGACGATGGCCATAACGTTAGAGGCAATAATGTCTTTTGTTACGTTCATGTCCTCTAGACGACCGAGCGACAAATGTGCGTTGTTGGTGTGCAAAGTCGTGAGCAACAAATGCCCCGTCATAGCGCCACGAAATGCCAGCTCGACAGTTTCTTCATCACGCGCTTCACCCAGTAGGATTACGTCCGGGTCTTGACGCAACACAGCTCTGAGAACAATCGGAAAGGTTAGGTTTCCCTTGACTTCGGTTTGGGTGATTCCTTCAACCTGGATCTCGACCGGATCTTCAATCGTTTGGTAATTCTGGTTTGGGTTGTTCCTGAAGATATCCAGCAACATCGCCATGAGAAGCGTCGTTTTACCGGAACCTGTAGGACCGGTAACAATAATCATGCCGTTGGGTTGTTCACCAAGGCGTTGAAGTATTTCTAGGTTCTTTCTTGAAAAGCCTAAGCGACTCAAACTTGACAGTTTGGTGTTGTTACCAAGTAAACGCAGTACAAGTTTCAGCGAAGTATCGGAGCCGCGCGTGATTGGTAGCGAGCTGACCCTGAGGTTGATTTTCTTGTTGTTCGACACATCAAAGTCAAACTTACCATCTTGAGGAATACCCGACTCAAGACTCAAGCCACACTTATTATCAAGAATTACACGGCATACTGAATCGTGCAAATTCATCGAATACGAACGCTGAGATCGGAGGTCCCCATCAAGTCGAAACCTAACTAGGACCTTATCACCCTGAGTTGGTTGTAAATGGATGTCAGAAGCATCCCTTTTTGAAGCCTCCGCAACCAAATCATCAATTCGTTTGAGCGCCATTTGTTTTTGCGCTTCTTTATCTACCACGACTGTTTCGTCGTCCTCGACCGTGCCGGCTCGGAGAGCATCGAGTTTCGTAGGGCTAATCACCCCAACCGCCAGACCCTTCATATCCAAACTCTTACGCCGAACAAACGCCATCGCTTGTTCAGACGCTCTTGAGTCTAGAGGGTTGGTCATATAAATGGTGTTGTCATAGATAATCCAGCTATCCATGTTTGGCGGCAAAATGGCATGCCTGCCATCATCAACTTCGGTAAACACCTTCCTGTTGAGCGATTTGCCCACCGCTGCGGCAACGCTATTCTCGTCGTTAGCAAGACGATTAATGTCCGGAATTACGCTTTCGATGTTTTCCGATACTGGCATTGCCAATGATTGCGCGCTGCTAAGCTTACCTTCATTCACAAGAATCTGAAGAATGCTACGCTGACGCTTTTCAATCAATTCATTGCTCATAAAGTAGTAATCTTCTTACTTAGAGGAGTTCCAATTAATGGAAATTACACGCAAACCTTTCGGGCCTTTGAAGTAGGCTTTATCGACGCTGAACTTCGTAAGCGTCATGTCATAAACCTTTTCACCTACCCGTACGACGTGTTCACCGTCGTTTGTTAGAACCGTTACAGAGGCTGCCTCAACTTTTACAAGATCGAGGTTTTGCTTTTCCTCCTCTACAGGAGGTTTGCTCTCCTTCTCTGTTGGTACCGGAGGCGCTGGTTGGTGCCGACCACCAAATGGGGGCTGCGGTGTCTGAAGGCCCTGAGAGGGCGGCATCATTGCCTGTTGTTCAGACATAAATGGCAAACCGTTTGGCGCTAACGGAGGAGCACCGGAATCAAATGGGTTGCCATCAGCCGGCGTCTTACCTTGCTTTCGCACCTCAATTGCCATTTCGACAATACTTTTAACACCAAGGGGGATGCCTTCCTGATCGACGATCACACCCGAGTCAGTCATCTTTTTCCAAGACTCAGACATATCACCCTGTAGCTTCAACTGATCCCTTTTAAATCGCATGGCCTCGAGGGTTTTCTCGCGATCCATAACGGTGTCTACTTCATCAGCAAGTACGGACAATGAAACTGTCGCGGTGAAAATACAGATTGCAATCTTGGAAAAGGATTTCATCTCAGGTACCTACAACGGTAATGTTCAATTTCATGATTCCGCCTGAGATCGAGTAGTCGTACAGGAATGTCGGAACCTGGCTTTGGATTTTTTTCGCGACGGAAAGCACTGCTCGCGGCTTACCCGAAACAGTTGCGGACCAATTACGCAAAGGGCCGGAATAAAAGTGCTGTAGATCTGCCTTCCCAGTTTCATCTACCGGTTTGAATTCCACTCCGGTTAGCTCAGCGATTGCGTAAGCTTTTCGCCAAGACCCTTCCAGCTTAGGAAGCACCTGGACTTTGTTTATTTCATCAATATCTTGCTGATACTGATTATTTACCGAATCAAGCTGTGCAAAGTCACTCGGTAGCCTTCTTGACTCACCCAACGTCATTGTTAGCTTCAATCCACCCATCGCAACTACAACTAATGCAATCAACATAGGGCCAGTGAATTTAGGCTTCGATATTTTTGCCTTGGTAGCTTTTGCTCTCGTTGCTCGCTGAAAGACTGGGAACTTAAGATTAATAACCCACCCCCTGCCCGGCAGACACGTCAACACTGAGTTGGTACTCAAGGTTTGAATTCAGTAACGCTGTTACGCCGGTAAGTTTTTTTGACAAATCCACCGGGAAATTTGGCCGAGTAATAAACACATGACCTCCCGTAAATCCATTGAGTTGTCCTGTCCCTGTGGGGGTACGCAGAGAGGGCTCATAGCTGAGCAGTTCATCAACCTTTTTTATGGTCTGACTATCGTCCGGAATTCGCTGTAACCGCTCTTTGAGCAATTCAGCGATGCGCTGCTCAAGGTCCCGACCTTGAATTTTCTTTGTTTCGTACTCGGCCATGTTTATTTTAAAGATGCTTTGCATGGCGTAGTTATAGACCCCGAATGCTACGGCCATCACGATGCATACAGATGCTGCTACGTACCAACGTTTTGTATGTTCGTGTTTCTGCTTTTCGTATAACTCGATTCGTGTAAAGGCTGGCGACGATGGCAACCGTAGTGCTTTTATCGTCACATCAAGATAAGTTGCATTATCCAACTCATCTTGGAACAGATCTGCGATATGGCCGTCGAAAAACTCTGACGACTTCAAAATATTCGCAGGATCGCTCCAGTCACTTTTCGGTTTCATCTGGAGGTATTGGCCGCTGCCCTCTCCCGACGAAAGCACAATTACTTCGGACTGGCCCAACGGCACGAGGTCGTTGGCAAAAAGAATTTGCCACAACCCATACACATTAATGCCTGGATACGAGTCACGCAGGTTATGAAGTTCGTTTTCGTCAATATGAATTGCCGGCCGACCATCTGCCCCTTTGGCCTCAACTTCCGTGAAAATCTCATTTTCACTAGAGCTGACCAGTGCGTCGGTACCGACAACATCGCGAATGATGATGATCTCTTGACCATCAACCTCAATCGGTACACCAAGCAGCAACTCAGACATTTAGTTCACGCCTTCAATCAAAGTTGGTGTAACAACCAGTACCAGCTCGCGTCGGTCCAGGCTGTTGTTGATGCTTTGTGTCAGCGGGTTCAGCACAGCTTTGGTCACCAGGTTCTGCCATGGCAACTGGCGCATAGCCTCATTCATACGCTTAGTGATCAAACCGCCGAGATGCACGGATTTACCTGACGACGTAATCAGCTGAGTACTGAACTCTTTCAAATTCACCCGCGGTGTTTGGAAAGAGAAATCGCCGATCGAGATTGTGTCGGGGGCATTCAGGTTCGAGATCACAGGCCAAACATCAACCAGCAGACGGTCGTCCTCGAGCACGCGCACGGTGACACTCAGCGTCACGCCAACTTTCAAACGAGAAAGCTTCGGAGTAACTGTGGCGTTTCCGTTCTGATCCTGGGATTGCTCAACGTCTACGATGTAGGTGAGCTCTTCGCCGGCATAAATTTGTGCCGGGACCCCGTTACGAACTGTGATGTTCGGCTGATCTTTCAGTTCTACTCGACCAAACTCTTCAAGGAAGCGCACCAGTACAGATGCGTCCACGTGGTCAGAGGCATATGTCCCTTTAACGTTCCAGAACGGATCGGTGCTCGCCGGCGATGTATTGAACAGCTGCAGGCCCAGCGGGTTGCCGTTAACGGTGGACTTCACCAGCAGGTTCCAGTCGATACCTTTTTGACGACCGTCGTCGAGAACAACGTCGTAAGCTTCGATCTGGACGTTTACAACCTTGGTGGATTCTGCAATCGCACGTTTAAAGTAACGATCGAGAACTTTCATTTTTGAAGGCCTGCCACCGGCGGTCACAATGCCGACGGATCGAATGCCCTCGATGTACGCTGGTAATTCATCGGCGCCCGGCATTGACAAGGCCATTGATGCCACTGGTGTTTGAACGTCGAAGTTGAGACCACCATTTGGCATTCCAGGTGGGGTGCTGGCTGGCCGAGGATAATTGCCTCCACTGGCCCCAGGGAGCCCCCCCGACTGCTGCATCGCGCCATTTCTTCCGGCGGCCACGCCCAAAATTGCACGCGCGCCATCCATAATTTTCATCCACTCGTCTTCCGACAAAGTGAAGCCGATGGTGTTGCCGGTAGTGACACCGACATCACCCTCATCTCTGTTGTTTGTGTCACCCGCCTTCGCCCCGCGCGTTTGCGTAGATGCGATGACGTTGTTCACATTTCGAGTCGACGCGAATGTGGCCAGGTTCCATTCGTGAGTTTGGAAATTGGTTACCGTGATCCGGTTTCCATCGATCGCAATATCGAGGTCTAGTGTGCCTTCGATGTATTCGATGAAGTCCGCGACGCTCATGCCCGCAGCAGCGACGTCGATGGACGCACCTAAATCAACTCTCCCCTTCGGGATTATTGAATACCCAGGCAAGGTTTCCTGAAGCACCTCGCGAAGAGTTGCCCCTTTCTTGGTGAGGAAAATTTGCTTGGACTTGGCTTCGTCCTCGCTGCGAATTTCGCGCACATACGTGTTTCCACGAAGTGCCTGCATTTTGTCCGTCGCCTCTGGGCGCAACGAAGAAAACTGTTCTTCCTTGGTGAATTCAAATTGGCTTTGGCAGCCGATCAACCCAGAGGCCAGGGTGATTGCAAGGGCAAGGTGCTTGATCTTCATGAACTGGCCTTAGTTTGGTCGATCGGTAAGTAGAATCATTGGCGCAGGATTTCCCTGAGGGTCCTTCAGGTCCCAGAAGTATTTAAAGCGCACTCGTGCGTCTCGAATCTCCGAGGTCAGGGCACGCAGAGCTACGTCACGAGATTCTGTCGAGATGAACTGGTAGCGCCGTGTTGCGAGTTCTGGTCGTTTGGTGAAATCAGTTTGTACGTCCCAACCAGCCGGCATCATTCCGATGACGATTTCTTTGAGAGTCGCGCCCTGGTATTGAACAGAGACCTGTTCGTTAAGGACGAATGTCGGATCGATACGCTCCAGGATCACTCGCTTATGCGCAGCGGATTCGATGACTTCGGCGTTGTTCTCAGCCAACATCAAGAGTTGATCGCTATGGGCTTTAATGGTCGCGATGTCTGCGACCTGCTCCACCTTCACTCGCTCTGCCTGAGCCTGGGCTTGGCGGTTCAACTCGAGCGCTCGCTGGATCTCACCCTGTTGAGCTAACAGGTCAGCTTTACGCTTGGCGGCCGCTGTAACAGCTGTTTCCTTTGCGGCTTGAAGTTGACGTTCAGTTTCAGCCCGGGCCGCGGTCAGCTGCTGCTTGCTTTGATCAAGTTGCTGCAGGGTTTGGCGGTAGGTCCGCTCAGTGTCGGTTTCTTTGATCGACGCAACGGGGTCATCGATGGAAAGATCGATCTGCAAACCTTTGTTCGGTTTGGTCTGCTGATAATCAACAGGCTGATTGATGTTTTGCGCACGTCCAGCTTCGAAGGACCGATCGAACGGGGACATGGCTTGATTGCGAGCGAGGGCGCTATCGCTGTACCCATTCGCTGCAAACACCGATTGGCAGCCGATCATCAGTGCCAGGATTGACAGTGCATGCTTCAAAACAAAATCCTTCAGTGGTGACTGTTACCCTAATAGTGGGTAGGCAGTGATCCAGATTCGTCGTTTTGATTGGCATGTTTGCTAAAAAACCTGCATCTTTTTTGGGTCCCCCATCCGGTGAGCCAAAAATGAGTTCCAGCAGCACCATCAAATCCTCTTCGGGCATGATCGCCCTCTTCACAATGCTTTGTGTTCTAGTGGGGGTGTACACCTACTACCTGGAAGCAGTCGGTGCCGCACTCGACTATCAGGCCGATGCTTTGGCACCGGTGTGGTACATGGTGAAACCACCTGCTGTAATGTCTGAAATTTCTCAGGGTGGCTTCACCGGCACCCTTCTCGCAGTTTTACTAAACATCGTGCATACGTTTTTCTATGCCGGTTTCGTGTATTCGGTCGTAACGCTGGTGTGCGCCAGATTTTTCAAGCCGCGAAACAAAAAGGATGAACCTGTAAACCAGGCTGAACTTGGGCCGGCGGTAACAGGGTTATATGCCTGTGCAATCGCTGGCTCTACGATGATGGTGAAGATTCCGGCGGCAAAGAACCCAAAGACCGGTGAAGTCATTCCTGGGGTTCAAGACAATGATCCTTTTAACCAGGTTTTCCTGCGTTGCGATCGCAAGCCAATCAAAACTGCGAGGACGCCCGAGTCCCCAATCGAGAAGTTGCAAGTGGCCCTGTATGAGCTTCTAGCAGCCCACCCCAACACTCCAGCCGCTGTTGGCCACCACCATGCGGATGCGTCGCTTAAAGACCATTCCATGGACATCTCCAAAGTGGTCGTCTCATACATGCATGAACGTGGTTGGATTGAACCACTGGCGCGCGTCGCCGGCCTCGGTCACGATCTGGACAAGTTACTCGCCTACGAAGAGAAACAACCTGGCGAATGGGTGAAGCGTAAGGATGCCACCCACCACAACACTTACAGTGCTTACCTGGTAGCGCAGCAGCCCGAGTTCGTCCTACTCCCTCCAGAGGACCAATTCACCCTCATAATGGCTCTGAGGTACTACCACCATCCGAAGATGCTACCCATAAACGCAGGCGAACGAGTAGAGCGCTTAATCAGTGCCATCAAGCATGCCGACGGCAATGTCATTCAGGCTGAGAAGGCGTCCGGGATCGTAAATGCTCAAGCAGCAGTAAACACCACAACCATTCTGGAAAGCGCATTCGAGCAGTTCCTTTCACTCGTTGACATCAACGCTTACCAAGGCAGCCACAACGCGGCTGGATGGACTAAGGATGCGTTGGAATTCGTAATCATCCCCATGTCTCGAATCATTGAGGCGCTGGGGCAATTCGTACCCGGAGACCTCAGCCGCCAGCTCCAACTTAACGTCGATACACGAAACTTTAATCACCCTGCGATCCCGGTCCTCAAGGAGACACTTACGTCACTTGGGTTGCTCATGGTCAAGAACAAAGGCAAAGAAAGTCCCACAGCCCTTTGGGACGTGAAGATCGGAATGAAACAGTTCAAGGCGTGCGTGTTGCTGGATAAGGATCGAATTTCCGAAATGGTACCTACCATCGTTCCAAAATGGGGAATGACACCGTACGACATCAAAGTGCTCAAGCCAACCCTGGACAAGATGCAGAATGACGCCGAGACAGAGGGGCAATAAGTTTCTGCATGCGGAAACATTTCCCCCGGCCTGGACCGGGGGGAGATTAAGGCGTACCCAGTATTCGAAGCGCAGCCTCAGTACGAATTACCCGCTCTGCTCTATCTGGCTCCCCCATCTTGTTCCAACAGTTGTAAGCCTCCTCGTAGAGCGCCTGACGCTCCGAAAGCCTGCACATTGTGGCCTTGTACTCGTCACCTGAGAGATAGTCGTCCGCAAACTGCTTGAGGGTGTCATCGCGCCCTGTGGCCCAAAGTAACGACACCACCGTATCGATGGCTTGCTTGCGATTATCACCGCTGATCCCCGCATACCTCATTTTCAGGTTGCCTCGATCATCTCGGTAGACGTATTGCCCGAGTATCTTTTCAGCGCTGTCATACTTCCCAATATGAACTGCCTGGTCGGCACCCGAGAGTTGGCTTCGAGCCTGGAGCTCGGCAACCGATGGAGCGCTTGAGCATGCCCCTAAGGACATGCAAGCGAGCAAAACAGTGAGAGACGCCTTATGCATGGGTTAAGCCCGGAAATGGTTAACGAGTGAGTAAGCGCCGCCGGTGCCAAACAAACAGTTTTCGCGAGGAACAAGCTGCCGGAGTTGAGCTGGCTTGGTCCCGAAGAGTTTTGCTACCTCTGCGTATGAAGCCTCTGGCACCTTGAGCAAGAAGTACGTCGCGAAGTTCTTCAGAAGGTCCTTCGTGACCTGGTCCGGCTGCTGTACGCCGCACCACACACCCACCCCATAACCACGCCCTTCAGTACCGATTCTGTTGAATGGATCGATCGGCGAGGCCGAGATTTCTTTGATGTGCTTGCCTTCGTCCGCTACCAAGATATGACTCGGGAACGAGGGGTTGAAAGAGTTGTTCCGCTTGGTTTCCATGATCCCCATGGCAAACACTTGAGCAGCGATGATGCGCATGATGATTTGCTGGTGGCGTGCGTTGAGATCGGTCAGCACATAGCGATTGAGCTTGCCGGCGCGCGGCCTGGATAGGTTGCCTGTAAACAAACGACTGTCGACCATCTCTTCGATGATGCTCTTCAAGCCATACAGCGTTTCCTTTGACCATTGCTCCCATTCAGCGCTCTTTGAAGTACGGCGCTTTGTAAGCGCTTCGAAGGAAACCAATCTCCGGGCATGATCGATCAAATTGCTCTCGAGCGTGTCGCGGATCTCAGCTACTTTCTCGGAGATTGTATGGTCAGCTTCACCAGCAGCCTTCAATTTCTCAATTGCTGCCTTAGCCTGTTTCTTGGCGGTACCCAGAGATTTGTAAATGTCCTGGACGGTTGTGATATCTGAACCAGCAGTCAAAGCATCGAAGATCAGCTCGATATGACTCAGAACATCCTTGAATGTCGGAGAAGGATTAGCCCACGTTGTCGGGTCATCGTGTTCGATACCAGCGTTCGCGTAGACGTCCTTGAGGACATGGGTTAGGTAGTTCAGCTGTTTAACGCCGGCGTTTGGGTTGAAAATTTTAACAAGCTCTCGAACCACTCCGATTGTCTGCAGTACGCCGCCACCATCTTCAGTTCGTGGAACCTGAAGAGGATTGAGGGCTGAACCCTCCAGGGTGTAGTTGAAGACAATGTCGTTGAAGTCTTCCCCACTGACCTTGTGGCCCAAGCCGGAATTCACAAATTCCGAATGAGAAAAGTCACCTTTGATATCGACGATATGCAAGGTCGTACCACGGTTGTGGATCTCAGCGGCCATGTTCTGAATAGTGTAGGTTTTGCCGGCACCTGAACCGCCTTGGAAAAGGATGTTGAAGTTTGGAACTGAGGGATATGACCAGTCGATCGACGCGCCACGACTGTCCATGCCAATGTGGATCAGATCTGAATGGCTCAAAATCGCCCGTCTTACGCCCCGGCTTATCTCTGTAGGTGCGGATGCTGAAGCTGGATGCATTTGATCTTCTCTAGAAATACGAGGTCGCTCTTGATGCCATCTGGCATCGAGGCCTGGTCTACACGTTGATAAGGGAATTTGCAGGTGCCGCACTTGTGCTCTTCTGCACGCAGCTTGGCTGAGTTACCAGCGGTGTCGGCGATGACATCAAACGACTCGTCTTCGCCGCACTCGCATTGAATTAAGATCCCGCCTTTGTTTAGCCGGACGGCGCGGCCATCGAACTCACCCTTGACCTTGGCCATTGGCTCCGCGTCTGGCTGGAGACGAAACACGTAGTTTTGCCAGACATCGTCGTGCACCTTGTCGATGGTGTAGCCGTCAATCTTGGCCTGGACACCATGAAGCACATGCGCGACTTCATGCGGGATGACCTCCTCAATCATGCTTGTGAAGTCCTGCATGAGGTAAAGAGCCTGCAGGTTGATCTTCACAATGCCGTGTGGCTCTCCCCGGATGAGGATCACATCGACGTTTGAGGAGGAGTGCTCGATCAGCGAATAGTCGAACCGCAAATCAACCCATACGTTGTGGCCAGGGAACTCAACCTTCTGCAACAGCCGGCTGACTTCCTTGGCCGCATGGATCTCACGCGGGTACTCGGCGTTATGCTGAGTGATAAGGGGAAATGTGTTTTCTGTAGTCATACCCTAATAGTGGGTAGGGACTGACCCAAAATCAGAGGTTTAGACTTTGCCTAACCGAACGAGTTTGTGAATTCGGTCCCACTCTGTGAAGTCACCGCTATTACCGGCCTTGATGAGACGGTCCATTGCTTCTGGCGTGGAAGACTCCTGGATGTACTTAATCGTCTGGATATCTTGGGCTGGCCACTTGTTCTTTCCAACTCCATAGATCGCCCGGGCCATATGTTCGTTGGAAGGTTTCTCAGCCCTCTCTCGCCGAATCCCCGGTTCGGCCGCAGATGAAGATGGATGTTGCTCATCTGGCTTACCTGCAGAATCTGCCACTGATGGAAGAGCGAACGCATGAGCATTAGATTTCACACGCGGAACCAGGTGCTGCACGATCGCGGTGTCACTGATGGAGGGATACAAGAGTTTCGCCAGTGCGATGCAGTGCATCTGGCAATGGAATATATCGGTATCAGACAGCCCCACATCAATCAGACGGTGGCCAGTGCTTGGTGAAAACTCAGTGGCGCGCAACGTCAACGGAAACACAAGATCAGATTCAAAACCTGAGATCTGTTTTGGAGAAGCACCGGGACGGACGATGTCGTATTGGAACCCAGGTTGAGCACCAATGAGCCAGGCATAGAACGAACGCACAGCGCCAATATCAAGGGTCAGCGAAATCCTGTTCTCATCCTTGGCCAGCGGATATTTATTGTGCACTTTGTGACTGAAAAGCAGCTTCAGTCCTGAGAAAACCTTGACGGCTCGACCTTCAGCGTCAACATCATTTCGCAGATAGAGACCTAACCCTACTGCATTCGAGCTGAATACCTGGTAGGTGCTCAAGTAGATACCGGAGACTGGTGTTTCAGGGTTAACCGGAGTGAAAACCCAGTGAAGCCCCTCCTTCCTTCCCTTGAGATACCTTTCGTGTACAGCGGCAAAATCGATTAACAAGTGTAAGACCCTCCCCTGTTCTACGCGCGGGCAATGATGGGTCTTAGGATAACGACATTTTCTCGAACGAGTGCCTGAGATGCGACTCGAGGTTAATCGCTCATTTGCAAGAAAGGCTTGATGGTAAAAGTCTGTCACTCACCCTCTAAAGAGATATACCGCGGTCATCTAGGTACGAATTTTAGATGCGAAAATCGACGGGCAGCACAAAGCCCACCGAGTTCGCTTTTGGCGATCAGTGTCGTGGGAAATGAATAGGTGAGTACCAGCGATAAATCAGTTCATCACCTAAGCGAGGAACCAATAGAGTGAAAGACGGGATGGCGAAGGAACCGGCTCTTGCCGGCCCCTCGGTGCGTGTCCAGGTACACGCTCGTCGTTCTGAAGATCCAGGGCAAGGGACAGAGGAAATAACCTCAATCCCTGAACTGCCTCTGCATCATGCCGCCCAAAGATGGCGGCAATGTCTCAGCCTCGACGACGCCCATGAATGTGCTGCAGAAGCTTTCATCCGAGAAGAGCACCAACACGTGGTACCCATTCAGCTCTTCAGCTTGGCTAAAGGCAAAGTAGCCCTTGCCAGGACATATCCCCGCCAATGCGACATTCCAGCGTTCGATGGTATCGCGAACGAATTCAAGCGGCATCGAATCTGGAAAGCGAAGCTTTGGGGCGTCCTGGCGGGCAATTATGCACTCAGCGCCGTTGCGGAAATGGCTTTCAAACGAGAAGCCTGGGTCTGCAAGCGTCTGGGTCGTACTGCTGCTCGAGAAACTGATCATGGAACACCTCACATCTGATGGTCGGGGCGGACGCCACCTCCAACCGCCCTGATAGAAGGCGCTTGGAGGTGACGTCCGCCTTTCCCACTAGGGAGAAGGCGACGTCACATGACTAGTTAAAACAAGAGCCCGATTGCAAATTCCAAACTTCCGAATAGAACTTGCGAAACGGAGTAGACCAAACCAGCGATCACAAGATACCAGCCGAGTGCGCGAGCAGTACGGCTGGATAAGTCAGGATCTTGGTACATATTGAAGTACTCGGTGTCATTAGCATTGGCTGGGCCAACTACCAAATTCAACCCGTCTTCTTGATTCTTAGGAATGCCCAAGAGTTTGATTGCATCATAGTTCAACGCAATACCATCCTTAGGGATGCCTTTCTGGCCGGCTTCAACAGAAGAGCCCTGAGCACGAATAATTAAAACCTTACCGTTTTCAGCGTTATAGATCTTGATCAGCCCTTTTCGACCAACAAGACCCACACGTTTTGAACTCTTACCACTACTTACGATGTGGTAGTTACAAAGCCTAGCTATTGACTGAACCGCATCATCCCCTTTCAAGGAGAAAAGTTTAGTCATCGTGTGATTTACTACCGGTGGCCGCGCAACGTAGTGATGCTGAATTGGGTGAGGATCAAACATCTTAATCAACGCCCAGACACCCTTCGCCGCTGCGATTACGACAGTATCAACAAGACCAATCAGTTTCGATTTCAGTGCAGTAGTCATTTTATCTCCTGAATGGGGGCCGGACCCCATCTCGCACACCTTCAAGGTGGCTAATTAATGATTTCGGTAAGACGCCGGCAGCGTTACCAGATACATCTGTTAGTCGTCGAACGAATCATCGTCGCCCATTAAAGAATCCATGAGATCCTCAGACACGGGCTTCGCGGCTTCACGTTCTTCTTTCTCTTTTCGTATGTTCGCACGCATTTCTCTCATCTGATCTCTCTTGGTAAGAAACCGAATGGTTTCTCCCTTTCGTGAGTTATCGATGAAATCATGCTGGGCGATTACTTGTAGGAAAGCCTGCATACATGAGTGGGCATCTTCGTCTTCATCCATCATTCCCAATCTTGCGGCAAGAACCGCTATTGAGTTGACGACTAGCCAGGAGCATGGATCTGTAAACAACGGTTCAATCGAAGTCCTTGCGGACGTCAATATCAGTTGTCTAGTGAGGTCTCGACAGAGACTGCCTCTAGCACCGAAGTGTCTTGCCCCTCTAAATGGTTTTCCAACTCGCCGGTATACGTACCCCAGCTCATTGGTTACCCATTGTCCATCTTTCACCAGTGGGGCTAACCCTAAGGCCAACTCCAAGCGTTCAATGGTGGCGTTATCAGAACGTGTATCCGAAGTCGAAGTCGCGTCGGCAACTTCTTTTTCGTCAACTTCCTTTATGCCTAGCAGGTACCCAGAAGAGGACCATAGTGCCTTGCGATCAAAAACCACTTTCGTGGTCGCCTTTCGCTCGGATGGTGTTCTAACAGATGGTTGACGAACTGCTTCGCCAAAGAGATCTACTTGCATAGTGCGCTCCATAGGCGCACCACTCCCCTGACGGGGTGTGGTGGCCCGTCAGGGGTGGGATCAGGAAGTGGTTTAGACCCAGTCGAACAGCGACAAGCTAGTAGTCGGCTCAACATGGATAGGCGTGCTCGATTCGGCGGCCGGGACCGTTTCCTCTTGCTGACCATCGACAACTGCTACTGGGACCGGGGTCTCAACAGCTGCGGCATCAACCGACACCGAGGCGTCAGTCGTTACAGCAACAGTCTCTGCGGGGGCAGCGACTGCAGATTGCGTTTGGGTCATTACCAAAGATTGTTGCGACGAAGCGGCAGCCATTCCTGCATTTGCAGTGGTGGCAGTCGCCTGGACAGGGGTTACTTCAATCAGCGGCAAACCTTTCTCCAAACGCTCCCAAACCAAAGTTTGGTCACGCAGAGCGGTAAGGCACTGCTCAAAGTTCCTGAACTCAGAACCAGTCAACGACCCTGATGCCGGCAGCTTGTCCATTTGCGCTTTGATGGCGTCATGGAGCGGACGGATCAGCTTATGGATGAAAGCCAGAGACTCCAGCTTAGAAACCATCTGCTGCGCGCGACGAATCGTGCGAGGGTTGAGTTGAATCTGACCGGTTTTAGTCGTCCGATCTTTCTTTCCCACGAGCTTGAGGATCTCAAGCGCTTCTTTGCAGACATTCTGCACAAGTGCGCCCATCACCCCATCACGCAGTGCTACAACGCTGTCGCGTTGAGCATTCATTAGTTCAGGGTCGAAGTCCGTCTCATCCAACGAGATGATAGTGACCACATAGCCGAACTTTAGATTTGCGGATACCTGTTCCCAGGTAGGCTGACGTTTCATCAAGTGCTCTGTCAGTTTCCCAACCAGCACAGGATCAGCCTTTGCATCTATTGCAGCCTGGCCAATTGCAGCCAAGTGCTCACTGCACATTGTTGTGTACTTCGGTGCATCAGTAGCTAACTGTTGATTCCATGCAGCCTTGAGTGTTTCCAACTCCGCAATCTTTGAGATCGCTGAGCTGCGACTGTTGATACCACCCATAGGGGTTTTAATCGAACCGTCTTTATCAAGCTCGCATTCCGCTTGTTCACGGATGCGGTGGTATGAACGCAAGAAATCCTTAGGGAAAATCTTTTCGCTCATCATCTTCCGCGTTGCAGCAGGAAGCTCTTCAACCTTAATCCCGATTTCACTCAAGTCGATCTGACGATCTTCTGAAATGCACGAAATTAGCAAGTTGATTACCGCCACTTTGGTTTCTTCAGTTTTTGCAACGATTTGTACTGCGCTATTTACGTTAGTCATGGTTGTTTCCTCGCACCCGCCGTACCTCGGGGCTAATTAATTAACACCCGGGGCACGGAGCCGGGTGTGTTTCGAGACCAGAGATCTCGAGCAAACACCCGGCATGAGCCGGATGTTTGATCCAGCTCACTAGGAGAGGTGAGCCCCTTAAAGGGGCTCTGAAATGCAGATTGGCTTTCGCCTAGTCACATTCCTAACTTTTTACATAGTCGATATACGATGCCGCCCGCTGACCTGTGACATACCACTCATGAAGAAGCGGCACTTCACTAATTTCGGCAGGCGGGGCTTCATGCGGGGTGGCATTAAAACCTGCCAGGCATGCAGCCCGAATCTCGTCAATGTAACCACTGACTGGGATAAACGTTGAACGCATTTTGTGAACGTCTAGAACATTGCTCATGTTGATATCTCGCACCCGCCGTGTCGGGGCATTTGATTAAACGACCTGGTCACGGGGCCAGGTGTGTTGGAACCCAAGGGGCCCGACTAAACACCCAGCCTGAGCTGGGGTTTAATCCAGCTCACGAGGAGATACACAGTGACCCTGGTGGGTCCCTGAGTTGTTGTAGCGTCGCTATCTGATTAACAAAACGCCAAAACGCATGAACGTTGAGGAGCTCTGTTTACATCAACAATCTTTTGGCTTCAGCGATAAGCACTGGACCCACATCGTCTGCTGTTTTTGCACAAGCGAATGGAATCTTTGCCTCGGTCAACCAGTCCGTGCGGACTCGCTCACCAATAACCAAAAAGACCACTCGAATGCCTGCACTCTCACAGAAACGAGTCATTTCTACGGCTTTCTCAACGTTGCCGGGCATCCCATCAGTCAGTACAAATTGCACTTTCTTTTGAGCGTCATGGCCCATCAAACGACGGCCAGCGTGAAACACCGCTTCACCAATTGGGGTATGACCCCCACCGGCAATGCGGCGTAACCCGCCGATACGTTTCACTGCTGTCTGATGGTTGTCTCCAAAGGAGCGAACCATCGTCATCAGTTCTCCTTTTTTGGGAGCGAAACCTAGAATTTCACGTGGGGTTCCGATCTGGTCGAGGACCTTCTCGAATATCAGTGCTGCTTGAACGATTGATCGGGCAATACTCGACGGGAGCCCACCTACAAACTGAGGGTTCTCGTTACGCGCAAACGCCTTATCCACCTCATCTTGGGTAGAACTCGACAAGTCGAGGACAATCGACACAGCAGCGGTAGGACGCTCCACCTCTTCCTTTTGACAGAAGATGCGAGTGTCGCCCATACCAAGGCGGTAGAGATGGTTTTGCCCCAGGTCGCCGCGGTGAGTTGAAAACATCTCCGCTTCTTCCTGGTTCATCAGGTATGCCTGCAATCGAGTGGCAAGCACTTGAACCTTTCGATTCAGCTTGCCTTCAATTACACGAGCTTCAGTAGCGTCTTGAGGACATACAGCAATCCCGTCGACAACTTCACGATTACCTGCACCACCACTAAAACCCTTTTCCGATGGCTTTCCAATTGCTTTGCCGTCAATGACGCATTTAGGCGCCAACGTTTGGCCTTTGTAGTCTGGGTTTTTCTTTGCTGCAACAGAGTCGGAAATGCCTTTGATCACAGCACGCTTATCGAAGATTTCGCGTTCACCGAGACCAGTAGCATTGATGATTCCTTCAACGATTTCCTTTAGTGAAGCGCCATTGGCACCAGCACCTTGTCCACCGTCTTGTTTCCCGTCTGCAGCATTACCCTTCCCTTCGCCGGCTTTAGATCCCTCACCAGGCTTATCGCCGCCCTGAGGCTGCGAATTGCCTTGCTGGTCACCTTGGCCACCCTTTTCATTCTGCTTACCATCAGAGTCGCCGCCAGATTGACCCGGCTTCTTCTCATCAGATTTATCGTCAGAGTTCCCACCAGATTGCTCAGGTTTTTTCTCATCAGATTTGCCACTACCCTGACCATCACCCGAACCACCATTCTGAGATTGCTCCCCGCTCTGGTCTTTCGGTGGTTGGCCGTTCTTTTCTTCCTCTTTCTTCTTCTCGTCCTCGTCACTCAGTGCCTTAAGCATCGCGATGATCCGGAGCGCTAGCGCGCCGGCATGCGGTGTTGATTGAACACTGGGGAACTCGGATTCGAGGATCTGATTGAGGTTGGTTCGAACATTCTCAGCGTGCTCACCGAAGTGTTTATCGAAGTTTGTTTGCACCATCGCAAGCGGTGGGGCGTACTCACTCCAAGTACGTGAGAAGAGGTAGCAGAGCGTGTAACAGGCCACAGCTTCAGCAGGCGATGCACTGCCGTCGCGGAACTGCTTGCGCTCAAACATGATTTCAGTCGATTGGCGGAAATAGCCTTCGGCTTCACGGGTTACGCGGGATTGTTTTTTCTCCATGAACACGTCATCCAGAGCGTTCAGCAGAAAGCGACCGAAGTCACCATGCTTTGTAGCGAACGCTTTGAAGTACGGTAGATCGGAGTGACGAATGTGGCCGATTTCGTGAAAGCCGTCAGACTTAAACAAAATCAAATCCTTCATCGTCAGGTTTACAGGCAAGCTCGGCATCCAAACAGTTTCACCGTCTGTTGCCGGAGACTCATTTTCACCAATGATGAATTTGATGCCTGTGTTGCTGGCTTGAACTCGCAAGAACGAAATCCAGCCATCAGTTAATGCTTGAGCACTGTGCATAGTCATAGCTCCCATAATCATTTACCAACCCGGGCGGCGGTTGCAGCTCGAGAGTGCTCTTCCGCTTTCCCGCGGAGTTTCCGAAGAGACTCTGTGGGTACGCGGTGTTGCGTGTGAATGACGATGTCGGCGTGGACAGCAGCAGCTGACCGGTACCAATTCGCCATTTGACGGTGGTAACGGTTTTGAACTGCGTTGGTGATTGCTTTGATGAAGGTCAGAACAGTTTTCATGGTGTTGCCTCGCGCCCGCCGTGCCGGGGCATAAAAAAACTACACCCGGGCACGGAGCCGGGTGGTGTGAATTCGAAGAACTCGACAAACACCCAGCGTGAGCTGGATTTTTGTCCAACTCTCAGAGCAAGGATGCTGCCCCCGAAGGGGCAGCATTGGTCACGTCACAGCTTTGCCACGATCAACTCAGCTTCGAGCTTATGCCGCGCAGCCTGGTGGCTGAAAAAGGCGTAAGCAGGCTGGGCTACCGGGATGCTTGCAAGTCGTCTCGCCTTACGGCTGTGACTCTTTGCCTGCATCTGGTGATAGCCGCGCAACACGGTGCCGATCCAGAACATGTTCAGGGCAGCATCTGTGCGAGCAATAACAGTTTTCAGTGCCTTCATTTTTGACAACCTCTCCCCTGCCGTGCACAGGGAAATCAAGAAGAATCCCGGGCACGGTGCCGGGATGTGAGTTCCAGGAACTCAGACAAAACCCGGCTTGAGCCGGGAAATTGCCCAGCTCGAGGAAGCGGAAGTGGCTCTTGTGAGCCGAAGTTAGATAAAGAGGAACATGTCGTTCTCTTCGTTTTGTACGACTGGGGCAGCTTTAGGTCTTATTCCATGGACCAAGTCCAGAAATTTTGGGTTTTCTCGATACCACTGCAGTGTTGCCACGTCAGCAGCATGAAACGAACGTTGCGCGGAGAATTTCCATTCTTGATCAGCCGAAAAGCTAATCACTGCACCAGCCTCTATGGCTCCGGCCAAAAAGGCCCGGACATAGAGATCCATTTCAGTTTCACGGGTTAGCAAGCGCCACAGCCCTTTACCACTCGGAAGCAGATAAGTGCTGTTTAACATGCCTCGTTCTTCGCACAACTCCTTGGCCTTCGTAGACATGGCTTCCCACATCCTCATCAAGGCCAGGCCGAAGTGGATCGTGCCCTCTACATGCGACAGTTTCACGCTTCGATCCGTTACTTCGAGTTTTACCTTGGACCCACCTTTCGACAGTACTTCATGAACCTCCTTCAGCCGATCGAGACCGGCGGAAAAATGCTCCTCATTACACTCCTCTACGTGGGCATAGATCCCGCGTAGCGACTCAGGGATTTCTCCATGGTGCACTTTTTCTGGAGCCTCAATATTTGAGGTGTCGTATGGTGCAAGACGATATCCATCGGCGCGAGCCTTGGCGATCTCCTCGCATAGCAGCTCCCAAGCGTCATCAACGCCACGAGCAACACAGTCCAGCTTCTTCGTAATTTTGACTATTCCAGCACTCTTGGTGCCTTCATAGAGACGTACGTAGGACTCACCTGCCGGCACAAAGCCGGCAAGGAAGTTTCCTTTAGCGTTCGTTGCGTAGAACATTGCTGCTCTCCTTTTTACGCACGCTTCGCGATGTTGCCTGCTGTGAACGCATCGGCTTGAGAAGCGACCGAGATTGCGTACTCATCAGGCAGTTGCAGTTTGGTGCCAAAAGTGGCCTCAAAATGGTTTTCAGCATTGACCTGGTCAGACTCCTCCAGGTTGCTGTAGATCGCGTCCACGAAAGACTCGTGAATGTCGCCGTACATCATGAGCTTGATTGCCCAACGCTTGATCTCGCGGAACGAGATGTTGTCACTTGCCTCTGACATCGAAAACGCCTTACGGAAACGGAATGCGAACTCAACCATCGCTTGGATGTTGAAATCGCTCACCGAAGTTTGGAGCTTTCTTTTAGCTGCGAAAGCAGCGGCTGCACCTTTCAAAGCTTTCATTTCCTGCTCAGGCGACATGAAGCCGACTTTGAAGGAAGTGAAACGGCTACGCACCGCAGCATTCTGCGAGTTCACACCTTGGAAGCGTGGATCACGAGATTGCTTGCCACCCGTGTTGTCAGTACCGAACAAACGGAACTGCGGATGACGCACGATATTCATACCGCCCTTTAGCGAAAGAAGTTCTTTCGGGTCCAGATTAGGATCAATACCGTGGTGCTTGAGCGTCACCAGTTCGTCACCCTGAAGGATGTCGTTGATGCCGACCAAAACACCTGGGCGCAGTGTGCAGATTTCATCGATTAGGCAGGACAGGCCATGCCGGTAGGCATAGCTCAATACGCCATCAACAGCCTTAACGTCGCCGTCCTGAATGGTTTTGCAACCAAGCAGGTAGCTGTCGTCAACACCGTTGCTGCCAGTGATGCCAACCAGAGGTTTGTTCAAGCGTGCATGCAGCTGGGTGGCCAGAGAGGTTTTACCCGTCCCCTTCTCCCCAACGAACATGATGCTGTCGCCGCAAGCCATGCTCAGGAGTGTCCGGCGAACCAGGCTCTCGTTGAACACAAAATCATCCTGAGCAGCCGGAGTCAGCGGATGACGCTCTACAGGAATTGGCATGAACTCCAAACCTGGGATGTCATTCGCGAAACCGAACAACTCGCGCGTCGAAACCCGCTCAATTTTGCGATTGCGGATTTCATGCAGATGAGAAGCTTGGATTTCAGCAACAGTAGTGTGTTGAGCTTGAGTGTTGTTAGTCATGGGAATTTCCTCGCACCCGCCGTGCCGGGGCAATAGATAGTTAACACCCGGGCACGGAGCCGGGTGTGATTCGAGACCAGTGATCTCGAGCAAACACCCGGCATGAGCCGGAGGTTTGATCCAGCTCACTAGGAGGAGATGCACCCTATGGGCACATCCGAACTACAACAACGTGATCTGCGCCACCTGGTTGGTGACGCGGATCTTTCGGTTTAGATGGCTACGTGATTACCCAGAGGTATCGCGTCCTCATCATAGAAACGATGAGCAACCATGTTCTGATTGACCTGCTCCACATCAACACCCAGACGGCCAGCAAGCTGATCGACTGTGAGGTGATGGTGAAGCTGCGTGTTATTCGCTGAGGCCCAGAACGACCGTTCATTCAGTGGCTCGACTGGATAAGCCGGGCGTGTTTCCACGATCCCTGCTGTTTCACTGTCTGTCACTGTTTGACCGTCATTACGACGCCCATAGTCGAAGCCGCGGGACCACTCAAGGTGATCTAGCGAATCAACAGGCCATGGGTTAGTAACGACACCAATAGAAAGCGAAGCCTTACGGCCAGCTTCCCAGGCAGTTACCTGGTTTAAGCCATATGAAGCAACGATGAACCCGACAAGATCGCGTTCAGTTGCATCTGGTTTCATACTTGACATGACAAAACTCCTAACCCGCACTGGCGGGTTCAATTGAATGACCCGCAACCGCCAGGCATACCTGACGACTTCAGTGTTTTTCGGTTTCGGTGTAGCGGTCCTCAAGGTCACCCCAGAGTTCTGGAGCATCACCTACCAGCCAGCCGTTCCCCCATGCATGCCCCTCTTGCGAGAAATATGGATAAGGGTTGGCGTCGTGGTGGGTTCCCTCTTGTGCCGCAGTTTTGCCTTCTTGAAATGCCAGCATGTTAGTTCTCCTACCCGCTGCAGTCGGGAGATTAAATTAATAACGCCCGTCTGCAGACCGGGCGTGGAGTAGCCCGGCACCAGCTGTTAGCTGGTTAGGTAGCCATGGTGTTGAGATTCCATCTTGGCGGCGGCCAACGCGATCACAAGCAAAATACTTGTGAACACACTTGCTGCCGATAACCACAATGGCAAATGAATTCCATGGAAGAACAATTGGTACAACGCATAGCCAGTGATCGCCCATTTTACTTTGGAAGCAATTTGAAGTGATGGATACATCACAAGAGCAAGCCACTTCCTTGCAGGCGGACAAGTGCCGACAACCTCCAAAAACAAAGCAAAGAGAATGCTACGGCAATACCTTTTTACAGGACTGGAAACAACGTCGAGATTTTTGGCCACAGAAACCAAAGCCGGTTTCATGAAAGTGCCAATATTAGAAAGCTTTTTAAACATGGTGTTCACCCCTTATTATTAGATTTTATTTTTATAGAGCCAGATATCTGGCAACCACAAAGTGACCTAACAACCCAAGGGTTGTCAGGCCCTTGGTGGGTGAAGCAAAGAAGCATTACCTATTTCTAGGTTGTCAAAAGAAGACCTTCTTCTTTTTCTTTTCCCAGTGATCGCAGTACATGAACACCCCGAAGGCTGCACACAAAACTAAGATAACTACTGTGAATGACATGGTTGATTCCTTTTCGTCAAAGTGGGTTTCTCACGATTCCACACCTTTACTCTAAGGGCCACGGCTTCTTCTTTTACCACGCCGAGACTTACGTTTTACCGCAGTTCTCTTTTGCATAGTTTTCTTCCTGCTTTTGCTCCTTGTGGAAGACTTAGCCATCATCATGGCTACCATCAAGACTGATACAACAAATACTATTCGTTGCTCGGTGACAGACCATCCTTCAAACAAGGAGGCAGAAGCAGTACCCATGATTGCGGATACAATGACCAGCATCAGGTTTTTAATGTACGTCATACAGACCTCCATTGGTTACGCCGTCGCGTGTTAAGTGAATAACACTCCCAGGGCGTCCCGCCGGAAGTATTAACTTCCGGCCCGAGGGCTGGATTTAGCCCTTCATTTGAAGGAACTGCGGGATGCTGTAATCCTCTTCTTCGAAGACGATAGCCAGCTGATTTTGTTTTAGGACTCGCTCTTGAACTCGTTTTTCCAAACGAGCGATTAGATCCTTTTTCAACTCATCACGTTGAAATGGAGCCAACCGGCGAACCCAGGTGCCCAGATAATGAGGCTTCCCAGGGAAGCTATTCCGCATACTCTCGGAAAGAAGCCTATGGGTAAGAACCTGCGAGCCTGGACACCACACCACATTGATACCCTCTGCGCCATCGGAGCTGACAATCAACTCTGAGTTGGCAGTGATATATTGCATCCGATCAAAAAACTTTATTGATTTGAGTTCGTCAGATAGAAACTCACCTTCTGCCAAATAGGATGTAAGAATCCGATTGGAAATCAGCCGGCTTGCGTCAACAACTTTTCTCTTATCTACAGCTCTTTGAGCGTACTGCTCCATTCGGTAAGACTCTCTCATGATGTCTCCAATGGGCAGCACTTCCCCATAGGGCAAGTGAGGCCCTACAAGTTAGGATTAATCTAAACCAGGTCAGCAACTGTGTACCCGGTAGGTATTTTAAAGCCACGTACAGATCCTTCCAGACACAAGCCAGCGAAATCGCACCTTCCGGATTGACTATCACATGGCGAGTTGTATGCCGCTCCAGACTCGCGATAAAACTCACCGCGACGGATACGAGCCGCAACTCCTCTTGCAAGGTCGAAAGCTTCTTCAACGTCACTACGAGTGCGCTTGGTCCAATGTACAGGCATCCAAACGGCGTTAACCAAAGACTCAGAGTCAACCTTCGACATGTTTGGCTTCAGCCCGGAGGCGAATCCACACAGTCTCGGCTCCCTGATTCCAAGCTGAGTACAAGCCAACCTCACAGCTTCCCAGTAGTACGTAAGTTGCAAGGAATACCGAGCGAACAAACGTCCTTCTTTAGCGGCAGCTGTTTTCCAGTCAAGGATGATAGTGTCGCCGATCTCCGCAATAACATCGCCCGTTTCCGGACAGATGATTTGCTTCGTAGCGACACCAACAAAGTCTATGACCAGGTTGATAAAGGTGTTAGGGCCTATCTTAAGCTTGAAATGTCCTTCAATAATCAACGGCCGGAGACCGAGATTGCTGAAGAACGCCGGGAACTGCTGGGCTAACTTTTTGCCTATCACCTCAGTTACTTCACGTGACTTCGACTTGGCCATGCTTATCAGCTTGCCCACAGACAACTCATGGAATTTCTTCGCAAAGAGTTGAGCCATGTCATCTTCATCAATGAAACCCTTAATGAAACCTTCGATCACCCAGTGCAAGGCAGAGCCAAACACAAGATTCTGAGGTGTCGCTTCAGGTTTAACTTTGGCGCGGTAATATCCGAGTGAACGCATGCAAATCTGAGCCTTCAGGATTTGCGATGGCGAAAGATTCACCTCGAACTCTTCATCTACAGCATTGAAGATGTACGCAGGATTAAGATATGAAGTCATGCTCTCACCTAATATGGGCGCGCACGACTATCCCGGAGGCAGTGTGTTTGCCCCCGAGGGAATTTTTGATTTTAGAAGACTGGGTCTTCCGAATTTTTTTCTTCGACTTTGAAGTGGTCGTCATCATCACCCGCTAAAAAGTTCGCTTTCGCGGACTCAAAAGCTTCAGAGGAAGGTTCTTCCCAGAGGGAAGGAACTGAAACTACCTGAATTTCATCGGTCATGAAGATCCTCCTATATCCCCGACTGCACCAGGGATAAGCTCATAAAGAGTTCCCGTGCAGGGGTTGGCTGAAAGCCGGAGGTGCCTAGGTCGATCGTTGATGGAACAGCGTTCGACGTGGCGGAGATACACGTTCCTGGGACAAATCTACGGAGCAAGCGCTTCGGAAATGCCTGGTATCTCATATGCGGAAAGGTCCGAGGACGTTTCCAAAATGGTTCCAACAAAGTCTGTGATCATCAAATCCTGCAGTAGCAGCAATCCGAATCACACCCCAAAAAACACCGAAGAAAGACAACGACGTAGTTTAGGTCTGCTCTCAGAGAGGGCAAATAGGACACGTCATTTCTACCGTAAGCCCGAACGCTCGTCAAGCTCGCCCGATGGTTATTCGATTAGGCGTGAGGCGAGGAAAAGATTTGCACTCGCGCAGCCGCAGATCGCCCAGCAGCTCGCCAGTCACAAGTCTGAAACCGTGGCGCATCCTCATTATTTTCCCTGGCAGCTGTACGGAATGCCTCTGGGTCCACCTGTCTCGATAGTGAGTAGGTTTTTCCAAAAGCACGAACAAATCTGTCGTCGCGATGGCCACCGACCTCCTCAATCTGGGACCTTGCAACAACAACAGAGCGATTGATCTGCATAAAACCTCGACTCAGTTCGAGCACGCTACTTAGTCTGATCCTTGCTGGGAGTCGCCACACCTCACAATCGGTCGTTACCCCGATCAGTTGCTTGCCCTCGAACCGGATCACGGCAAAACGTCCCTGTCTTATTGAGGTAGTTAGGCTCTCAAAACCTTCGTTCCATCTAATGATTGGTCGGTTATCGATATTTTCAATTGCTGCCAGTTGAAAAGCCTCAGGCTGTTCATCTCGACTGAGTTTGTACTGTTGACCCAGAGCGTGAACGCACCGCAAATCACGTGCTCCTGTTACACGCTCCACATGCTGCCGGGAAACCAGAACAGACCTGCTTACCCTCATCAGGCCAGGTACCCAACGATTCAGATCCTTGAGTCGAACACGCTCAGGTAAAAGCCAGGCGTGCCCAGATGGAGTCAGGCCGGTTACATATTTGTTGTCTGCTTTGAACACTGCAAACATCGAAGCCTCCATCAAACAGTGTTCGAGATTCCGGTAGCATTTGAGCAGCATGTTCACTCCCTTGGATGCGCTTCAGCGCTTGTAATACTCGTCGACCTAAGAGAACGTTAACGTCGATCAGGGTGTGCCAGAAGTGTCTGGCCGCGCTTGAACAGCGAAGCATTCATTGCCCTCCCCTGCTCGCTTTATGGCGCTGCTGCAAATCCTCTCTAATGCCTTGCAAGCTCACAAGCCAAAACACGACTCAAAAATCCCGACGACCTCCGGGTGGGAGTTTGGAAACGCCAAGATAAATTTTTAAGGCAAAAAAAACCCGGCGAGCAAATATGCTCGTCGGGTCTTCTTAAGCTTTCACGCCACCGCTGCACCAGCAAACAAACTCTCGTTAGAGCGCTTCTTTGCATGGCCCATTGGTGTAAACACACCACCCGCTTGGGCGCGGGTACGCAGGTAATCAAAACGATCAGCTACAGGCATATCTAGCACGCCTTCAGCGACGATTATGTCTTCCCAGTCAGGGCCCTTTGCTTCCTTCGTGGGGTTCGTATCCGGCACCATAAAGCATACATTTTTCCCCATGCGCATCAGCTCCAGAAAGAGCTTGTACATATAGGTTTGCCCATCACCATGCTTTTCACGCTCTTCGTTGTAGGGGTCATGATCTGACCACAACACGAAGTCGTCATAAGCATCTGGATCTACATACATACCCGGGAGCGTTGTGCAGCTGTTGCCAGCCTGTGTCGACTCCTGAGTTGCCAAGTGAATCCCCCATCCTTTCTCGACTCCCTCGCAGATGTGCAGTGTTCTGCAACCTTCGACTTTGGCGATATGCATGGAAGAACCTCTCCAGCCTGGCATCGGTGCGCAAATCTTCTTGGGTTTGCTGACAAGGTCAAGCTTGCGGCCGTCCTCAGTGATGTAGATACGATGGAGATTTACCAACTTACCTGAAGCACTGCGGAATGCCGTGACGATGGCGGGAAAATAACCAACCAATTCCCGAACTGTCTTCCCATCAACCTTCCTGACTTTGTTGTAAGCAAGACGTGGATGGAATTTTACGTCGACAATTTTCCCATCTAGTGGAATGCCACGATTCTCGAAATACAACCGAGCTGCGTGGGCCTTTGGGTGATCCAACGGAAGGAGATCCTTGACTATCTCCATCAACTGTTTCTTCGCGAATTTCGCGTCGTCCAACGTCATGCGCGGGCGTGCCCGTTTGACCACTGGAGATACGTTCGACACGTACTCGGAGTTTCCCTTAAACGCTTTCTTGATCTCGCGATAGACAGCAGTGAAGTCACTACCGACGCCCGCTTCGATCAGAAGGTTTACTGGCGTCCATCCATCCTGGTTACAGGAACAGATAGACCTTCCTTCATACCCAGCTTTAGCCGAAAACCGAAAATCATCCTGACCACCACCATTACGGTGCCGGCTTGGAAATGGACAGTCCACGGCATGACCAAGGTTGGCAATCGCCGAGCCAAACATGGGAGCTAAACGTTCGATGACGCTCAACCAACCATGCTGCTCGATCAATGGGTCAACCTCTTCCTTCAATGAAGGACGTTCATCTTTACCTGACATAGCTTTCTCCTTCGGAAAAAAGAGGCAGCCATGTCCCGAAGGGCTTTGGCGTGCCCTAGGGGGTGTGTGATTCGTGAATGCGAGTTTTTAAAGAACCCTTTTGCAGAAAGGCTGCATAAGGAATCTTCGTCAGCTTCAGATGCGAAATTGCGCATGCAGAAGCGGGCGGATAGATCGCCTATGACGCTACTTAGGATTATTCGAGGATTCAAGGACACGATGTCCTAGAAATGCAAAAAGCCCGACGCAGTGGCTGCGACGGGCTTTCTGGTATATCTGTGACTAGGGCACTCTCCTAAAGCTTACACGCAAGCTTTACGAGGGTGCCCTAGACAAAGTCAGGGGCTAATGCGGAAACAGCGATGAAAACGTCACGTGTCAAACACGTTCCGAGGATCACGACTCAAGATATTCAACCTGCGCATCATGTACAAGGTACAGAGCAGCGGCGATTGGAGGAAGCTTTTGTCGTTTGCAGTTACCGGCATTTTTGCGATTCTAAAAAAGAACCGCAAACCACTTAAACATGAACGATGTTCATATTGAAGTTCATTAGGAGGTTTACCAAAGATAGCGACCTGCGACTTGCTAATGGCGAATGATGAGTGCAAGGGGCTCACATCAAACACCAAAAACACGCAGACCGATCAAGGACAAAAAAACTGAACGTGAACGAACAGCGAGATAGTGAATGATGTGAAAAGCTAAAAGCTTGCGCTAAAAGCTAAACAATCAAACGCGAAATCGCAGGAAGCAATCCAGAAGGAAAACAACCTAAAGACAAGACCTGTTGTTAAAGAACGACGAAGCAAAGAAATCAGGACCGAGGTCGAGAAATCCATAAAGCAAAAACGGTTGGCAAATCTCAAAGATGAAATATCACCGATGAGAAAAACCACTTACCAAACCAACGAAAAGCGTCGGTCAGGGAAGCTGTGATCAAGCATCAGAGAAAGGCTCAGATGCAGGACAGATCACGAAAATTACACCCTGAGGCTAGTCGTCCAAACACTACAAATCAAGGCCATCAAGTCCTCAAAAGAAATAAAAAAGCCGTCTCTAGGACGGCTGAAAAGTTTCTGCATGCAGAATCTTTTAATCGGTGGCGAACTTCGCCATCGTCATGATTGTGATGTCATCGACAGAAACGAGCCTCTCCAGTTGCTTGCCGCCATCCATCACTCGAACCCACGCCTTACGTTTATCGCCAAAGACACGATCAGTCAAAAGCTCACCAGGCAAAACTTTCTTATCGAAGGAAACAGAAATCCCAATGACCAACTGCGTCGGCGAAATGATGATAGTGTCGTTTTTACCTGGTTTTTTGCTCGGAGCCTGCTTGGGTGCGGTTGATGGCACAACGGTAAGTGTTGGCGGCGCGGCGTTAGTTCCAACAGGTGGGTGCTCATCAGTTTGCTGTGCTCCTCCACCTGCGGCATCGGCTGCTTTGGCATTGATTGTTTCTGCATGCGGAATTTTTTCTGGATCAACACCACCTGCCCCATCACCAGTTGCCGCAGAACCATTGATACGTGTAGGCACACTCGGCGACTGACCAGATTCAAGTCCTGCGCCCTGCCCTGCTTCGCCCTGCAGCTGGTTTGCACCTTTGTCAACGAACGGAGTTACTTGCCCCTTAGCCACTTTTAGAGCTTCACGCACTGTCGAACGCGAAATGCCTCCGTCCTCAACGTTCCGCGCTTGAACGAGCAACTCTTTATAGAGAACGGGTGAAATCTCAGACAGCAACTTAAGACCGTGGATGATGTCGCTATCAGAAGTCACCTCATCGCTAATCAGCTCGGCGAGATCATCTGGAATCTCGGCAAGATCAAGATGCTTGGAAACCCAAGACTCAGCCATATCCAATAATTTAGAGAGCTCACGGCCAGTAGCTTTTAGGCCTTCGCTAATCCGTTCATTTTTAATCGCAAGCAGTGCCTTGCCAATTTCATGAGGTAGCAATGCCTCACGTTGAATGTTTTCAGAAAGCTGTGATGCATGAGCTTCTGATGGCGGACGATATTCTGCGTCAACCATTGCCTGGATTTTGAAACCTGGGATAAGCATCGCAGCTTTAACCCGTCGACCACCTTTCTGAAGCTCATACAACCCTGTATCACGATCTTTAGGCGATACAACGATTGGTTGAATCTGGCCTTTTTCCCGCATGTTTTTAGCGAGACTTTCGATATTTTTAAAATGCTTACGAACCTGCGGTTTAACCAAAATCTGATCAACCGTCAGAAACAGGATCTTGTCTTCCTGGGACGCGTTCTGCAAAGCAGAAAGATCAGATAGCCCACTGAGTCCTGCTAGGTTTTTCTTGGTCACTTGGAGACTCCTTTTGTAGGCACTTTAATTCCACAGAGGTCTACCATTTCATTCATAAGAGCCAACATTTCCTTTGCCGTAGTGCGCTCGGCACCAGATGCGCGTTGACGCCACGCAGGCTTACCCGCTTTCAAAGCGTCATCAACCGCGCCACGGTTAACCAAGCTATTTTTGAGGATCATTCTGCCCACGCCTGGTGCATTGTGCATATCAGCGAGTGCTTCTTCATGAGAGTTTACATTCCGAAGCTTATTGCAGATAACGCCGGTGATCTTGAGCTTCGTGTCGATCATCGTGCCGATTTCATTGATCGATTCAACCACATTCACCACGCCTTCCACTGCGAAAGCAGCAAGCTCTACAGGTACAAACATATAGTCCTGGACAATGCATGCCGCGGCCATTTTGTTGCCATAGGATGGCGGAGTGTCCACTACGATGTAGTCGTACTCTTTGCTCAATTCATCAATTTTGTCATTGAAGGCAGTTACCGCATTGAAAAGCGGGATTGCTTCTACTTGGAACAGCTCAACATCGCGATTCAGCGCATAGATCAGGTCAATACCATAAGGCGTTGGCAAAGGCGCGAATTGAGCGGGAGCAGGGAAAAACATATGGACCGAGCGATAACCGCCAACACGCGACTCTTTAGGCAAGAACCGACCTGAAAAATTGCCTTGCCCATCGAGATCGATGCCTAGGACCTTGTACCCAAGGTCGTGAAGAAAGCATGCCAAGTGAAAGGCAATTGTCGTTTTACCGACGCCACCTTTCTGATTGGTGAGGACCACTTTTTTACCGGCACCGCGGTTGAGTCGTTTACGGATCATTATTTGGCTCCATGTATGGTCTCGAACACTGTAACCGCATGGCGAAACAATTCAAGGCAAAACTGGTGCAATGCGCGAATTAAAATAAAAAACCTCCGCATGGCGGAGGTTTCTGGAAAAACATTCACTGATAGATATTCGCGAGGTGGAAACCCAAAAGATTCTGCATGCAGAATCTTTTCAGAAACCTGACGGCAGCATCTTAAAGGGGAACCTGTGTCAGCTTGACCTGAGCGTGCTTCGTCGCCGTCGTCTTGTTCAGGTAGTTTAGGCGGCTAGCAGCCTGGTCCTCATCGTAGTAACGGCCGCAGTAAATGAAGAACTTACCGTCTTTATTGTCATGCTTCGGATAGAAATCCGAAATCCCGTAGGCTTTCAAGTACTCCTGGAATTTGCTCCAGCTGGCCTCGTCCTTGTACACATAAAAAACCTCGTAAACAGAGCGCGACTTCGGAGCAATTACAAGCGGCGCGGCCGAAGACTGAGGGGAGGGGGGCGCGTTACCTACACCGCCGGCCAGGATTGAACCACCGATCTCGTCATTAGTAATTGTAGTAGGAGCCTGGTTCATTTTAGGCTCAAACCTGGTGATCGTAAGCACAGGAGCTGGCTTGGATGGAGAAGGTCTAGCCACGACGGCAGGTTTGACCGGCACCACCGACGTTGATGGTAACTGAGGTGTCTTCACGGCTGTCGAAGAATAATTGTCGGCATACACAGAACGCCCAGTAACAACCGGCGCGAGAACGCTAGCCTTCGCCATTTCAGAGCGAGCTGACAACGAGGCAATTTCAGTTCGCGCATGCGAGATTATGTCGTTTTTTTCTTGTGCGAGGCGCGAATTAATGTCGGCAATGCTCTGAGTTTTACGGGCTTCAGACGAATTCCTCAGACGTGCGAGCTCTGACTCCTTCGCTTGTACGAACTCGCTGTTTGGCGAGCTCGTGCTGACGTTAGCGGCGGCAGTGGATGATTTCAGTTGATTGGTTATCCCCGCAAGACGCAAGGCCTCTGAAGAGGCGGTGGCCACCTTAGATTCCTGGAAGGTAATAGCGCGGCTGTCCTCGGCCCGTGCTTTTTGTAGTTGACTTTGAAGCGCGGCAATCTGGCGATCCAAATCGGCGATGCGTGCTTCCGACTCACTACGCAGCTTGGACAGCGCATTCGTTTCCGATGTCAGTCGATCGTTTGCCTGGCGTTCAGCATCGGCATTCGCGAGCAGGAGCGTAATACGTTGCTCATCGAACTTTTTGGATTCTTCCAAGCGGGCAGCGGAATCGATGCTTTTGCGCCCGTCGATATCCTGCCTCAGCCGGTCTTCGGTTTGTTGTAGATCCTTTGCCGACTGGATTTCGATATCGGATATGCGTTTCGCAGCCCGACTCTCGGCCTCCAACAAGGCTTTATCCCTTGTGTTTTCGATCAACGATTGCTGTATGGAGTTCTTTGACGCCTCTTCAGCTACACGTGTCTGCGATGCCCGCGCAGCCTCTTGGTATTCACGAATCCTTCCAGCCTCGGATAGGGACGCAGGTGCTTCAGCTGAACCGCTCTCGTAAGCCCTGGCATTCAACGCCGCATCTAGAGCTAGGCGTTTATCTTCCAATTCATTGATTTGACCCTGAAAGTCATTGAACCGACGTTGGTAGAGCAACTGGGCTTCCGTTGTGCGTTGCGCGCCAAGCCCATCCTGTATCTGCTGGTCATACTGGCTTTGCGGCTCAATAGTGCCAAGCTCAACCGGTTTATTTGAACTGCCAGCGCACCCAGCTAACAACAGTGCCGCGGCCAGAACGCTAAGGTTAAAAGTATTCCGCATGCTGAAACTACCTAAAGCATTTTTGCAGAACCCGGGAACACCATAAAAGATGCTCTGTGGTGCGGCATGAGCGATCTGATGGTGAGGGGAGGGCATAAGGAAATCCAAAATGGTTTTACTAATAGTGGGCACTGAATGTCCCAAATTTCCAAAATAGCGCTATTTTTCCAGATCCATGTCCGTCTCAACGCCTAGCATCTCGAGTAAGCCCATGAACTGCTCGTCGCCGGAGGCGATGATGCCGAGCTTCCAATTCCCTTTTTCAGTCTTCTGTACAACACAAGGATGACCAGTAGACTCTGAAATAGCCTGTTCGAGACGCCTGATGTCGGCGCCGAAGTCAGATGCCTTGACCTTGGTGGCTGGCTTGTTGGTTAGCTTTTCAACCTCCGCGGTAATACGCTTGACGCTCCACCCTAGCCGAATAGCTTTTGCACACAGCTCACGTTGTTGCGAAGCCCGCTCCAATACACATAGAGGCCGAGCTTGAGTAGTGGTGAGCTTGCGCCTGATTAATGCATCGCGGACTTGGATATCAAGGGAGAGAAGCCGCATCAGGTTAGTAACGTGCGGACGGCTTTTGTTGACCGCCTTAGCGATATCCTCGTCCTTCAAATTGGCAATGCGCTTCATTTCAAGGTACGTCGAAGCCTCCTCGATCGGATTGAGATCCTCTCGTTGAACGTTCTCAGCACAAGCAATGAAACCGGCCTGGTCATAGTTGTACTTGCCGACCTTAGCCTCAAGCGTTTCCAACTGAATCCTTTGTGCCGCGCGCCAGCGTCGCTCACCCGAAATGATGCTAAATCCACCATCAGGTCGTGGGACTACAACGATAGCAGTGGTGTTCCCGCCAGACGCGAGCATGCTTGCAGCAAGCTCGTTTAACGACGCGTCATTAAACGTCTTACGTTGTTGCCACATGCCTGGATACAGCAAGTCTATTGGAATCTGGCGTATCTCAAAGGGGACCTTTCTGATCCCCAAGGCATCCATCTTTGTCAGGTCGAACTCTTGCTCATGATTCACGTGAAACCTCATTTTGACCGTGAAACAGTTTCACGCAGGTATACCCGACCCTCAGGATAATTCAAGGGGTCATTTCTCTGGCAAGCTGAATGGTGACATCATCGATCAACCCCCACGGCCTGGTTGCCGACCGAAATCGGATAATCACAGTGGGTGATTTGGCCCTTTCCGTGTAGGGGATTGGGTGGGCAACGTATGTGGGTGAGTCGTCAGGAAGAAACCCATTCGTCACGAATGCATCAATAATTGGTTTGCATGAAGCACAGACCGATTCGTTGTCCAACAGGCCGGATTCCCCAGTTAGGTAAACCTCATCAATGATCACAGGAAAAACTGCCGCAACCCGCCACTCGTCATAGGCTTGCTTGCCCTCATACATCAATGCCTCGATCCGCTTTGTCCATGTTTTCTTAAGGCCCGTAGCCTCAGCATCGTGCATGCGAAGCATCATATTCAGTCCAAGCAACATTGCCCCGGGAAACACGGCCGCAAGCGTATTCGTGGCAGCGTCATAAATCAGTCTATCGTTGCGGCTTTCCTTGTTCGCCTCTTTGACTTTGGCCAGGCGCCTACTGGCGGAGCTGACCTTCTTCTCGGGGACTTGTTGTTCCAGACCCGCAACTGATATCCCTCGGGGTTGAGCCGCGGATTGATCCCCGCCAATTGACAGACCCTGCTTTGCCAATCTCTCCAGGAATTTCGGATCGTTGCCGAAAGCCAACCGGTGGTTCTGTTTAGGTGCCATTCATATTCTCCAAATGAAGGCACTCAACATAACCACGCCCAAAATAATTCCACTCTGCGGCACCTATTGACCGGATTTGGAACACCTGACAGCCACTATTAGGGCATACGACTGGAGTTTCTTAATGGCCAAAATCCGTTCTGTATGCATTGTTGATGACTCAGCAGGCATGCGAAGTTTCGGCGCAAAAGTGCTAACCAATGATGGAATTGAGGTGTTCACGGCAGTGGATGGGTATGACGCATTGAACGTCATACGCGAGAACACACCCGACGCCTGTTTCATCGATATCGAAATGCCCAACATCGACGGGCTGCAGCTCGTAAGCATGCTGCGCGCTTGGGATGGATGGGACAAAAAACCAATTGCCATGCTTTCAAGCGCTAGCAGCCCATTCGATATGGAGAAGGGCCTGCTCTTCGGCGTGGACATCTATCTGACAAAGCCCTTCACCGCTGAGACCATCCAAAAAGCACTCCAAGACCTGGAAAATATCCTTGAGCAATGACATCGAAAGCGGCCGGCTTAAGTTTGCCGGCTACCGCATAGGGGACACCTTCTGTTTAAGCCCATCTACTGGGCTTTTGGCGATGGATTTCGTTCCCAAAGAACTAGTGCAGGTACCCGGTACGAAGGCGTGGTTGCTTGGTGTCGGAAAGCTAGGCAGGGATCTTATTCCCTTCATCAACATTTCTCGATTGCTCTCGATCCCTCGATCTGATGCGCCAGCCAATCAGCTAACGGCGCTCTTCGTTAAGGGGAGCCCAGAGGTTGGGAATATCGCTGTTGTTGTTGATGAAACCGTGGAATTCGTTCCATCGGGTGATCTAAGGGATGTTTCGGATTCGACAATGAAGATCCCCCCTGGTCTTGGTGCGTGCTACTGCGGATCGGTTACAGATGGCACCCGAACCTGGGCTCTCATCGATCTCCAAGCGCTCGTAGCTGACGCCAAAATCAAAAAAATTGACCTCACTTGAACAAACTTGAGACAGGAAAGCATGAGCAATAATCTCTCCTTACTACCCCTGACCGCTGCTCTGTTGATTGCCTCTGGTTTAGGTGCGGGTTACACCGGTTATCACTTCATCAAGCACAGCGATCAAGACAAGTACCTTCTCGCACAGGTGTACGAGGCACAAACGAAGGGTTTACAGACGGTTTATCTCGCGGAGCGTGCAGCAATAGACAGCTCCTACACGTCTGAGATGGAAAGCCTCGACGCTGCCGTTGAAAGGGCACTAGCAGGCATCCGAAACGGCGACCCTGTGCAAGGCATTGCCCCTGCGCCAGAAATCGTCCTGCGCAACCTGGAAAGCTTTCAAAAGACCTGGGATGAGATAGCTCCTGCGATTACCCAGATTCTCAGCCAGCGGGGAGCAACCAATGAATTCACCAGAAATCTGGCCGAAACCCGAACCGTCGCGAAAGATGCCCTGGCCGCTGCGAAGTCAGCCGTAAATGAACTACCCAACACAACCGCGACGCCGGCGATCAAAACTCAACTTACGAAAGTGGTTTCCGCGCTTGAGGACGGTGTGAACGCGCTTCTCATGGATACCGATCTCAACACGGACTCCTTGCGCGCGGCACAGGCCAGCATCGGTGAATACGTATCGAGCCTATCTGCGATGGGCGCTTCTCTCCCGAAAGAACAAGGGATCATGACTCCACTTGGGAAGAGTTATGCAGACGCAAAATCTGTTCAGCGCCTGATGATTAAAACAATCACCAGTTCAAGCAGTGCAGGCGAAAACATTCCGCATGCGAAAACTATTTGGGCCACACGGGACCGTCTCACTTCGGCTTCAGCAGCTATGGTTGCTTCCGTTCAAGGCTTGCCAGAAAGCCGCGCATACGGCATCACCGTAGTTGCGGGCCTGGGTGCCTTGACGATTCTCCTGGCGCTCGGCGGTATGTTGCTGATGCGCTCCATCACCTACAGCCATACCTCTCGCGTACAGAGCCAAGGCAAGAACCTTGAAAGATCCACGCAAACCAAGTCCAGAGAGCTTCAGGCCCTATTGGATGGAATTCAGCGGCTTTACAACGGTGATCTCAACACCCACTTGAACGAGGACAACGAATCGACCAAGGAGATCGCTAAGTCGCTAAATATCGTGTTCGCAAAAGTGAAGTCCATCATCGAGGAAGTCACGGGAACTATCGATGGTCTTTCGGCCGCAACCGAACAAGCACTGGTAATGGACAAGAACGTTGCCAAAAACCGTAGCGAACAAGATGGTGCAATTTCGGACATCGATAGCCTGTTTAAGGAGGTCAGCAGTTTCATCGACCAAATCGACGCAATGACGACTGATACGCAGAAAACTTCGGGGGATGTGCTTGAGCGGGTCAGATCTGGGGCCGACGCCGTAACTCAGGTACACGAAAACATTGTCGCTCTGCAGCAACAAACAACCGCTATTCAGCATCGTTCGAAACACCTCATCGAGAGTTTCCAGACGCTTGAACGGATTTCCGAGGTTGTTAGGGAAGTATCGGAACGAGCAAAAATTCTTGCATTCAACGGCGAAATTATCGCCGGTAGCGTCGACGATAAAAAAGTGTCCAGCAACATTTCCCAGTCTGCCACTGCAATGCAACGACTCTCATCAGAAGCCAGGCAGGCAGTATCGGAAATCAACCTACTCCTCAAGCAAATGATGGAGGCCGCACGTGACACGCAATCAGCTGTTGACTCAGTGCAGCGCGAGGCTGAAAGCCTGCGACACCGCTCCAACACCGCACAAACAGCACTGGGCGACATTAACGAAATGACCACACGCCTCACCCATGGCGTGACCGAAGTAAAGGGCGAAACACAATCATTGAAATCCCGATCTGGGGAAATTACCGAGACGATGTCGGCCCTCCAGCATTACAGCACCGAGAACAGTGCGGCCAGCGAACAGACCGCAAATGCGATCAAATCTGTAAATCTCCAGGCCCAAGAGCTGGAAACCACCATTGCCCAGTTCACTAAGGTCTAAGCATGACAAGCCTCGATGTTGAAAACGACGTTCGGTCCAAAGCCCTAAATGAATGGCTGGCCAGCATCGAGGCGCGTTTCTCAGTTCAGATCCAAAGCTTCAGGCAGGATGCTTTTGAAGAGGCATTAACGCGCTATGCAGCTTCTATTGGTGAGTCGCTTGGCTCACTAGCTGAGCAGGCGCGCAAAGGGATGCTTGAGCAAGATCATTGGTCGATGGTTCTGCACTTAGCCACAAATCACGAAACCAAATTCTTCCGATCGCCCGCAGCAATACAGCAGATATTGAACATCTTTCGGGGCACAAAAAAACCAAAGCTACTTTCAGTTGGATGCTCCACTGGTGAGGAGCCATACAGCATCGCAACTGCTTTATTGAGCGCCGGCCATGGTTGTTTCGAAATACATGGAACCGATATCTCAGCCGTATGCATCAAAACAGCCAAGCTCGGCATTTACAAACAGCACCCGGAAATCACGTCGCTGGCAGCCGCCGCTATGCCATCCCAGAAGATGCGCTTTCATGCTTGGGTCAGAGCTATGGTCACTTTCGAGCACCACAATATTTTGCATGAGCGGCCGGTGCAGATGCATCGACCGAACGTAATCATCACGCAAAACATGCTCATTTATTACCGTGAGCAAACCCGCTACGAAATCCTCGACCGTCTCGCCTCGATGCTCGACATCGGGGGCTACCTCATTACTGCGCCTGCAGAAACCCTTAACTGGTGTTCAACTGCTATGACCCGCGTCCAGAACAGCCAATTGAACGTATTTGTAAGGTCCTCATAATGTCTAAGAATCTACGTACCGCCCATTTATCCTGGCTGCGCACACCTATCCAACAAGGTGTGGATGTTGCGAAGGTGTCGTTGGATACTTATCACCAAAAGTTAATAGATCTTGCATCTCCACCTTCAGACGCCCAAGGCCCATGGTTCGAAAAACATGTGGGCATCAAGAATGAAGCATTCAGTACGCTAACGCGTGAAGTCACTCTGATTCACTCATCGTTATCAGTTGTTGGCTGCATCGGCGGGGCAGCCCTGGCCCTCGAGCTCAAAATCATCCTGAACAAAATTCGGCTTGATGAGTTAGAGGAACCAAAAGTTGTGCCAGCACTACTATCAGTGCTGAATGGCCTGCTCATGATCCCGGGCTACATCAAAATGGTCGTGAACGGTGCTCCCGACAGCGCCGGCATCTTGTCGAAACCTATCAATGAATTACGCGAGATCCGCGGTGTACCAATCCTGGAGGAGGACAACATCCTTCCTGCGGATATCGAATTTGTGTTCGTCGATCCACCGCTGAAGGATCGTGACACCACTCAATCTCACAGAAATGAAGTTTTCAGCCGGTCGCCTAAACGGTTCAGAGAAGCTTTCAGTACTTACATCAGTAACCACAGCAAACCAGCACTCGCGGAAATGAAAGCCACCCTACGCGAGCTCCAGGTAGTAACCAATGACCCCGAGGTTGGATGCTTCTGGTGGATTGGGGAATGCCTGGCTGACGCATTGCACTCGGGTGCAATCAGAAGCGCGGGTAACACGCTTTCACAGCTCCGAATGCTTTCGGTTGCTATTCAAAGAGCTGACTCAGATGGTGAGGATGGCGCGAAGCAGACCCTGGGCGTAGCTCGCTTCAAAACACTGCTTTCTGCGTTGAGCATGTCTACCAAGCTCTCGTCGGAAACTGAAGAGGCGCTTGCTGTATTTAACGTCGGAAAAACGGTTGATTTTGGCTCCCTCACTTTGCTGCAAAGCCGCATCGAGAATTCGCAAGCGACCAAACTGGCCGATATCGTTGATGAGTTGAAACCGCTCCTTGAAACGGCAATGGTCTCACTTGGCCGTGCACGCGCCAGTAAAAACCAAAGCGTCTTCGACACACACATTGAGACCTACAGAACCGCGGTAAGACATGTAACCAGTGTCTTCTACATGGTCAATGAAAACGAACTGGCCGCGATCGCAACGAAGGCGTTGTCGCGCGTTGAGAACATCAAGACTTCTGTGGGGCTGAATGATCCAGAGATTCTTGAAGGCCTGAAGTCCGACATCCTGTATCTCGATGATCGGCTGGGTGGCGTCGACACAAATGAGGCAATTCGTGTTTTAAATGTGTCAGGCATTAAACCCGATATCCTCGCGACCATAGTGTCCGAAGGACTGACCTGCCTCGCACAAACGCGAAAGCTGATCACCCAGCACGTCGATGGAGGCAGTGGATCTGAAGATCTACAAGCTGGACTTCAGGCTCTGCAACAAGCATCGACAGCTATGGCTTTTGTCGGGGCAGAGCAAATCAGCACACTAATGAATGGCGCGTGCCAGGCGTTCTTGGGATTGCTGGAAGAGGGGGGTATCAAAAGTTCGCCGCGCCTTTCCATCGCAGCAAGATCGATGGTCGCCGTTGAGATCTATCTCTCAACCATTGTTGAAAATCTCGAACCGTCGCCAGATTTATTGGTGAAAGCGGAACGTGCTCTCGCCGATCTCGATATCCATATCGAGTACGTAGAAACCGTCAGCACAAACCAACTCATACAGAAATTCGAAGATGGAATGCAGCAGCTCGAATCCATCAACGAAGAAGAAAATCCGTTCTTATCTGAGCTCCTGGACATCCGGGGCGACCTTGAACGCTGCATGAGCCATCCCGAGGTACGAAACCGCGTCTCCATGCAAACCCTGTTTAAGTCTGCAGACAGGCTGGCGATCGCTTCGAAAATGTACGGGTTTGATAGCTTCGCTCGTATCGCAAGAGCACTTGCTACCTACTCTGACAAAGTCGCTGACCTTTCTACAAAAGACGGGTTTGATTTCGCAGAGGCCCAAGATCTGCTCAAGAAAGGCATCGAGATGTGCCTGCGTTGCATGGATGAATATGCCGCGCGCGGGAAAGTTGCCTTGTTCACGAAAGACTTGGAGACCACTCTTCTCGAAAAGGCTGAACCTGCACTGGTAGTGAACAGTGAATTGCCAGCTGATAGAGAGGCCGCCGACTCAGCAGATGATACCCAACCAAGTACCGCCATTCTGGAAGGGGAGCTGGTCTCCGAACACACGATCCGTCCAATCCCTGACGATTATGATGCAACTCATATCGCAATTTTCAGGGAAGAAGCCGAAACCTATTATTCAGTATTGCGCGAGTTCTGCGCATCGACCTCGAGGATCGTAACGAGAGATGTTTGCCGGGCGGCGCATTCGATTCACGGCATAGCCGGATCTGTGGGCTGCACGGTCATACATGAAGTGTTCGGCACCATTGAAGCCCGGCTGGAAATCATCTTGGCCAAGGGGCAACCCATGGATCTAGCTGATGTTGATCAGTTGAGTTTACTCCTCAACGAAACACATGAGTTTGAGTTGAATTTCCCATGGGAGGTTGAAACCCCGCTGCTAAACAATTGGCGGGAAATGGCTTCAATGCTGGGAGAAGGATACGAAGAGGTTGAATACGAGGAGCTCCCAGCCCCAGTCGAAAAAGTTGACGCTGTGGCTGTGGTTGAAGCTTCTGCAAAGGCATCAGAAGAAAAGATTCCGCATGCAGAATTTTTTCCGGCGGATTCGGTGAGGGAATACAGCGATGACATGGCGGAGTTTTACATAGAGGAGGCCGACGACGTCCTCCCAGAACTCCAAGTCAACGTGAATGCGTGGCTCGGTGACATGAACGACGCCGAGCTTGTCGCAACCATCAAGCGCCAAATGCACACGCTTAAAGGTGCCGCATTGATGGCGCAAGCAACAGCCATCGGCGCAATCACTCATTCGATGGAAAGCCTTTTCGAGAGTATCGCGCTTAACATCATTGCCCCAGACCAACGGTGCGCCGACTTAGTAAGGCTTGTGCTGAACACAATCATCGACATGACCAGCATTATGCGTCAGGGCATTGCTTATGAATCCCCAACGGCATTGATCCAGTGTTTACAACATGCCGTGGACTGCAACGAAATCGACCTCTCTTACATTTACGACTCTCAACAGATAGACAAACCGTCAACCATTCCCCAGCTGCCAGATGCCGTTGCCGAAGATGACAATGCTGAGGCTGTAATAACTGCGGAACCAATCGAGCTTCGGGCAGACGACCCGATTGCACCTCAACCGACCAATGTTCCCCGTAAGCGAGCTCGCGGCGGTCGAGGGAAGGGTGGAGCGAAACGCCACGTTGAAAACGCCGTGCCTACACAGTTGGCCGTTGCTGCTGAGAGCCTTTCCACAGACTCGACTGCTGAAGAATCTCACACGCCGATTGCACCGGTCGAACAGTCACCTGACCTCGCAGTTCAAGCAGTAGTCGCGCCTGCCGAAAGCACCGCGATGTCTGTCCCCCCAGTTGAAAACATTCCGCATGCAGAAACTTTTGACGTTGAAGAAGCAAATGTGCAGAAAATCGATGCTGAGTTTTTACGGCATTCGGAAAGAGATTTTGATCGCGAATATTCAATTGATGGCATAGATAGCCCAGTAACTCATAAGCCCGTTCAAAGCCGAGCAGTACTAGACATGCTCAATCGAACAGCTGCAATACCAGCGTTTGATCGCAGGAAACGGTCGGGTGGTACGACCGAGAAAATGAAGGTTGATCTTAAGCTTCTGGAAAACGCTAGTGAATCTGCGAGCGAATTGACGGCTGTTCGGCACCGACTGGATGCATTGAACGAAGACCAAATTCTCGGGATTACTGCCATACGAGAAATGCTCGAAATCAACAGCCTGCAACATGGGCAATTCACCACAGCATTGCGCGGGTACTTCAACCAGCAGCCGAGCGCCCGCGCTAGTGCAGATGATACTCACCTTGAAAGATTCACAGATCTTTCGGCCATGCAGGTTTCTCTCGGCGCACAAATTGACGAAATCCTGGCGTCTGTAGTTGAGGTACTTGGGTACAGCCTGCAAAAGCGTAATGCGTTGCGTGACCAGGGCATGCTCATCGGTGGCTTGCAGCGAGATCTCCTCGACTCACGGCTCGTGCCATTCCTGAACGTCAAACCAAAACTCACCATGGCAATCGACCGGGCGTGCAACGACACCAAAAAAACCGTCAATACGACCTATATTGGCAGCGACGTCATCATGGACAAGATGATTCAGGACAACATCTCCGAACCGCTTACACATATTTTAAGAAACGCGATCGACCACGGCATTGAATCCAAGTCGGAGCGTGAGGCAGCAGGTAAGCCGGCAGCAGGCAACATCGAGATCACGGTATATCGGAAAGCTAAAAACGTAGTCATCACCATTAAGGATGACGGCCGAGGAATCGACATTTCTGCCGTACGTAAGAAAGCAATAGAAAAACGGATTATCTCTGAACAGGATGAACTGACTGACAAAGAAATCATGCGACTGATTACCAGCAGTGGTTTCTCGACCGCGAAGGTAGTCACCAGCGTGTCTGGTCGTGGCGTTGGCATGGACATCGTGGCAGCAGCGGTTGATAACTTGGGCGGCCAACTGTTCATTGATAGCACCCAGGGCAAAGGAACAATTTTTACGGTCGAGCTGCCATTCACCATCGGTTCGAACCGCGCAATGATGTGCAGTGCTGGCACTCAATGGTTTGCGATCCCAAGCTATTTTATGTGCCAAGTCATCATGACCGACGCAGCAGAACTCAACCGTCAGCGGGAACAGCACGGCCGGGCGACTGTGGACTTTGATGGCGCAACCTTTGAGGTAGTGAACCTGGCGGATCTTATCGCGATGCCTGATCTCAGGACGTCGAGTGACAGGCAGCGCGACACCACCCTAATTCTTTGTGAGCAAGGTGAAATCAGGTTCGCGATTGAAGTTGAAAAGGTGGAGTCCATGCCGGAGATTCACATCCGCAAAATCGAAGGCATTTTGTCTCAAGTCAGAGGGATTGTTGGCGAAACGGAGATGCAGGATGGGACACCTGTATTCGTCCTGGATGTAATGGAGCTCGCCCGATTGAACCTGAAGACAGGACCAAACGGTTACCAGGTCCGTCAAAACCGAGTCCGATCGATCAAACGCGACCAGAAGCCAATCGCACTGGTAGTCGACGACTCTCTCCAATACCGGACGTTTCTGGAACGCCATTTCACCGAACGCGGATACATGGTCGTTACCGCTCGAGATGGGGTGGATGGTTTGCATCAACTTCCACTTGAGCGCATTCCTGATCTGATCATGGTCGATCTTGAAATGCCACGGATGGATGGCTTCGGATTTACATCAGCAATTCGACAAATGAGCGATTACAACAAAGTGCCGATCATCATGATTACTTCCCGCACCCACTTGGAAGAAAAAGCCTATGAGTTAGGTGTTGACCTGTACCTGAACAAACCGTGTAACCACAGCGAACTCGAGCAAGCTGTCGCAAAAGTAAAATCTGAAAAAATTGGTGCAGAGGTCTACGCATGAGAGTCGGAATCGTAAGCACCAATGATGTGCAGAAGTCACTGATCACGGGATTGCTCAGTCCCTTAGTTGGCACTATCAAAGAATACGATCTGACCAACATCGCAAATGGTGAATTGCATACCACGAATGTTCATATCCTCATTATCGACATGAGCGACCCAGCGATCATTGATTGTGCCGATGTGTTGGAAATGCTGGGTAGGAATGAGCCGGTCTGCCTCATGCACGAGAAGGATCTGTACTCCATGAGCCAGGCAGACCGCATTGTCTGGCGAAATCGGACGTTGGATGAAATGCGGAAAGCGTTGCCAGATCTGGCAGGCGATTTTGAGGAGCGTCTCGACGAAGCAGATAACAAAAACGTCCCTGACGCTTGGATTATCGGTTCAAGCGCCGGCGGGCCACAGGCGCTCAAAGAGTTCTTTAGCGTTCTGCCGCCGCTGCCCATTACGTTTTTCGTCGCGCAGCACATCTCTCAAAGCGCTTATGAACAGATGCTATCTCGGCTCAAAGAGCACGCTAAGTCATGGGATGTGCAATCAGCAACAGACGGCGCAAAGGTCAGCCCAAATACGGTTTTCCTCGTGCCAAGGGATAAGACGGTGGAAATCCGCGGGGGCGTCATTGAGCTTAAGCATTACGTGACCCCTGAGTTGAGTTTCAATCCCTCCATCGATGGGGTGATTCGATCGATTTCAACCTGTCATCCTGGTCGGATGGGCGTCATCATCATGTCTGGAATGGGCTTCGATGGATCGGCAGGGATTCGCGGTATGAAGGGCAAAGCGAAGATGATCATGGCTCAGGACCATGAATCGTGTGGCGCGAAAAGCATGCCCGATTCCGCGCGGTCAACAGGCGCGGTACAACTGTCAGCCAAGCCTGCCGACCTCGCAATTGAGCTGGCTAGTTTGTACACCGAAAAATAAGAGGCACATAAAAAAAGGCCAGTTAAGACTGGCCTTTTTTTTAGTTTCAAACCGCGGTATCGAGCAACTCATCCTCGGTATCCGCGCCGCTGTTTTGCTGAACAGGCGCTGCTTTGAGAGCATGAGCCCGGATCGACGCTTCAAGCTCCTGAGCGGCCGCTGGGTTCTCTTCCAGGTACTTGGCAGAGTTCGCCTTGCCTTGGCCGATCTTCTCGCCTTTGTAGCTGTACCAGGCGCCTGCTTTGTCGACAAAGCCATTATTCACGCCGAGATCGACCAATTCACCGGCCTTGTTGAAACCCTTGCCATAGATGATCTGCAGCTCCGCTTGACGGAAAGGGGAGGCGACCTTGTTCTTGACGACCTTTACCCTGGTTTCGCTGCCGATTACTTCGTCACCTTCCTTCACGGGGCCAGTCCGTCGGATATCCAAGCGAACGGAAGCATAGAACTTCAGAGCATTCCCGCCGGTGGTTGTTTCCGGGCTGCCGAACATCACGCCGATCTTCATACGGATCTGATTGATGAAAATCACCAGGCAGTTGGCGTTTTTGATGTTGCCGGTGATTTTGCGCAGCGCCTGGGACATCAGGCGCGCCTGCAGGCCCACGTGCATGTCACCCATTTCGCCTTCGATTTCAGCCTTCGGTACCAAGGCAGCCACGGAATCGACGATGATTACGTCAACGGCGTTGGAGCGCACCAGCATGTCGGTGATTTCCAATGCCTGCTCGCCAGTGTCTGGTTGGGACACCAGAAGGTCGTCAACGTTGACCCCCAGCTTCCCGGCGTATTCCGGATCGAGCGCATGCTCGGCGTCGACGAATGCACAGGTGCAACCCGCTTTTTGTGCCTGGGCGATTACAGAAAGGGTGAGCGTGGTTTTACCTGAGCTTTCAGGTCCGTAGATTTCAACGATACGACCACGCGGTAGGCCGCCAATACCCAAGGCCAAATCCAACCCAATCGATCCCGTAGAAATCGATGGGATAGACTGACGGTCCTGGTCACCCATTCGCATAACGGCGCCATTGCCGAACTGCTTCTGAATCTGCCCAAGCGCCATGGCTAATGCCTTTTTCTTTTGCTCGTCCATCTGTGTGCCCTCAGTATGATGATGCGCGATATGCGCTAGAACAAATCTTCAGCTTGTAAGGTGAGTGCCAGAAGCTACTGCAAGAATTTCCCTGATCGCCGTAGCCTGGTCCTCGATACAACGGCCAGCCATGTCCTTCAAAATCTCGATTGCATGGGGGTTTTCCCGGGCTATCAGATCCATCAAGAAGTCATGCTGGAGTTCAGATTCGGATGGGAAAGTGCCCGGGATGAAATCCGCGCGCACAACAGTTTGCGAGCCGAGCTTGGTGGTCACCTGAATACAGGTCTCATCAATTCGGGTCGCAAAATTACGAATCAGCGGGGAGGTACGAATTTGGGAGCTTTGCATGAGATGGTCCTCGTCATTGCAAGGACCACTCTATGGAGGTGGGGTTGTGCCAGAAGCACTCAGGTGCAGGTTTTGGGTGTGCACATACCCATGATCTCGTCGTAGTCCTTGCAGCAGGTGACCGGTACCCACCAGACGAACGTGTAGATCGATTCTAGGGATACGGGGTAGAGCCGCATTTGAGTATCGAGCAATAAACTCCCCGCCTGGAATCCAACAGTCACACCCGGAGAGGTCTGTTGTAGCTTGCCGACTTGAAGGGAGGCATTGAAGGGAAAAGAACCCACGGCAAAACCACTGACGTGGATCGCCCGATAGGCCGCAATACCGGCAGCGATCGCACCGTTGTCCTGTGGCGTAGCCATCTGACGCGGATAAAGCGGGCCCCATTGAGTGCCTATGCACAACTCTGTTCCGAAAATCGGCACGTTGGAAGTGAATGCGTTACAGGTAACCGCCCCCAAAGCCGAGGCTATCCCAATGTCACGGCATCCTGTGTTCCATGTCGGATCGAACTCCGTGTCGTAAAGCAGCTTTGGAAAACAGTTAGGGAGCGCTTCGTTAAACGTGCTCAGAGCTTTGTTCTGCAGGATGTTGGCCCCAGCACCACAGATATCCAACAATCCCGTTGCAGTACTGTTGTGAAATTTGGCCGCGTCGACTCCACAAAGCTTGCAGCTCTGAAATGCCATCGCCGCATCAATGGCCCACTCGGGCAATTGCCAGATTCGTACATGGAAGGATGTGTAGTCGTTGTTATCCGTACCCACACTCAACAAACCGCCAAATGGCTGACCCAGCGCTGAGTCACCTCCGCCTTTGACCACTTCACAGAGCGCCACAGGCTGATAATGACTGACGATGAGCTTGTCTGGGCAGAAGTAACAGCACGGCCCGTAAATCATGTATGAGAGGGTTACAGGGTCGATAATGATTAGGGTTGCGAGCGACGTGACGATGGCCTGAGCTTCCTCAGTGTGCATACCCAGGCCAGTTGCAGTCGCTGTGGCAACTACGGTCGAAAGCTTCACGAATTCCCGGCGAGATAGGTCCACTATCAGCTCCTAGTAAGGTTCTAAGCTAATAGTGGGTGTCTAGTGCCCCATATTCCTCAGTTCAGCATGCAAGACATACCCGGAAACGGAACGCTGAACAATGGAGCCAGAGCCGAAGACACCAAGTCGTCATCTGTAGGGTTCATCACGTGTACCGTAGGAACGGCCGAATCCATACGAACAGAAACAAGTACCCGCTCCATATCATTTTGCGGACTACGCCCGGTGATGTAGACGTCATGCTCCGTGACATACGCAGTCAGCCGAGACCGATAACGATCAGCACCGAAATCGCCGGCCTGGGGTCGTAATGCAACACTGGCTCCGGACATGTTCAAGGAAAGGTCGTGCTGCACCTCAAACATAAGGTCTGCATCTTTGAATTGGCCTTCTGTGCTCCAGGCATCGCCAGCAAACTCGAACCTAGCTTCACCCGATTCCCCCATCCCAACCTGCCGGTCGAGCATTTGGGTGAATTGCTGTAGCGCCAGCGCGCGGAACTCTTCTTCATTTGCGTGTGCAGGTACCTGCACCCGGAGCACGCCATTGATGTTTACTGGGATTTCCAAGGTTTGACTTGTTTCAGAGTTATCTGCATTCATGAGGTGGTTCTCCAGTTGAGGGGCTCAGTATCAACCTGGTTAAAAGTGCCACAAGCATCACGATCCTGCGATTTGGGTCAGTCCCCACCCACTATTAGGGTAATCAGCTTCCGGAGAGTTATCGCGTGTCTTCCAATTACATCTGGGTACTGGGTCTCATCCTGTCGGTCGTTGCGGCTGCAATCCTGTGGATCAATCACATGAATACGTTCGCGACCCCAGGTGACGTAGGTGAAGTGCGGGACCCCGAAACCCATACGACATCCAAGCCAGTTGAAACAGAGCACCGCTACAAGGCAATGCCCAGTCTCTCACCCACAATCGCAGCCGCCGAAGTGCCAGCCGATCATGACGTTGAAGAGAAATTGGTTGAAGACGTGTTAGCGGCCGAGACTAAGGTTCTCGAGGTACATGACATCCCCGACAATGAGGACGTTGAGTTGAACCTGAAGCTTGCTGATCAACTCCAGGTCATTGGTGACTTTGAAGGCGTCGACGACTACGCTCGCCTGGTCCTTGATGACGACAAAGCATCGTTGCGCCAAAAGGAACGAGCTCAAGCTCTGTTACGCCGTGACAATAACTTCTGAAACCCTCGAGCATCGACCAACGCTTTCACGTGTTCCTCGGTGTGCCCCAGCATCATGTCCTCATCATACAAATCTCCCGCCGGCCTGTTTCGCCAGACACAGGCCGAAGCGGATATTTGAACAAACTCGCTCCCTACGAACACGCATAACGTGCCTTTTTCCGCGGCTTTGATTTTGATCAGCCGAAGGTTTGAGGTGCACGCCCGGACAGTAAACTGGACATCACCGTCGGACATTTGAACGCCGGCGATAAATGTCCCAATCACGCCAAAAACTTCAACATCTGCACCAGGTTGGGGGGCTCGCTTCATTCTTCATCCCACAGGTCGAACAGGTGCTCACCAAATTCGCTATCGCGCAGTTTGGCCAGGGCCTGAGATTGGATTTGGCGGACACGCTCTTTGGAAAGATTCATCAGTGATGACATCTCCTCCAGCGTCTTCGCTTCGACATCGCCAATACCATAACGGTTTGTCAGTACAAACAACTCGCGTTCACCCAGGACGTTGCCCAGGACCTCGCTAATGTATGAACTCGTGTTCTCTTCGACGACCTCATCAACAAAGCAGTTGTTCGAATCGGCCAGCATTTCATGCATGCCGTCCGATTCACTCGATCCGTCGTCATGGAAGGTGCTATCCAGCGATACCGGCTTTCCGATTCCAACGTGGTGCATCAAATTGCGGACGTCATCCTTCTTCAAATTCGTGATTTCCATCAGCGCCTCCAGGGACGCGTTTGGATTTTCAGTCAGGGCCGCCTTCAGCTGAGAAAGAACTTTGTGAGTGCCATCCGGCAATCGGATCATCTCCTGTTGGCTCAGGTCGCGAAGAATGGACTGTTGAATCCAGGAGACCGCAATCGTCGAGAACTTGAATCCTTTATCAGGCGCGAATCGGTAGACAGCACGTACAAGCCCCATGTTGGCAGCCGAACGAACAACGTCCAGATCCGAGAATTTGTAGTTGTAGACCATCCCTTCTACCAGGCGGAAGTTCGCCTCAACGAACAACTTCACACAGGCTTGAACCTGGCGATCGAAACGGCCAAAAGCAGTCCACGACGCGAGGAGCTCAGAGGCCGGGGCTTCCCCAGTGCTTGCGGTTTCAATGATCTTCCGCTGACGATCCATGATCCCTGTGCGCAAGCGACGCATTTCCGCAGGGGGATAGAGCTTCAGCTCATACCCGCCGGACTGCAACAGAGAGGGAATCAGTTTGGGTGAGGTCCAATTGCCGGCAACGATTTTTTCAACCTTCTTCTTCGAGATCCGGACCTCGTCAGCGATGAAGGTGACCAGGTTCTTGCACTGCAGATTTAGTCCGCTGCATTTGATCCGGAACTGATGAGCCGCCCGATTCAAGATGTAGTCGTATGGAACCAGCTCTGACAGCTTCTGCCGCAGATCATCACGAACTGCGGCAGCGAACAATGTCCCATCCATGCCATCCACAACATAGCCGTGCAGCTCTGCCACCAGGGTATGAATGGAATTGAGTTTTTTCCGCGTGAGCGCCGCGAACTCTTTGCGATCGAGTTCATCGACACGAACCCACACACCGTCGACAAAAAGCAGTGACACTGCTTTGTCGACGGTATCGTTTTCACCCATGGCATCCCAGATCTCATTCAACATCGTCATGACGATCTCTGTATCCACAGCCAGAGCGCGAAGGAGATCCAACTGACCCATGATGATGCTGAAACCAAGATTGATCTCCTGCTGAGCTGTGAGGAGGTCCTTGGGTCCGGCCAGAACGGGCAGGGCTGGCATTTGAGTTGGGAGCGTAAAGCCAACGGCCGATGCTTTCGCACCGGCGCTGACCGCACTTACATCTTTCAAAACGGCATTGTTCATGGTTTTTCCCTCGCCACGGCTTAGAGCCGAACCGGCATCAATACGAAACTGTGTGAGGGATAGGATGGTGTGGTGATGAGCGTGCCAGAAGCCGCGCCATTGAAAGTGAGGTCCACCTCATCCCCACCCATAGAACGGATCAACTCAGCAGCTAATACTCCGTTTAAACCAATCTCAAATGGGTCAGCTGAGTAGTCGCAAGGCAGCACATCGTTGGCTTCGTTCTGCACATCGGTAGAGATCGATTGAATAGCAATCGTGTCCGGCTTAACGCTGAGCCTAACCGCTGGATTTTTGCTATCCGACAACAACGTGACCCGGGCGACGGCGCTTGCAATATCGGAACGACCTACCCGGACAACGTGGCCCAAAGCGGCATTGGTTACGTGGTTTTTGTATTGAGGGAACTTGCCATCAACCAAACGGGAATACAGGACACCAGTTTCATTGGTAAAACGGACCATTTGCTTGTTGAAGGCGACCTCGATCTGACCGGCCCCAGCAAAGGCAGCTACGTCCTCAATGCAATCACTAGGAAGAATAAATTGGCCTGTGACAGATGAAGCGACCTGAACCTCAGTAACGCCAAGGCGATGTCCATCGGTCGCCGCAAGCGTTAGCGTGTTCGGACTGTAGTCAAATAAAAGACCGTTTAAGAAATAACGAACGTCATTGCGAGCCGCACAGAAGCCTACTTGACGCATTGCGGTGCTCAAGACACCACCGCTGAGACTCAATGCCCCCAAAGCGTTTTCGTCACAGAACTCAATTGCGGGAAAGTTTTGGGCTGGAAGAGTGGCCAGATTGAAGCGTGACCTGCCGCAGGTGATTTGCAGCTTCTCGTCGTTCAGGTTGAAGGTGACCACCTTGTCCTTCGGCAAGGATGAAATTACCTGTTCAAGCTTTGCTGAGTTCACACAGATCGAACCCGTCGCTTCAACCGTCAGTGTCGATCGCTTGAGAGACATCGAGATCTGCTGCTTGCCGTTCTGCGCGGAAATGCCAACACAGGATGGGGTGACATCCAGCAGAACTTGCCCGGTGTAGTCGCTAGCGCTCTTTATGGATACGCGGCATACATGCTTTAAGACGTTGGTGAGTTCGGTACTGTGGATTGAGAGCTTCATGGCAGGACATTTCCCTAGTGAGGATTTGTCCACTTTGATAGGAGAGGGCGCGTGCCTGAACCATCGACACTGGTCATTTTTTAACCAAATCCATCGCGCCGCACTGGGGGATGAATCAAGCAAGTTATCAACCGAGTTACGCACAAGTTTTGTGGATAATTCTTACATGGCCTCGATGAGCACCCTGCTCATAGCGGCGACGGATTCGGCGCGCCCAACCTTGAACGACGACTTCTGAGTAAAGCGCGCCATGTCGCCAGCAATCCTCGCTGAATTGCCTGTCTGGCCCGATCGCTCATAAAAGACAGCTAATTGAACGTAGGCCTGCAATCTCACGTTATCGTTGGAGAAATCATAAAAGTCTTGAGGCGGGGGATAATCTCCTTTCGACGCTTTGACCATGATGTTCAAGAGTTTCGACAGGTCCTCTGTACGCAGGTCAGGAACCTTTTCGGCGGCACGCTGGAGAAAGTCATTGGCATCGACTACGTGCCCGGTTGTGGCGTAGCTAATGGCGATCTGTGCGACGGCCATGGTATGCCCCGGGTTTTCAATGTAGTAACTCAGCAACGTATCCTGTAAAGCACGAGCGCGCTCCAGGTCACCGGTTACTAGCAAGCTGACCAACCGCTCTTGTAAACCATCCATGTAGGCCGTTCCGTCGGTGTCGTGCAGCAGATTGAGCGCTTTCCCGGTGGCCGTTTCATCATTAGCACGGGTAGCAAGAATGGCTATGTTCCGCAAAGCGAATAACTTGGCATCTTGTTCGCTGATCGAAGCCACACTTTCGAGGGCGACGGAGAATCTCTTTTCCCGGGCGCTCTCCACTGCCTTACCAGCGTCGAAGTATCCTTCCTCAGGCCGGAGGCACATCGACTTCTCTCGCTCAGCTTGCAGCTCAATGAGCACCTTCGGGTCAGGAATGCCCGCACCGGCCATTACAGCCTTAGTCATCTTCACGGCTTGATCGCGACCAATCCCTGTCGGTACTTCACTCACGTTCTTAGCAATTAATTCACCCAAGCAGGATTTGTCTGCTTTCGTAAAGCACATTGCCGATGGCATAGCCGATACCCATGCAGGTTGGGAAGCGCATCCAGTGAGCAACAGTAGAGCCGGGGCAACGAAAGTTAGAACTGCTTTCATCAAGCTGGCCATTTGATCCGATGAGCGGGTTTACCGTCTGAGTTTGCCAACTCCAATGCTCGGTTTGAAAAATGCGAGTCTGAAAGGTCTTCCGAGCCGATCGAAAAGACATGGGTCCCCTTCGACAGCACCTCCTCGGTAGCCTCCTCAATCGACCTCCCAGTCAGATCAAACACGCGGATTGGGATGTAGCGCCGGATACAGTACTGCTCAGCCAACAGAGCTACGCCATCCTCGGCAGCGATGTAAATCTCATCAGGCAGACGGTTAGCGAATATCTGATCGAACAGCCCCAAAACCGATCCATCAGAGATAGTGCAATCCCCTGTGAGGACAACACGGCGAAGCTGCTCGCCTTCCTCATGGTTAGCTTTGATCAGGCGGGAGTAGATTTGCTCGGCCACATGTGTGACCAGGTCAATGCTCGACTTGCAGCCTGGCTGCAGCAGTGAGTCGGTTAGGGCCTGCTGGTGTTGGACCAATTGCATCCACATGCCTGCGCGTATCATCCCCAATTTGATCACATCCCAATCATCACGGCGCATACCCTGCGTGACACCGGCAGTCTCCATAAGAAAATCTTCAGGGTCATCCAGGGTAAGAAGATACTGGCGATACGACTCGTCAACACCTCTGAATTTCTCAGACTCAACGAAATGCATCAGCGAAAAATAGGTTTCCGGCTGATGACTTCCAGGTCGTCGATAACCAACGAATGGTAGGGTCGTATAAGGGTCGTAAGTAGGGGTGTTCATTGATTCGTTAACCTAACCGAGTATTCGGGCCAAACGCTCATGTAGCTGTGATAGACCAAGGGCGTTTGGGCTTTCTTTTGCGACATCTTCTGCCTGTTTGCGAAGGTGTGCCAGCCGATCTGGGGTCTGGAAATTCCCGGTAGCTTTACCTCGATAGTGATTCGTCCAGATGGCCCGTTCGCTATCACTCAGCAGTTCCGGCTGGACTCTTCCGAGTAGTCGCATGCCCAGCTCGCGAAATCGTCCCTCAACGCCACCAGCAATGATCGCTGGCCATTGCGCTGTTGGCAGTGCGTGCAACTGGTTCATGCGCTGAATATCAGCATTCTGAAAATCACCCGCCCACATTCGATGATCAACATCCGCAGGCTGGGAGGCCAATTCCAGTATCGGTTCATCCTTGAGGCGCGCCGCTAAGTGCGTAGCCGCCCGTAAATAGTCGACATTGGCGAGCACCGTGCGAATGTCCAATCCAAGGCGTGCCGCATCCAGGGACCGTATGGCGTTGATTGGCGCACAGAATGGGACTCGACTGAGGCTTACCCTTATCAGCGGCTTATGGGTGTCCATTGGATTCACACGAACTAGAGGTTGGAGCGACTCAGTTGCCTGATCGCAGAGCTCCGTCAGATCGCTCTCGAGGTCAGCTACATACACGATGTCCGGGTAGGTGATATCCACAGCGACCGGAAAGCCCAGGACCGCCCCACGGGAGTTTGGAATCGAAGGGTGAATCAAGAAGGAGGGTTTAACACTGTCCAAGTCAGAAACTTCCCCTCCATCCAACCCGAGGGCCTCCTTGATTGCCTCAATTGAGGACACTTTGATCGCATGCTCAATGAGCTTTGGTGACGCCGACGCCAAATGGGCCAGGATTTCTTTGATGAGAATGGCGCGGTTAAGGCCGGTCACATTCGCCTCCCACATTAGGAAGTGATGCATGCCCATGCTTGACGTTACACCTGGTGCTTCCGGCCAAGGGTAAGTTTCGGGCCTCAACAAGGCCACCGTGCGGAGAAGGGTGTCTACGTCCAGAAAGTGACTGCCAGGCGGAAGGCCAATGCAAGGGTAGGGCAAAAGATTACGGTACATCCCGTACCGGATGTAGGGATCAAGTCGCGTCGATGACCCAAAGCCAATGTGCAGGCAATCTTTGGTCATGAAATGCTTGAAGGCCGTCCTTGCCCACTCAAGCTCCGCTACCCCGGCGGTAAGATCCAGCGTAGCCACATCACTCTCAAAGGCCGACTTTGGATCGACGTAAACGTCCTCACGCAGCTTAATAGCCAACGTAAGAAGTTCGTGATCGGCACTGCTCACGAAAAGTGAGTGGTACCGCAGGATCTGGCCTTCGGCAGGGTTCTTTCCGACTGTTACTGCATCATAGAAATGAATGGGCATAGGGCCTCCTCTACCGTAATAGTGGGTAGGGAGTGACCCAAACGGGATGGTTCTTCGAAATGCCTTACCAGGATTTGATCGTTAATCCGCATCTGGGTCTTTCTTTAAGATCGAGGCACGCCCGCTAGATCACACATTCGTCGTGGCCCAAGGCTTTTAGGTGATCGCAGACCTTGCTGCCGAAATCAGTGAGGTTAAAATTTTGGGGATCGTCATGCCCGTCATTTATGCCTGAATCCACTGAAAGGTGATAAGCAGGGACAAGCCACTTGCCTGCCCGGTGACTAGCTGCGATATACGCTAGCGCTAAACGCGAGTATTGGATTTGGGTCAAACCTGGCTTTTGCGCATCGTAATCGTTAAGGCATTCCCCTTTTCTTGGTTCTTTGGTTTCTTCATTTTCGGATTCCTTGAACTCCCTCGTCCTTCCATTTTTATCCGGTATCACGTTTCGCAGTTGTACATTCTCAATATGCAAGAACAGCCCTCTTGCTCGATCCGGGTTCTGTTTTTCGAGCTTGGTGGCATACCACGGCGTGGCAAAAGTCCTGCCCTGGGGTGCGATCAGCTTGCCATCGCGGGTAATGTAGAGGTGCGCCTGATCATTGTTCTTCCACCTCGCGGTGGAATTCCAAACCTCATTAGGCTGATCGGCTACGAGCAGCTTCGTCCGGTCTTCGCAGTAATTGAGGCTGACATCGTGGATCACGAAATATCGAGCGTAGGGCTTATCTCCGGCAACTGAACGTGAGAGCTTTTCACCGATGCTTCCGCCAAGCGCATCTGGTTTGATATTTATTTCAGCCAAGTATTTCTCGAAACGGGCGGCGTCCAATCGAAAGGGTTTGCCGATGACCTTCTCAAAAGGTGCCGGTAGGACTGCCAAGGACTTACCACTTTTCCCGCGTGGCTCCGTGGGCCGTAACAGGCACTTGGCCTGTTCAAGATCAGTTCCACGAAATTTCAGCGCACTCATGTCAAAGTTACACATGCCTGCCCGATACTCCGCTGTCGCGAGTCCGACCGGCAGGAGCGCTGTCCCTCCGCTAAGAACCAATCCAATGACGATGCTCGTACTCGATAGTCCCTTTCTCATCACGACCTCAAACAGGTGGGTTCGACACGATCAACGTTAGCCGAAAAACCAAGCCCCGCTTTGAGATGTCGCTGGCTGCGCGCTGGTTATACTCACGTCACGATCTCGGAAGTGAACAACGAATTGACACAACAGCTCGTAGCCAAAAACATTGAAGACACGCTGGTGATGCTGGTCAGGAACAAGCGCGCTCATTTGGCACTTGCGCAGGGGTGGCCGGAATTAGAGGCACAACTGTCGCTGTGCAAAGAACCGCTGGAAGGGGGAGGCTTTGGTATCGTAGACAACGCCGACATCCCTTTGCTTCAGGATCTAGCTATTTGTCCTGAATGCTTGTCCGAGTTCACGGCCAAACATCGAGATCGGCTTCTGACGCAACAGGCGATTAGCACAGCGGTGACCGCAGGCGTCGGCAGCGGCGGTTGCCGCGCCTTAGCCAATCAAATCCCCTTGTTCTAAGCCACCGGGAACGGGTGAGTGGCCTGTTCGCCAGTCTCCAAGCTCATGAGAATCCAATGCTTGGAAGTCGATCCGCTGCGGATCAACTCCCACACCAGACTCATACCGGCAGTTGCTACCGTGCGGTTGACCAGACAATCTTGCGAGCTGATCGACTCCGCCGCTGAACATGACTTCGTGTTGTTATCAGCCATTTCCGAAATTTCAGGGTATACGTCCAGCACACAAGGAAAACGCTTGCGCATACCCGCCGTCAGACCGCCGAAAACGACTTGGCCATGTCGGTGACCGTTCCCCATGTCCAACCACATTGCATCACGACGCAACTCGCCTTTGTAGTTGGCAAGCGCCAACCGGGCAGAATTGAGGTCAACGCATGAAATGACCAGATCGGCATTCGCCAGTGCAAATTTGGTTTCGTCACCTGGGAAGCGGTAGGGCAGCCCCATCCATTGGGTTCCGAGGTTCAGGTTGTAGCGGTTGGCCAGACAGATCGATTTGTACTGGTCAATGTCGCAAGGCCAGAAGCGTTGTCTAACCAAGTTAGACTCGCGCACCATTGCATCGTCTATCACAGTGACATGAAGTCCGTGAGGATGCCCGAGACGCAGCAAAGAAAAGTGGAACGTGGCCAGACAATCGACGACTTCACTGCCGTTACCACCGGCACCGAGGACAACGATTCGGATAGCTTGGTCAAACCACCGTTCAGGGGCGGTGAAACGAACTTCCTGAGTTTTTGGCTGGGCACTCATTATTCTGTCGCTCCCTTTTTTACAGCCACATCAAGGGTGAATTTTGCGCCATATGTCGGAGCCGGAACCGGCACAAGTTTAGCGTCGGGGAAGGTCTTGGCGTTTCGATCGCTCAGGCCTTTATAGAAGGCTTCCATACCCTCGTAGGTCGGAATACCTTTCAGGACATCGGCTCCGTTTGCGTGGGTGTTCGTACACTGGAGTACGAAGCGCTCCCAGCCTTCAATACTCGAAATCGAGTTGTCTTTCGGTAACTGGACATTGCCAGAGCAAAACTGGCCGCTCGAATACATGTTGCCCATCGGTACGTAAAACAATGGGGTGTTCGGGGTCGGCCGAGCTTTGCCTTTAAAGGCATAGCAGCGCAGAGGCTTGCCGAATTGCGCGATGTAGACCAGACCCGGGATCGGCGCGTTGTACATGGCTCCTTTGAACTGCACGTCGATCTTTTGAGGTGGGTTGTACCAGACCAAGTGCGTACGGCACTTGACCAGAATCTTGGTATCCAGAAAGTCGATGGAGCCATCAGTGTTCAAGAGGATGTCCACCAATACCTCCTTGTCTTCCGCGCTAAAGGCACGGCCAGCACCAAGCGTGAAACGGCCTGCGTCTGGTGCTGCCATAACTTCATGGCTGGTCATGTCCATACGGCCCGTTTGCTTATTGCGATAGACCAATAGTGCAGAAGCTTCGACGTCATGGTTAAGCATTTGGAGGCACCTCAAGAGAAATTTGAATCTGGCGCAAGTGCGCAAGACATTGCTGGGTTCTCTTAATTATGGGAATTGTCGTTTGTGCCACCAGCTCCCGTGACTCCAAAGGAAGGCCAATGTGGATGTGGCCACAGTTTTCAGCACAGGAGTTGAAGCCATTCTCACTCTCCTCGAAAAGCCCCATCATCCGGTCTTCAACAACCACCAGGATTGTTTCAAAAAAGCCAATTCCTTCCTCCTCAGAACCCGGGAACTGCTGGCCGTGGATTGGGAAGTGGTGCTCCACAAGATCGATACAGGTTTCGAGAGCCCCCATGATCGCTACAAGCACGCGCTCATGGGACGAACCATTGCCGATCATCTCCTTCGCTTGGAGTTGCATCGCTTCCATCTCTGCTTTTCTGGTCGCTTCGGTCGTTTCCGGGCCATAAGCGAGCCGATATGCGAAATTGTTTTCCAGCTCATGCATATCAAGCAGCAGATCGCATGCGTGCTCAACGACATCCTCATCGTGAGGGCCATCACCATCGAAGCCGAGTGCGAATGTCTCAAATTGCACCTCATCGCAATTGAGGTCAGTCAGAAAGTCCACCAACTCATCACGGGTGGAGGTCTTGATGCGTTCCTTTAACGCTTCGTAAGCCTCACCGACGTGGTAGGTGTACACGCCATCCTTGCCCATCCAACTCGCAGGGGTGTGGAACGGCACGCAGTAGTGAGAGAGGGCATCGAGCGTTTTGAACAACAGGATGTTTACGCCGAAGAAATCATCATCAATGTCCTGCGGCAAATTAAGCCGGAAGAAATCCATGGAATAACTTTCGAGATTAAACTGCTGGCCTTCGATGCACGTACCGATCACTTCCTCGGTATGGACGCCATCCTGATAAAGCACTCTCACTTCGCGCTGGTCTTTGAGCAGCAGCGCGCCAAGGGCTTTCTCGGATGCAGTCACCAGTTCGTAGCCGCATTCCGGGCCGAGTTCCATCACAGGGGTGATAGTCGATTCTTGAAGCAATCCTTCCTCAATGCAGGCCAGTGTCAGGTTCGCTGCAAAGGGAATGTCTACCCTTGGACTCGCCAAGATTCGGCTGCGGCGATCTGCATCGGGCACCGCTTGGTCGGGGATGATGTCCAGACGTGCCGCTGCGCGAGCCGCTGCACGCCGGGTGACGATGTTCAGCCCATACCCATTAGGGTAAATGCTTAGTTGTTGCAGGTCGGAATCGTGAAGCAAACCTCCCTTGTAGGCATCAAGCACAAACGCAGAATGGCTGACCATATCCACCATGTAGCCCTTTTCCTTCATAAAGGAATGGGCGACGTAGTCCTCTACTGCCTCAGAAATACGAGGCAGTGTCATCGGGCCTAACGGGGCGTTTCCGAACCGGAAATGAGTCCGGGTTGGCTGGATTTGCGCAAGAGATTCCACAATCGCACCTGCTGGTTATGGTCAAGACAGTTGGTCGGTTCTTCTTTCGTGCCCTGGGTGACGAAATCGCCACCCGCCCAAGCCCGAAGTGTGTCGAGGGGGTTAGCCCCGGTCGCCGAAATTGGCTTGTCGGAACTCGTAGACATGCGAATCACCCTCCACAACAGGTTCGATTACTTTGGCCCCAAGCAGCTTGGGGAACTGACGGCCATAGTGCTTGAGGACGTCCTCAGGACGCATGAGTGGATCTGGGTCAGCCATATCCCGGCCAGCCATGCGAAAAACGCGAGTTAGTTCAAGAATTGCCATTTTTAACCCCTTAGAAGTGAGCAATAGACTTGATAGCCGGTTCAGCGGCGGCGTTCGCACCATCAGCAACCACTGGAGTGGCTGCTGGAGCGTCACCTTCATCCAGCTCATCTTCCTCCTCGTCGTTGTCGCCTACGGCAGCGACAGGTGCCGCCTTCGCAGCACCGGCCTTGGCTGTCGCCAGCGCCGCCGCCCCCAAGCGCTCGATTTCGTCGAGCATGCTCAAACCACGGCTCACTACCGCAGCCTTCGACTTGAGGTGCCCCATCAAATCGGCCTCCACCTCGTCTGCTGGGCCAGCGACCACCAAAGGCTTGGCGATGGCAGCGCGAAGGTTTACCTCCTCCACAGATGCGTTTTGCGGCGTCGGGCCGAGGTTAGGGGTGTAGACCACTTTGATCTGGCCATCACCGAGGCCTTGAACCTCGATGATTGCGTTATTACCAGCGGTCAGAATCGAGGCCACTGCTTGAAAGAACGTTGCTTGCATGGGTATTGCTCCGTTGGTCGATGAGTGAACTTTAAGGGTCAGGACTTCGTGCCAGAACCGTCATGGCATTCAATTTTCATCGCGTCCGGGAGGTAACCAGCCCAGCTAAATTCGGTGAATCCGAGGATCGCCTTCATGAGGTCGTCAGCCTTGCCAGCGGCGAGCTTGGCAAACTCCTTGTCCCCCTTGATCTCGTCATACTTCTTATCGAACCCACTGGCCTTGCAGTCAACGATAACCCCAGCCTTCGTCAGAGCCTTGAGGTACGACTCAGACATCTTGAAGTGATCGACCGGGTTCATACCGGTGGCTTTGATAACGCTCAGCGATTGCGCGCCAGCAACGGATTTTTGAAATTGATCAGTACTGTCTTTGCGGAACACCGAGCACGCCGCGAGTTGCACAAGAAACCCCTCTAGCTTCTCCAGCGGTTGTTGCGCCAACCCCCCTTCAAAGTCGGCACGACTGTAGCTAGCCAAGCCAGAAGGAATGCCGATGGCCTTCTTCATGCGATCATCCAACTCCGAAGGGAGGTCGCTGCGCATATCGAGATACAAGCTGACAATGCTGATCGCCAGCACGTAGCGCTTATCGCTTTGAATTGCCGCTGCGCCCATTCGTGCGTACAGATCGAAGGCCTCGCGCCGAATCGCACGCTTCATCTCAGGTGCTTTCGCCGATGGCTTGCTGGCAGCATTGTTGTCAGTGCCCGGGGCCTTACCAGTCGCAGCAGAGCCGGTTTTTGCGCCGGGGGCATCAGAGGCCCTGTGAACAACAGTTCGTGCACCGCTGGTTTGAGCAATCAGTGCCTGGTATTCGGTTTTTCGGTCGGTGTTGCAATTACGGTCGAAGCAATGGCTGCCAACGGTATGTCCTTCCTGACCGGGTTTGGTACTTACGACCGCACCATAGTTTTTGCAGGACAGACACGCATTGATTTGCGCCTTACCAACACCGTTAGTACCGGATTCTTCCAAAAGGATGTAGCCATCTTTCGGCAGGGTTGCATCGGTATGCACTACACCGAACTCAGCTTTCGCTTCGTCAATACAGGCTTGGACGTGCGCATCGGTCTTGGCCGTCCAACAGGCCAGCTTCTGGCACTTGGCACCGCCCAAGCTCGTAGAGAACATGTCGGAATACAGTGCGCTGTTGCTTGGGCAAGTCGCGCATTCGGTCGTATCAAACCGCGCCGAAGTGATATCCGAGGTCACCTCAAGCAGACGCTTTTTGGTGTCAACGACGCTCATATTGCGTTCGATGATTCGCTTGCAGACGTTCTCTTGGTCTTCATCCGACATGGGAGCAAGCAGCTCAGCATGGCCGATCTTGATCTGACCTTGTGTGAGCGCTTCCGATACGAATTCGGAGCACTTGGACAAAAGGATGCGACTGTCCAGATGCTGGCGGTTCCAGCCAAGCGCACGGCAAACCTCTGCGTGGTCATTTGCCGAGTCCGCAAGCAACACAACGCAATGCTGTGCTTCTTCAATCGGCGTCAAATTGGAGCGCTTCATGTTTTCGATAGCCGCAAACTGACGCGCTTGAGCATCGGTCATTTCACGAATAATCACCGGAATGTCTTGATGGCCGACATCAACGGACGCGTCAAAACGAGTATTGCCCGCCACCACCTCATAAGGGACGTCAGCGCCCTCGATGGGGCGAATCAGAATCGACTGAATCACACCGTCTTTACGAATGCTTTCACGAATGTCCTCGTACTCGGCTTTGTTACGGCTTTTACGTGGATCGATGTTCGGGTTGCGACGGATAAGCGACAGCAGCACACGTTGCTCATCGCCTGTAGTTGCAGGAGCATTCTGTACTTGAGAAAGGTCGGTCATGGCTAAGCCTCGGGCTGTTTGGAATGAGCAAATGCTCTCCCCGCGAACCCTGTGCCATAAGCAGCCACATCAAAAAAAACGGCTTATTTTAAGCCCCAGGATAGGACTCAACCCCGACTCGATTCACTCTGTGGTTTTCTTCCCGGGCCCATGAAGTCAGGGACAACGACGCCGTCGAAAATGCGAACGTCCAAATGCGGGAATCCATGTACGCGGCGGCGCACATTGGCGAACCACTTGTTGATTCCCTCAATCTGGGTTGGAGTCAGCGCCCAACGCCCATGCAGCTTTCTCACCATCGCTTCCAAAAAATCCCGGCGGTCTACAGCCGTATGCTCAATTGCGGCGGACAACCAGTAATGGAAACCAATGCAGTGCTTAACGTTGCGCTCACTGAATACCGTGTTCTGCTCAGAGGCACTACGCATTGTTCCTGCCACACGTCTTCGCAGCACCTCGTTCAATTCGCCGTGGGCCTGAAATGCCTCGTACGCTTCGGTCAAAAGCGTGGAGCGCTGATATCGGAATCCGGACATGGCTTCGTAACGCAATCGGAGGTATTGAACAACCGCATCCAAAGGTGGGAGAGGAGGGCGGACACCGGTTTTAGTTGGCACGGGACCAGGCTCAGATCCTGACCTTGGACCTGAATCCGAACCTGGAAGAGGTTCGGGGGGTGGCACAGGGCCGGTGGAGTCCGGATCGGAATCAGACACCACCAGCAGCGCTAGTCTGGCGACGTCGAGCAATCTTTCATCAGGAGGTCCCAAATGCTTCTTCGCGCAATTGGGGCCTGCGTAAGCCTCGTTTGTACCGTCAGAAATAACGATGCCTTTTTGACTCTTTAGCAACCGGCCACAAAATTTGCAGCTCGCACCCGTTGCCAAGTGATCCACACGCGAATAGTGCCAATCCATTGAAATGCCCTCTGTTGAGGCCGGCGGTGAGTCTTATTCGACTTTCACCATCACGGTGTAAGTGCCGTCAATTACGACCACCTTGGTTCTGTTTTTTTCGATCCGGACGGTGTCGGAAAACGCCTTGTTCGAAAGCATTACTTCCTGATTGGTACCGCACTTCAGCTTCAGGCCAGGATTAACGCCATCCAGTGTTGAAACCTGACCAATTACTTCAACCTGCTGGTTTCCGCTCTCATCTTTGGGCAAGGAACGAAGGGTCAGTAACAGCCCGGTCTTGTACATCCCCTCACGGCAAACATCGCGATTGGTCGCGGTGTCTTTGAATGCCGCGTCGTACCGGTGGCTCACGCGCATGTCCAACTCATGTTTATCACCGTCCAACGGGTACTTGAACGATGTCGGCGCCTGGCTACCAGCAACAACAGAGACGATCAGTTCATTTGTGGCCGCATTCGCCGCGAGTGGCGACAAGCACAGCATCAGGGCAATCCAACGCATTTTGAAACCTCAGAGATTAGCGGCAAACTTTTTGATAATGAGCTGATAGGCATTGATATCGTGAAACGACCCATGGTCGAGCTTGTCTTTGGGTGTCGCTTCCAGATCATCAAAATTCACATGCTCCACTTCTGAAATCCCATCCCAGGAAGTGACGCGCCTGCACTCGTGGTACCCCTCGCAAAGAACGTCGGCGAGAAATTCGGCTTTGCCCATCGGGTATCTGACCTCAATGGTTTCCATGTGCAAACTTTCGAATGTGCCAAGGACGTATTGAATCAACTCAACTGCTGTCCGTGCGCTCAATGAGGACACGATGCCGAAGTCGGGACCGAAAACCAGAACCGAACGATCCGTCATAGCGGCACCGCGCGAACAGAGACCTGGGTCTTCGCCGCGGAGCCGAAGCTGTAGATTTTCTCAACGCCGGCTTCCTGGTCAAAGCGGACATTCAGTCGATCCATGTGGATCAGCGGGTTAGGGTTGTTCAGCTCAGCGTCGGTGACGTAAGTGCGGTCCACTCCGAGGCAAAAACTCAGATTGTTCTCGGTGAACTTCGGCTGTGAAGCACGAAGGAAGAAGCCAGAAGGGAAGAAGAACTCGTCACCCTGCTTGACCATATCGTTGTTTTCGATGCCGACCATCATCGTGACCGTCTTCTGGAAATCACGCACGACGACGTCACGGCCGTGGTCGGATGGCAATTCCATCTTAATCAACTCGCCATAATTTTCCGGAGACTCATTCAACACCTGGACTTCGATACGGAAACCGGTCAACTGCCGAACTCCAGACGGTTGATAGGTGCGGTCTTCACGCCAATGGGTGTCGCATTGTTCTGCTGGAACATTGGTGGTTTCGGTCACCTGAACAGTGCCTGAGTGAACCTTGGAATCGTATTGGTAAACGTTGTGGGTGAACTCGGGCTTGCTGGCGCAGCCGGTGATGGCTATGCAGAGGGCCGCGAGGGTGAATAGTGGCTTCATGAAAGTCCTTAATCGTTGGCTGGGCTGCGAAGGGAAATGGGTAGTGAGGATTGATTCACGATTCCGGTCAGATTGAGTTTCTGCAGGGCTTCAACACTGTTCGCGGTGGTCAATGGCTGGAACACCCGGACGGAGCGTTTTGGGTCCTCGCCAGAAACAGGTTCAATCTTCGATGTCAGAATCAAACCAGCAGTGTCTGATACGGGGATTGCCCTCAGAACGTCTGCGGCGCTGTAACCAGCTGCTGTAAGCGCCGACGCAACGATGAGGTCCGGCACAAAGGTTGAGGACAATTCTTTCGCTGTGTCCAGCCGGTTACACACCCTCACGTCGCTAAAGTGCTCAGAGAGGATCTGCTGCGTGTGAAACGCCTCAGCGGCGTTTTCACTGACGATCAGTAATTTGGGCATATGGTCAGTCTTTTCCCATGATTCACGCGATTCTAACGATCCGGAAACGGTTTACGAGCCAAAAACACGGCTAGAAATTCCGGGTTAGGGATTGGCTTGCTGACATTGATCGGTCTGGCAGAGTGATTCGAGGATTTAGTCGGTGAAGTTATGAGCGAAGAAAAACCAGCAACATGGCTTGAAACGTACAGTGTTCCTGTAGTTCCAGAGGGTGAGAGATACGCGATGCTGTCGGGGTTAGCGGAATCCTACAAACGCTCCGCTTGGGCTGAAATTACGAGCAATCACCCAAATCTAGCCCTACTGCTGAGAGAGCCAGATCTCAAGAAGATTATGGAAATGTTTGATGCGGACCTATTGGTCGAGGCATGGATCGTACCCATGCTGCCCCCTGAAAGGCTCAAGGGGCGCAAAAAGGTAGAAGGCTAAAACGGGGCGCGCAATGTGTCCTTTAACTCCCTGAAGCGCTTCAGGCGAGCTTCAGTGGATTCCTCCGCTTCATCTTGTTTTTGCAACTGATCATCAAATGGCAAAAGCGGGCTGTAGTCCAACGCACATTTCGAGACGGTGTCGGGCAGTACCAATTCAGCTACGTTCCCGCCGGCGGCGATCATTAAACGTTTGATCGCTGCATCGATGTCTGCTTCGCTTATTCCCGTCGGCGGCCTGGCTCGTTGGTGGCAAAGGTTGTCAACCGACTGCTGGATTTCTTCCCGGGTGGGCTTCTCCCGTTCGAGCCACTCGTTCGCTTCTTGTAATGGTGTCTTCACTACATGCCCTCCGGCCGGCGCAGCATCGACTTGAGATTACTGATCGCCGCCTGCTTTTCTTCGCGACTCAACGGCTTGCCCACCGGGACGTCTGGATAGAGCGAGCCGTAATCTGGCTCCGCTACCTGGATGTGCGCTACCGGTGTGGCTTCAGCAACGAGTGCAAGTTCATCCAGGCTCGGGAGAGTAGTCAGGTCTCCTCCACGATCCACGTAGTATTCGGTGAGTGCATCCGCTGTGTGCTCTACAACTTTTGTTCGAACAAGATCCCCTTTGCGGATTTGGTTCACGATGCCCCTGAAGGCCCCTTTGACTTGATCAAGGGTTGGATTCCCCCGTAACCAGGTTTGGGAACGGGAAAGGAGATCACCCTCGCGAGGGACTGTCTGTGAGTTGATTGTCACTGGCCTGCTCCCGTTACTGGCGGTTGAATCTTGGTGGACGGTAAGTTTTTCAGAGTGCCCGGGTGAACCTGTCTCGGTGGCAGCGATCCTAAAATCGCAAACAGCATTGCTGCTGCGCTCAGGAACAGAAGCACGACGATCGCTCTCAAGACCGCATCGTCGAAGAGGCCTAACAAGCAGGCAAATGCAAAGTCAAAAGGTACGGCCAGACCTGCAAGACCTACGATTGGAGCGACAGCAATCTGAAGGGGCTTCCAGACCAGGCTGGCGGCTAGCACGGCAATGCAGGCGGGGGTAAGTGACGTAGAAGCAGAGAGCAAATGCGGAACTATTGGCATGGGCACCTTTGTGATCAGCAAATAGGCAAGCGCCGTAGCTCCGATCAGTATCCCGACCAGGAATGTACTGATGGTGATGCACGTAATGCGAGTGGTTTTGAACATGGCTTCGCCTCGATTGAATGTCGAGGTGATTTGGCTCTCAAGAGCGTCGTGCCAGAACCATCAAACAGAAGGAAGATATAAGGAAGAAGGAGAAAAGAAGGAGGCTTCAGACAAAGCCGCTAAAACCGGGGCTTTGCGGGAATTAACGTGGACCAATCCTAATCAGAGTCGTGGGCCAAACCTGCCTACGGTAATTTCTCGTCATCAGAATCGTGGGCCAATCCATACTGTATAAACTCGAATCGTGGGACATACCTCACTAGGCAGTTACAAATCGTGGCACAGGCCTAACTAAGTGAGTGCAAGTTTTCATGACCGTTTCTGTGGATAAGTAGGGCGGAAAACCGATAGTGGAACAAACCTTACTATAATCGTGAACTAAACCTAATTACTGTATAGAACGAAATCCGTGAGCGGGCGGCTCGAAGTCCAAACTTCAAATATGAAATTCTGCTTCTATATACGATCAGCGTAGGAGATGAAGTCACAATCGTCTAACTCCACCAGGCTGATATCTCTTTGGATTGCGTAATGGCATGGATGGCTCTTTGAATTGCCAATCAACCAGCCAGGATGTGACATGCAATCGTGAGCCAATCCTTGCTAGCCGCAGTGACCTCGAAGTTCATACCTCGTTCGCTCAATCACCATCTGTCGCCGCGGCATTGGAACCTCCGCCCTCCGCCTAGACTGACGTATGTAACTCAACGCGGCTAATCAGCCTTCTTGGCGAATCAAGGGTCCGGGGCCTGAAATGAACAAAGCGGAGATGAGCAGAATATTAGAGGAAAAAGTCCAGGAGAAGCTCAAGGAAGGGTATTCCATACCCACCTATGCACTAGACGCAGCCAGTCGGGACAGGGTAAAGCGAGGTTTGCACCCTCAGGGACATCCAATTCCTCACGATGACCAATCTGCAGCGGAATGGCAGGAATACATCAGGCAGGTAGAGGAAGGCACCTACGAGCCTAATCGGCATGGAAATCATAGGGAGACACAAATTCTCTCTCCTTCCGTGTCAACCACTGCCACTACCGCTTCTGGCAGCGTGGGGCTGTGGAAAGCGAGAAGGCATTGAAAACTTTGAGATCAGCGTAGCGACTCAAACTGCACGGCTATAGGCAGGATTAGCCCACGATTGGCCAAAATCAGGAAAAGCCACTCGAGCCACGTCCAAGACCTGACGGATGGAGTGTCACCGTGATGAATACCCCTGATCCAAATGTAGTAGATGACGCTGCCATAACCCGTCAGATTGAGAGCGTTGACGTCAGCGACAGTCTTGAAGCGTTAACTGAGAACCGCAAGTACATCGATGGATATCTCGACGCATTATTTGAGCATCACGTCATCAGCGCCTCTACCTACCATCGGTACCAAAATGCGCTGAAAGATCGCATCAGCAAACGATTAGAGTCCTTGGGTGAGGATTCAAACGTGACCGTAACCTACCCCTGATCGTGATAAAGGAACTGATCGCAGCAAACCTAGCCGGCAATCTTCGGGAATAAAAAACCCGCCAAAAGGCGGGCAGGAATTGGTTAAAACCGCTATTTCAATTGCGTGCAGCAATCTCCAACAACTCCCTCCGTGCGGCGTGCTTGTGCCCCTTGATCATCATGCTCACAAAATTCTTGTGCGGGAACACTTGGTACATGTAGTCCTGGGCACCTTTTCCCTTTGGCTTCTTCACTGGGGTCGACGTGAAGCTCGACAACACTTTTTCATCAACCAGTTGTTTAAGGGCCATGTTCATGGACCGGAAATCCTCTGGCATCCGGGAGCTCAAGCCACGAGCTGTATTGGAAAGAAATTCAACCATAGAAAAAGTGTAAGGGCAGGTAGAGGACGCGTTTCGCCATCGCAAGGAGAACTCACGGTTCAGGATTTTAGCCAGACCGTTGGTAAGCCTCATCGAGGTTCCATAGTGATAAAGCCGGAAGTCGCCGCGTTCGATGCTGCGCGATATGAGCGGATGTAGAACGGCAACACACTGCGTGGCTTCGCCTTTCTCATCTTCAGGAATATCTTTCGCCTCGACGTAATCCTTGCTTTTCTTGTTTGGGCTGCGCAACGCAAGAAATGGCAGGTAGTTACTCTTGATATCTATTTTTTCACCATCTGAAGTCCGAGTTTGAATCGTCAAATTCGACTGCGCAAGGATATCGAGCGCCTCTCTTAGTTCAGAATATGTATAAGTGTGGTGCTGTGCCTTGAGCTCCATTTTCAGTTCATAGAGTGAAAACCGGACGGAACATTCAATTTCGTTAAACTTCCCTGCCTGGGTGCTGAACTTTCTTAACGCCTCTTCGACGCACTCTTCCCGAGCACCAGGGTAGACGCCCACAGACTCCATTTCCCCCGTCGCCTTTCCTTTTATTTTTTGAGGGCGTTCCATGTGGACAGCTTTCAGAACGACTTTGAACGGCTCGTTGTTCAGTGTCCCTTCCAGCTGCGTCGTCATGGCGCTCATGGCGTGAACAGTTTTTGAAGCCCATGAGAACCGTGGCAGCGCGTCATAGATAGCAACCAGGTTGCTGTATTCCGCTTCGTCGAGTTTGATTTCGTATGCCGAGAACAGGGGAAGGGTACCCATCCCGTTCGCGGCTGGTTGCATCCTGCGAGTAGTGTTCCTCGACTGAAGTGTCTTCATCCTCGCCGGCAGGCCTGTCTCCGCTCTGCTGAAGGTATGAGCAGCTGGACTTTCGAATCCTGGCAATGACTGGGTTAAAAGGTTGCTTTGGTCCATGAAGTTATTACCGGTTTAACCCGAACAGAATGGGGTGATTTGGAATGCTGGGTACGCGATGCTGGGATGCGTCAGACCCGCCAGGGATTGTGTAGCGCAAAAGAGGGAGAGCATCAGTCATGCGTTGCGACACGAGAGAGCAGGCTTATGACCCTGTAGTCGCAATCACTCATGCCAAGGACTGAACCCATGACACCGTCCACAACTTTCATGAATTCAGCAGCGTGCTTGGTCGCTTTATCGATCATGGCGGCGACCTCAACGTATTGAGCCGCTGTCGCCTCGTCGGTCAGGGTGCAAACGGCAAATCCATCAAGACGCGCGTTAGCGAGTCGGCGAACCGCAGTAGCCTGGACAAACGTAGAGGGTGAAGCTTCAAACTGCTCAGCAATGGATCGCTTGACGGTATCTACATCTTCAATTGCCACAGGTGCTGTACTGGAACCTGGGGTAGGAAGTTTTCCAGAGGCCGCAAGCGCGATACCAGCTACGACAATGAGAGCAACGGCAGTGAGTGCCATTTTCTTGATCTTGGTCTGCACGAGTGATGATCCAAAAAATCGGTATCGCTCGAGAATAACGATAGGAAAAACGATTGCGAGCCAAAACGTACCCTGGAATTTCCACATCTATGCCTGTGGAAAATCCGGACGTTTTTGGGATGCGAACATGGGGTTTGAACGATAAGGTGGCCGGACGAAATTGACGGGGCTACGCAAAATGCTGGTACTTACGCGCCGGATCGGCGAGTCGATCAACATCGGTGACGAAATCAACATCACTGTCACGAACATCACCGACGAAACTGTGAAAATCGGTATCAGTGCACCGCAGAGTGTCGCAGTCCATCGCGGCGAGGTGTATCAGTCCCTGCAGAAGGTCGCCGATGCGGAGGAAAAATATGGACGTTAGGACGCTAATCCTTGGGATCGCAGTTTTCACCGGACTGGCTGGATGTACCGCCGGATGGATTGAGGAGCCAAGTCAACCAACAGTGAATTTGGTCAACGACCTAAAGCTGGAGGGGTTTAGCTGCGCCGCCGGGCTCTCCGCCATTACCTGCCGACAGATCGATCCCTATGTGGAGAAATCTTCGAAGCTTTGCTCAGCAGAGAAGGGTTGCGTCAAGCAGCCCTGCCACGATGTGCGAATCGTGTATTCGATCAAGCAGATGCCGGGCGGCATTCCTGCAGTTGACCAGACAATTGAGCGCACGGTTACCAAAAAGATCGAGAACAACTCCAACCTTTCTGCGGATAGGGCCAACGAGCTCGTCGAGTTCTGTGCTTTGAATTGAAGAAACTCCGTGTCGCTTCAGGTCAAATGTTTAACACAGGTGCGCCGTTCAAACCTAAAGAAAAGCTGCGGCGTGAGTGGACTTAAAAGCTACAAAATTGCCAGAAATGCATCGATATATCGTAGGCCAGTAGCCTAGCTCGTTAGCCTGGAGTGCAGCACGGTGCGGATCATTTGTGTTTTTTAGCCGGTGAATAAGAACCTTCCCATCGGACTGTGTCCATAGTTCAAAGCGTCGTTCGCCGGCGTTGAATACCTCATCCCGCGATACAAACATCAACAAAATCGATTGCGGAAATTTCATTCGTACCGACGACATCGCAAAGCGATTAGATGCGTTCAGCAGTTCGGTAAACTCTGTAGGCCCAACACGACCTCTACAGAGTTCAAACAAGTCGCCGATGGTGAAGCCGGAAGGTGGATAAAAAAAGGTATCTGGCTTTTCATTGAGGCATTCGCCGCTGGGCAAACCAAAGGACAACTCAACACCTAGACGTATTGCACGACCGAAATTGAGCAACTCGGGCTCTTCAGGAGGAATGACAGCAAAGCTCAGCAGGGTGTCATGGGCGGCAAGAGTGACACAGGCCCAATCATCAAAAAATTCGACGGCACAATGCAGGTCGTTTGACGTAAAGAATTGCTGCAGAGCCTCAACGATCGTTCGGAACGTGCTGGATTCATCTGGCAAAACATGACTTAGGAGGGTTGAAGTAACCTCATCTGCGGCAAGGCTATTCGTCATCTTCAGTGATCCTAGCTCGTCGTGCTGTCATGCCGGCGACGATATCTGTAGTGGTTTCCTCAATTTTCTTGAGGGTCTCCAGGAGAGTTCGAATTCGTCGTTCGTCGAAATCCGAGCGTTTATCCGCGGACTCTTGAAGAGCCTGCGATACCAACTCGATGACTTGATCCCGGGCGTATGAATCACCAAGGTCATCGGTTCCCAGAACACGCTTGATAAAAGATTCTGCGTTCATTTCGGATACCAAAGGCCCGCACCACAGGTGCGGGCCTTATATGTTAAAGGCCGGCTGGCTGGTCCTCGCCCCCCAAACCACCAACAAGAGCCGGCAAGAAGTCCCTGAACGTCAGCATCATCAGGGTGAAGCTCGCATCCAGTTGCCCGAGAGCCTCATCGCCACCGTCCTGCGACGCCTGGTCTTGCAGCAGGTTTTCAAACTTCAGTCGTTTGATCAGCATTTTGTCGTCGAGTGCGAAGGACAGTTTGTCCTGCCAGGCCAGGGATATCTGCGTGACCACCTTACCAGTGCTCAGGTGCAATTTGATCTCTTCGCCCGTCAGGTCCTGGCGTTTGCAACGGACGATGCCGCCGTCTTCGTGTGTGTCGCGCAGTTCGCACTCGTCCAGGACAAAGAAATCGTCCGCAGCCTTCTGGGTGGTGACCCATTCCGTCATGGTTGCCGTTGGGGAAATCTTTACAGTCAAAGGGCGGACCGGCAACGTACCGAGTACTTCGCGCATGGTCGACAGCAGATCTTCGGCACGTTTCGGGCTGGCCGAGTTAACGAGAATCAAGCCATCCTTGGGAGCAATCGCAGCGAAGATCGTGGAGCGGCGGATAAAGGCGCGAGGAAGGAATGCCTGGATGATTTCATCCTTAATCTGGTCGCGTTCTTTCTTGTAAACCTTCCGCGATTGTTCGCCTTCGATCTCTTCGACCTTTTCCTTCACTGCGTCACGCACAACGCTGCCTGGCAAGATTCGCTCTTCCTTCTGCGCGCTAATCAGCAAAAAGTCACCGCTGACATGTACGAGCGGCGCGTCCTCACCCTTGCCGAACGGCGCGATGAAACCATAGGTAGTCAGCTCCTGGCTTGCGCAAGGTCGCGCAATTTTGGTGGCCAGGGCTTTTTCAAGAGCCTCCGCATCAAACGGAATTTCTTGGGTCAGTCGGTAAATCAGGAGATTTTTGAACCACATACCAAACACGCCTTAGTGTCGTAACGGAGGAAAACAGGTTAACCACCCTGTCATTGCTTACAAGCGAAAGTACCGCTGGAATTTCATTGGGCAGGTATCGAGAGCTTTAGGTTGGAATGTGGAAATCCAGCCACAGTTTCGACTTGCAGCTGATCGCAGGCAGCGCATCATTACCGAGTTCCGCTTGGAGACCTGGTAGTTGGACAACATCAAATCTGCAGTAACGCGTGTTGGGGCATGCCTAGAACAAGCCAGCAAACACTACAAACAACAATTCTGGATCAGTGAGGTTCTCTTTGACCTCACCGGCACTACCGCCGGGATGTTCTGCGTTAAGAAACCTCGGCAGTGGATACGCATCAACCGAATCCTTTTAGATGCCAACCCAGAAGAGTTTTTCAAGCAAACTATCCCCCACGAGGTCGCGCACCTCGTAGCCAGGCAGATTTATGGTCGAAGTATGAAGCATGGACCGGAATGGCGAGCGATCATGCGTGATTGCTTTGGCCTCGCTCCTGACCGCTGCCATTCGATGGATACCTCTATCTCTTCAAAGCGCCCATTCGTTTATCAGTGCTCATGCATGCCAGTTAAAACGTTCTCGCTCAGCTCCCGCATGCACGCGCAAATTCAAAGAAGACCAGGATCTCGCTTCTGCAAATTGTGCAAAGGCGCACTGGTCCTCAGTCACATTGAAGTGGTCGAACAACCCAAGCAGAAAATGGAGTCATTATTCATCAGCGCGGGAACAGACGGGCTTGTGGATAGCGACCTTGAAAAGGTTCGATCGATAGTTGGAAAACACCAAATTGGGCGACTGATACTTGGCCCTGGGTGCGCGGTTTCCAAAAATGCTGAACGACTTCGGAAACTCCTGCGCGTTGAAGAAGGCTCATGTCGAATTCATCCGAGCGAGTCAACGCTGCCCGGCGCGCTCACACATGCAGTTCTGATTGCCTGCAATGGCAACACTCGCGCGAGCCGGGCGGCCGAGGTATTGCGAGAGAAAGGGGTAATCGTCAGGGTGCTGTCACGACAGGGAGCACCGGCGTGATGGCTATAGATGGTCCTTTAGCGGACATCCAGTGATGTCATGATTGAAAGACCAACGATCGCAGGCAATGCCCATGCCGGTGGAACCCCATGCTCCCAAGAACGGATGGTTCGTTCAGTGACTCCCCACTCGGAACCGAGCATCTCCGCGGTAAAACCAAACTTCTCTCGCATACGGCCGAATCGCTCACCGGTCAAGTTAGAGAAACCTTCGCGGTAAATGCGCATGCCGCCCAGGCCAATGCAAGCAGCCTCCATCCATGGTTTGGGAGTATCCCTTTCTGCTTTGATCACAGACGTGCGGGCTATACACAATTCATCAGCAAGCTCCCTTTGGGTCATGCCAAGGCGATCCCTCGCGTCCTTCAAGTCGAAACCTGTAAATACCGATCTGCTCTTTTTGGTCATTTCAGAAACCTTCCTCAACGTCCTAAATACTCTTACACCTAAGCGGCGACCCGCCACTGAAATGCCTGCTCCGGTTTCCTTGGGCTGGTAATTCCTGGGTTGATAGCGCTCAGGACATCCCAGACAGTTGCGCAGCTGTTGAGCGCTTGATACCAACCGCGGGATTCGCGCACAGCTGAACCGAGTGATTCACACGATTTAACTTGCGGGCCGGGAACCTTGAGCAAGACGTGCAGGTTTGCTCCACGATTCGGTGTTTCAGTGAGCGCCAGTGTGAACGCCAGGTCTTCAACGATCCCACCGGTTCGAGGATTGAAATAGGTTTGAACTACGTCACGGCCATCCATGTAGCTGGTCTCTACCTGGTAGCCAACGTCGAGCATCATGTCGGCGATCGCATCACCAGCGGCACGGATTAACTGGATTGAAATCGAGGTTACTTCCATATCTGCGGGACACACTTCGAATAGATGCTCGAGCACCCCGTAATTGACTTTCCTGGACATGGCTTATTTCTCCAGGACCTTAAGCGCCGCACCGAAGGACTGAACAGCGCCGGCGGCCAGGATCATTGGTGATCCCAGATCTGGCACTACCAGGCGAATTTTTTGGGCTAGGAAATCCGTCTGGATTTCTGCGTCTGCGACAGCGGCCCCCGCTGTCATCGGCAGATCAGCCAGGCTGATCTGTACCGTACCCGCGAGTTTTCGTGCATCGTAGAAATTGAAGGTGATCGCAGAGCCCCCCAAAACGCATTCTACTTTTACGCCTACAGCTGCAGCGACACGGCCGGACTTAACTGGGTCCAACTTTTGTGACGCCTTGTTTAGTTGTTTGCCCAGGAGAAAGCGCTTCACGTACTCCGGGCCAATTTCCGGCATACGCGCAATGGGGCCGAATCGAAGCCCGGGCTTGCGGAGACCCTGGCTATCACCTTCTCCTGCGTAGAGTTCGGTGTGGCCAGTGCTGATTGCTGATTCGATCAGCACACGCCAATTGGTCATTCCCAGGCCTAGTGCCCGATCCTCAACGACCATTTGAGAAAGCGCGTCACCGACAGTAATGCCGTTTGGCACCTGGGCATGCAGCTCCTTGTGGGAGTGATGACCAGGTTTGTTGATGAATGCTTCGACTGGCTTCGTCAGAAGGAAATCAAACCCCATCTGAGGGGTTGAGGTGCTGCCGTGACATGCGTTCATGATGTGCACTCCTATGGAAATTAACTCCATTTGAAGCGCTGAAAAATTGTGCCAGAAGGGGGAGGGTAGAATTTTCGCTTAATTTGACGTTGAGGGAGCGTCGCGGGAGTTATACGGCGGTCAGTACCACCAGGTCGATATAGCGGCAATTTGGGAAGGTGTGAGTTTGCGCCACGCTAACGCCGCCGGCGTTCCCTTCAAAAGATCAGAACGGCAGAGTGCCAGCGCAACCATCAGCCGTAATTGTTCGCTGTCGAACACTTCCAGGCGATAGGCGTTGCATGCACGAATAATGGCGACCAACTCCTCTACATCGTTCCCGGGAGATGGCTCGCAAATACTTTTGTCCAGGAACCAAGTCGGCTTCCATCTGAACCCATCAGGCTGATGCACCGGATCAATGTGGATGACCTTGCCTAGATGAACTTTCGCCGACAGTTGATATAGGCGCCGTCCATTCCCGTCGTCGACCGAAAGGTTCATGACACCTGATGCATCATTACTCCGAAGAATTAGGTTCGACGTGCTGGGTTTGAGAACCAGCGCGCCGTCCTCCATGACATGGTAGGCGTCTCCATTCAACGAGCCGCTCATCGTTTGCCAGCCATCCAAGGGCATGCCCGACGGAAGAAGGCTAAACCCCGAATCAAAGCAGAGGCTGTTGATTGCGGTCATGCCGAAACCACTCGCAGGCCAACCGCAGCCGACTCGTCACCTTGCTGTTCAACGACGAAGGCTTTCATCTGCGCCAACAAATTCTTTGGCGCCCCTAATCGTTCGTACGCAGCAAGACTGGCATCCAGGGAGACGGCTGTTAGTTGCGGTGCAATTTCAGCCAAGAGAAATGCAGCACGCGCGCCATGGGCATGCGTCCCTTGTGCGCCGGGCTCAGCCAGCGCTTTAGCGAGCGCTTCATGTATCTTACGGTAACCGTCGTGGCCCCCATATACACCCATTACTTCAATCTGATCAGTCATGGTCCCCTCAGCGGTTTACTGAACACTCAAAGGCACACTCTGCCAGCGAAAGGTAAGAGCTTCACCCCAAAACCACCGCCAGTTTTCAGGCTGCTGCGGCGACTGTATCGACACCACCAGCGATACGGTTTGACTTGCTGCTCAGTGACGTCAAGCCCAGGAAAGCGAGAAAAGCGAACCACAGGCCACCGACACAGAACCATTCCGGAGTTGAGGAGCTAGGGTTTGTAAGCACATTGGTCGTAGCCAGGGCACATGCAAAAAAGAACAGTCCCATGGTGAGGAATGACATGCGCAAGAACGATTCGGGGACTTTGCTTACCGAACGCGCGGAGGACATCTTCGATGACCAGGTGACAATCAGAACAAACGCTACGAATGAAACCCAGATGCTGCCGATGCTGAACAAATCAACAGCAGACTGGCCGCCGGCGCGGGTAATGCTCAGCTGAGTGATCAGTGCGCTTGAAAAGGCGTAAACGCCGATGGCCAGGTAGGCGAGGCGCAGAAGTACTTCGGTCATGATGAATCTCCATAAATTCAAACGTGGAGTCGACACCGGCTCCTGGTATGCAGGCCAAAATGCCTGCACACATTGATTTAACGAGAGACTCACAAGTTTCAAGGTACGGAGCGCAATCAGCGAAGATTGTGCAGCGGATTAGGTTTCAACGGTCGTTCATTGATCCGGTGAAGCACCCAAAAGCCGGATCGCTGGGTGAGAGATCAGACAAGGGCAGATTTGAAATCTGGAACGTGCTTCGCAAGCGACTCGAGCAGATCTTCCCGACTGAATGGCTTCGTCAAGTAGTCCGTTGCGCCAGCTGCCATGCCCTTGGCCTTATCGAAAAGGCCGTCCTTCGAAGAAAGCATTACGATTGGGGTATTTTTGAAGTTTGGGTGGTTGCGAATGACTTGGCTAACTTTGTAGCCATCCAGGCGGGGCATCATCACGTCGATGAAGAAAAATTGCGGGTCAAAGTCCTTGGCCTTTGCCATACAGTCGAAACCGTCGTCGGCATGCATGACCAAGCAACCCGCGCTCGTAAGCATCGCTTCGCCACTTTTGCGAATCGTTTTCGAGTCATCAACAAGCATGACGCGAAGCGGTGTGGAATCGGGCATAACGAAAACCTCTAGCTGTTCAGTGGGTGCAATCCATGCGCGGGTATGGTTGCCGATTAGAAATCGCCGCGCTAGCGGAAAACAGGCGTATTTTTCCCAGCGGGCGCTTAAGGAAGTGTTAAGCGTTGGGTGAAGGAAGCCGTGAGGAGAGCGGATGAAATTCGAGGTGCTGTTTCGGCTTGAATGGCCATCCATTCCAGATAGAGTTGTTACGTGCCCTTTTGTCTGACCAAGTACGACGATGAATAACAAAACAACCTTCCGCTTAGCCCAGCAGCAGTTCTCTAAAGGTCAGCCCAACATTGTCATCACGGACAACGACTGGGCCGGGCTTAAAGCGCTCGCTTTGCTGGGTGGTCATGTAAAGACTCCTGCTGCATTGGCAAAAGCGCTCACGACTGACGGGGACTCGGATACCCGCCACGCTCTTCTGGGCGGGCGTCTGCTACGCAGACTCGAAAGCTTCGGTTATGTACGCCCCGCGCCACTTCCAGAAGTAGGCTTTGTAATCACCGTCAATGGTAGAGAGGCGTTGACAGAATCGCGCCTCTGATCAAGATCCGCCGATTGCTCGATTGAGATCCGCAATGCAACTTTCCATACGCCCTGGTGATGTTCTATCGGCTAGGGTTTTCACGCCAGCAAGAGAGCGCATCTCATCAGTGGCTAGCCGGTAACCTCTTCCTGATGCTGCCGCGTACCAGCAGTAAGCCGTAAACTGAGGGTCAGCCGCCGGAATTTTCCCTAGTGAAACGTTAAGCGCGTATTGGTATAGCGCCTCTGAGTCTCCGGCCAATCCTCTCGTTTTCAGTGCATCACCACCATCTTTTACGCTCTGGCGTGAAGCCCCCACAGGTGCAGCACCGATACCTTGAGAGATCGAGCTCTGGTTGCCGACTTCAACAGGCGCGCCACTACCGGGGGTAAATGCTTTTGCATAGGCCTTGCTCGCCTCGGCGTCGCCGGCGTCTGCAGCTTGCTTTAGCATTTCCAATCCGCGCTCCATTTGATTCAGATGCGGGGTGCGCTGGTTGGTGAGAGCCTGGCCGAATTCACGTTGTGCCCTTACGCTGGTTTCAGCAGCCTTGGAGAGCAGTTGGTCGCCGTAAGCGGTGTCCTTCGGAACACCTGAACCCATCATGTATAGCCACCCAAGAACACGTAATGACTCAACATGATCCATGCCCACGGCCTTGTTCAGATAACCCACAGCGGCCTGAGGGTCCTTTTGTACGGCTTCACCATTGAGGTAAACGCGTGCGAGCTCGTAGAAGGCCTGGCCATTACCCAGGTAACCGGCTTGCTCAAGTAATCCAATTTGGCTGACCACGTCGCCAGCGGCTGCAACTTTCCTGGCCTCAGCAAGAACCTCGTCGCCGGGACCATTCGTGCTTGCGCTTGCTACTTCCGGATCAGCTGTGGGCATAGATAGGACAGAGTAGGGCGCCGACGCCGCAGCAAAGACCTGCACATCAGACTCGACGACCTCTGGTTCAATCCGCACGCTGCTGTCTTGGATAGCTGTCGGTTCTACACTCACTTGTTGGAGTACCGGCAATTCTCTGACCTGAGTATCAGCACGGGCTGAGTGCCTGGTAGATGGCACGGCGGGCTCATCGAATGGGTTGTCCTGGTACTGGTGGTTGGTCCCAGTACAGCCCGCCGCGATCGCCGCGGCGAGAAGGCAGAGAGGAAGGCGCAATGTGGTCATCAATCGGTTCCGGACTTCGAAGATGCGCAAATGATTGCAGAAGGAGGATACCGATCACAGCCAAAACAGGTGCTGAAAAATCACCAGCGGCGTGTTGGAGCGCCGGCGTCTTTCAGGCCGGGAAAATCATCCAGCGTTAAATTAGAGTTTGCTTGCTGCGATGAGGGCTCGGCCTTGCCTGGGAGCCCTGTTTCAGCTTCAGCGCGCATCTGCTCCAACTGCCTGCTGAACGCCTTCTCCTGAACAGTGGGCTTTGCCGTATATGGTTTCCGTTCTGGCTCGGGCTTAGCGGCATAAGTAGTTACAGCATTGGGATCATCCTGCAGTTTCTGCTGGACCTGGGCGTCCAACAAAGCACGAAGAGCGTCTTTGTCTGGGCGAGCTTGCATGGGGGTTACTCCTTCAACAGATTTTGGTGCCCAGTTAATGAACCGGGCAGTCAGCCGACTTGCGGAAATTCAGGTTGTACGTTGCTTCGCCGATCAGGTCGGTGATCTGAGCTTCAGTGGCCACCAAAGGGACTTCCAGATCGAAGCGCATGAGAGTGAGATCAGAAATTTCGTCGAATGTGTTCAACGTGTCAAATTGAGCATCAGCCAGGTTCGGCTCAGTAAACCAGCTCGCAGTGCGAGCAGTGATGGAGCCCAGCGCTACAGCATGAACAGTACGGGAGTTGAGCATAATTCACCTGATAGTTAGTTGCCGCTTTTGCGGTACCAGGGAATTAGAACTCTCGACCAACCGTGCCAACAGCGCCCACCATCAATTATCTACTAACTCGCATTCTGCTCATTTGCTGCAGGACGGAATGGCACTCAGGAGGAGAGCCCGGGCACGGAGCGTCTACGGAACGACCAAACACTGGGCAGTGCCCTCCAAGCATCAAGTTCAGCCTTCAAGGAGACCAAGTCGTTCAGTCCGAATTGCCCAATGCCATCCCAATGAATAGAAGTCGTAAGATCCGGTTCAGGCAACTCACCAACATTCCGAGCAATCATCAGGTCGCTCATTCCGTATCGACCCACTGTCCATATCACCCACGGGCCAGCAAGAACGCAGCTGCCAGGGCCGTCGTCAGAAAGCCAATGTTCCACTTCAACCAGACGTTTCGCGATTGCTTGCACAAGAGCTGGGCTCGTTGAGTTCGATGAGACCTGGCGAATCCAGTCCGAAAGGAAGATACAGACCAGTTCGGTATTGGCCGTAGTCAGGCCGGCTGGTTGGTCGAGGAAGCGTTGGACACTTTCCTTTAGGTTCAGATGATCGAGGTCCTGAGCATGACTCACGGTGTGAACAGCCAAAGGTGCAACGCTGTTGGTGTCCAAGACAGCGCACTGCAAAGCGGGGGAATGGCTGAGAACATGGAAGAAGAGATGCTGATCAATCACCGCGCATGCGGAACGCCCCTGGGACTTCAGCAATTGCGAAAGTTCATTGAGCACAGCACTGGACGCTGGGACTGAGTTGTTAGGCTGTGAAAACGACATTCATTGAAGCCTTGGACCTGAGTCCGAAATATAGGGCCAGGCAACCCTACAAGAAGATTGCCGGCCGTAAAAGCCAAAGTGAGTCCTGTTATGCCCGGCGGCGGAGCCAACAGAAATTGCGCTTTAGGATGCCTCGTCAAACGACCAGGATTTGACCATGTCCTTGGACACGCTTGTCTTGAGCTGCAGGATGCATTGTGTGAGCTCAGCGTTGAAAAAAATGACGGCATCACCAGACTTAAGCGCCGTCATTACTCGACCGATCTTCTGCTCCTCAGTCGACTCGTCGCCATTGTCGGTTCCGTCGCGGCTGACAAAGTCAGCCACCAGGTTGTGGAGGGTTTCAGGCTGCAACTCGGTGTATGGGATCAGCATGGTCAGTTACCCAATTTGACTTGCGCCAGAAGGATGCGAGACCAGGCCGTCAGTGCACGGATAGGTCAATTCGCCATTGGGCCAACGGACGCCGATCTTTCGACCGCGGCAACCCTCGAGTCCACAACGGCGGGAGCCTCCAGTTTTTACGCCAAAGGTCTCGCCGCCTGAGCTGTATACACGACCAGTTAGCGATGAGTTATTGAATCGATCCATGTGCATGGCAAACACCTCGTTGGTAGATGTTTCCATGATCAGCGCAATCATCCGGTGCCAGAAGCAACCCTAGTGCTCAGTGCAATGCTTGATCCAGGACCTGATGAGATCTTGTGCACCCGTCGCGTCGACCAAATATCCATAGAAAGTATCCGCCTGGCCGGTGTGGAACCCAAACCCAATCTGTTCGGCTGACTGGATGTCCCACATCTGTGGATCTGTTGGCGTAAAGCTGGCTAGTAGGTAACCGCCGCTGATCGTCGCCCGGGTCAGCATTGGGCCTAGGGGAACGAATTTCTGGTTGATCCGGAGCGTGTAGCTCTGGGTGTTTTTGGCAATCGACCCAGTCTGGGTTCCAGCATCATACAGCGCTGAAAATTTGATCCGGTTCTGCTGGGGAACACAAGACATGATGACTTTGCCGGTACCATTCCAGGTCTCTTGAGTGCCAAGCAAATAAACTGAACCACTCTTACCCTCGATTCCCCATTTGGCTTTCAGCATCCCGTTATTCACGACGTTTAGCGCGGCAGCATCGCGGGCTGACAGCAATTCCATCTGGCCGCGTCCGACCTTAACCATTCGTTGGAATAACGCTGGATCAATGTCCATCCGAATCAAATAGCCGGTAATCGCGGCCGACATCACCTGGGCAACGTCAAGGTCAGATGCCGTTGCAGTTCTACGATAGAACCGATGAATCCCGAGCTGAGAGGCCGGATCGATGAACCGGAATTTGCCGCCAACATAAGTCAGTACACACGCGCTTTGACATTTGCCGGCCGCAGGGCGGCCTGGAGTCTTACCAATTTTCCCAACCGCTGTATTGATGTTCGATCGACGAAGCAAATCACCGAGGTCCATACCCGCCTGTGGATCACCGCCATCGCTGTTGAGGTAGACAATACTGGAGTTCAATCGCCGCTCACGGATCAGCGCGCTTAATTGGTCCACTGTGGCGTCTGTAATCTCACCCGACAAATAGACCTCTGGCTGAGAAGGAGTGCCGTCAGGATGTGTTACTGGAACAATCTGGATGTCGTTTGCAAAGGTGGACGTGGTGAGCAACGCCAAAGCGACGCCGGACAAAATTCGACTGAACACTTGCATGAATTGCCTCAGTGGGTGGGCCTCAAAATACGGTCCCAAACAAAAAAGACCATTTGCAACGGCTACCGAATTGGAGGCGCTGCAGTGGTGCTCGCCAAGGTGGGCGCAGTATTGCGACGCTAGAACTTGTATTTCCTGTAGATGACTTCGGTCTGCCCGAACGTCTGGACCAAGTCACCGTGTTCGTTTTTTGAATACTGCACCAGACGCTGACCATCCTCACCAAATGCCGTCACCTGGCCGCTTTCAGACTTCCACTCCAAAACCTTTACCGTCTGGCCGTCTGCGATGATCTGGTCCTTCTGGAAAATCGCAATGCCCATTACACGAGGCGGTTCTTTTCCAGTTTTAACGGATGCTTCATAAGCTCCCAAATGACTCTCTCCGCAGCCAGCGAGCAGAAGTGGGAGGAGCAAGGAAATTCGTTTGAGGTGTTGGAACATGGCGCAGTGTCCGTCGGATTAATCCCCGACAAACTACCGGATTCAATAGAGACCGCCAGTCAAAGTAAGGTCGGAAAAACCTGAGATCAGGTCGACGCTTTTGGTTTGCGCTTCGGAACAGGGCGAGGGATATCGACCAGGCCCGCCTTGATCATGCGTCGGTACTGGTCCATACGGGGTGGCGGCGGCAGGGGTAGATCTTGGGGAATAGGAAGGTCGTCGCGTAGAGCCATACGTCTAAATAGCTCTTGATAGGCCTCGGTGTAGCTTTTCTGTCCGATATAAATGCGGATCGTACGCTGACCAGGTACCTGGTCGCTGCCCCAGTAAGAACGGCCACCAGGATTCTTGGCGACGATGAGAGAGATACCAGTAACCGGCTTTTTGAGTACTTTGGAACTACGTTTACCAGGATGAATGCCGAGCTTCAGCTCTGTATCGTCACGCCACTGTTTGGCCTGTCGCAGTGCTTCTTCCTGTGAACCCAGGTCCGCGATCCGGAAAGAGAGATGGTAACGCTTCGCGGTAGGCCCCCTTCCTTGCTGGATCATAGGGCGGTAACCGATCACGTTCTCGCCTTTATCTAAAAGCACAGTGATCCTACGCATTTCGTAGGCCTCGTCCGTTTGCCAGAGCTTTGAACGAGCATGCGCCGGCGGCGCCTCACGATCGGGCGCATGACTTTCGAACTCGGTTTCTACTTCCAGAGGTGCAGCAGCTCTGCGTCGTAAAAAAATCAAATCGATCGAGCCGGTCGGCACCAGCTCTTTGGCAACCCAATCAGGTTGACGCAATACTTTTCCAGAATCCATTTGGACTTCGCGATCTCATAACGATTAGCACAAACAGGTCGCGACACTTCTCAAGGTCTGATCCTGTTTGCCTTTCCCTGCTCGATGTATGCAGGCCTTACCGGTGAATCATGGGTAATGCATCTGAACGCAATTCGCGTATTGGATCACAAATTTGCGGGGCTGATCATAATACCGTTTGAGTTTTCTGTAACGCCCCATAAACGACATTCTGAATGTCCCCGGGCGCATCGGCAGGCGTAAGGGCGCACCCAGCGTATGCTTACTAGCACTCAAGGCGGGACTGTGAATGTTAGCGGCCGCTTGTGACGTGGGCTATAACACCACAGCTTGGTCTTCGACAACTCTCATCAGACCATGAAGTCGATGGGCCAGGTCGCGCCTGGAGTCTGCGGTAAAAGCAGATCCATCACCATAGAGCGTCTTGCTGATGGCGCGTAGCTGGTTCAGCTGAACTTCATCCATGAAGTGCCCGGCGAGTGGATCACTGGGCATCTTGCCAGTCGGCTTCTCAAACAATGACCGCCACTCCAAAACTTCGTTGGTCAAATCCCAACGTTCAGAGCAGCAGCTGATCCACCGGCCAGGCTCGTGCGGAAAGTCTTCGTCAGCGGATTGCCGTTCAAAACGCACAACGGTTTGCCGCCCAGATCTGAGATAACCCATCAGCTCTTCAGACTGGGGCCAACCGAACTCGTTTACGAAGGTAACGGGCATGAAGCATGAAACAGGAGTCCAGGACATGAAAGTTCTGCCTACAGATAACTGATAATACAGGCATCGTCGCGCGGTCGCCGCCGTGCCACCATCAGACTGAAAGGATCATCTCTATTATCCGGCCTGCTCGCGCATGCAAGGTCGCATCACCAGCGATGGTCAGTGGAAGGATCAGCTTTTTCTCGGCGGCGTAATCCTTAGCAAAGCGGGGGGCGCGCTCGTATAAATTTTCAAGGTTGTGAATCGAATCGCCTAATCGCAACGTTTGCCCCGCCGGCGAAGCTTTTGCTAAATGGGCTCGATCGATCGCCTTTCGCACCTTCCGATTCCCATCCTCGGGTTTACTGGGATTCGTAACCTCGAGTACCAACTGCAACACAGTCTCGCCTAACTCATATCGAATTATCGCCTCTCGCTGCACACGCAAAACATCTGGCACTTCCAGGACATCGTGAAGAAGCGCTGCCGCGATTAACTCCCAAGTATGAGCGACCGTCCGCAGGATGGCAGCAACACCCACCGGGTGAACAATGTACGGCTCACCATTGGTGTATTTGCGAATTTCGCCAAAATGCCACTGCGTTGCAAGCGACAGAGCAACTGCGATTTTCGGGTTATCCATAGACTTTCTCGGTTAACGGTTCGATCGCAGGCTGGAGCCAGAAAGCCAGTGATGGATAGACCGGCAAATCCTTACGAACTGACGATTCCCGGACTCTGCATAATCCCGCGTGTTGCAGGCCATTTATACCGTAGTGGCTGCTCGTCAGGAGCCGTAGTCGTTCAAGCGCACCATCACCATAGAACGCAGCATCTTGAATGATGAGTTCATGCGGTATGCCTAGAAATATCCCGGCCGACCACGACCACGCCGTCGCCTCAGCTTCACCTGTCTGAAGTGCCGCCCTTGAGAGTGGGTGATCCGGAGGAAGCGACAACCTTGAGATTTCACTCATCAATGCCTTCTGCCCGTGGCCAATATTGCCCGAAAAAAGATGACGAAACTGAGCAGGGCAAGGCGCAAGGTGTCCCGCCTCATGGAGCAAATCTGACACCGGGCAACGCAGGTCGACCTCAAGACTGCCTTCTACGATTCGACAGTGTGCAACAAACCCGGTCGCATCATCGACGATGGTAGTTTTGAGCCCGATATGGTTCAAAAATGCGATGGCATTGGACAGGTGCGTATCCATGGCGGCTCTTTTAATAGGGATGAAAGCAGTGTTACAGGTTGCGCATCACATTGCAGGTGAGGCATGGACAGTGCTGTGGTGGCACAGAGATGAACATTGTATCGCCGTCGTCCTGGTGAGGGAGGGCTTGTGTTTGTTCTCGCGCAGGGGCACTGGTGAGCGAGCTCATTACCTGGTCGGCCAGCATCTCCAACAAGCCTTTATGCGGATTCAGATAACTGCGTACGGTGTTTGTGATTTCCAATTTCCGCTCCATCACTTCAATCCAATCCAATCCAGCATAACGTGTGAACGTAGGAGTTCTATGCCTCTGCGTCTACCACCGAAATGGGCCCCTATCTTCAGGCTCACATCCGAACAATCTAATGCGAGAGATTGCCACCAGGTGGATATGCGTTTTTGACAGGCCAGAAAGAAAAAACCCCCACAGCAAAATATGCTGTGGGGGCTAATCCCTATTAGATCAGTCAAATCCATCGCCGGCATCAAACCCCAAAAGAGGGACCGGATGACAGCACATCATGCTCAAGCGGCCAGCTGTTGCTGCGCGTACTTGGCTTCAATTTCGTTAAATTTCGCGAGCATCTCGATCCATGACAGTTCACCACCTTGGTGTGCCTGTATTGCAGCGAGGCGCTCACAACCTTTTATCCACTCGGTAGTGACGGAGAGCTTATCGAGAGTATCCGAGGCAGCCACACGGGTGTAGCCAGCCTGGAAAGCTTCAAGAATGACCTCATCAAAGGTGTCGCAGGTGTAGTGGGTGGTCCATCCGATCGCCCGGAATCCCGAGTATCGGAATCGGCCAGGCTCGGATGCGTCTGGCAAGATCAACGCCCACGAGTCCCCCGACTCATTGACGACAATCATGCCTGCGCCGACCTTATCAAGTTCGGCATAGAGGACCTGTAGCTTGTCGTGCCTCGCCTGAGATTCCCGGATCAGGCTGTGACTCGACGCATTCACGTCCCCTGTTTCATTCGTTTTTTCACCCAAAAACTCGCGAAGCGTCACGATTTGGTCTGCAAAGTAATCCCGAAAATTTTCACGCTTGGCCATGGATTCTGCTCCAAAAGAGTGAGCATCCATGCCAGGGCATTGGATGCCCTGGAAGGGTTTGGTACATCAACGTCAATCGTCAAAGGGCGCGCAGTCCGAGGAAGCGCAGCGACCGAATCGATCAACCTTGAGGCGAGGTAGCCCTGCCTTGGTTGCGATGTGCGTCCCAGCTGACGCAGACAAACGGACGTTTCACAACGTCCGGTTTGTAGCGGCAAAGTTCAGCCAACGTTTGCTCCTCTGCGATACGTTTGGCATCCATGTGGTTCATCAAGGCATTCATGCCGAGAGCGAACAAGCAGGTTGCGACGATAGCGAAAAAGCAGAAGGCTGCGGACGACATTCCGGTGTTACGTTTGGTGTTGTTCATGAAGTTTTCTCTCGCCAGTCGAGCACTGGGAATATTTGAGTACGCCTGGTGCTCGAAGGCCAGGCGGATGAGGTTGGAGAACCAGCATCAGCCGGGCCGAGGCCTGGTGAATGCAGGCCCTACCGGAGATTCCGCAAAGCGGAAGGTTTTGATCATTTCCAGACAGACACCCGAAAGCCACTCAATGAGCAACACACGAACGCGTCAGGGTAGATCTAATTGCGACGGGTCAAGGAGGTATCGAGCCAGCAAGCTAGCGAAATACCGCACGACTGTGAGGTCGTGTTCTGCGCAATTAATTTTCCTCGATTGAGGATATTTCCCAAGAGCAATGTTTCCAAAGCTCCAAGCCAAGCGCTCATTCCATAGGAAGTAAAAACACCAAGCCTGACGGCAAGTTGTAATGACTTGCCGTCTGGGGGGCACCTTTCAAGAAAGGGCAATGAGATCGTCGGCAACCGAAGTCGCAGCGATCAGGATGTGCAGAAAAGACCAAAGCCTTTGCTGCGAATTTGACTAATCCAACAGTATCTACCTACAGATCAAGCCAGAAAGTCTGGTGTAACCGTAAGTCCCTCAAAATCACGGTAGAAAAGCTAACGAGATAGAAAGGGTGCCATCAATCAGAGATTGGGCTTAGAACGCTCTCTTTTTAGCACCCTCAAGGCAGCAGTTCAACCGAAAACAAGACCGCTTTTTCCCGAATATGCTCCCATCCCTCAAATCCGCACCTATGGGAAAACCAGACCCCATTTTCACTTCCATATCTGGCTGACGTGCTTACTATCAAAGACCGGTCAATCAATTACAGCCGCCACTCATGAGCACAGAACCAAACCTTCTACGTCGCCAGTTGCTGGCAGCTGCGATCGCCTCACCAATCGCATTCGCCGCCGCGCCTGTGTTCGCTCGGCAGCCCACGAGTAATCCTGGCCGCCCTCGAGACTGGAGAGCGGTCATACTCGATCGGGATCGCTACCTCTACCTGGAGCGTCCCCAGGCCAATGAAAAGGCAACCTTCTGCTACTACCGCAAAGGCCAAGGTTGGGATCAGCGAGGTTACTCGATCGCCTGCACGCTCCTACGCGACGTAGAGTCAAAACGTACCGTGCAGATCGACCCGAAATTGGTCGATTTGTTGTTTTTGATGCAAGCATGGCTGAGGCAGAACAACCTGCCGTACGCGATGTTAATCAACAGCGGCTATCGAACTGCTGCATTTAACGCATCGCTGGAAGGTGCTGCAAAAAACTCAATGCACATCCAGGCCAAGGCTGCTGACATTCGAATCCCAGGATTGGCTACTGACCAGATCGCTAAGCTTGCAAAGGCAATCGGAGTGGGAGGCGTAGGGGTCTATCCATCTAAAGGCTTCATCCATGTCGATATCGGAACCATTCGAACATGGCGAGTGGCAATGCTGGAGCCCGAACCGGATAACTGGTTGGCGGCCTATACAGATACGGAAATAGATCAGGCGCTTTCCCCACTGGATGCGCCTGAGTCTGGTCGAATTATTTACGCGTAATCTTAGATCTGGCGAATCTGGATCTCGACTCGACGGTTCTGCGCCCGCCCCGAGGCCGTCTCATTGCTCGCCACCGGCATACGCGGACCTACCCCTCGTACTGCAATAACCTGACCATCCACGCCGGCAGCATTGAGGTATTGTGCCACCGAGTGGGCGCGTGAATAGCTCAGTAGTTCGTTCAATTTCTGTCCTCCCGTGGAATCCGTGTGCCCGGTAATTTCCACTCGCACATTTGGCTGCGATCGCACCGCATCTGCGATGCTTTTAAGGCCGCGGAAGGAAGTGCTCTCCAGATCCGCCGAACCGGTAGCAAAGGCGATATCGGCGGGCGCTTGAATGGTCAGCATGCCCTGGCCCGTGGCTGGGTCGATATTCTTCTTGACCTCCATTCCCGTCCCTTTGAGTTCCGCCTTCAGCTTTTCAGCGCGGGAATCAAGCCAGTAGCCGGTGCCGCCGCCGATTGCTGCGCCTGTGGCTGCGCCGATCAGGAAGGACTCTGGGCTCCGACCGATTGCCACACCGACAATCCCCCCGGCAACGCTGCCGATTCCTGCGCCGATCGCCGTACGGTTGAACTCGCGCTCACCAGTTTGTGGATTCACCGCGCATCCGGTGATGATCGAGAACGAAAGGGCGAGCAGTGCAGCTTTGATCAAATTACGCATGGGTATGACTCCTTGTTTGGGTGAAACAAGTGTCAGCTCAGCGCACTTGTGCCATAAGCCTGCCATTCACGAAATACACCGATCCCACCCATCGAGATAGTGAGGATTAGTCCACGATTTCTGCCAACCTCAGTCCAGGCCAGTGGGCCAAGCACAATCGTAGGAGGTTTGATCTAGGTCCTGACCATTTGGGCTGCAGAAGTCCATCTGACGCTCGGTGTTGTCCACTGCCGCTGAAAGTCTCGGAATAGAGAGCGCATACATGCTTGCGCTCGTTCCATCCACAGAATGCGCTCCAGCACGAGCACAAAGATCAATTCGCTTAGCCGAGTTCACCCTGCCTATATGGACGTGGCAGCGGCGACGTCTGGCGAGAATTGACCAGGAATGAAGCGTCGCCAACTTCCAAGTTGTGTCGCCGCCCACGAATAAGCCAACTGCAGGGGAAAGGTACTCGCGAACATCGTCAGGCTTGATGCCATTTTGCGTAGCAAGAAGGAGCTTCGCTGGCGAACCTCGCAGGCGTTCAAGCCAACGAAGGCTAAAATCGAGGGATTTCTGGCCCCCACATACGATGTCAGGCACCACTACGAAATCGGCCGCTTCTCCAAGCTTTTCAAAGGCCTTCTCAAAGGCATATGCATCGAACGGCTGGCCAGAGGTGAAGGCACTCCATGCGCCATTATCAAGGCAGTATTTGAAGCCCTCTGTGCGAAGGACACCTTTTGCTGAAACAAGTAGCCGCCAGCCGTTGGCACGCATGGCATCGAGATTGCGTTTGGTTCCTGTGCGACTGGCGTATGCAATCATCGGTGTTCGGTTCACTGCCACACGTTCCCCGATCTCGGGATCGAAATCGGCGCTGCCGTCTACTCCGAAATATTCCGAATACGCCAATAAACTCTGCGAGTAACCGTTGCGGGTACCCTCGACATAAGGCCGCATCCACGCAGGCTGCTGGAACTGGATGCTATCGCTACCGGTACCAGTTAATTCAGTGACCGGTCCTGAGGAAGGAAGGGAGGTTTGCTTGCTGATGCTTGTTTCAATCATGACGGTCACCAGTGAAAAGAGGTGACAAGCATCAGGCTATAAAGCGTGTGCCATAAGCAGTCTAATCATTGGCCGTGCCGACGTTTCCACTCTTGTTCGATCGCCTGAGGAACCTGTGCAAACTCCTTCAGGTTATCAATCGTCAAATGCTTGCTGAATGCGCGAATTTGAAAGGACTGGCTTGCGTGATGCTTGGCCGGGGCGCTTGGCTTCAGCCAGTTCAAAGCCTGAGCCAAGTTGTGAAATCGATGGTGCCCCTGATAGCCAAGCTGTGGGCCAATTACCACTGCCGTGATTCGTGCACGCTCACGCGGATAAATTGACTCCAGCAACGAGATCAGGGGGCTCTGTGGGTTCGCTGGAGTGGGCAAGGCGCCGGTGGCTTGGTAGCGGATCATGTCTCGCGGATTGCGAAGCATGAGGCAAATTGCGCGGTGGTCAGTCATAACATTCTCCTCAGATGAGCCGCCATAATGTGGGCGAGTGAAATGTGCCGGAACCGAGCCACCCAAGTTTGCTTGGGGCCGCGGCTGGCTCATCCCTGGTGAGGGTTCCAGTCGAGATTTCCTACCGAACGGCCATGCCGTTTCCAGGCATAGTCAAGCCGCAAACTTGGCAGCGGACAATGCTTCCTTTACCTGCTGCTGGGCCAGGTCCCATTGCTCGCGATTGAGCTTCTTACGCTTCGCTGGAGCGTCGAACCGGTTGAAAGGGTGGCGCTGGTCCGGGTACAGCTTGTAACGCCCGAGATTGATGAATCCTGCTTCCAGATTTATCGATGTTACCCACCACAGTTGGAGTCCCTCGAGACGGGGCATGAGGCCGTCATCGTCCTCACCGACCAACAGTACAGCGATATCGGCCGCAACTCGGATGTCACCTTGCATCTCAATCGGCGCGCAGCCGGCCCGGGCAGCCTTCATCGGCTTCACATTTTTGGCTTTTTCCCACATGCGTGCGTAGCTGCCGCCGGTGAGACACGCCTGCCGGTAAAAGCAATCGTCCAAAGGACGGAACACACCAACAGAAGTGGTGATGGCCATTCTTGTAAGGCTGGGTGCATCGTCCACATCAAACGTCATTTTGGTTTTGATGGCCATCATGAGCAAGTCGTTCATGGCTGCTGAGCGAACGCGATCGCCAATCGAGTTGCCGATGCCTGCAACAGCGGCTTGCATGAAAGTCACACCAGCAGAGGTTTCAGTCTTTTCCATGTCCAGCTCCGAATGTGAGAATTTTCGATCAGGCAAACGCCGGAAAGCGTTCAGGATCAAGCTTGCCGAGGATTTCGAATGTGCCTTCTTGAGAGAAGACATTTACGTCCAGTCCGTAAGGGAATGGCTCTCCAGCCCTGACAATACGAATACGCCAATTTCCCCCGCTGGTATCCAGGGCGTGGAAAACTGTCCCCTCAACTTTGGTCTTTAAGGCAGATTGATCAAACGGGGTGAACCTCACTCGGTCGAGTGGCTGGACCGGGCAAGAGCCTTTCAACAAAGGTTGCTGATGGGGTATTGCGGTATGGGCGGTTTGCATGGGAGTGGCTCCTGTTCTATGGGAGCCATTTTCGTTCAGAGAGACCGTGCCACCAGCGGTGTCTCACTTTCAAATCAGGCGAAATCAATGCCGCGCTAGGGATCGTGATTACTTCTTGGCTTCAGTAATCCGACATGTAGTGTTCAGGCCCAATCTTGGCCGGCGAAATACGTTCCATCATCCAAGTCTGGCGCATCAGTTTTCCATCGATGATCTTCCAGTCTGCGCCAAGCAGCTTTGATTCTTCGCGTCGTGAATAGTCCGCAACCTCGTTGGCTGTTGGGGTACCAGGAAGGCCGGCGGAAAGCCGCAGTTGCAGCTCTTTAAGATGACTTTCTATCTGTAGCCGCCCCGCAGCCTGGTGAAGGCGTGATCGCGCAGAAAGGCCGGCATTAGATTGTTCAAACATATAAAGATCGAGGAGCTGAGATTCCTCCAGTGCTGATGACAAATTCAACCATCGAGCCCATTCATTTGCCCGGGCAGCACACTCCGCTCGTACAAGTTGCAGCGTGTTCAACCGCTGAACGTCTTTACGGTGCCAGCACACAAGGCTGGCTTTGGTCTCATCGGCAGGGACAGTGCACCCCCAGACACGCCACACAAACCCTAATTCCTGCCAGCCGGGGTATGTGACCATCAGCTCTTGGGTCCCTAGACCCGACAGAACAGTCCAGACATCCTGGCAAATGAGTACACCACTTCGTTGGGCCCACTCGACATCCCAGACATACGGCTCGTCGAACAGTTCATGTCGACCGTCGCACTCAACCACTTCGTGCCAAGGGTAGCTATTGGCGAGGGGAGGGGGCAGTAACAGAGGTTCCTTCCCTTCTTTGAGTCTGTGAAAAAGTGTCGACTTGCTAAGGATTTGATTTTCCTGCGCGCCAGCCTTGGCAACCACAGACCGATAACGTTCAAGGATGGGGTCTACCGCGGCGGACGATTGGGGCATGGGAAGGGGCCTGGGTTATTTTCGGCCATTTTCCCTGCCGCACAGGGTCCCGCAAGCCAAAATAGACCCTGGTTTTTCATGGCCGGTTGGAAGCCCCACAGTGTGGGCATGTGTGCCAAAACTGGATCTCGGAAAGGAACCGGCGGCAGCCGTAGCACGTGAGCCTTTGCTTGATGATGGGCCGCTTGATCAACGTAATCCCGGTACCGGCCAAGGCATCGCTGATGGTCATGTCGTTTTTGTTTGCGACCCTCCGAGCCTTGCCGTCGATATAGTCCTTAGGCCAGATGGTCCTGCAGTGGCCCTCTGCACCGTACCTCAATAGAGCTTCATCCAATGAATAGACTTGGGCGATATCGAGATTTACATCGAAACCACCGTCAGGTGTTGCCCAGTACAAATCATTGCCGTCCCAAGCCTGATTCAACTGGACATAGCACGGCGTATCCGCTGGCAGCGCGGCCAACTCCTGCTCCCTCACGTACTGACAATCGACGGCCAGGTGTGCCTTGGGATCGACGAACTCGATCGGCCAGGGCATCTGGGAATTGCGTTCTTGGTGCTGGGCAACAGCCTCATCTTTTGTGAACACTCTGGCCAAGGCGAGGTTTGAGGTGTATCCGCTGTCCCCCCACCAGGAGATACGGGTGCCCAATTGCTCTTCGGAGTTCTGGAGATAGAAACCATTCATCCTTAAGGCTCCTGAAAGGTTAATTAATGAGAATCAACGGCCGCCGGCATCCAAGCGATCGCATGGTGTTCTTCGCCGGTTATTTGTTCGTAGCCACTTCAGTTGAAACCGCTAATTTCGGATTCGCCAGACGCCGGCGACCCCGGCCATGGCCGCGACCATGAACATACTCATCTCGGAACCCCCGATGGTTGGAATCCCAAAGTCTGGTGGCAAGCTCGCGCATTGCTCGGGCAAGTTGTTCTGCTCCTACCTCGGGCATTAGATCCTGGGCGTGACTCTTCAACTCATCTACGCAATGGATATTGCCGGTACCGGCGAGTCGGTACAGGTTGGCAACGATTTCAACATCTTCAAGTGCTGCCATGCTCGTGTAGCTTCCTAATTTCTGATTCAAGATTTTCCCTGGCCTGAAGTTCCCAAGCCTGTTGTGTCTCGCGATGGACATAAATTGTCGGCTGAGCCAAGAAATGCTTTAAGACAGCTATCCGCCCCGCCACAAATTGCTGGTCAGGAACCGCGGAAAATTCCTTCCGAACTGCCCTGCTGTATGTCAGGTACAAAGGCCAAGGTGAACCCAGAACCGATAGATCAATGTCGGTCAGTAGGCCGGCATCATCTGGACCCACAGCAGTGGAATGCTGAGTGGCCATGATCAATGCCCGAACACGTTCAACGCGATCGGGTAAACCCGCCTTGATCAACATTTCCTCGGCAAGATCGGCGCTACGAACCTCGTTGTCAGTGCGTAGTGGTATGTAGATCGCGTCATGAAGCCAGATGGCCAATTCGACTGTCGCCGGGTCCTTAGCAATGTGCTTGTAGGTGTCGAACCAGCGCAGACAAGCAGCAATGTGTTTGGCCGTGTGGTACCACCTATGCGGCTCGGCGTGTAAACACGCCAAAAGCTCAAACCCTACAGCCGGTGGTTCTGCGCCAAGCGATAGCCAGAGCTCGATCCAGCGAGTCTTATCCAGAACGATCGCGCTCATGATTACTTAGTCTCCAGAAAAGATCTTGCTTAGGTCATGGACTTAGGTGCCCCTGAAGTTCCTCTGACGTCAGTTTGAATCTTCTGCAACCTCATTGCCGGCCAGGTCATAGAAAACAGTGCGATTCACAATATTTCGCTCTGAGTCGGCGTATGCATTGCGCCAAATCACACCTGGGACAGCTAGACCAAGACGTTCAGCAATCGCCCTGAATTGCGCGATCTCGGTAGGATTATCGGTGTCATAGAGGTTGCTGTAGATAACACCTTCATCGTCATCTGGAAGGCTCTCAAGATCAGCCTTCATGACAACCATGTAATAGACCTGCAGGGGCCGATCCCAACCGATCTGCACGCGAACCTTGCACTGGGACTGATTATGGAACGGGAAAAAAATGTGTTGGCTCACAACGGCCTCCTTGTCAGATGGTCGTAGCAGCGTACAGCCGCCAGGCCCTACCGCAAGTCAAAGAAAGGGGCTATTTACCCGAAACAAAAGCAACCACAATCCCGCCGGCGGCGAATGCGAGGAAGAGCGAGATCCAGCCGATACTGTTGGTGAGGGAGGCTTCGATCGCGCCGCCGTAGGCCAAGGAAAAGCCTTGCAGAGCAACTGCAACGATGAGCAGAAGGATAAAGCCGAGGAAACTGAAGAACTGAGCCATGATGAAACTCCTGAGTTGATAAGCCATCTTCCTGCTCTGGCGGCCGTGCCAGAAGCACAACCGCCACAAAAGAGGATGGATTACGCGGCTCGTATTGCTGGAGGCGCGGCCACCGCCACTAAGCCCAGGGCCTTGATACGATCCAGCAATCGTTCTCCCCAATCGTGAGAGTTCTGCTGAGCCAGCAGTTGTTTCGTCTGGGATATCAGTTCGCCCGCGCTCATCAATTCGGCTGACGCAAATACCATGTCCATTGCATTCGCTAAAGCAGTGACGCAGCCACTAGCTGGGACGTTATTCAGTGACTGAGATTGCGTATACAGCTACTGGATCAGGTCCAAAGTGCTTGTGACAAAGGACGATCTTCTCAACCCCGCGCCAAGGTCTGAAGAATTCGCGCTCGGCATCACCCTTTTTTGGATAACCCCACGCTATACGAATCAGATCATAGCTTTGGCCTTCAAGTCGTTTGCGCCAATAGTCGGTTTGCAAGCGGTACTCGAAAGGTTTTCGGTTCTCGCGAATATCGTGGAAATATTCGCCCATCAGGTTCAAGTTCAGAATGCGCATTCAGATGCCTCATATGAGATTGGAAGCAAATCCGATGACAGTTGAACTGGGGTTCAAGCTGACCTGGTCAACGACCGTCACCCCAACGCCTCCACGCAAACAATCTTAAGGCAGCGATAATTACCCCGATGACTGCAGCCATGTAGTCAGAGGTGTTGCCGATCAGCTTTGCCAGGAAAAATGTAGGGATTATTGATAGGGTGAGGATTATTGCCAGGCCCGGGTAGCTGCGTAACCAAAAGTACTTATCACCCAGTTTCATCGTGCCTCCTGCGAAATGGACCGTCTCGGTAAGCGAAAGGGCCACCGTAGAGAAAGGTCAGAACTAAAATTGTAGCGAGCGCTCATTCTACATGCGAACGCCACCATCCTCGGTTACGACAGGCCGTGGCCGCCGCTGACGCAAGCTCAACAACTCTGACGTGTAATCGGCAGGTTGTAGCGGGCACAGTATTGTTCGGCATCTGCGGTCTCACGGAACTCACCGATCATGAAGTCCCGGTTATTCGATTGCCGACAACCCCACAAAGGCTCGTCCTATTTACTCGCTCACGTAGCTGGGGCAAGCACCAGGAAAGAGCTATTAAAAAAGGCGATCGCAGGTCCAAGCATCTCTGCGTAAGTCGCCCCCCGAAAGGTCTCCACCTGCTTTCCGGACCACACACGGAGCAGCTGCTCCTCGAAGCTAAAGCTGACGCTTGCTTGCGTATACCCCATGCACCGATAAATCCTAAAGCTCAGAGAGGGAATCTCAGTGCTAAGCAAGCGGGGCAGGTCGTAGTCAGCGTCAAAAGATAGGAAGTAACCTTCAGGAATGCAGAGTTCGGCTTTCAAGCGCTCTCGAATTGCCGGAACTGCTTGGCCAAGGTGTGCCTCGACTGTTGCTCGCAACGCAGCACGAACATCATCGCGAGAAAACCCAGGCCCCATGATGACGACCTCATGACCACGAAATGCCAGACCGATACCCGCGGTCTTTTTCTCGAAGCTGAATCCTGCACGGTCGTAACCTTGGCGAGTGTTGTGTCTGCTGATTGAAGCGAGCGCGCAGTAGCTGATAGCAGCATGTTTGAGGGCGGCGGAATCATTAAGGGTCATGTGGGCATCCTCCAGTAGTTGATGCCTGCATTCTTTCGCCGATTAGGGCATGCCAGAAGCGGGTAGCTGTTTCGGACTTACTAAATGACCGATAGCCTGGCCTAGCTCTCAGCTCCTTAATCAATCCAATCGCTTTGTTTCGCACTGCGCCGACCGGCCATCCAAACCTTGAACAGGTAGGTTGAGTGTTCAAATTTGAAAATCGATGGATCGCGCTTAAACGACGGATGCGGATTGTCGTCATGTGTTGCCGTTGTGGGTGCTAATCCACTCATGTCAACGCGAAACAAATCCATCAATTCAAGTTTTTCCTCTAGCTTGAGTGCCGCTGATTTATCACAGGTCATGCGGATATCCTTCAGGTGTCGGAAGTCAGCATTTTGCGGCTTAACAGCCGTGCCAGAAGAGGGACTAGCGTCAAATTTTCTGCGTGAACGATGGGCGAGCCCCGCTGCACAATTGCGCGAAGCTATCGATTTTGTCTTGAGAGCCGTTCACGTCGACAGTGAAACTTGCCCGAACATCCGTACCAGTCTTCTGGTAAGAGAAGCCCACCGTTCTACCAGTGCGGAATTTCTGCAGCTGCTCAGGCGTAGGTTCAAACGTCACATACGCGAAACCGTTCTTCAGCTGTTCACCCATATGCGCTTGTTCAAGTCCGTAAGCTTTTCCGTCAACCGTGAGGGAGAAAGAATCCATGTCTCGCAGCATGTTGGTGTCGTACCAGGCTTTGAAGAAGGCCGCCATTGAAACGCCGCTGCGAGCGTTGCAACTCATGCCGAGTCGGCCGGTACCGCTGATTTTGGATTGCTCTCCCATCAAGTAGACGATGCCACGTTCGGCTTTGATGTCCCACGTCGCCGGGAGGGTGCCAGCGTTAACCAGGTCCAGCTCGTAAGCCTGCAAGGGAGTGAGGTAATTCATAGTATCCGGGCCTGCCTTGGCGGCGACCTCAAGCACCCTGAGGTCAATACCGAGATTGCTCAAATGGTTCGCAAGCAAGATCGAGGCGATTTGCCCGGTGGCGATGTCTGTTTCCCCGACGACGCCGCTGGCGCGGAAGAACTGGTGCAGTCCCAGTTTGGAATCACCATCCATCAAGCGGAACACGCCGCCGGCGAAAGCAAAGGGGCAGGCGCTTTCGCAATATCCTGGTGAAGGGTTGCCGGTGCCGTTCTTGAAGCCAATCCGAGTGGAAAAACCTCGTGCTCGTATCAGAGCACCCAGCTCAACTGCGGCCTGAAGGTCACCGCCGTGTGAATTGAAAAATACGAACCCAACTTTCCTGTCTTTGAGGAAGCCGTATTTACGAAACGCCTCGACGGTTGGCCGGTGGATATAGCCAGAAATCACGACCTCGGGAATGTCAGTTGCAGACCTCGGCTCAATGAAAGTGACAGTGGCGGGGATCAATCGTTTGTCCTGAATTGCGGGGCTGCCGGCAGACGCCATTACAGAAATTAGGAGCCCGAGGACAACGGTTGCAGTGCGGAACATGAAGATTCGCCTTCTGTGAAGCATTCGTTTGTAGGAATGATCACATGATGAGTCAGCTTTCAGCATGCCAAAAGCACACTCAGATTTTCAGTGGGCAGGCATAGGAGAGCACTTGATATATTTACCGGGAGCGAGAGCCATCAACGAGTTCGATAGCCGGGTCCATTCCGCATCCAAATCGCCCCGATCGACCACCCAGCGAAGTCCCACGTAAATCATACCGCTTGGTGAGTGCTGTCGGACCCAGGACAGCGGCGCGCGGTCCCGCACGAACAAAGTTCCACTGAAAACCCCAACTGACGTATGTGTGGCGATCTGCCCGTCGGCAATGGTTTCAAACGAATGATCCGCATAAATCGCCAGATGAATCTCGATCTCGTTTGTGTCGGGCACCCGATCCGGCCAAATCTCCGAGAAGAGTGTCCAACCTTCCGCGGAAGAGAAGGGCTCAGGTAATTCTGCAATCCCTTCCGAGCTAAACACACATGTTGAAAGCTCATGCTCAAGCTGGCTGACGGTGGCCGGGATCTGAATCAGATCGCGAAATGAGGATTCGAAGCGGATTACCTTCATGGCTTCAGCGCCTCAGTCGGGAAACTTACACGCCACCCTTCGTCTTTCAGATCGACCAGGCGACTGTGCACGTTGCCCAAGGCACTCAAACCTTTTCGGATGCTCCGGTAATGTCCAGTGAACTCACTTCGGTTTACCGACCACTGAATGGCAGCAAACCCCGTCTCTTGATCAGGATTTTTAGGCTTGAGCCAATGCAGCAGAAGTGGATCAAAAACGAATAGCGTTCCGGGAACGATCGGGAGAGCTACGACCTTTCCTGGAGCCACCATTGTCTCGAATGTGTGCTCTGCACTGATCGCCATCGTCACGAACACACAATCCTTCCAGTCCGGATCGCGATGTGGAGCGGCCTGAAAGCAAGCGATCCAGTCGGAAAGGTTCACTAAGGGAATTGGCAATTGCTCCAGCCCTGTCCTGCACACGTCGATGTCAGAAATCTTCGACATCTCGTCAACATCCGCTGGTATGTGCATCAAATGCACTACCGCTGGCGATAGAGTGATCGCTCGTAAACGCCGCGGCAGTGGAGTGTGGTCGTAGCATTTCATGTTGGGAGGCCAGGTCTCAGAAGAACAGGAACTGCTTCTGTTCAGGAATCTGCATAGAGGGAATCAGGATCGGGCTTTCACCATCATCCTCAGCGCTAACGCCACCCTTGGCCTTTTTCATTTCCCAAAGGGCTTCGTACCGCTCAATGATACTTGGGCCGTCGGTGCATTTGATATTAAGGCCGATGCCATCGGCCACCTCCAGACGTATTTCCGCCAGCAATTCGGCTTCCTGGAGAGTAGGAATGCATGTTGGCCAGCCAGCCGAATAGAGTAGGTGCTTAGGAATACCGGATTCCAACACTTTTCGCCGAGATGATGTCCGTTTTGCGATTTCCAGGCGATCTGACGTCTCACTGTTGAGCAGATCCGGACGCACGTCTCCCAGCCACTTGTTGCTCTGAAAAGCGAAGGTCGAGTCGACTTCCAACGCTACCATTTCACGGTAGATATCGTGGTTGCCGGGGCACGTGGTTGCGTTGTAGATGTCGCTGGTAGACGACATGATACAGAAGCAGCAACTTATGCGTTGCATGCCATATTTTGTATATCCTTCATGGGGTTGTAAGCCACGGCTTGCAATGGCGGCGAACACCTCATCGACGCTCCAATCAATAATAGGATTCCAGACATAAGCATCGAAGCCTTTGCGGGCTGACTGCGGTTCGTGCTTGGCAACTGGCATCTTTGCGCGGTTCGCACTTTCCTGTCGGCGGATGCCCGTGGCATTGATAATGTCATGTTTTGGATATGTCACTTTAAGCGAATTGCGAATGATAATCGTTTTCAGTTCGGACGTACAGAAACGCATGGAAGGCGTGCTCCATGGCAGAATCAGCTGCACACACGATAGGTCTGTATACCTGATTTTGTTGTTCTCCCACCGCACCAGCCAGCGATCCATCATGTCACCAGCTTTCCGACGCACTACCATCAGTTCCCAACCTAAAGCTTTCGCCAACTCCTCACACTTTGGACCACTCGCCCTCCATTCCACACGACCTAAATCTGAGTGGATGAGCGTCTTCGGCCCGGTGTGGCCAATGCGTTGAAGGTGATCATCAATGGCGATGGCCAGCGCTCCTGAGTCTTTTCCGCCCGAGACGCCAACGGCCACAACTGCATTTTTGGCCAGTAGAGCATCAATTTCTGGAGTGGTTGCGACTGGTGGGTTGGCGTTCATTTTGGTGATCCTGAGTTCTTCCGTTGGTGTTGCCATTCTCCCTTGATGCCGGCGTGCCAGAAGGGGAGAAGTCGACACAACACTTCGGGCGCATCAGTCGAGTCCAGTATCGAGCACCATGCACTTAGCGCAGGCCGAACGGTCTTCGTAGATTGGCCAGTGTTGGTCCACGATTGCCGCCGGGGCCCCGCATTCGCCACAAGTAATGATGAACGCATCTCGGTCCCGAGCATCGGACTTCAACATCCGCTCGTAGGTAAGGAAATCAACGGTGGCCTGGCACTCGTCGTCGCCCTGGACGACAAACCCTTCGGAGACACGCGGGGCGGTGTAGTAGGCCTGGTCAGCAAGTTCAGACAGGGCGTCCCTGAACAAGCGCAACGCTTTCTCGTCAGCAGGCTCCTTGAGTGGCCCCAGGAAAGCAGCGATCCGCGGCCCGGTGTCGCGCGTCCAGTGGGTGTACCAGTCGAATAAGCGGAAGACGGTGCCCTGCACCAATTCAATTGCCAGCGTCGGGCCTGGACCGGTACCGGTCTCATCCCGCGCGAAGAGGGTGGTTGTGCCTTCGTTCAAGCACAATCCGTAGAGATAACCGGTGTTGTCCGAGTGACTGGCGGTGTTGGTATTCCAGCCATAGAGCTGCACCTGGTCTGGCAGCTTCGCAGTCCCGATGACTTGGCGTTTGGGGTCATCATTGGCCGCCAGCGTCGCCGCCACTGCAATAGCTTCACGAACGAAGCGGTGAGTGGCGACGGCCTCAGGGATGGCGAGTGAGGCGACTACAGCCAGTCCGGATTGCTCCATTATTCGTTGAGGGGCTGGTGATCTGTGAGGGAGTTGTCCAGCAACCGAGAAAGACGCTCACTGCCGATTTCATCAGCCAGGCTCTCGATCGTCTCTTGGGCCAGAGCGCGCACGGTGTTGACGCTGTCACTGACTTCACGCACTTGGGCCTGAAGAGTTGCCAGCTTGCAGCCGGTTTCGTAGAGGCTCACGACCAGTCGACGGTTATCTGGATTGGTGAGCTCGTTGGGCTCAGGGTGTACGGCCAGGTTGAACTCCCGATCGCCAATGCGGTGCTTGAACAGGTCAAACCGTTCCACCGACATTTTTTGGCCCTGCTGCCCGGTGATCAAACACATTGATTGCGGCATCTTAATTCCCTCTATTTGGTCCCGAATAGACCGTTCCTTAACGTGCGCCCTGAGGGCGCATCAATTGGCCTTAAAAGGCTCTGTTTACTACGGGTTCTGCGGTGCTGCTGGTGGGAATACGAAAACACGCTGCAGGAGCGAGGGAGGGTTTACGGCTTCCAATGCCTGCTGCGCTTGAGCTTCGTCAATAAGCGCGCTGGCCGCTTTGCCCTCGTGAATGGCGAGGTAACCCAAGGGCTCCATCCAGCCAAACTCTGCTTCAGTTAGGGTTGAGCTCTCTTTGTGGTGCCAGAGGAAAGCGCAATAAGCGGCGATGTCCCGAACGTCACCTTTGAAAACGTGGCGAACCAACTCCTCACGGCATTGATCCATCCATCCGGCGTCCGCCCAGATTGTGGCCCCACCACGCTTCGCTTCAGAGGCGTACAGTTTTTCAGCGAAGGCTCCCATGAACCCCGATACCAGTTCCTGAGTCCAAGGATGAAGGTCTGCCGGAATAGCCGCAGAAACCAGCTTCTGTCCAGGGCTGAGGTGTTGTGATTGGGTGATGCCGGCCTGGAGCTTTTCCGCCAGGCGCTTGCGCAAGCCGAATGGTGCTGGACCAAGGGCGTCAAGACACTCGCGGGCAGTTTCTTGGTCGATCACTACCTGGTGCGGATTGATTGCAGCACTTGCGATGTTCAGCAACGCGTTAAGCTCGAAAGCGGTGAGAGGCACTGGTTGATCGCCGGCATTGGTGGCTTTTTCACGCAGTCCCTGAATTTCTTCTGGTGTCATGTGGGGCTCCCGTAGTCCTTCTACTTATTTTCCAGTGATCACAAGTCCTTAGCACGCCAAAACATGCGCCGGAAATTCAGCGCTTGTATGTGCAAAGAGAGGGTGATTAGGACGCCAAAGCAACAGCCTTGCGACTCTCTTTGTACTGATGGAGCCGACGCAATCGCTCCTCCCTTACGGCCAATCCGATGGCAGGGCCTTTGAGGCCATTTTCCACGTATGGCTTCGCCTGAACTGCCTGGGCGATGTCTACTGCGCGAAGAATGTATTCACCCTGCGGATAGTCCCGATCTTCGAAGCCGAGTCTGCCGCGCGAGTCCATTTCACATGCGGCAACGAAGTTGGCCAGTTGCCCTGGTCGCCGAAAGGCGTCCAATCGACTCATCAGGCCCAGAAGGGTTTTCGCACGCAAATCGAATGCTCGATGTGCGTTGGTATGTAGCTCGCACACGGCTTTCGCCAGATACGCACAGTCAGTCGGCACTTTGAATCGGGCGTTGACCGCCTTCACCAGGTTCACCCCAGCACCTTCATGCCCATGGTGGGCGGGCAATGTCTCGACAGGGGAAAGCCCCTTACCCAGATCGTGGGTCAAGGCGGCCCAGCGAACGCTCAGTGGTTGTTCAAAGCGACATGCCTGGCGCAATACCATCAGCACATGAATGCCTGTATCAATTTCGGGGTGGTGCTCAGCAGGCTGCTCAACACCAAACAGAGCATCAAGCTCAGGCATAACAGCTTTCAGCGCGCCGCATTCACGCAGTACTTCGATAAAAACGTCAGCACGCGGTTCCATCAGCGCTCGGGCGATCTCCTTCCACATGCGCTCAGCCGTCTGGTCAGCCAATTGGCCAGACTTCGCGATATTGCGCATCAAGGCCATCGTTTCAGGAGCAACGGTGAATCCCAAGGGGGCGTATCGTGCTGCAAACCTGGCTACCCGCAGTACTCGTACAGGGTCTTCAGCAAAGGTCGGAGCAATATGGCGCAACAGGCGCGCGTCCAGGTCGGCCTGGCCGCCATAAGGATCGATGATTACTCCGCTTTGATCTTCTGCCATCGAGTTGATCGTTAGATCGCGGCGCGCCAGATCTTCCTCCAGGGTGACTTCAGGGCTGGCGTGAAAAGCGAGCAACCGGTCGCCACCAATGTCCTGCCGCTCGGCCCTTGCTAGTGCGTACTCGTCGCCTGTCACTGGGTGCAGGAATACAGGGAAGTCCGTTCCGACCGGTTGGTAACCCTGGCTCAACATTGCTTCAACGGTTGTGCCGACAACGACCCAGTCAACGTCGTTTACCTGTCGGCCGAGCAAGAGATCACGTACCGCCCCGCCTACCTTGAAAATCTGCATTGGCACTCCTTTGGCCGAATCATGGACCAATCCTGACTATTACTCGGTGAGGTTATCAGCGAGGAACACGTGTGGGGCCCGGCGTTTCGCAGCCTCCTTGCCCAGCAGTACATATTCGAAGAGGTTATGTTTTTCTAGGTCGTAACGCTCGATGTCAGGATCGACAAGGCACATGGCTACGGCATGGCGGCGTGATTGGTCATCAGGGGTGTTGGCCAAAATCAGGTCCTTATTCCAGAGTGCTAGCTCTGCGTCATCCCATCGGACAATCTCGTAGCTGAGGCCGACGGATGCGGGGACGCCTTTGCCTAAGGCTTGGGCCCAGATAGTCGAGCGTTCTTCCCAGTCCTGTTCGCTGATCGAGTCCGGCCTGTCGGTTGAATTCTGATAGTGGAAGTCTTCAAACCCGATTCCCTTCAGCACATCGAGGAACCCGGGGTTGTTCTCAAGGTAATGGAGTGCCAACAGATCGTCTCCCCAAGGAATCAAGCAGACGCTCAGGGTGAAGTCCCAATCGACACTCCGTTCACCACCGGCTGTTTTTGCTCGTTCCTGCTTGAGCACGCGGATTAAACGCCAGAAGGGCGATTCAAATTCCTGCCGTGGGAAGGGGAGATAGTTGACGTCCATGTCCAACCAGAACGTACGCTTCTTGGCGATCTCTTTGGCGATCGCGTTCTGCGCCATCTCAACGCAGCGCGGGCGGATTGCTTTGAGACGTTCAAGCATCTCGGTAAGGGTACAGTTGCGGATGATGCGTCCGTGATTGATCCGGGTGCTCATTGTCGGCGGCTCTCCAAAGTTGATGGAGAAATGATCCGATGTCCTTGAACGTGCCACCACCCGAAATAGGGTTCTTTTTTCAAGAGCATCTGCGTTACAGCAACCACCCCTACACGGTAAATACGACACCTAGTGAGGCGAGATCTTCAATCAAAATGTGGCACCTGGTGTCCGGCATCACCCTCACGGCGTAGCGTTCGGCTGCTTCGGTGGTGCAATTTGCAGCCTTTGCCGAGATTGTGCAGCTGGGTAGCCCAACCGGAGATATCCTCCGATGATTGAGGTCCCAGGTTTAGAGTGACCACGGTGCAAATCTGTTTCGATGGATTGGTCGATGCAGTGTGTTCAGACGGTGTGGCAGAATCCTAGGGGTCTGCTTTAATGCGACCTAAATCGATGCGTACTTTGCGCTCAATTTTACGGTTATTCACCGTTTTGCTTGCATTCGGTTGCGTAGCTGAAAAGGGTTTTTTGTGATTAAAGGGCTAAGAGCGATTAAGAGCGGTTAGGTGAGCTGATGGTCGCCGCAGAGCAGCACAGGGGTTGGATTGTCGGGGAAAAATCGTCCCTTCAAACCTTGAACATATAGCGCTTCAGACCTAGTACTTACGGCGCATTAATCCTTGAACCCGCATTCCCATCCAAATCTTATCCCCTGACTTATCAACAAAAACGCTCAAAAAGGCGCCTTTTTCAAAGTCTGGCGCAGCATACCTTGTACCTTTTCAAAGACTTACCACTCTCTTTTCATGTCCTATGACGATAGGGCGCATTAAACCTTGGACTTCACCCGAAAAACTCCTGCGAATCGCAATATCGGAAACCGCTGAAAGTGGATGCGGCGCAATGAACCTTGAACCTTGGCCAGAATGGGCGCATCAATCCTTGAACCTTTGTCGGGATATGCACACGTTTATCCACAGACCTTTATTTATCAATAGCTTGACCGTCTTAGCTCGAAAAGTCCGAGGTTTGCTGCGCCGGTCTTTATGGGCTGTTCAAGGTTTAGTGCGCCCGATCTACCCTGGTTTACCTCTCGTTGAAGGTTTGGTGCGCCGGATCTCAAAAGTCGCATCTAAGGTGCGCGGAGGGGGTCAATCCTGCTGTGAAGGCGGGGGTCCAAGGTTTAGAGCGCCGCATTTTGTAGAGCGTCGGTTGAAGGTTTGACGCGCCGGATCTCCCGATCGTTGGAGAAGGAGACCTGCCCACAGGTTGAAGGTTTGCTGCGCCCTATCGGCGCTCGAAAATAAAAGTTAAAGGTTTGGTGCGCCCGACCGACTCTCCCAGCGTTGGAGTGCAAGGTTTGGTGCGCCCAATCTCAAAAACCAAATAGTCGGGCGACAATCCGCGAATACGGAAGTAGGGCGCATGGAACCTTGAACGTCAGTTGGTGCGCTGAAACGCTACGGATAGAGCGCATCAAACCTTCTACACGGCGTGACCGCGAGAAGGTTCGCGCTGGTTACGCAGATGTCGCCCGAGATCTCACAGTCGAGACAGAGCTGTGTTAGTCGAAGACCTCATCAGAGCCATTGTTATCAGACTCGTTTGAATCGTGAGTGACGGCTTTGGGAGCACCCTTGAGGGCAGATCTCGCGTCAGCAAGTTCTGCCTGGCTGACGACCTCGTTGTGTTTACGATTGGCACGCATCATGTGCTTAACGAAGTTTTCGTGAGGGAGTACGGAAAAACCAACGTCCAGGGTAGTCCGGCGGTCATTGACGTCTTTGATGACGTCTTCCTCCCAATTCGGGAGAAGAACCTTTTCATCCACCAGCGCCTTGAGTGCTGTGCGAATAGCTCGCATGTTGTCTTTCATCTTCGGAGAAAGCCCTCGAGGGCTCCCGCCCAGGAAGGACACTAGCTTGAAGTTGTAAGGATGATCGAGGGACGCTTGAGTCCAATAATGGGACATGCGTTTGAACATGTATCGGGCCAAGTCAGATTTGAGGCCCATCGAAATACTGTAGTCGTAAAGTCTGAATTTTTGAGTCCGAATACCGTGAGTGACCAAGGGATGGAAAGTAGCAAAGCATTTCGTTGAGCCATCTTCCAGGTATTGGTCTCGACTGGTAATTGCAAGTGAGGTGAGGAAGTTGCCGCGGTACATGTCCCGCCCTTTGCCCTTTGTCCCCAGTGAGCACTCCAGTAACGACGAGCTCATGACGTCTAGCGCTTCGACCACCTCCTTGTTGCTGTAGGTGTGGTTTGTACGAGCCAATTCCTTGCAGAGCTGGCTTACCGTGAAGAAGACGCCAACGTTCTTATCTGCTTCGGATTCAAAGGAGTTGCCGTTTACTGCAATCTTCCTGAGCGCCTCCTCAACAATTTCTTCACGCGACCCTGGGTAGACCATCGCGCTGACCATATCGCCGGCTAGGTTTCGACGCTCAATCACGGCTGGTTTGATTTTGACTGTGTACACGACTCCTCGAGATTTGAATGTTCGAGTGATAACGCTATTTTCGCGTAGGTCTGAGTCAGCCTTATCCCAGACATACTTTGGAAGGGCGTCGTATAGCTCAATGGTGTTGCTGTACTCGGATTCTGAGTTCTCAATCAGTTCGAACAATGAAAGCTGGAGGCCTTTCTTGCGTCCATTGCCGTCGGTTTTTTCGACGTTTTTTTTCACTGTGCCCATGCGCTATTGATATCCCAATCTGCAAATTGAGTGGAATTTTACGTCAACAGCTGACTGCAATGTTCCTCTAGCTGACGAATCCCCCTGACGGGGCAATATACCTTGGGGATGGATTCGGCGCACGCCAGACCAAGCTGCGCATGACCGGAGGTAAAATTGGTGGGGCGCTACCCGGCTATATCAGGTGGGCAGCGGGCTTGTAAGGTTTTCTTCACGAATTGCCTTCATCACGTTGATCAAAGCCTCGCGTACTTTGGGAGATCGTCCGCCGCCCATGACGGGCGTGCAGAATTCTACGCTACTTGCTTGGCCTTCCTTGTCGATGACCGTCACGATGACGTCAGCGTCGCCGTCCAGGATGAATTGAAGGCGGCCCGTCCCCATATCCTCCCTTCTTTCGAAAAACTCCAGAACGGGCACTGGGTCAGCCAGGGTCTCATCTTTTTGCTTCAAATATGCCTCAGCAGCTTCGATCACTTGGCGACCGTGATAGTCGCCCGCCAGCAAGCCGCCATCCGGCATTTGCAACTGGCTCACCTCGTCTATTGCGACTTGTGTGATAAATGGCATTTTCGTCTCCTTAACTGAGGCCGTGGCCTGTGAGGGCTTGGTGCTGCGCGCTGATTACAGACAACTCCTCACGCATAACAATGCGCTCCGAGCGGTCGTAGTAGTCGGTGTAAGCCGAGCGTTGAACCTTTTCCTTGAGTGCCGCGTGTTTGCTGGCCAAGTGGCCTGCGGCGCTCGTTGGCGCATTACTACTGATGTGGAAGCGCTGCGTGCTCTGAAGCTTCATTCTTTGTCTCAACGTTATGGGGTTGGTGTCGTTCATCCGCTGCGCGTTACGCGCGAGCTTGAGAGCGATCAAATCTGTTGAGACAGATGATCCGGAAAACTGGACCGTGCCAGCAGCCCACTCGGAAGATTTGTGCCGTTAGAATGGGGCCAACTTGAACGCCTACCTTCGGACGTGAATCTATGAACCAACAACCTGGCCAGACTTTTGCCCTGGCAGTGGATACAGAGCTCGACGCCCGTGGGTTTCCTTGCCCGATCCCACTTCTGAAAACCCGGCTTGAGGTAAATCGAATGGATGTGGGGCAGATCCTTAAGGTCATCTCGACTGATGCGGGTACTAAGCGCGACTTTCGCACCTTTGCTTCGCAGACTCCTCATGAAGTTGTTCACGAGGAGGAGGAGGGTGGAGAGTTCAGTTTCTGGTTGCGTGTCGGTCAGCCATAAGGCAGCACGGGTGCGGGGTGCCCGGTCTGTTGGACAGATTCGTGTCCGACCGAGGTCGATTAGAACAACGCAGCTTGCACTGTGAGCGAACGAACGGGGTCCCGGCCTGAGTAGATTTGCTCGACAGGAATCATGCTGTCCACGCTCTCTGTTTCAACACAGGTGTACCCACGCCCTATGGAACTGTCCAAAGCGAAACCTCGACGTAGTTTGATATCGAAGAGTTCTGTGCAATGTGCCGGTGTGTACCAGTGTGAGTACTCATCCAGTGACAATGTGTTGCCATGGATGATGATCGCCGGGACATGCAGTAGGGTTAAGTGTAGGTACGCCATGTGGCACGCCCTTACATCGACATCTGTAAGCGTAACGTGGAGGTTTTGCTGGTAGTTCACACCAAGGTCTCGCAGTCTTTGAGTGAAGGCGACGACCATTGCGGCGGACCCGCAAGTCGGCTCACTCAAGCGGAAAAATCCTCGTTCCTCAATCTCGGCTTTGATGTGTTCACCATCGCCAGCGGTAATGTCAGCGACCACCTTGCATATCTGGTAAGGCGTGAAGAACTGGCCGCTGGCGGCGTTCGCGGCGTCCAGTTCGTGGAATAGGCGACCTAAGACATCACAGGGCTCGCTATCCATGGCCTGTACCAACTCCAGAAGCAGGTCGCCAAAAATATGCTGGTGTTGGTTCTGGTACTTACCAATGAGTTTGAGGTACCGGGCCTCCCGTTTGGCACTCTGCAAAAGATCGATTTTGTTGCTGTAAGCGGTCGCAGCCATGCAGACGAAATCAGCAAAAGTTTCGCGACGGCTGACGTACGGAACTGAGTCGATGAGTTTGACCATCGTGTTGATGTGATGCTGTGCGTTAGCCACTGGCTGACTCCAAGGATTTGATTGGAGTCAGTTTGTTCGTCTATGTCTGTGCCACCAGCGGTGGCCTGGAAACCTTGGAAAACTAACGATGCTTTTGAGTTGCAACGTCGTTGCACCCCGTTACTCTGGTGCAAAGGCTGCGTGCTGCCTGCCCCTCCGCCGATTTCGGTACGGTGAAAGCCGCCTCAATAGAGACATAAAACCCGAATACCACCATTGAATTTTCATGGCCGGTGCATCGGCAACGGAGGACCTGATCGCTTTAGTGCGAAGCGCTGGCTGGAGAATTTAAATGGAAACCGTAGCAAACCTTCGCTTGCGGGCCGACCGGCTGCGCACGTTCCTGCAAACACACGGACTCAAAGTAAACAAAGCCATCGCTTTGGAAGCTCAGGCCGCCCAGGTTGCCGTTCGAGACTGGAATACCTTGAGCGCTCTCGCTAAGAAGGCTGGGGCCGCGCAGAAAGTTGGGAGCGTCGCAAATTTTGAGGTCGCCAATCCCAACTTTGGATACGAACACCTGGCTTCGTGCATCGGTGCAAACCTGCCATCGAAATACAGCGCAGGACTGAAGGACGAAATAGACCAAATCCGTCACGCAATTGCGATCTGCGGATGGCCGGACAAATGGATGCGCGAAGTGCAAGCGCGCAACCTCGGTTGGTTCCAATGCCCTCACTGTGAAAAATCCATTCACAAGTTAATTCGCGGCGAAAATGGGGAGTTTGCTACGGAAATTGTATGTCCAGGATGTGCATTGGTCACCGATCTTGCTGTAGGCATTGTGATTCCTCGAATGCTTACCCGGAAGGATACGTTCCTCGAGATTAGGCGTGATTTGAGCCAAGCATCAAATCCAATTCTTGGTTACGAATCCCTCGACAACACCGTTTCAACCGCGATACCCAACGGGCCATTAGTGTTCAGTTGCCGATCCATGGCCGAGAGTTTTAGCTATGCCGTCGACCTTGCTTACTATGAGTTTGGCATCCACGAAGTCACGCGCGAAACAGCCCGCCTAGGTTATTACATCAGCCCTGAGGAGGTAGCTAACAGTTTAAATGCCCGCGGAGTTAGTGAGCGACAAGCCAAGGACTTAGGCTGGTTGGAGACGTTCAAATTCACTGGGGACAATCTGCCCGGTCGACCAATTGCACCAAATGGGCTCGTGGTTGCTTTTCTGCCAGATCCAAAAGGCGGTCCAATGTCATTCTGGGGTTACTGCCCAAAGGCAATGCGCCCATCACAGGATGGCACCCCACTACCGGCATACCTGGTAGGGAAAAATTACTCGCAGGACGCAGTTTTTCTCGGGCACCTTATCGACGCTCGTCCATTGCTCCTGGTTTCCGGTTTCATGCACGCGATAGCCCTACGCCAGGCTGGCATTAATGCCGTTGCGGTTCCAAGTTTTAGGGGGATGAGCAACGAGGCGATTCGAAAAATCCTAAATGGGCGATCGTTCATCGTTGTGTCGGGTTATGACATCCAAAGCAACTCCACATTTGAGTTGGAGGCGCTATCTGAGGGCTTGGGTGTCGAATGCCTTTTTATGCATCCCCTGGGTGACTATGACGGTGTTGAGGGCTTTGCAACTGATCGCTTTGTTGAGAATTTTCGAGCTCTGGTTGCTGGTGTCCGTACCGTGTCGAGTAAGAAGCCAGGACTCAAGGTTTCCCGTGGTGAGCAGAACACGAAGGAGCAGATTTCCTCGGTACTTGAGTTGGCAATCGAGAAGTTTCTCGTTCAGTCAGGATTCGATCATGCTGTGCCTATAGGGTGGACACAAGATGCATTGGAGTATGTTGTTGTGCCCCTTAAGCAGATCCGGATGGCTATCAGTCAGTTCGTGCCGGTCGAGGTGAATCGGCAACTGCGGTTGAACGCGGTTGTGGGCGATACAGACCATCCCGCGCGCGGCCTTCTCATTGAATCGTTGAATAGCCTCAAACTGTTGATCACTGACTTTCAGGGAGACTATTCAGCGAGCTGCTTGTGGGACGTTAGCATGGGGGTGGATTATTTTGCAGGCTGTGCTCTGTTGGATAAACGTCGTATCGCAGAAATAAGGCCAGACATCGTCCCTAAATGGGGCATGACTCAACATCGGATAACAGTTCGTAAGCCGACTCTGTTGGAGCAAGCCTGCGCAGCGGTTTAAAGTTTCTGCATGCGCAAACTTTCCCTGATTTTGATCGGGGAAAGTCTAGCCCTGGCTGGTTTCTACTGAAGGTCCAAATCAGCATTTTCGAGCGAATCTCTCAACTCCCATTCTGCAAATTCTGGGCTGTAAATCCTTTCACCGGCTGCGCGGAGGTCTGCTATGGCAGAGCGTGTGCAGGCAATCTGATGTTCCACAGTTCCGACGTAACCTATGTACTCGAACGAGAAATGGGTTTGGGTCACGACCAACCCTTTAAGGTCATCACTCGTATGCGAGCCGACCCAGGTGTCGGGATGGAATTCCAACTGAACTGCCTTGAGTTTGTATCGAAGCAGAATCTCCTGACCCTCAGCGATCTTCGCCAGCAGGGCATCCATGTCGTTTACGATGGCCATGCTGACCTCACAGTCGGACCCAAAGGCGTTATTCCATACTTTGAAAAAACCTTTGATTTTGAGGTTGCTGATGATCGACATAAACCGCTCCTAAATATTGATGCCGGAATTATTGGCCGCCCGCAGCCAGTAGCTATAAAAGTCGTGCTATGCGGCTTTTCTCTGCGTACTCAACATCACCACGGTTCCCGGCGAAGGCGGGGTCCAATCGATCACTTGCAAAAAGCCAACGCCAGTCACTTCGTCGAACTCAACAAGATTCCACTCGTCGTCTTCGGCCACCAGCAACGCGTGGAGTTCATCCACCGTGGGGTGACCCCCGGTTATTTGGAAGCTGGCACCTTCACTGCTCGATTGCGGGAAAAAAGTGCCGGGGAGGTTGGTAGTTGCCGCTGGGACAGCGCTGAGAAAATGGATGCTGATCATGAAGCCTCCTTTTTTGTTTGGTGGGAGGAGTTTCAGCGAGGATCAAGCGTGCCAGCAGCCGTTCTTTTAGAAAGCTGAGGTGAGTTATTCAACCACCGGAACCGAGCTTGATCATGGACTGGGCAATCATTCCCTGAAAAACCCCGTGCTCTTTTGGATCGTTGGAAACTCCAGAGCCGTTAGAATGTGGATGGCTAATTCGATTGGTAGAGGGGACCCCAGCGTGGAAGTCAGACCAGACACAGAGTATCGATTTACGAAGAGCGGAAACCTCGTAAGAACAGTGAGCCCGACGGATTACGGCGGACCAGGTAACTGGGTTGTTGCCCGCGTCGACACCGGCAAAGAAATGATCGTTCCAGGGCGCGCTTTGATTGCCCCTAACCATCCGGACTGGTCGTAACCAGATGACAGCGTCGTTGATCAACTCTTCGGTTAACAATTTTCAACTCTCGCCCGCTGACTCACCGAGTCCCCAGTCGCACGCTCTGCCGGAGGTTCTACACCTGGAGGCATCTGCATTAGAGTCGCGTCTCACTGAGGCTCGTTCGGTAGGTGCTCTAGATCTGCTCGATGATGTTGATTCAGATATCGGTGCATTCGTTTGCCATCTGGCGCGTGAAGTCGCCGGCGGTGAGATAGAAATGGCAACCTTGGATTTCTATAACGATCGCTTCACCGCGCTCAAATCGTAGCGCCAAAATAAAGGGGGCAGCGGCCCCTTCTGGCACGCACGGACAGCTATAAGATCTGCTCAACAACAGAGCTGAGGCTTGACCCATTTCATCTGTAGTTGCCGTAAAACTGATGCCAGAGAGGCGTCTCCTCCAATTTTTGTAGCGATTAAGCTCGGAGTTTCGCGCCATGATTTACGAAGAGATGCAAGCGGATATCAAGGAGCTGTTGAAGTTGGTTCGACTCGACGTCGAGTACTCCGCGGCCGTGGGTCATGGTGTGCTGAAACCTGATGCGGATTCGAACCGTGCACATCAACAGCGCGCCATCCGGATCGACGAACTCACTCGAAAGTATGGCGCGCACTAATTTTCAGAACAGAGGCTTCCAATGTTGGTGGAAACCCAACAAATCAAACTTTCAAAGCCGAAGTCAGGTGAGGCCTGCAACGGGTGCGGCTATTGCTGCAGCATTCAGCCTTGCGCTCTTGCCGAAGATTTTTTGAACTGCACAACCGGCCCTTGCGTTGCTTTGGAAAAATCGGTTGGCAAGTTCATTTGCGGGCTTGTCCGAAATCCCCTCGGTTACCTATTCAAAGCATCTCATCCTGAATCTGATGTGGCTGTCCTGGAAGATCCACCCGCATTGGAGGAAGGCTACCAACTGTCAGTCAACATCGCTTCAGCCCTGGGCGTCGGGCGTGGTTGCGACGCAGCAGATGATCTCCAGTCATCAGCCTGGCCAGAACACCTTTCGTAACCTGACATCGAAGAGGCTTCCTCATGAGTTCCGATAATCAACCCAACTCCGATGTTCGGACCTTAAATATCTGTCGCCCAGACAATTACCAATCCGTGCTGGGTGACCCGTCACCGCGCGCAATCCGTTGGGCGCATCGTTCCGATCGGTTCGGAAACACGTTGTGGTCTAAGTGGCACTTCACTGAAGGCAATGGTGGGTTTACTGCTTGCGGGCGTCCCGTCGTTTTGTTCGAGCAAGACGGGAGCCCTCAGGAGGATGCATTGGCCAAAATAGAATGCCGCATTTGCCGGCATAAGCTGGACCAGGTGAAATCAAACTAAAAACGCTGCCGGGGATAGTGGCACGTCCCTCATGGAAGCATGCTTGTTTTGACTCACACGAAACCTGCGTACCACGCAGGAATTGGTAATTGATGAAATTCAGACAGAGGCCGAAATGACAGCAGAAGCTCCGACTGCAACCCTTAACCTCGTTGCCAAGCTCAAGCACATGCACCCTGAGTTGAGGTGGGAAACCTTTCCCTTGTGCGACTACGACCAGTATGCCGAACTCGGCGCACCGGATGTGCTGGTATCGTTCAGCCTTAGCGTAGAAGACGACATCGCGGGTATTGTCGATCCGTATTCCACGCTGCTGGGAGATGAATGCGAGCCTTCTGCATGGGGAGTCTCAAGCGAAGCCGCCGAATTGATGCGAGAGCACAACCAAGTCTTCGTCGCCAAATACCCGAACTGTGACGGGCCTCGTTCAAAGCAGTAAACCGTGAGCGGCTTTCCCACCGGGCTGAAGTTAGTTATTCGTGGTTTCTCGCCCACACTCTCAGTAATTTTCAAGGTGAACAAGATGGGCTGGGTCAATACGAAAGATCGAATGCCGGTTGTCGGTCAAGCGCTACAGTGCAGGCTGAAGCATTGCACTACAGGGAAAATTCTAGAGGAACGCCTGGTGCGAGTCGCTGAAGATGATTGTGTATGGCGAACCGCGCAGGGACGCTATGAGGTTAGCTACGATTGGGACGTGGTTGAGTGGGAGGACAGTTCCGCTGCGTAGTACAGCAATAACCTGCCGAATCCAACGCACGAGCCGTTCACCCACCACTTTTTTTCACCAGACTCGAATAGGCCTACAGATGACCAATCCGCCGAATAGCGATTTCCAAGCAGCCATCGACAACGCACTCGCTGGACGTCGCAGCATCCCGAACTCTTGTTCGCCCCATCCGGTGCACAGCGCGCCGAGATACGTGGTTACGCTCTGTGAGAGCCTTCTGCCGTTGATTCACGCGGGCGGCAACAAAACTGCGACCCTTCAGGAGCTACTTGTGCTGGAGCGAAGCTGTACAGGTTCGGACTATGCCACCAAATTGGCCCTGCGCAGCGAGCGGCTTTCTCAAGCCAGGGCCACCTCGAATTGAGACTGGTCGGTTCAATAAAAAACCCGCTCATGGCGGGTTTTTTATTGGCTAGATTTCAGTAATCGGATGGGAGCATCAACGTTGTTACAGATCGGTCATGTTCTGTTATCACAAAAATTTCGACATATTTACCGCTCTGAGCCTTGATGGTGTACTTCGCAAAGATGCGCGCGGGGTTCCCCTCGTTGAGAGCTTCCTCATTCTGTTTTTGGCTGGTTTTGGAGACAGTACCCCAGTCCCCAAAATGATACTTTTTCATGATCAGGTTGACAGCATTAGCTCGTTGGCCCTCGTGCGGGAAAAGATCAACGAATGCTCGAGTTCCCACAACCTGCCCGAGCTCGAACAGTGGGCGGATGGTGCGAATTTTTTCGACGTTGGAGGAAACAGATTGTGACTGTTGAGCTGCGTGCATGCGACACCTGAAATCAGAAGTGAGGCTCCATCCTCGCAGCTGTCAGGTGTGCCACCAGGGGGTCTAGATCGAATCAGGAATCTGGCGCTTCAGATCCTGGGAGGACGTGCTTGCTGGCACAACGCACGTTTCCCACGTCATGCCCAGATAGAGGCTTGATGCGAACTTCAGTTGGGCAGCGACACTGGTGGCCGCGTACGCGGCCTCAAGCTCATACAGACAGTTACGCATTGCACTCTGTTGATCCTCGGTGAAGGTGCTGAACATCAGGTCTATGCCTGAGGACAAGGGCCCGACAGTTTCGCCGTTTAGGTATCGCATGCGAGCTTCAGGATCAAACATCGGCGAGGTCGACTTGAGAAGGCGGTAGAGGTCACGGCCTGTTAATTCGTTAGCGGCTTCTACAATGGCCCTGTCCCGGTCTCCCAGACTGCCCAGACGCTCGGTGTAGGCTATGGCCATCATCCGGCCGAGATCGCGTTCACTGCCCGCCAGTAAGGCAAATTCCTCCTCGAACGGCCCAAGCGGTTGATCTGCCTGCTTTGCTGCAATGAACTCATCCATTACTCGAAACGCGTGCTGACTGAACGCCTGGAACTCCATGATTTTGATGGTGGCGAGAGCGCAAAACCCCAGAACAGTGACCAGAAGTAAGATCGCTATGATCGTGCGAGCAGGGGGGCGATAGCCTTCGCCGTTGTGCGCTACAGGTTTCTGAGTGCTTTCCATGCTCACCTAGGACGAAAAAGGGGTTCCCCTCGGAACCCCATCATAGCGACAGCTTAGACTGCAAATACAGGGTGGCTCTGTGGATCTATTCGATATCGTCAGATCCGGGCGGATACCTGTACACCGACCCCGCCGTCGGCTTTAGAAACGCCTCCGCTGTTCGTTACGGTCACGGTTTTGCAGCCGGCCTCGTTGAAGAGTTCGGCCAGGGTGTAGGCGATAGCGAGAGCGTCAAAGGGAAGCGTGGTAAACCATGCCTGCGATGCGGAACACCAGCGGCAACCATAACCACCAAACCACCCATTTGATTTTGTGCCGGCATCTGGTGATGGGAAGCCCAGCGTTTTGTTGATTTGTTCACTGAAAGCGTTGGCGTTGTCGGAAGGCACCTGGGCGGTGATGAGGTGCAGGCCGGTCCAGCCGACCTCATATGAGGCATGCTCAGGGGAGCTAACGGCATAAGGATTGAGTTTAGGAAGGCCACTCTGTCGGGCCTGGTGGGCACCGTCGATGATGGTGGCTTGGGTTGATGGTGCAATGTTCATGTTCGTCCTGGCGGGAGCATCGGCAGCGATCAATCGCCACCTTCAGATTTATGAGATGCCCATCATCGCGCCTATGGATTGTGCCACCAGCAGGGTCTGTGTGGCGCGCTGAATGAACCGACACGACCTTGGTTTAGGGGAACCATATCAGCGCTGAAAATCTCATGGGCCATTATAAGGGCTTGGGAAAAGGGGGTAATTACTGACCCCCCTTTGGCTAAATCCCTTTCAAGGACTCGTTGACGAATTCGGTGATGTCATCACCAAACTGGGCGCTCAATCGTCCTTTCACTTCATGTGAATAGGGCTCAGAAAACACCGTCACTTTGTCCGGGGTCGCTCGCATTACTACAAGGGTTTGAGTGCGCGCGGATATTTTCAGTTCTTTGGCCAGATCCATTTCATCGGCAATCTGGGCAATAGCCAGGCTCATGAACCCGTGTGGAGTTCCTAGACCTGGCGTTCGTTTTGGCAAATGAGTAAGGTCCAGCTTGAAACTGCCCCCTTTCAGAACATCGATCATTTGTTGCATCAGCTTTTCATCGATTACGAGGCTGATCTCGCGTTTGATGTCGCTGCCGCTGGCACTTCCCACCTTTGCGCCATAGAAGAGCACATCACATGCCCACGCCCTGTGACTACTGGGGGCCGACGGTCCTTTTAAATTTGAAAGAGTGACGCCGACAGCCTTCGCTGCTTTGAGATTTTCGAACATAGCCTTTGCCTCACCTTTGTTATGGAGAGGCCAGCTTTGCGGGCCTGGCTATGTGCCAGAAGCAGCGTGTTCGCAATTATTTGAGTGCCGATTCTGGGATCGGAAATGAAAAAGCCCGAGGCAAAGTCGGGCTTTTAAGAACGTCGTGTAGGACTCAGTTCGCGAAATCGATCTCAGACAAATCAGCTGTGGCCAGAACCTCGCCGGCGGCGTTGATCCGCGAATAAGTCGTGCCAATCAGCTGCAGCACATCGGTACCGTCGCGTAACTGCCAGGCACCATCAGCTAGCTGAGCAAAGCCATAGCTGGACGGCAGGACATCGAAGCGACCGCACTCTGAAACCGTTGGATTTCGTATTTCCATGTCTTCATGGACAACGAATAACAGCTCGATGTTGAATGCCATTGCCTATTTCCCCTTGTTCATTTTGGGAGTGCTGTAGACACCCAGGATTCGCCAGTGAATTTCAAGCATTGTGTCGGTCACCTCTTCGAGGGCTTCGCTGGTGTAGTGGGCACGGTTGGCCTTGGCCACTAAAGCGTTAGCTTTGCCGTCAACCAGCACAGCGCGAGCACCTGCGGTCAATCTATCGCCGGCCGGGCCTGCAAGCTGAACGCACAGATCGAATTGTGCCGAGGACATTTTCATGACGGTCTCGGTGTAAATCTCCCGTAGCGTCGACATGTAGTTGTTCTGTCCCTGGCGAGTCACTTTTGCCGCGTATGGGGCCCGGGCGTCTGCAGGCGCAACACCATCCACCAGCACGGGGCGCACTGCCTGTTGCAGGAGCTCCGGCGTGGACGGGTTATAAAGTTTCGCGCAGAGCTCGAAGTGAGCCGCTGACATCGTGAGTGTGATCGATGGTTTCCCGGCCATGGTGATTCCAGTGGGAAGGTTGTTTGGAGTCGCCCATTATTACCGGAATGGTAAGGTGGCACTAAGTCTTGTGCCACGCTAATCAACCGGTCGGCAAGACGGCGCTGGGTTAGCTGGCGTCCGCCAGCTTGTTGGCGAGGACGATTTTGAGGACTTGTACGCCAAGTGCAGTCAGCTTTACCTCGAAGCGGCTTTCATCAGGCTTGAGCTTGTCCGGGATCGAACCGATGAACCCTTTTTTCTCGCAATCGCGGGCCGTGCGCCACTCATGCCGCTGGCACTCAACCTCAGTAGTTGTGTTCAGCACCTCGCCAATCGATTCGAAGAACTCGACTTGAAGACGTGTGAGTTTGGGTACCAGCTTTCCGGCCTGCAGGCTCAGCATGTGAGTTTCCAATGCTTCTGGCGCGATCTGCTCGGCGGCCCAAGCGGCAAAACTTCCCAGAAGCATCGTTGCTTCACGAATGTTTGTCGATTGTGCTGCCGCAAGGGTCGTGTATTTGACCTTATCCTGGTCAACGCTCACCACTTGGCGAACTCCGAGTTTCCCGTCCGTATAAGTGCCGCCGGCAGCGATATCTGTGCGTTTCATTGTTTTGTCTCTGTGGGGTGGTTTCAGCGCCATATTGCTTCGTCCTCATTCGTGCCTGAACCAGTCCAATCAAGAAAGCATCATGAATTGTGACGGGAGGTAAAACGTAACAGCTTCGCAGCAGATCTGAGGATTCGACGCAAGCCAGAAATCGGCTTGCTGGTGTACTGGACCCAATGTCCATGTTTGTTGATCCGTTCAATCATGAATGAATCGGCATCACGAAGCCGGAACATGTAAATGGTGGCTCGACGGCATTGCCTACAAATCCCAATGCCGTCCACCCGATAAACCTTCGGTAGCAATGCGACCATCTGGCATCGAAAGCAGTCCTGGCTGATTCGTTGCTGACATTCGGGGCAACTAACGGCCAGGTTGGTCAGCCGGTAACCTGACGGGAAAATAATGGGCAACAACAGCGAGGCAGGCTCATAGCTATTGAAACGCGCCATTAGCTCGGCGCGTTCTGTCTGGGTTGCTTTGGGAGTGGTGTCCATCACGGGTAGCTCGGGTGGAGTGTGAGCATTATGGTCGCGTTGCCAGCCCGGTGCCGGAAGCACAGCCATTGCCATCCTCCAGGTACCGCTTCAAGAGCTCTCATCTTCCTCAGATGGTTGCGAAGGCGCCAAACTCATCAAAGTCGCCATCTACGTCATATCCGCTCGGATTCGCGTGCACAGTCGCGCATTTCATTCGCAGCTCAGCTGCGGCGAGGGCATGTCGTATTTGCCTGTTCTGGTCGAGGATGTCCGCGTAGCTCAGCTTGATCGATGACCGCCGTACTAAAGCCAAAGTACTGACCATCTCTCGCCGGTACCGTCGCAGCACCGGCATGATCAGCGAACGAATGTTGGCGCGCGTGCCGGGGTCATCGGCATTGAACGCGTGACATGTACTAACAAATCGTCGAATGGTGTGAAGGTTGGTCACGATTCGCCCCTTTAGAAGCCGAAACCAGATTGCGTCGGACTCGCAGCGTCAGCATTCTTGGCCGGGGCCGGGGCCGGGGCCGGGGCCGGTGTAGGGTCCACCCAGACTGGTTCTTGGATCTCCCCAGCTTCAACGCGCAGCTTTTGCAGCTTGAGAAAAGCTTCGATGTAAGGACGAACGAGCCCCCCGCG
>Ga0247819_10000008_pt1 | contig 173038 bp, 160 predicted proteins | sample 13C_Xylose_Day6_FD_193428 | JGI IMG/M metagenome (GOLD analysis project Ga0247819, IMG submission 193428) | Soil microbial communities from agricultural site in Penn Yan, New York, United States - 13C_Xylose_Day6 | ecosystem: Environmental > Terrestrial > Soil > Agricultural land | place... | reverse complement strand
TCACCGAACGTAGTGTTTGGTAAGGAATGAATCATGCGTCATCGTAAAAGTGGACGTCACCTGAGCCGTACCAGCTCTCACCGCAAGGCTATGTTCCAGAACATGGCGGTGTCGCTGTTCGAGCACGAGCTGATCAAAACTACCCTGCCAAAAGCCAAGGAACTGCGCCGCGTTGCCGAGCCGCTGATCACCCTGGCCAAGGAAGACAGCGTAGCTAACCGTCGTCTGGCTTTCGACCGTACCCGTTCGAAAGAAATCGTCGGCAAGCTGTTCAACGATCTGGGCAAGCGCTATGCCACCCGTCAGGGCGGCTACCTGCGTATCCTCAAGTGCGGCTTCCGCGCTGGCGATAACGCACCAATGGCGTACGTCGAGCTGGTTGATCGTCCTGTCGGTGGCTCGGTAGAAGCTGCTGAATAAGACGTCAGTCTGAAACAAAGAACCGGGCCTAGTGCCCGGTTTTTTGTGCCTGCATGTATTGAAACAATCTATTGATCCAAGTCAGGTAATGAATTTGTTGCTGTCATAGTTCTGGTCGATACTCATTCCAGGCCGATTAGCCGGCAGTTTCAGACCGTAAGGACCGATAGGGAGATAGCGCATGAGCCAGACCAAGACACTGACCACCGCCAGCGGTGCACCGGTTGCCGATAACCAGAACTCACGCTCCGCAGGGCCGCGGGGGCCGTTATTGCTGGATGACTTCCACCTGCTTGAAAAACTCGCCCACTTCAACCGCGAGAACATCCCTGAGCGTCGTGTACACGCCAAGGGCTCGGGAGCCTATGGCACCTTCACGGTAACCCGGGATATCACCCAGTACAGTTACGCCAAGCTGTTCAGCGCTGTCGGCAAGCAGACCGAAACCTTCCTGCGCTTCTCTACTGTGGGTGGCGAGCGTGGTTCGGCGGATACCGAGCGTGATCCGCGGGGTTTCGCCCTGAAGTTCTATACCGAGGAAGGCAACTGGGACATCGTCGGTAACAACACCCCGGTGTTCTTCATTCGTGATCCGCTGAAATTCCCCGACTTTATCCACACCCAGAAACGTCTGCCGCAAAGTAACCTGAAAAGTGCGCAGGCGATGTGGGACTTCTGGTCGCATTCGCCTGAAGCGCTGCATCAGGTCACCATCCTGTTCTCTGATCGTGGCATTCCAGACGGCTACCGTCACATGCATGGGTTTGGTAGCCACACCTACAGTCTGATCAATGCCGACGGCCAACGCACCTGGGTCAAATGGCACTTCAAGACCAAGCAGGGCATCAAGAACCTGGCGCCTGCTGAGGCGGCGCGCCTGGCGGGTACTGATCCTGATTACGCTCAGCGTGACCTGTTTGAAGCCATCGAGCGCGGCGACTTCCCGAAATGGGCGGTGTGCATCCAGGTGATGAGTGAAGAAGAGGCGGCCAGCCGCGACGAGAACCCCTTTGACGTGACCAAGACCTGGTCGCAGAAGGACTACCCGTTGATCGAAATCGGCGAGCTGGAGCTGAACCGTAACCCGCTCAACTACTTCGCCGAGGTCGAGCAGGCTGCATTCGGGCCGAGCAATATGGTCCCAGGTGTCGGTTTGTCGCCCGACCGCATGCTCCAGGGCCGCGTATTCGCCTATGCAGACGCCCACCGCTATCGCGTTGGTACCAACCATCAGCAATTGCCGGTAAACGCCCCACGCAGCCCGGTGAACACCTACCAGCGTGACGGCAGCATGGCGTTTGGCAGCAATGGTGGTGCGGCACCGAACTACGAACCGAACAGTTACGGCAATGCGCCGAAGCAGGCGCCGCAGTTTGCCGAGCCTGCGCTGGAGCTCAATGGTATTGCCGGTCGTTACGATCATCGCGAAGATACCGATTACTACAGCCACGCCGGTGCACTGTTCCGCTTGATGAACGCCGAGCAGAAGGCCCTGCTGATCAACAACATTGCCGGGGCCATGGCCGGGGTTTCCGAAGATGTCGTTCAGCGTCAGTTGCAGCACTTCTTCAAGGCCGATCCGGCCTATGGAGAGGGGATTGCCAAGGCTTTGGGCATAAATCTCGCCTAAGTCGAAGTGATAAGAAGAACCGCCCTCATTTGGGCGGTTTTTCAATGAATATCACTACCGTTTACCCGCTTTTTTGCACATTTATGCCCGATTCCAAGTGACCTTCCGGGCATCCTGGTTCAAACTATAACTTTCACACAGGGAGAGGCAGGGCGATGCAAGGTCACCCGGACGTAATCGATTATCTCAACACGTTGCTGACGGGCGAACTGGCGGCACGTGACCAATATTTCATCCATTCGCGGATGTACGAAGACTGGGGCTTGAGCAAGCTCTACGAGCGTATCAACCACGAGATGGAAGAAGAGACCCAGCACGCTGATGCCCTGATGCGTCGTATCCTCATGCTCGAAGGCACTCCACGCATGCGCCCGGATGACCTGGATGTGGGTGCAACCGTGCCGGAAATGATCGCTGCCGACCTGCGCCTGGAGTACAAGGTGCGCGCCGCACTGTGCAAAGGCATCGAGCTGTGCGAACTGCACAAGGACTACATCAGTCGTGACATCCTGCGCCTGCAGCTGGCCGACACTGAAGAAGATCACACCTACTGGCTGGAAAAGCAGCAGGGCCTGATCAAGTCCATCGGCCTGGAGAACTACCTGCAGTCGCAGATGTAATTTTCCCGGAACAAAAAGAAGCCCCGCCAGTGCGGGGCTTTTTTGTTTCTGTTGTAACGGGCCTGACTCAGGCCCGGTCACGCTCCAGCAGCGGTTTGAGGTAGTAGCCTGTATACGACTGCTTCATCTCGGCCACTTCTTCCGGTGTACCGCAACCAATGATCTGCCCCCCCTTGGAGCCGCCCTCGGGGCCCAGGTCGACAATCCAGTCGGCAGTCTTGATCACGTCCAGGTTGTGCTCGATCACCACCACGGTGTTGCCGTGGTCGCGCAGGCGGTGCAGTACATCGAGCAACTGCTGGATATCTGCGAAATGCAGGCCTGTTGTCGGCTCGTCGAGGATGTACAGGGTCTTGCCGGTATCGCGCTTGGACAGCTCGCGCGACAACTTGACCCGCTGTGCCTCACCACCGGAGAGGGTGGTCGCCGACTGCCCCAGTTTGATGTACGACAAGCCGACATCCATCAGCGTCTGCAGCTTGCGCGCCAGTGCCGGCACCGCGTCGAAGAACACGCGGGCTTCCTCGATGGTCATTTCCAGGACCTCGTGGATGTTCTTGCCCTTGTACTTGATCTCCAGGGTTTCGCGGTTGTAGCGCTTGCTCTTGCACACGTCGCAGGGCACGTAGATGTCCGGCAGGAAGTGCATCTCGACCTTGATCAGACCGTCGCCCTGGCAGGCCTCACAGCGTCCACCTTTGACGTTGAAAGAGAAGCGCCCCGGACCGTAGCCACGGGAACGGGACTCTGGCACGCCGGAGAACAGCTCACGGATCGGGGTGAACAGACCAGTGTAGGTCGCCGGGTTCGAGCGTGGTGTACGGCCGATCGGGCTCTGGTCGATGTCCACGACCTTGTCCAGGTGCTGCAGGCCGTCACAGCTGTCATGCGGCGCCGCCTCGAGGGTGCTGGCGCCATTCAGGGCCGTGGCACTGAGGGGGAACAGGGTGTTGTTGATCAGGGTCGACTTGCCCGAGCCGGAAACACCGGTCACGCAGGTCAGCAGGCCGATCGGGATGTCCAGGTCGACATTCTGCAGGTTGTTGCCACGTGCGCCCTTGAGCTTGAGCGAGAGCTTCTTGTTGCGTGGCGTGCGCTTGGCCGGTACGGCAATTTTCACCCGCCCGGACAGATATTTGCCGGTCAGCGAATCCGGATGGGCCATGACATCGGCCGGTGTGCCTTCGGCAACGATCTGACCGCCATGCACACCGGCACCCGGGCCGATATCCACAACGTAGTCGGCCAGGCGAATGGCATCTTCGTCGTGTTCGACGACGATCACCGTGTTGCCGATATCGCGCAGGTGGTTGAGGGTAGCCAGCAGGCGGTCGTTGTCGCGTTGATGCAGGCCGATGGACGGTTCGTCGAGGATGTACATCACCCCGACCAGGCCGGCGCCGATCTGGCTGGCCAGGCGGATACGCTGGGCCTCACCGCCGGACAGGGTATCGGCGCTACGGTCGAGGGTCAGGTAGTCGAGGCCGACATTGACCAGGAACTGCAGGCGCTCACAGATTTCCTTGAGAATCTTGTCGGCAATTTCACCGCGACGCCCTGTCAGCTTCAATCCACCGAAGTAGGTACTGGCATCACCGATTGGCAGGTTGGTCACCGCCGGCAGAGTCTTTTCACCGACCCAGACGTGCCGCGCCTCACGGCGCAAGCGCGTGCCACGGCAATCCGGGCAGGGCTGGGTGCTGAGGAACTTGGCCAGCTCTTCGCGCACGGTCGCCGACTCGGTCTCGCGGTAGCGCCGCTCCAGGTTCGGCACGATGCCTTCGAACGGGTGCGAACGCTTGACGATGTCGCCGCGGTCGTTGAGGTATTTGAAGTCGACGTTCTGCTTGCCGCTGCCATGCAGGATGATTTTCTGCTGTTCGGCCGGCAGCTCGCCGAAGGGCACTTCGAGACTGAAGTCATAGTGCGCGGCCAGTGAGCCGAGCATCTGGAAGTAATAAACGTTGCGCCGGTCCCATCCGCGAATCGCACCTTCGGCCAGGGTCAGTTCGCTGTTTACCAGGCGTTTGGTGTCGAAGAACTGTTTGACCCCTAGCCCGTCACAGGTCGGGCAGGCGCCCGCCGGGTTGTTGAAGGAGAACAGCTTGGGTTCCAGCTCGCTGATGGCATGGCCGCAGATCGGGCAGGCGAAGCGCGCCGAGAAGATCATCTCCTCGAACGGTTCGTCATCCATCGAGCCGACCAGAGCAATACCGTCGGCCAGCTTCAGCGCGGTTTCGAAGGATTCGGCCAGGCGCTGCTGGAGGTCTTCGCGGACCTTGAAACGGTCGACCACCACTTCGATGGTGTGCTTTTTCTGTTTATCCAGCTTGGGCAGTTCATCAAGCTCGAACAGCTTGCCGTTGACCCGGGCACGGACGAAACCCTGGGCGCGCAGTTCATCGAAGACGGCCAGGTGTTCGCCCTTGCGTTCGCGAATCACCGGGGCCAGCAGCATCAGCTTGCTGCCTTCGGGCTGGGCCAGCACCAGATCGACCATCTGGCTGACGGTCTGCGCCTCCAGCGGAATGTCGTGGTCCGGGCAGCGTGGGGTACCGACGCGGGCGTAGAGCAGGCGCAGGTAGTCATAGATCTCGGTGATGGTGCCGACAGTCGAACGCGGGTTGTGCGAAGTTGACTTCTGCTCGATGGAAATTGCTGGCGACAGTCCTTCGATGGTGTCGACGTCAGGCTTTTCCATCATCGACAGGAACTGCCGGGCATACGCCGACAGCGACTCGACATAGCGGCGCTGGCCTTCGGCGTACAGGGTATCGAAGGCCAGCGACGACTTGCCGGAACCGGACAGGCCGGTGATAACGATCAGCTTGTCCCGGGGCAGGGTCAAGTCGATGTTCTTCAGGTTGTGGGTCCGTGCCCCACGAATCAGGATCTTGTCCACTGCGGCCTCGCTTGGCGGGCATAAACGGTTGAGTATACGGCTCCCTGCCAGTACGCGGCAAAGCGTCACGTATATGCCGTTACGCGATCGGACTGGTAGAATCGCCGCCGGTTCACACGAGGTTTATCCATGCACGATCCCCACAGCGAACGCATGAGTGGCAGCGAAACCCGCGCCGCAGGCGGCCTGGCCCTGGTGTTCGCCTTCCGTATGCTGGGCATGTTCATGGTCCTGCCGGTGCTGGCGACCTATGGCATGGACCTGGCTGGCGCCACGCCGGCGCTGATTGGCCTGGCCATTGGTGCCTATGGCCTGACCCAGGCATTCCTGCAGATTCCGTTCGGGGTCATTTCCGATCGCATCGGTCGTCGTCCGGTGATCTACCTGGGCCTGGTGATCTTTGCCCTGGGCAGCGTGCTGGCGGCCCAGGCCGATTCGATCTGGGGGGTGATTGCCGGACGTATCCTGCAAGGTGCCGGGGCGATTTCGGCGGCAGTGATGGCGCTGCTTTCGGACCTTACCCGCGAGCAGCACCGGACCAAAGCCATGGCCATGATCGGCATGAGCATCGGTTTGTCGTTTGCCGTGGCCATGGTGGTTGGCCCCTTGCTGACCCGTGCCTTCGGCTTGTCCGGGCTGTTCCTGGCCACGGCCGCCATGGCGGTGGTCGGCATGGCGCTGATCGCCTTCGTCGTGCCGGCGTCGCACGGGGCGTTGCAGCACCGCGAATCTGGCGTCGCCAAGCAAGCCTTGGGACCGACCTTGCGTCACCCCGACCTGCTGCGCCTGGATGTCGGTATCTTCGTCCTGCATGCGATCCTGATGGCCAGCTTCGTCGCCTTGCCCCTGGCCTTGGTCGAGCGCGGTGGCCTGCCCAAGGAAGAGCATTGGTGGGTGTACCTGACGGCTTTGCTGGTCTCATTTTTTGCAATGATCCCGTTCATCATCTACGGCGAAAAAAAGCGCAAGATGAAACGTGTCCTGCTGGGCGCGGTCAGTGTTTTAGTGCTGACCGAGCTGTATTTCTGGCTGTCGGCAGACAACTTGCACGAACTGGTGATAGGCACCGTGATATTCTTTACTGCCTTCAACCTGCTGGAGGCATCCTTGCCTTCGCTGGTGAGCAAGGTGTCGCCCGCCGGCGGCAAGGGCACGGCCATGGGGGTGTACTCCACCAGCCAGTTCCTTGGTGCCGCGCTGGGAGGAATTCTCGGTGGCTGGTTGTTCCAGCACGGTGGCCTGAGTACGGTGTTCCTCGGCTGTGCCGCTTTGTGTGCAGTGTGGTGGATCGTTGCCCTGAGCATGCGAGAGCCGCCGTACGTGACCAGCCTGCGCATGCCGTTGTCGGCCGAGGCGGTCCGCGAAGCGGGACTGACCGAACGGCTGCTGGCCGTACCGGGTGTGACCGACGCAGTGGTGGTGGCCGATGAGTCCGCCATCTATATCAAACTTGATACACAAATTTTGGATCGCACGACCCTGGAGCGCCTGGTAAACCCGGCCTCCGCAGCGTGCGAAGCCTAGGAGAACGTTATGGCCCGTGGGGTTAACAAAGTCATTCTGGTCGGTACTTGCGGTCAGGATCCCGAAGTCCGCTACCTGCCCAACGGTAACGCCGTGACCAACCTGAGCCTGGCTACCAGCGAGCAGTGGACCGACAAGCAAACCGGCCAGAAGGTCGAGCGCACCGAGTGGCACCGCGTTTCGATGTTCGGCAAGGTTGCCGAGATCGCCGGCGAGTACCTGCGCAAAGGTTCGCAGGTCTACATCGAAGGCAAACTGCAGACCCGCGAGTGGGAAAAAGACGGCATCAAGCGTTACACCACCGAAATCATCGTCGACATGCAGGGCACCATGCAGCTGCTCGGCGGTCGTCCGCAGAACCAGGACGGTTCTCAGCAGCAGGGCGGCAACAACTACAACCAGGCGCCACGCCAACAGGCTCCGCGTCCACAGCAGTCGGCACCGCAGCAGCGCCCAGCGCCGCAACAGGCCGCACCGCAGCCAGCTCCGGATTTCGATAGCTTTGATGACGATATTCCGTTCTAAGCTGTAGCGCGTGAGGTAATGTGAAAAAGCCCGGTGTTGGTCTTCAACGCTGGGCTTTTGTGTAACTGTGCGCACGAGGTCGCTCATTTGCTCATTGCGGGTCCCGCTACCGTGTCAGCTGTGCCCGGCTGGACATCCAGATTGTTTGTTAACGGACTGTTCGCGTAATTTGAGTAATGCGGCTTGCATTGAATCTGACAACAGGTCGTATTCAGTCGAAATAAAGTAGGCATTCCGAGCGGAGTCTGTGTTCGGTGCAAATTTAAACACGTTGGCTGCCAGCGCACGGTCGGCGAGGATACGCGCGAGCAGTAGCTTAGCGTCGTCCAAGGTTGAGGCCGCTTCGGATATAATGACGTTTGTTTTGTGCTTTGCAGTCTCCATTGTGGATTTGATGATTTGTTCGTGAACGCTGCTTTTTGAAGCAGTCCAAATGCACTGGCATACTACGTACATCTTATCCCAAGTGTCCTTGCCGACTTGATTTTTCCACTTTATTAAGTAGCCAAGCATTACCTTTGCTTGATCTTCTGCCGCGTAAGTCTGATTAGTTATCAACTCTTCACCTATGACTTCGCAAAAGTCTTTGTACTTTTGCATGTCAATTTCCTTGGCGGCTATCAATTTATTCATAAAATCTATGGCTTGGGCCACAATCTTTCGGCTGGCCGTTTGTGCTGGCTCGGCTATTCCAAGAGCTTCCAAGTTTTTCTCCACAAGGGTTACTTGGCCTAAAAATACACGTAAAGGCTCAAGCCATTGCCCATTAGTAGAGTAATCGGCATAGGGGAAAATAATTGCGTAAATGGCGAGTGGGATATGCGCAATAGCTTTGAGCTGTGTATAAATCGGGTTTGACTCCTGACTCACAAGGGTGGTGTGTTCATCAACGCAAAATGTATAACGACCACCCGCAAATGTTGCTTCTGCATACATCATCGGGTACAGCGTTTTGCTTAGGGCCTTCAAGTTGGCGGCATAATGTTGGCGCATGGAAATGTCGATATCGACTGTGAACTGATGGGCTTGCTGTTTCTCCTTGCCTGCTGCCTTGGTGCGATCGACATCATCAAACGTGTAGCCGTAAGAAGGAAGAGAGTTGTCGTCTACCATTGCTGTAGCTCCTTGCTGCAAAAGTGTGGCGATTGCAACTGACGTTGTAAGTTTCAATTGCCTTGGGTGCGGCTGAAGTATGTCGTAGGCAAAAAAAATGTTTACTGGTAAAAATGATGGTTTTTTATGTCAATTTTGAATATCGGCGGCGTTTAAACAGAATATTGGGAGCAAATCAGGTTCAAAAATCCCATCCTCTTCACCCTGACAGCAGAAATCTTGACTACAGTATCAACTGGCGCCTGCAGTAAAAGTCGCCACCGTGATCGTTCAAGAGACGCCGGCAACGTCCCGCGCGTCCGCCACCTGATCAGGAGTGCACGATGGATCTCAACCGTCGGCAGTTCTTCAAGGTCGCCGCTATCGGCCTTGGAGGTTCGAGCCTGGCTGCGTTGGGCATGGCCCCGACACCGGCCTTCGCCGAGCAGGTGCGTCACTTCAAGCTGGCGCATACCAAAGAAACCCGCAACACCTGTCCTTATTGCTCGGTTGGCTGTGGTTTGATCATGTACAGCCAGGGTGATGCGGCCAAGAACGTTGCGCAGAACATCATCCATATCGAAGGCGATGCCGACCATCCGGTGAACCGCGGCACGCTGTGCCCGAAAGGCGCCGGTCTGCTCGACTTTATCCACAGCCCCAACCGCCTGCAGTATCCACAGGTACGCAAGCCGGGCAGCAAGGAATGGACGCGGGTGTCCTGGGATGAGGCGCTCGATCGCATCGCCGATCTGATGAAGACCGATCGCGACGCCAACTTCATCGAGAAGAACGCCCAGGGCCAGACGGTCAATCGCTGGTTGAGCGTCGGCTTTCTGGCCGCTTCGGCTTCCTCCAACGAAGCCGGCTACATGACCCACAAGGTCGTTCGCAGTCTTGGCATGCTGGGGTTCGATAACCAGGCACGTGTCTGACATGGCCCGACGGTGGCAAGTCTTGCCCCGACGTACGGCCGTGGAGCCATGACCAATCACTGGACCGATATCGCCAACGCGAATCTGATCCTGGTGATGGGTGGCAACGCTGCAGAAGCCCATCCCTGTGGCTTCAAATGGGTGACCGAGGCCAAGGCGCACAACCAGGCCCGGCTGATCGTGGTCGACCCGCGTTTTACCCGAACCGCTTCGGTAGCCGACTATTACGCGCCGATCCGTACCGGCACGGATATCGCCTTCATGGGCGGGCTGATCAATTACCTGCTGAGCGAAGACAAGATTCAGCACGAATACGTACGCAACTACACCGACGTGGCGTTCATCGTCAAAGCTGGCTATGGCTTTGAAGATGGTCTGTTCAGTGGCTACGACGCCGACAAACGCAGCTACACCGACAAGTCCGGCTGGGGTTACGAGCTCGGTGAAGACGGCTTTGCCAAGGTCGATCCGACCCTGCAAGACCCACAGTGCGTCTACCAGCTGATGAAGCAGCACTACAGCCGCTACACGCCGGAGCTGGCCAGCCAGATCTGTGGCATGCCGGTGGACAGCATGCGCAAGGTCTGGGAAGAGATCGCCACCTGCTCGCAACCGGGCAAGACCATGACGATCCTCTATGCCCTGGGCTGGACCCAGCACTCGATCGGCTCGCAGATCATCCGCAGTGCGGCGATGGTCCAGTTGCTGCTGGGCAACGTCGGCATGCCCGGTGGCGGGGTCAACGCCCTGCGCGGTCACTCCAATATCCAGGGGCTGACCGACCTGGGGCTGTTGTCCAACCTGCTGCCGGGCTACCTGACCCTGCCGTCGGATGCCGAGCAGGACTACGACACCTACATCGCCAAACGCGCGCCGAAGCCGCTGCGGCCAGGGCAACTGTCCTACTGGCAGAACTACGGCAAGTTCCATGTCAGCCTGATGAAGGCCTGGTACGGTGCCAACGCCACCGCCGAGAACCATTGGGGCTTTGATTACCTGCCGAAGCTGGATATTCCGGGCTACGACGTGTTGAAGATGTTCGACATGATGGCCAAGGACCAGGTCAACGGTTACTTCTGCCAGGGCTTCAACCCGATTGCCGCCTTGCCTGACAAGAACCGCGTCACCGCCGCGCTGAGCAAGCTTAAGTGGCTGGTGGTGATGGACCCGCTGGCGACCGAGACCTCGGAGTTCTGGCGCAATGCCGGGCCGTACAACGATGTCGATACGGCGAACGTGCAGACTGAAGTCATTCGCCTGCCCACTACCTGCTTTGCCGAGGAAGACGGCTCGCTGGTCAACAGCAGCCGCTGGCTGCAATGGCACTGGAAGGGCGCGGAAGGGCCGGGTCAGGCCCGAACCGACGTGTGGATCATGAGTGCGCTGTTCCTGCGCCTGCGCGAGCGTTACCAGCGCGAGGGCGGGGCCTGGGCCGAGTCGATCCTCAAGCTCAACTGGCCGTACAAGGTAGCGCACGAGCCGACCCCGGAAGAAATCGCCAAGGAGTTCAGCGGTTACGCGGTATCCGATGTCACCGATGCCAGCGGCGCGACCATCAAGGCCGGGCAGCAACTGGCCGCATTCGCCCAGCTCAAGGACGATGGCAGTACGGCTTCCGGCTGCTGGATTTTCTGTGGCAGCTGGACCGAGCAGGGCAACCAGATGGCCCGGCGCGATAACGCTGATCCGTTCGGCATGAAGCAGAACCTCGGTTGGGCCTGGGCGTGGCCGGCGAACCGGCGGATTCTCTACAACCGGGCGTCGGCTGATGTGCAGGGCAAGCCCTGGTCGCCGAACAAACGGCTGGTGTGGTGGAACGGCAAGGCCTGGGGCGGTACCGATGTGCCGGACTTCAAGGCCGACGTGGCACCGGAAGCAGGGATGAATCCGTTCATCATGAACCCTGAGGGCGTGGCGCGTTTCTTTGCCCTGGACAAGATGGCCGAAGGGCCGTTCCCGGAGCATTACGAACCATTCGAAACGCCCATCGGGGTCAACCCGTTGCACCCGAACAACAAGAAGGCCACCAGCAACCCGGCAGGCAGGGTGTTCGATTCGGTATGGGACACCCTGGGGCAAGCCAAGGACTTCCCCTACGCCGCCACCACCTACCGGCTGACCGAGCACTTCCACTTCTGGACCAAGCATTGCCCGATCAACGCCGTGACCCAGCCGGAGCAGTTTGTCGAAATCGGCGAGGTACTGGCCAAGGAGAAGGGCATCGCCGCCGGCGACCGGGTGCGCGTCAGCAGCAAGCGTGGGCATATCGAGGCGGTAGCGGTGGTGACCAAGCGGATTCGTCCGTTGCAGGTCAACAACCAGACCGTGCACCAGATCGGTATTCCGTTGCACTGGGGCTTTACCGGGGTGACCCGGCATGGCTACCTGACCAACACTCTGGTGCCGTTCCTCGGTGACGGCAATACGCAAACGCCGGAATCGAAGTCGTTCCTGGTCAACGTGGAGAAAATCTGATGGCTAGCCAAGACATCATCGCCCGTTCGGCCACCACCACGGCGCCGCCGTCGATCCGCCAGCAGGAGGAGGTGGCCAAGCTGATCGACACCACCAAGTGCATCGGTTGCAAGGCCTGCCAGGTCGCGTGTTCGGAATGGAACGAGTTGCGTGACGAGGTGGGGCACAGCTACGGCACTTACGATAACCCGCATGACCTGGGGGCCGAGACCTGGACCCTGATGCGCTTCACCGAGCATGAAAATGCCGACGGTAACCTGGAGTGGTTGATCCGCAAGGACGGCTGCATGCACTGCGCCGAGCCCGGTTGCCTGAAGGCTTGTCCGAGCCCAGGCGCGATCATCCAGCACGCCAACGGCATCGTCGACTTCAACCAGGACCACTGCATCGGTTGCGGTTACTGCATCACCGGTTGCCCGTTCAACATTCCGCGGATATCGCAGAAGGATCACAAAGCCTACAAGTGCACCTTGTGTTCCGACCGCGTCGCGGTAGGGCTGGAGCCCGCCTGTGTGAAGACCTGCCCGACCGGGGCGATCGTGTTCGGCAGCAAGGAGGACATGAAGGAGCACGCCGCCGAACGCATTGTCGACCTCAAGTCGCGGGGCTTCGACAACGCCGGCTTGTATGACCCGGATGGCGTCGGCGGCACCCATGTAATGTACGTGCTGCACCATGCCGACCAACCGAAGCTGTACGCGGGCCTGCCGGACCAGCCGGTGATCAGCCCGCTGGTTGGGCTGTGGAAAGGGGTGAGCAAACCGCTGGCGCTGCTGGCCATGGGCGCGGCGGTGCTGGCCGGGTTCTTCCACTATGTGCGCATAGGCCCGAACCGGGTCGAGGAGGACGAGCATCCGAGTGCAGCGGACACCAGTGTGCATGTGGTCGATCCCGCCGTGCATGTGTATGACCCGCACAAACCGGGTGGGCAAGGGGAGGAGCGGCCATGAAAGACAAACCCATCCTGCGCTACAACGCCAACGAGCGCAGCAACCACTGGCTGGTGGCAATCCTGTTCATCATGGCTGCATTGTCGGGGCTGGCGCTGTTTCACCCGGCGCTGTTCTGGCTCAGCCATCTGTTCGGTGGCGGGCCGTGGACGCGCATCTTGCACCCGTTTATCGGTGTGCTGATGTTCGTATTCTTTCTCTTCCTGGTACTGCGCTTCTGGCGGGCGAATTTCTTTATCGCCAATGATCGTCTTTGGCTCAGGCGTATCGACCGGGTGATGCGCAACGAAGAGGAGGGCGTGCCACCTATCGGCAAGTACAACCCCGGGCAGAAGCTGCTGTTCTGGACCCTGCTGTTGTGCATGCTGGTACTGCTGCTCAGTGGCATCGTGATCTGGCGGGCCTGGTTCAGCCAGTACTTCGGTATCGGTTCGATCCGCCTGGCGACTTTGCTGCACGCGCTGGCCGCTTTCGTGCTGGTGCTGAGCATCATCGTGCACATCTACGCCGGGGTCTGGATCAAGGGCTCGGTCAGCGCGATGCTGCATGGTTGGGTCAGTCGCGCCTGGGCGAAAAAGCACCATGAGCTATGGTATCGGGAAGTGACCCGCGAGGACCCACCAGACTCGCAGATCAGAAAAAAAGGATGACCACTTGAGCACCATTCTTGAACCTGGGCAGATCGAAGCGGCGGCCAGCTCGCCGCCGCTTCTCTATCTGCCGCCAGCGAATCTTTTTACGTTGCGCGCGGCACGACTGGACGCCCTCGCCGAGGGCAATGCCCTGGGTGACTACCTGCGGCTGATTGCCGGCCTGTGCCGAATCCAGCAGAGCCTGCTCGATCAACCACCGGTGGCGGCGCCTGCCGAGACAGAGCGTCAGCGTTTGTGTGCCGAGCACGGCTTGCCACCGCTGGCTGCCGACAGTCTGGTACGTGAAGGGCAGTGGCTGGCTTATCTTGACGCCTTGTTGCAGCGCTACCCGACGCCTGCCAGCGCTGAGTTGCTGGCTGCCGTAAGCGCCTTGAGCGCGTCCAGTGCCGAGCAACGCAAGCTCTGGGGCATCGCCTTGCTGACCGGGCAGTTCAGCGCCGTGCCAGCGGCGCTGGTGCCGTTTCTCGGTGCCGCGTTGCAGGCGGCCTGGAGCCATTGGCTGCTGAGCCTTGCGAGCACCGAGCTCAAGGCTGGCGACAGTCTTTGCCAGTGCCCGGCCTGCGGGTCGCCGCCGATGGCCGGGGTGATCCGCCATCGCGGCAAGTACAACGGCCTGCGCTATCTGGTGTGCTCGCTGTGCGCGTGTGAGTGGCATGTGGTGCGGGTCAAGTGCATCTACTGCGAGCAGAGCAAGGGGCTGACTTATTTCAACCTCGAGGACGATCGCCATGCCGCCGGCAAGGCGCCGCTGCGTGCCGAGTGTTGCCCGGGGTGCAAGAGCTATCTGAAGCAGATCTATCTGGAGTGCGACGCTGATGCCGAGGCGCTGTCTGCTGATCTGGCAAGCCTGGCGCTGGATCTGCGCCTGGATCAGGAGGGCTATCAGCGGCTGGCGCCGAATCTGATGCTGGCGCCCGGAGGGGAGTGATCCCAGCGTCTACACTCAGGTTTTGTGCCGCTGCCATCGCGGGGCAAGCCCGCTCCCACAGAGCCCCCTTCACCTGTAGGAGCGGGCTTGCCCCGCGAACTGGTCCACCCTGTTGAAGGTAATCTCGTTAATGCCCTCCAACCTCGCCAAACTCCCGACACGCCTGCCCTCCATCGACACCCTGCTGCGCCACCCCGCCTGCCAGCCGCTGATTGAGCGCTATGGGCGCGACGCCGTACTGGCTACTTTGCGCCAGCTGCTCGACGACCTGCGCGATCCGGCCAGACTCGGCCAGCTAGACGGTGCAGAACTGGCTCCGGCAGTGCTTGCCGGTCGCGCCGGCGAACGGCTTGCAGCCCAGCACCGCAGCCAGGTACGGCGGGTGTTCAACCTTACCGGTACGGTCCTGCACACCAACCTTGGCCGGGCGTTGCTGCCCGAGGAAGCGATCGACGCGGTGCAAATGGCCGCGCGCTATCCGCTGAACCTTGAATACGATCTGGCCACCGGCAAGCGCGGTGACCGCGATGACCTGATTGAAGGGCTGATCCGTGAGCTGACCGGCGCCGAGGCGGTCACGGTGGTCAACAACAATGCGGCAGCCGTATTGCTGGCGCTGAACAGCCTGGGGGCGCGCAAGGAAGGCATCATCTCCCGTGGCGAACTGATCGAGATTGGCGGCGCCTTTCGCATTCCGGACATCATGGCCCGCGCCGGGGTCAAACTGCATGAAGTCGGTACCACCAACCGTACCCATGTCCGCGACTATGAAGCAGCCATCGGCCCGCGCAGCGGCCTGCTGATGCGGGTGCATTGCAGCAATTACAGCATCCAGGGTTTCACTACCCAGGTTGCCACCCGGGAGCTGGCGCAACTGGCTCACCAGCATGACTTGCCATTGCTTGAAGACCTGGGCAGCGGCAGCTTGCTTGACCTCACACGCTGGGGGCTGCCCGCCGAACCGACGGTGCGCCAGGCGCTGGATGATGGCGCGGACATCGTCACCTTCAGTGGCGACAAGCTGCTCGGTGGCCCGCAGGCCGGGATCATCGTCGGGCGCAAGGAGCTGATCGCGAAGATCAAGAAGAACCCGCTCAAGCGTGCGCTCAGGGTCGACAAGTTGACCCTCGCGGCGCTGGAAGCGGTATTGGGCCTGTACCGTAACCCCGACCTGCTGGCTGAACGGCTGCCCAGCCTGCGCCTGTTGACCCGTCCCCAGCCGGAGATTGCGGCCCAGGCCGAACGCCTGGCACCGTTACTCGGGCAGGTACTGGGTGCTGACTGGGACGTCGCCGCAGTTCCGGCGCAGAGCATGATCGGCAGCGGCAGCCAGCCGGTGGCCCGTTTACCCAGTGCCGCCCTGTGCCTGCGTCCTCAATTGTCCAGGCGCCTGCGCGGTCGTAGTCTGCGCAGCCTTGAGGAAGCACTGCGCAAGCTGCCGGTGCCGGTACTCGGGCGCATCGATGATGACGCCCTGTGGCTGGACTTGCGGCAGCTGGATGACGAGGCCGGTTGGCTGGCGCAATTAACGCAATTGCAGTTGCTGGAGACGATCAGGTGATCGTCGGCACGGCAGGGCACATCGACCATGGCAAGACCTCCTTGCTTGAAGCGCTGACCGGCCAGGCGGGGGATCAACGCCGGGAAGAGCGCGAACGGGGCATGACCATCGACCTGGGCTATCGCTATGCCAGCCTGGAAGCAGGGGCACCGTTGACCGGTTTCATCGACGTGCCTGGCCACGAGCGGTTTATCCACAACATGCTGGCCGGTGCCCAGGGTGTCGATCTGGTGGTGCTGGTGGTGGCCGCGGATGACGGGGTGATGCCGCAGACCCGCGAACACCTGGCGATTGTTCAATTGCTGGGTATCCCCCGGTTGCTGGTGGCTATCAGCAAGTGCGATCGCGTCGAGCCGCGTCGGGTCCGCGAGGTCCAGGCGCAAGTCAGTAGCTTGCTGGAGGCCGGGCCCTATGCCGGGGCTAGGCAATTCCCGTTGTCCAGCATCACCGGCGAGGGCGTCGATGCCCTGCGCCAGGCCTTGATCGATGCCCAGGGCGAGATCCGCGCGCGCAGCCGCCGCGGCGGTTTTCGCCTGGCCATCGACCGCGCTTTCGCGGTGGCCGGCGCTGGTATTGTGGTCACCGGCACCGCGCTCGATGGCCAGGTGCAGTTGGGTGACACTCTGCTCCTGGGCAAGGCTGGAAAGCCGGTGCGGGTACGCGGGCTGCATGCCCAGAACCAGGCGGTGCCCGAGGCATGGGCGGGGCAGCGGGTGGCGTTGAACATCAGCGCCGAGCGCCTGGAGCTTGCGCAGATTCACCGCGGCGACTGGCTGCTCACCGAGTGGCTGCACGGGCCGACCCAACGGGTGGATATCGAACTGCAGTTACTCGCCAGTGAAGTGCGCAGCTTTGCCCATTTCAGCCCGGTGCATGTGCACCTGGGCACCCAGGATGTCAGTGCGCGGGTGGCCTTGCTGCAGGGTGAACATCTGCTGCCGGGCGGCCGCATGTTTGCCCAGTTGCAGCTCAACGCGCCGCTGCAGGCGGTGCACGGCGACCGCCTGGTGCTACGCGACCATAGCGCGCAACGCACCCTTGGCGGCGGCCGGGTGCTCGATCCTTTTGCCCCGGCGCGCCAACGGCGCAGCGAGGCACGTCTGGCGCAGCTGCAGGCGCTGGCCAGCGTCGACAGCCTGGAGCAGGCCTTGCCGGCGCTACTCGCCAACGATGAGGTCGGTCTTGATCCACAACGCCTGGAGCGTCAGTTCAACCGTCTGCGCAGCAGCTGGAAACTGCCGGCAGATGTCCAGGTCATCGCTACGCGTCAGGGCCCGTTGCTGTTTACCGTGGCGCGCTGGCAGGCGCTGAAACAAACCGTGCTAGAGCAGCTGGCGCACTTGCATGAGCAGGAGCCCGATCAGCTCGGCCCCGACCGGGATCGGTTGCGCCGCTTTGCCGCCTTGCCGTTGGAACGTCCGGCCTTCATCAGCTTGCTGGATGAGTTGCTCGCCAGCGGCGCCATTGTTGGCAACGGCCCCTGGCTGCATTTGCCCGAACATCAGGTACGCCTGAACGAAGAGGATGAATCGCTATGGCTGCAGTTGCGCCCGCTGCTTGAACAAGGCCGGTTCGATCCGCCCTGGGTGCGTGATCTGGCCAGGGCGCTGGGGCAAGAGGAGGCGCAGGTTCGACTGCTTCTGCGCAAGTTGGCGCGTCTGGGCCAGGTGCATCAGGTGGTGCGCGATCTGTTCTATCCTGAAGCCACAATCCGACAAATGGCAGCTATGCTCTTGCAGCTGGCCAGTGATGACCCGGTGGTGCAGGTGGTGGCCTTTCGTGATGTGCTGGGCATCGGCCGCAAGCGCAGCATTCAGGTGCTGGAGTATTTTGATCGTATCGGCCTGACCCGGCGCATCGGTGACCGGCGTCAGGTACGGGCCGACAACGCTTTGGCACAATCGCCGGGGCATTGAGTTCAAGGAAGGCAATCGCGCCCGGTGGCGCGGCCGGGCTTCAAACCCGGTTGGGGACGGCAGCCGTTCCCGGGCAGGTTCGACTCCCGCTGCCTTCCGCCATTTTCTACTGCGCCCGTTCCCCGCACAGGTCGAGGGCGAACCAGTGCTGTGCGGTCGCCACATCCAGCCCGGCACCCAGCAACGCAAACAGTTTGCCCAGCGCAGCTTCGCGGGTCATGCCGCCGGCCGAGACCAGGCCTGCATCGCGTAGCCGGCTGCCCGCCGCGTAGGTATCGAACTTCACACTGCCTTGCGGGCATTGGCTGATGGCGACCATCAGTACCCCGCGCTGGCGCGCATCACTCAAGACCTGGAGCAAGGCCTGATCATCGGAAGGGCCGGTGCCGCTGCCGTAACATTCCAGCACAAGACCCTTGACGCCACTGTCGATCAACGCCCGCACATGAGCTGCCTGCAGCCCCGGAAAGACCGGTAATACAGCCAGGTTCACCGCAACCCGAGGCTGGCAGTAGGTGAGTACCGCCGGCACCTGTTCGGCCCGTTGACCCTCGCGATACCGCGGGAGTGCGGTAAAGGCATCAAAGGCTTCGCTGCGCAGCTTGCTGGCGCGCGCGCCATGCAACAGCTGGCCAGCGAAATACAGATGCACGCCGTTCTCGACACCCGACTCGAACAGGCTCAAGGCCCCGCACAGATTGCTCCAGGCGTCGCTGTCTGCGGCGCCTGCCGGCAACATCGAACCGGTCAGTACCACCGGGACGTCCAGCCCGAGCAACAGGAATGACAGGGCCGCCGCGCTGTAGGCCAGGGTGTCGGTGCCGTGCAGTACGAGGATGCCGTCGTGGCCATCCTTCTTCACTGCTTCGACAATCGCATCGCACATCGCCAGCCAGTTGGCCTGCTGCATGTTGGCGCTGTCGAGCAGCGGCGACAGTTCGCGCAAGGTCCAGCGGATGCCTGGCGATTCGCGGTGAGCCGCCAGGTAGTCGCGCATGCGTGCCTCGAAACCACCGCCTGGCGCCAGGCCTTGCGGTGTTTCGAGCATGCCGATGGTGCCTCCGGTGTAGAGCACCAGCAGGTTGTTGACGGTGCGCATGTCAGTTCTGCGGCTGCGCGACAGCAGCGCCGGTTGCAGGCTTGGGCTCAGTCTGCGGATTGACCGGCCAGGCCTGCAGATCCAGATCCAGGTCGCTGAACTTGCGTGCATCGAACACTGGCTGCTTGATACCGGCTTTGCGTTGCTCGTCGTAGTCGCGCATTACCCGCAGGCCGATCTTGAACAGCAGGGCCAGGGCAATCAGGTTGACGAAGGCCAGGCAGGTCATGGTGATGTCGGCGAAGGCGAACACGGTGGACAGGTTCTGCACCGAACCCCAGACGATCAGGGCCAGCACCAGCGCGCGGTAGCCCAGCAGTACCAGGCGGTTGCGGGTCAGGAACTGCAGGCTGGTTTCGCCCAGGTAGTAGTTGTAGAGGATGCAGGTGAAGACGAACAGCGACAGCGCCACGCTGACGAACAGACGGCCCCAGTCACCGACTACAGCGGCCAGGGAGTTCTGGGTCAGGACGATACCGTCACCTTCGAAACCCGGGGTGTAGAAGCCGGACAACAGGATCAGCAACGCGGTGCAGGTGCAGATCACGAAGGTGTCGAGGAACACGCTGAACGCCTGGACCACGCCTTGCGCGCCCGGGTGTTTCACCGCAGCCACGGCCGCTACGTTCGGTGCACTGCCCAGGCCCGCTTCGTTGGCGAACACGCCACGCTTCACGCCCATGACAATGGCGCTGCCGAGCAGGCCGCCGAACGCCGGATCGAGACCGAAAGCGCTCTTGAAGATGGTTTCCAGCATGGCCGGGACGTGTTCGATCTGGCTGCCGATCACGTACAGGGTTACGCCGATGTAGGCCAGGGTCTTGACCGGCACCAGCAGGTCGGAGACTGCGGCGATGCGCTTGATGCCACCGAGGAAAACGATCGCCAGCAGCACGGCCAGAGCGATACCGGTGCGCTCGGGAGCGAAACCGAAGGCGTTCTGCAGCGAGTGGGTCACGGTGTAGGACTGCAGGCCATTGAAGGCAAAGCCGTAGGTCACCAGCAGCAGGAGGGAGAACAGCACGGCCATGGTCTTGAGCTTCAGACCGTGCTGGATGTAGTAGGCCGGGCCGCCACGGTACAGGCCGTCGCCGTCGCTACGCTTGTAGACCTGGGCCAGGGTGCATTCGAAGAAGCTGCTGGACATACCCACCAGGGCCGTGACCCACATCCAGAACACCGCACCTGGGCCGCCGAGGGTGACAGCGATACCGACACCGGCAATGTTACCGGCGCCGACGCGGCCGGCCAGGCTCAGCATCAGGGCCTGGAACGAGCTCAGCTGGCCAGCCTGGCCACGCAGGGATTCCTTGAAAACGCCGAACATGTGAGCGAAATGGCGGAACTGGACAAAACGCGAGCGGATGGTGAAATAACCGCCGAGTCCGACGATCAGCACGATGAGGAGTTTCCCCGAAAGGAAATCGTTGAGTGCTTCGAGCATGGAGTGACCTCGATTCTTATTCTTTGCATGAAAGACAACCGGACAGACGTCGATGCGTCGTATCCATGGGGGCGCATGGTTGGCCAAGATAAATATGGTTACAATTTCGCGGGTTGCTCTGAGTTGATGCGACTTGATGCTAAACTGGCGCCTATCGCATCACCTGGAACGGCTCGCATGAGCGAAAATCTTGCTACCAACCTCAAACTCGCCTGCAGTCACTACCGCTCTATCTCAGAGGTTTGCCGGCAGCTGTCGATCAACCGGGCACAGTTCAACAAGTACCTGAGCGGGCAAAGTCAGCCGACGCCGTTCAACCTCAAGCGCATCGGCGATTTCTTCGGTGTTGAGGATTACGAGCTGGGTTTGCCGCCTGAGCAGTTCGCCCGCTTGATCGGGGCGCGCAATCCGGCCAGCGTCAGCGCCCCGCAAGAAGATCCGCTGAGCGAACTGCTGCGGCCATTGCGTGAGCAGAGCGGCAACCTGTCGCGGTACTGCGGTTACTACTTTGAATACTCCAACTGCATGTCGGTGCCGGGCTCGATCCTGCTGTCGCTGGTGCACCTGCGCGAGGAGCGTGGCACCTTCCTGTTCGAGCGCCAGGAACGCCAGGAGCGTTCCAGCAGTACCGATGTACAGGCCGAAGACTGGGTACGTTGTCGCTACCTGGGCGCGGCCTTTCAGTTGCAGGATCGCCTGTTTCTCATCGACTACGAGTCGCTGACGGTGAACGAAATGAGCCAGACCATCCTGATCCCCAGTTTCAAGAGCCGCATCACCCGTTTGAATGGCCTGAAAACCGGGGTGTCCAGCGGTGATCGGCGCACCCCGGCCTGCACCCGGGTGGTCTGGGAGTATCTGGGGACCGAGATCAACCGCATCAACGCCTACCGCCAGGTGAAGCTGTATCGCCCGGACGATCCGCGCATCGATGACGATGTGCGCGAGCGCCTGAGCGTCGGGCCGATCAGCAACGGCTTGTTCGAGATCGAGTGATCAACTGGCGTCGAAGATGAACTCCGCGACGGTCTGCGCCACCTGATCCGCTACCAACGGTGCGCTACGCAGATGTGCCGCAACGCCGTGGTCGCAGTTCGAGAGCAACAGACACTGAAGGTTTGGAGGCGGCACGGATTTGAGCAGCGAGCGGGTGACTTCTTCCGGGATCGGGCTGTAACGCTGCGCGCCCGCCAGCCACAAGGTGCCGGCCGAAGTGCCGGCACCCTGGCCATGCGTCTGGGAGTTGAGCCCGTCGAACTCACCCATCACCAGCAACACCCGGCCGTGGAACTGGCGCAGGAACTCAAAGCTGTCGCAATCCAGAAAACCATAGGGCTTGCTGATTGCCGCAGTGAAGGCCGGGCCGAAAGGGGCGTCATGGGCGCTGTCGGGGTAGACGGCGGGACAGATCAGGATCAACTTATCCACAGCCGGTTGCTGCGCCGCCAGCTTCAAGGCGATGGACGCCCCCAGGCTATGACCGATCACGGTCTGGCAACGTGCAGCGATATGCCGGTGAAAGCGCAGTGCTTCTTCGCGGTTGGTGCGCAGCGAAGGTTCAAATGCACCCGGTTCGCTGGCCTGACTGTGCCCGGACAGGTTGGCGGTCAGTGAGCCGATACCCAGTGCCTGTAGCCGGTAGAGCAGGGGATTGAGGCGGGTAAAGTCCGAGCGTGCACCACCGACAACGAACAGTGGCGCTGCGCGCTCCTGGTCGGGGATCAGTAGCCGCGCCTGTTGCTGATAGCTGTCGAAGGTTTCGCTGATGAACCGCTCAGCGCCGGGGCTGGGCTCATCGTATTGCCAGGTTGAACGTTGTGCTGAAGCCGCTTCAAGTTCCATGGACGTCGCCTTGAGAAGCCGAGGATGCTCGTGTCGGGCGCATTATAGGCCGTTTGCCGAATTGCGTAGATAAGGCGTTAGCTAGGCCAGCGTTGGACTTCCCCTGCCGGAAAACGCAAAATGTGCCCTTTCCTCAATCAATCTGACCGGATCTGCTGACTCTATGCGAATGCGCCTGATGCTGTTGGGTGGTGGAAATGCCCTTGGGCAAGCGCTGATTCGTCTCGGGGCCGAGGAAGATATCGGCTTTCTGGCACCGCGTCCGCCAGAGCACGGCTGGGACCCGGCCAGCCTGACCCAGTTGCTGGACGACACCCGCCCTGACGCATTGGTGAACCTGGCCTATTACTTCGACTGGTTCCAGGCCGAGTCCGTCAGCGAAAAGCGCCTGGCTCAGCAGGAGCGCTCGGTGGAGCGCCTGGCTGAACTGTGCCAGCACCACAACATCATTCTGGTCCAGCCTTCGAGCTACCGGGTGTTCGATGGCTCGCGCGCCACCGCCTACAGCGAGAAGGATGAGCCGGTGCCCCTGGGCCTGCGTGGTCAGGCACTGTGGCGGATCGAACAGAGCGTACGGGCGACCTGCCCGCAGCACGTACTGCTGCGTTTTGGCTGGTTGCTCGACGAGAGCATCGATGGCGTGCTCGGGCGTTTTCTGACCCGCGCCGAACAGCCCCAGGAATTGCTCCTGGCCGATGATCGCCGGGGCAATCCAACGCCGGTGGACGATGCCGCACGGGTGATTCTCTCGGTGCTCAAGCAGCTCGATTGCGCAGCGCCCTTGTGGGGGACATACCACTACGCCGGTAACGAAGCCACCACGCCGCTGGCGCTCGGTCAGGCTATCCTCACCGAAGCGGCGCAGCTGCACCCACTGGCTGTTACCGCACCGACCGCGCAGGCCCATGCCGCACGTCCGGATGCCAGCGAAGAACCGCAACATGCAGTGCTGGCCTGCAAGAAAATTTTGCACACTTTCGGTATCAAACCCCGCGCCTGGCGCTCGGGTTTGCCACCCTTACTGGATCGATTCTATCGTCATGGCTGATGCCCCAATTCTGATCACCGGTGGCGCCGGCTTCATCGGTTCTCACCTGAGCGATGCGCTGCTGGCAAAAGGCTACGCGGTACGGATTCTCGATGACCTGTCCACCGGCAAACCCGCCAATCTGCAAATGGCCAACCCCAGGCTTGAGCTGATCGAAGGCGATGTCGCCGACGCTGAGCTGGTCAAGCGCGCGGTTGCGGGGTGCCAGGCGGTTGTGCACCTGGCCGCCGTTGCCTCGGTGCAGGCCTCGGTGGACGACCCGGTGAAAACCCACCAGAGCAACTTCATCGGCACCTTGAATGTCTGCGAAGCCATGCGCCTCAATGGCATCAAGCGGGTGCTGTTTGCCTCCAGCGCGGCCGTCTATGGCAACAACGGCGAAGGCCTGGCGGTCGAGGAAGATGCCCCCAAAGCGCCTCTCACGCCCTATGCCGTGGACAAGCTGGCCAGTGAGCAATACCTGGACTTCTATCGTCGCCAGCATGGTCTGGAGCCGGTGGTGTTCCGCTTCTTCAACATCTTCGGGCCACGCCAGGATCCGTCTTCGCCGTATTCCGGGGTGATCAGCATTTTCTGCGAGCGCGCCTTGAGCGGCACCCCCATCACGCTGTTCGGTGATGGCGAGCAGACCCGTGATTTTCTCTACATCGCCGATCTGGTCGCGGTGATGGTACAGGCGCTGGAGTTGCGGGAAGTTGAAGAGGGGGCAATCAACATCGGCCTGAACCAGGCGACTTCCCTGAATCAGTTGCTGGATGCGCTCAAATCAGTGCTGGGCGGGTTGCCGGCGATCAGTCACGGGCCTGCGCGCTCTGGCGATATTCGTCACTCACGGGCGAACAACCAGCGGCTGCTGGCGCGATTCGAGTTCCCGCAGCCGACGCCGTTGGCCGTTGGCCTGGCCCGGTTGCTCGGCAAAGAATAAAAAAAGCGGCGATTTAATCGCCGCTTTTTTCTTTCCCAGGCCCCGCAGCCTTAGAACTTGTAACCTACACCGACCATGTAGACCCATGGATCGACATCTACGTCGACCTTGGTCTTGCCGACGCCCAGAGCGGTCGGGCCGTCCATGGTGGCCTTGGTGTCGATGTCGATGTACCAGACCGCGGCGTTGACCAGGAAGTGGTCGGTGATCATGTAGTCCATACCCAGCTGACCGGCCAGACCGAACGAGTCTTTGACTTTCAGGTTGCTGAAGCCCTGGGCCTTGCGGTTGCTGTCCAGGTCTTCGTCAAAGAACATGGTGTAGTTCAGACCGATACCGGCATACGGCTGGAACTTCGAGCTTGGTTCCATCGGGTAGTACTGCAGCGACAGGGTCGGTGGCAGTTGTTTGATATCGCCCAGCTTGCCATCCAGGCCAGGGCCGAGGCCCTTGACGCCGACAGTGTGGTGGAACGGCGTGGCGGCCAGCAGCTCCAGGCCGATGTGGTCGGTCAGCATGTAGGCGAAGGTCAGGCCCAGTTGGGTATCGCTATCCAGAGTCGCCTTGGTACCGGACACCTTGGTGCCGTCGAGCTTGATGTCACTGCTGTCCTCGTTGGGATTAACAGTGATTGCGCCGGCACGCACGATGATGTCGCCAGCCTGGTGGGCGTGGGCAACAGGGGCTGCGAGCGCCAAGGCGAAAAGCGAGGCGCTGAGCAAGGACTTGTTCATGGAAGCTCCCAGAGGACGTTTAGAATTGGTACGTCCAATGGTAAAGAGCCATTATTTTCGCGATTTGACCCAGCTCAATGAAAGCGTCAAAGCCATTGTCTGGGGCCAATCATTCTAGTTCATAAGCGTAGATTTTCTCGGCTTCCATCTGGTAACCGGCGTCGGCGAGTTCACTGCTGGTGCTTTTTACCTGCATCCGGCCTTCGATCCAGTAGGGCTGATAGAGGTCCTCGACGCGCACACCCATCTCACTGACGATATGCACGATCTGGTTCGAAGGTGGCGGCGGCACGTGGATGCAGGCGCCGTAGTAGGGCACCAGGAGAAACTCGGTGGTGCGACCTTCTTCACTGACTTCCAGCGGCACGATGTAGCCCGGCAACTTCACCTGCTGGCCATCGAGGGCCTTGACCACCGGCGCGTTCGGCACCTGCTGGTGGGCGGCCGGAGCCGATTCGGCGGCCAGGGCGTCGCTCAATTGCGACAGGTCATGCAGCGGCGCCAGTTGCGGCTGGACGATTGGCGCACCGGCGGGAATCAGTTGCGGCCACTCCAGGGTGCGCGGTTCGTCCGCCCATAAGGGCGTGCTCACCAGCAGCAGTATCGACAGCAGAATGCGTGGCATCAAAGGTCTCACAAGTGAATGGACAGGCCGTCGGCCAGAGACTGCCGATAGGCGCGCCAGGCCGGCACGCTACCCATGAGCAGTGCGGCCCCGAGAATGATCGCCAGCAGGCTCCACTCATGGGCACTCGGCCAGGCCAGCGGCAGAAACAGTCCATAGTTGGCCTGTACATAACCCTGAGCCAGGGCAATCCCCAGGTACAGCAAGCCCAGACCGGCAGCGATGCCGACTACTGCCAGGGCCAGCGCCTCAAGCACCAGCAGCCCGGCAATATGCCACGGACGGGCACCGACCGAGCGCAAAATGGCCATCTCCCGGCGCCGCTCGTTGAGGCTGGTGAGGATGGCGGTGAGCATGCCGATCAAGCCGGTCAGTACGACGAACAGAGAGACCACGAACAACGCCTGCTCGGCAGTGCCCATCAGGCTCCAGAGCTCTTGCAGGGCGACTCCCGGCAGGATCGCCAGCAGCGGCTCATTGCGGTACTCGTTGATCTCGCGCTGCAGGCTGAAGGTGGCGATCTTGTTGTTCAGGCCCAGCATGAACGCGGTGATCGCGGCGGGCTTGAGGTCCATGTCACGCGCCTGCTCGGCACTGATCCGTCCGGCACCACGAGCCGGAACGCCGTTGTGCCAGTCGATGTGAATCGCTTCCATGCCACCCAGGCTGATATGCAGGGTGCGGTCCACCGGGGTGCCGGTGCGTTGCAGTACGCCGACCACGGTGAAGGGTTTGTCGTCATGCTTGACCAGGCTGATTGCGGCCACACCGTGGGCCAGCACCAGCTTGTCACCGAGCTTGTAATGCAGGGCCTGGGCGACTTCGGCGCCCAGCACCACTTCGAACGGGTCGGTGGCGAACGCGCGGCCCTCGGCCAATTGCAGGTTTTGCTTGCGGCCGTACTGATAATGCTCGAAGTAACTGCCGGTAGTCCCCATGACCCGGTAGCCGCGATGCGAGTCACCGAGTGAAATCGGAATCGCCCACTTCACCCGCTTGTCACTGGCGTAGTGTTCGTAGCTGTCCCAGCGGATGTTGTTGGTGGCATTGCCGATGCGGAACACCGAATACAGCAGCAGGTTTACCGAACCGGAGCGGGCGCCGACGATCAGGTCGGTGCCGCTGATGGTGCTGGCGAAGCTGGCGCGGGCTTCGGTGCGTACCCGCTCAACGGCCAGCAGCAAACACACCGACAGGGCAATGGCAAAGGCGGTCAGAAAGGCGGTGAAACGACGGTTGGCGAGGCTCGCCAGGGCTAGACGGAGCAGGTACATCAGGCCTCCTGAGCGTTGGCTGGCAGGGCTGCGCGGTTGAGCTCGGCGAGTGACAACTGACGGTCGAACAACCTGGCCAGGCTCTGGTCATGGCTGACGAACAGCAGGCTGGAGCCGGCGTCACGGCATTCGGCGAACAGCAGACGAATGAACGCTTCGCGGGTGTCGGCGTCGAGGGCTGAGGTCGGCTCGTCGGCGATCACCAGTTCCGGCTGGCCGATCAGCGCGCGGGCGGCAGCGACCCGCTGTTGCTGGCCGATCGACAGACTGTCGGCGCGGCGGGCGAGCAAGCCCGGATCTTTCAGGCCGAGGTGGGCGAGCAGGCTGGCGGCTGCCTGATCGATACTGCCGTGGCGTTCGGCGGCGCGTTGTGCGCGGCTGCGCGAGAAGCGGCAGGGCAGTTCGACGTTCTCCCGTACGGAAAGAAACGGCAGCAGGTTGAACTGCTGGAAAATGTAGCCGGTGTGATCAACGCGGAAGCGATCACGGGCGCCCTGTTTCAACTTGCTCAAATCCTGGCCAAGCAGGCGGATGCTGCCGCGGTCGGGTACCTGCACACCGCCGAGCAGGCCGAGCAGGGTGGTTTTGCCGCTGCCGCTGGGGCCTTTGAGAAACAACGATTCGCCGGCTTCCAGGCGCAAGGCGGGAATCTCCAGCAGGGGGGCTTGGCCCGGCCAGGCAAAGCCCAGGTCGGTCAGTTCAATCAGTGCCTGGCTCATAAATGAACGCCCGGGTTACCCCGGGCGTTTCGCTGCAAAAGGGCTGTCAGAAAGTGATCGTGGTTTTCGCCGGGGTCGCTTCGACACCCTGCTGACCGTTTGGCCCGATCAGTTGTAGCTGAATTTTCTGGGTGGCGGGGAAGGCTTTGAACAGGGGGCTCAGGTCGAGGTTGGTGAGTTGCTCGGGCTTCTCGCAATCGAGTCGGTAGTGCGCGTGGATGTCGCTGTGGTCATGGGCATGGCCGTCATCATCCGCCGCTGGCTTGTCGCTGAACAGCGGGCTTTCCAGTTCCTGATCGCTTTCGCTGCAGTTGGCCGCCTTGTTCAAGGCGAACAGGGCCAGCGGTTTTTCCAGCTGGGCGCGCACGGTGGCGACCTTGGCTTTATCGGCAGCGCTGCTGGGGGCATGCTCGAAACCGACCAGGTTCATCGCTGGGCTGTCCAGTTCCAGCTCCAGAGCTTTGCCATCGAGTACCACATTGAGGCGAGCGACGCCGTGCTCATGGGCGGCGAGGCTGCCATGGGCGTGGTCATGATCGTGCTCGTGGTCCTCATGGGCGTGAGCAACGGCCAGGGGCAGCAAGGCGAACGGCAAGGCAAGGAACAGGCGACGCATGGGCAGGACTCCACGAGGGCACAGGATGTGTTTGGTTATGTTATAACAACTTGTTCTGCCGGTGCCAGTGCGCTTGGCGACGGATCGTCGGCGTGGGAGCATGGAGCCCGTCACTGAGTAGAGGAAGCGACCGTGCGAATTCGTGGACATATCGGCGACTGGCCGGTGGACTTGACCCTGGAGCTGGACCCGGCGGAATGGGCGCATCTTGGGGGGCAACTGGCGGCTGTGGCGCCGGTCGCGACGGCTGCTGCAGTGGCATCGGTGGCCAATGCCCGGCCGGATGACGCTCTCTGGCAGGCGGCACGTGAGGTATTGCGCAACGCCGGGCAGCTCAACGGGCCGGAGTTGCTTGAACATCTGGAAGGGCTGGCGGGAAGTACTGCAGCGGGCAAGCGCCTGCTGGTGCGTTTGCGCCATAGTGCCGAGGTGAAGGTCGAAAGCGGGGCGGATGCGCCGGTTTATCACTGGGTCGGGTGAATGCTATCGCGGGGCAAGCCCGCTCCCACAGGGATGGTAGAGCCCCTGTGGGAGCGGGCTTGCCCCGCGAAAAGTTCTGATCAGTACAACGCAGCAAACAGCTTGCGCCGGTAAGTCCCCACCAGCGGATGGTCATTGCCCAGCAGATCGAACACCTGCAGCAGCGTCTTGTGCGGCAAGCCGCCTTCATAACCGCGATTGCGCATGAACAGCTTGAGCATGCCGTCCAGCGCCGCTTCGTACTGCTGGCGGGAGAGCTGCTGGATGCACAGCTGATAGGCCGCTTCATCGTCTTCGTTGTTCTGCGCCAGCCGTGCCTTGAGATCGGCAACTTCCGGCAGGCTTGCGGCCTGACGCAGGAACGTCAGCTGAGCCTTGGCGCTGGCCAGGGCAGCCTTGTGCTCATCGCTCTTGACTGCATCCAGCACGGTCTGGGCTTCACCCAGTTCACCGCGTTCAGCCAGGCAACGGGCGTACAGAATCAAGGCCGCAGCATTGCTGTTGTCTTCGCTCAGCAGCGCTTTCAGCGTGGCTTCGGCTTCGCTGAAGCGCCCTTCGGCAAACAGCCCCTGGGCCAGTTCCAGCGGATCGGCAGCAGCCGGCGGCGGCATTTGCACATGCGGTTCGAGCAGCGCACGAATCGCCGATTCGGGCTGGGCACCGGCAAAGCCGTCGACCGGCTGACCGTCTTTGAACAGCACCACGGTTGGCAGGCTGCGAATGCCGAAGCGGGCAACGATGTCCTGTTCGATATCGCAGTTGACCTTGGCCAGCAACAACTCGCCTTGATAGCTCTCGGTGATTTGCGCAAGCAGCGGCATCAGCGCCTTGCAGGGGGCGCACCACTCGGCCCAGAAATCCACCAGCACCGGTTTGTGGTGGGAGTTGGCGATTACCAGCTGGTCGAAATCGGCAGCGCTGGTATCGAAAACATAGGGTGTGTCTTGGCTCATCGCGACTCTCGAAAATCCGTGAATGGCATCACTATAAAGGCTGGCGGCTGGCGTGGTACAGGCTGACCCGGCGGAATTCGTGGGGCTCGGCCAGGTCCGGCAGGGTCAGGGCCTCCAGCACGCCCAAAGGCTGGTACAGCGGATGACTGAAGTCGCGTACACGCGAGTCGGCCACCAGGGCCTGCTGGCCGCGGCTGAGGAACTCATCGAGCAGTGGCAGGTTGGCCCGGTCGTAGAGCACGTCGGCCACCAGGATCAGGTCGAAACGGTCGGCTTCCTGGAAGAAATCCTCGGAATAGCTCAGCTCCACGCCATTGAGCGCGGCATTTGCCTGGCAGGCTTGCAGGGCCAGTGGATCAAGGTCGCAAGCCACGACCTCAAGGGCGCCTGCGCGGGCGGCTGCGATCCCGGCGATTCCGGAGCCGGCGCCAAAATCCAGCACACGCTTGCCTTCTACCCAGTGCCGGTGCTGGTCCAGGTAACGGGCCATGGCCAGGCCGCTGGCCCAGCAGAAGCTCCAGTACGGTGGCTCGTGGAGGATGCGCCGGGTTTCTTCCGGGCTGAATTCGCGGTCCATGTTCTCGGCATCGATCAGCCACAGCTTGAGTGCGCACTCGGGTAGATCGCTGACCACCAAGCGGGCATCGCCGAGCAGTTCGCCCAAGGCCTGTTGCAAAGGTGCGGGTGCCATTATGGCGCTCGTTCGAAACGCAGCGGGCCGGTGACCTGGGTCTGCGCCTGGAAAATCCGCACAGGCGGCAGGTGCAGGATCAGTTGCCCGGACTTGCTCGCGCGGCCGCGCAATTCGACCCGTGCCCCGGCCGGGAAGGCTTCGGGGTTGAAGCGCAGTTGGTACGGCAAGTCCAGGCCGTTGCTGTCGAGCGTGCTGCTGGCCAGCAGGTTTTGCGGGCGGCCGCGGTCATCGATGACCAGCAAGGCCAGTTCGACTTCGGCACCGGCCGGAATATTGAGCAAGGTTCCGCTCAATTCACGTTGATAGGCCGGCAAAGGACCGAGGGTTTTTGCGGTTTTACTGGCAACCGGTGCTTTCGGGGCCGGTGCAGTCTGGGGTTGATCGCTGCTGCAGGCTGCCAGCAAGGCGGCAAAACTGAGCACAACGAGCGCTCGAAATGGCATGGGGAATTCCTTCGCGGCATATTTCCTGAGTGGATGGTAACCCCTTTGGCTTGTCTTGCCAGTGGGATGCGCTACCATGGCCCTCCCTTTTTTTGTTGCCTGCCACCATGCACTGTCCCTTCTGCGGTGCCAACGACACCAAGGTCATCGACTCTCGACTGGTTGCCGAGGGCGAGCAAGTGCGCCGCCGGCGCGAATGCGTCGCCTGCGGTGAGCGTTTCACCACCTTCGAAACCGCCGAGCTGGTTTTGCCGCGCCTGATCAAACAGGACGGCAGTCGCCAACCCTTCGACGAAGAAAAACTGCGCGCCGGAATGCAGCGCGCCCTGGAAAAACGCCCGGTCAGCGTCGAGCGCCTGGAAGCGGCGCTGGCGCACATCAAGCACAAGCTGCGGGCAACCGGCGAACGCGAGGTCAAATCGCTGGTGGTCGGTGAGCTGGTGATGAACGAGCTGCAGAAGCTCGATGAAGTCGCCTACATCCGCTTCGCCTCGGTCTACCGGCGCTTCCAGGACCTCAACGAGTTTCGCGAAGAAATCGACCGCCTGGCCCGTGAGCCGGCTAAAGAGTGAGCATGTCCAACGAGCGCGCGGTACTCGACGCCCATTACATGGCCCGGGCCCTGGAACTGGCCCGCAAGGGCTTGTATTCGACCCACCCGAATCCGCGCGTCGGTTGTGTGATTGTTCGCGACGGCCAGATCGTCGGCGAAGGCTGGCATGTGCGTGCCGGTGAGCCGCACGCCGAAGTGCATGCGCTGCGTCAGGCCGGCGAGCTGGCCCGTGGCGCCTGTGCCTACGTCACCCTTGAACCGTGCAGCCACCACGGGCGCACGCCGCCGTGTGCCGAGGCGCTGGTCAAGGCTGGCGTGGCGCGGGTGGTCGCCGCCATGCAGGACCCTAACCCGCAAGTCGCAGGTCAAGGCCTCAAGCGTCTGGCCGAAGTCGGCATCGAAGTCGCCAGTGGCGTACTCGAAGCCGAGGCGCGCGCGCTCAACCCGGGCTTTCTCAAACGTATGGAGTGCGGTCTGCCATTCGTACGGGCCAAGCTGGCAATGAGCCTGGATGGCCGCACGGCCATGGCCAACGGTGAAAGCCAGTGGATCACCGGGCCCGCCGCGCGCTCAGCAGTACAGCGTCTGCGTGCCCGCTCCAGCGTGGTGCTGAGCAGTGCCGAAAGCGTCCTGGCCGACAAGGCGCGGATGACGGTGCGCGCTGACGAGCTGGGCCTCGATCCGCAAACCACAGCCCTGGCCCTGGCGCGTCCGCCCCTGCGGGTGCTGATCGATGGCCGCTTGCGCCTGCCACTGGATGCGCCGTTCTTCCAGGCCGGCCCGGCGCTGGTGGTCACTGCAGCCGGCGCTGACCCACGTTACGCCGAAGCCGGCCATGAGCTGCTGAGCCTGGCGGGCGAGGGCGGCCGGGTCGACCTGTCTGCGCTGATGCGCGAACTGGCGCAGCGTGGTACCAGCGAAGTGCTGCTCGAGGCCGGTGCCGGCCTGGTCGGGGCCTTTGCCCAGCTTGGCCTGATCGATGAATACCAGATCTTTGTTGCCGGCAAGTTCCTCGGTTCCAGTGCCCGTCCGTTGCTGGACTGGCCGCTGAACCACATGAATGAAGCGGTGCAACTGAAAATCACTGAAATGCGCGCGGTAGGCGATGACTGGCGAGTCACTGCCATCCCTGTGCCGGCGTCCGGCGTATAATTCCAGGCTAGCCACGCGCAGCCCTGTTCTCGAGGAGGACTCATGTTTACTGGCATCATCGAATCCATCGGCAGCATCCGCTCGCTGACGCCCAAAGGTGGCGACGTGCGGGTCTATGTCGAAACCGGCAAGCTCGACCTGGGCGACGTCAAACTCGGCGACAGCATCGCCGTCAATGGTGTGTGCCTGACTGCGGTCGAGCTGCCTGGCGATGGCTTCTGGGCTGACGTCAGCCGTGAAACCCTCGACTGCACCGCCTTCAACGAACTGAAAAGCGGCAGCCGGGTCAACCTGGAAAAAGCCCTGACCCCGACCACCCGCCTGGGCGGTCATCTGGTCAGCGGTCACGTCGACGGTGTCGGCGAAGTGGTGTCGCGCAGCGATAACGCCCGCGCCATCCAGTTCCGCATTCGTGCACCCAAGGAGCTGGCCAAGTACATTGCCCACAAGGGCTCGATCACCGTCGATGGCACCAGCCTGACCGTGAACGTCGTCGATGGCGCCGAGTTCGAACTGACCATCGTCCCGCATACCCTGGCCGAAACCATCATGGCCGACTACCGTCCAGGTCGTCGGGTCAACCTTGAGGTCGACCTGCTGGCCCGTTACCTGGAGCGTTTGCTGCTGGGTGACAAAGCCGCCGAGCCGAACACCGGCAGCGGCATTACCGAAAGTTTCCTGGCCGCCAACGGCTACCTGAAATCCTGATTTGAAAGGGGGTGCCGCGTGGCGCTCAACAGCATCGAAGAACTGGTCGAAGACATCCGCCAGGGCAAAATGGTCATCCTCATGGATGACGAAGACCGCGAGAACGAAGGCGACCTGATCATGGCCGCCGAGTGCTGCAAGGCCGAACACATCAACTTCATGGCCAAGCACGCCCGTGGCCTGATCTGCATGCCGATGTCGCGCGAGCGCTGCGAAACGCTCAAACTGCCACTGATGGCGCCGCGTAACGGTTCGGGTTTCGGTACCAAGTTCACCGTTTCGATCGAAGCCGCCGAAGGTGTGACCACCGGTATCTCCGCCGCTGACCGTGCGCGCACCGTGCAAGCAGCCGCCGCCCGTGATGCCAAGGCCGAAGACATCGTCAGCCCCGGCCACATCTTCCCGCTGATGGCCCAGCCTGGCGGCACCCTGGCCCGCGCCGGCCACACCGAAGCTGCCTGCGACCTGGCGCGCATGGCCGGTTTCGAGCCGAGCGGAGTGATCTGCGAAGTGATGAATGACGACGGCACCATGTCGCGTCGTCCGGAACTGGAAGTCTTCGCTGCCGAGCATGGCATCAAGATCGGCACCATCGCCGACCTGATCCACTACCGGATGATCCACGAACGTACCATTCAGCGGATTTCCGAGCAGCCGCTGGACAGCGAACTGGGCAGTTTCAACCTGGTGACCTACCGCGATTCGGTTGAAGGTGACGTGCACATGGCCCTGACCCTGGGCAACATCTGCGCGGAAGAGCCGACCCTGGTGCGCGTGCACAACATGGACCCGCTGCGCGACCTGCTGATGGTCAAGCAACCGGGCCGCTGGAGCCTGCGCGCCGCCATGAGCGCGGTTGCCGAGGCCGGCAGCGGTGTCGTACTGCTGCTCGGTCACCCGCTGGAAGGCGACGTGCTGCTGGCGCATATCCGCGAAAGCGCCGATGCCGCGCCGGCGAAAACCCCGACCACTTACAGCACCGTCGGTGCCGGTTCGCAGATCCTGCGCGACCTGGGCGTACGCAAAATGCGCCTGATGAGTTCGCCAATGAAGTTCAATGCGATATCCGGATTCGATCTGGAAGTTGTAGAATACGTGCCCTCCGAATAAAGCAGGCGGTTTGTCGCGCTGCCATTCGTGTCCCAAACCCTCACAGGCCGCCATTTGCGGCCTGGCTCTTTAAGATGAGAACTCGCAATGACCCTGAAGACCATCGAAGGTACCTTCATTGCCCCCAAAGGTCGCTATGCTTTGGTGGTTGGCCGCTTTAACAGCTTCGTCGTCGAAAGCCTGGTAAGCGGTGCTGTTGATGCCCTGGTTCGCCATGGCGTGAGCGAAAGCGACATCACCATTATCCGTGCCCCGGGTGCTTTCGAAATCCCGCTGGTAGCACAGAAAGTCGCCCAGCAAAGCGAATACGCCGCAATCATCGCCCTGGGCGCAGTGATTCGTGGCGGTACCCCGCACTTCGAATACGTTGCGGGCGAATGCACCAAGGGCCTGGCCCAGGTGTCCATGGAGTTCGGCGTACCGGTTGCCTTCGGTGTCCTGACTGTCGACTCGATCGAACAGGCCATTGAGCGTTCCGGCACCAAAGCCGGCAACAAAGGTGCCGAAGCTGCCCTGTCCGCTCTGGAAATGGTCAGCCTGCTGGCGCAGTTGGAGGCCAAGTGATTAGCGACGAAAGCGATCGTTTCAACCCGCGCGATCCAAAACCTGCGGATGCTGGCAAGCCATCGAAGAGCGCCAAGCGTCGCGAAGCCCGTCAGCTCGCGACTCAGGCCCTGTATCAATGGCACATGGCCCGGCAGTCGCTGAACGAGATCGAAGCGCAGTTCCGGGTCGATAACGATTTCACCGATGTCGACGGTGCCTACTTCCGTGAAATCCTGCACGGGGTTCCGGCGAAGAAAGTCGAGATCGACGAAGCACTGAAGCCATGCCTGGACCTGGCCCTTGAAGAGCTCGATCCGGTTGAACTGGCGGTACTGCGCCTGTCCACCTGGGAGTTCATGATGCGCGCTGATGTACCGTACCGCGTCGTGATCAACGAAGGCGTCGAGCTGGCCAAGGTGTTCGGTGCCACTGACGGCCACAAGTTCGTCAACGGTGTGCTCGACAAGCTGGCTCCACGGCTGCGTGAAGCCGAAGTAAAGGCGTTCAAGCGCTGATTGCGGCGCTGATTGCCAATGGGTGAGTTCGAGCTGATTCGCCATTACTTCGCCGCTGCGCCCTGCGCGCAAGGCGGCGAAGCGGTTGCGCTGGGCATTGGCGATGATTGTGCCTTGCTCAGCCTGCCGCCTGGCGAGCAACTGGCGATCTCCACCGACACGCTGGTGGCCGGGGTGCATTTCCCGGCTGTCTGCGACCCTTTTCTGCTCGGTCAGCGTTCGCTGGCTGTTGCCGCCAGTGACCTGGCTGCCATGGGCGCCACACCCATCGGCTTTACCCTTGCCCTGACCCTGCCTGAGGTGCGTGCCGACTGGCTGCAGGACTATGCCCGTGGGCTGAACCAGATGGCTCAGGCGTGCAGGCTGAGCCTGATCGGCGGCGACACCACCCGTGGCCCGTTGAGCCTGACCATGACCGTGTTCGGTCGTGTGCCGGCAGGCCAGGCCTTGACCCGCAGTGGCGCGCGCGCCGGCGACCTGCTGTGTGTCGGCGGCGAGCTGGGCAATGCCGCCGGCGCCTTGCCTTTGGTCCTCGGCCAGCGCCAGGCCGACCCCGCTGTAGCCGATCCGTTGCTCGCCCATTACTGGTCACCGCAGCCGCAATTTGCCCTGGGGCAGGCGCTGCGTGGCAAGGCGACTGCGGCGCTGGATATCTCCGATGGCCTGTTGGCCGACTGCGGGCATATCGCCAAGGCTTCGCAGGTGTCGCTGCAGGTCGAGCTGGATCGGCTGCCGTTGTCTGCTGCGCTGCAAGCGTTCCTCGGTCATGCAGGCGCTCAAGAGGCTGCACTGGCCGGCGGCGACGACTATGTACTGGCGTTCACCCTGCCTGAAGCCGAGCTGGAACCACTGCGGGCTGCGGGTTGGCCGATTCATGTGGTGGGGCGTGCGGGCACTGGTACTGGCGTCAGCCTGATGGACGGCCAGGGACAGAACATCACCCCGACAACCCGGGGCTATCAACATTTTAGGGAGCAACCGTGACCGATCACCCCAATCAGGTGCCTGCGGAGAACGTTCCGCCGTCGGTCTGGCGCAATCCGTGGCACTTTCTCGCATTCGGCTTCGGCTCCGGGACCTTGCCCAAGGCGCCGGGAACCTGGGGCTCGCTGATAGCTTTGCCGTTTATCCCGTTGTGGCAGATGTTGCCCGACTGGGGCTACTGGCTGATGCTCGGCCTGACCATGCTGTTCGGCTTCTGGCTGTGCGGCAAGGTCGCCGATGACTTGCGTGTTCATGACCATGAAGGCATTGTCTGGGACGAGATGGTCGGCATGTGGATCACCCTGTGGTTGGTCCCTGAAGGCTGGCAGTGGCTGTTGGCGGGTTTTTTGATGTTCCGCTTTTTCGACATCCTCAAGCCCTGGCCGATTCGCTGGGTTGACCGCCATGTGCACGGCGGTGTCGGTATCATGCTTGACGATGTGCTGGCGGGCGTCTTCGCTTGGTTGGGTATGCAGGTGCTTGTATGGAGTGTCACTTAAGGGAGTGGTGCAATGCGTGGATGGCGAGTAGTCCTGTTGATCCTGGCGCTGGTCGCCAACGGTGTTCACGCCAGCGAGACCATCGAAGTGCCCAAGCAAGTAAGGTTGGCCAGTGAGCGTTGGGAGGATTACACCAACGCTGACGGCACTGGTATTGCCTGGGATATCCTGCGCAAGGTGTTCGAGCCTGCCGGTGTCAAGGTAGAGGTGCTCAGCGTGCCGTACAGCCGAGCTATTGGCCTGGTCAAGCGCGGCGAAGCCGATGCCTGGGTCGGTTCCTATCACGAAGAAAGCACCGACAACCTCTACCCGCGGTGGAATTTCGACACCGACCATATCTACGCCCTGAGCCTTACCAGCAAGCCTGTGCCGACCCCGGAGAACCTGGGGCAGTTCAAGCTTTCCTGGGTGCGCGGCTATGACTATCAGGACTACCTGCCCAATGTCGGCGAGTACCGGGAAGTGCAGCGTCGCGAAGGGATCTTGCCAATGCTCGAACGCGGGCGTGTGGATTTTTACATCGACGCGCAGACTGAAGTTGACTACGTTCTAGGCCAGGCTGCAGCAGGTGAGCGGCGCAGGTTTCGCAGCACGCACATTGCCGAACTGCCGCTGTATCTGGCCTTTGGCAAAACTGATGAGGCCCGGGCGCTCAAGGAACTGTTTGACCAGCGAATGGACAAACTGGTCGCCAGTGGCGAGTTGCGTGAAATCTTCAGCCATTGGTCCCAGCCCTATCCGTTCGATGAGAAGGCGCGCCTGGAGTAGGCCAAATCGTATCTATCGATGGGTTTGAGCAAAGATTCGACCTGAGCAGCCCGTGCACATGCTGGTACAATCGGCTCACTTTATTCTTCAAGCTTTCAAATCAGGAGCACAAAGTGCCCGTCGTCTTTGTTGCCGCTTCCAAGCTGCCTACCCCGTTTGCGATTTTCACCATGCATGGTTTTCTCGATGAAGCCACGGGCCGCGAGCACGTTGTGCTCAGCCTGGGTGATATCGCCGATGGGCAACCGGTGCTCGGGCGCCTGCATTCCGAATGCCTGACCGGCGATGCTTTGTTCAGCCAGCGTTGCGACTGCGGTTCGCAGCTTGAGGCTGCCCTGCAGGCGATCGCCCGCGAAGGCCGTGGCGTACTGCTGTACCTGCGTCAGGAAGGCCGTGGCATTGGCCTGTTGAACAAGATCCGCGCTTACGAGCTGCAGGACGGTGGCGCCGACACGGTCGAGGCCAATGAGCGCCTGGGCTTTGCCGCCGACCAGCGTGACTACGGCATGTGCCAGCCGATGCTTGAGCACCTGGGGGTCAAGTCGCTGCGCCTGATGACCAACAACCCGCGCAAGGTCAAGGCACTGACCGGCATGGGCATCCCGGTCGCCGAACGTGTGCCGCTGCACACCGGTCATAACCCGCACAACAAACACTACCTGGCCACCAAGGCTGGCAAGCTCGGCCACATGATGGGCAACGAGCACCAGGGCGAGGCCGGTCGGGCGTGACCCGCGCCCAGGTTCGCCGCCGCCTCGAACTCGCCTGGTGGCAATACCTGGCACTGGCGCTGGCGCCGTTGCTGGTGTTTGCCTGGGCCTTTGGTGACCTGCAGGCATTGATCGCAGTCCTGGCCATGCCGGTGTTCATCGCCGGTGTGGCCTCGATGTTCCTCAGCCTGCCACGCTTTGGTGCCTACAAGCGGGCACTGATCGCTACCCAGAAAGCCCTCGACAGCGATGCCGAACCTGGCGCCTGGACCGAACTGGCGCGTGTGCGGCGCCTGGGCATGCTGTTCGCCTGCCTGCCGGCATGGATATCGGCGTTGTCGGTGTTCGTCGGCCTGGAAGCGGTGCCGCAGATCCTCCTGGCGATCTCCAGCCTGGTACTGCTCTACCTCTACCGTATCCCGCGTCAGCTCGGCTGATGCGCGGCGTTCTGCTGCTGGTGTTGCTGGCACTGGCCGCGCCACTGGCGGCTGCTTCGCGGGTGGTCAGCCTGGCCCCCTCGCTGTCGGAAATCGTTGTCGAACTGCATGCCACTGATTTGCTGGTGGGCATGCTCGACGGTGGCGAGCGGCCCGCGGCCTTGGCCCAGGTGCCTTCGGTCGGGCGCTACGGCCAGATCGACATGGAGCGGCTGCTCAGTCTCAAGCCTGATCTGTTACTGCTCTGGCCGGGCAGCGTTCCGGCGGCCCAGCGTGATCAGCTCGAACGTCTGGGTATCGCCACCTACACCGCCGACCCCCATGGCATTGATGAGCTGATCGACCAGATTGAGGCCATCGGCGTGCAAATGGGGCGCGCCGAGCAGGGGCGGGCGCGTGCGCAGCAGCTGCGTGAGCAATTGCACAAGCTCCGTGCGCAGTATCATCGTCAACAGCCGCTAAGGGTGTTCTACCAGGTGTGGGACAAACCTTTGTACACCGTCGGTGGCGGGCAGATCGTCAGTGATGCCCTGGCGGTGTGTGGCGCGCGTAATGTGTTCGCCGAGCTCAAGGTGCCTGCGCCACAGGTGAATCTGGAGTCGGTGCTGTTGCACGATCCCCAGGTGATCCTCGCCAGCGACCAGGCCCAGCTCGACGCCTGGAAGGCCTGGCCGCAGGTCGATGCCGTGCGCCATGGGCGTTTGCTGCTGGTGCCGGACAAGGGCCTGGAACGGCCCAGCGGGCAGATGATCGAAGCGACGGCGCGGTTGTGTCAGGTGCTCGACGTTAAAGCGCCGGTGTCCAGGTGATGCCGAGCAGCCAGGTGCGGCCTTCCTCGCGGTAACCGTACTGGGTACCTTCGTAGGTATACAGGGCGCGGGAATAAGCCTTGTCCAGCAGGTTGTCGACCTTCAGGTCCAGCTTGATTTCAGGATTCAATGTCCAGCTGCTGCGTAGGCCGAGAAGGCCGTAGCCGCCCAGGCTATTGCTGTTGGCCTCATCGTCGTAACTGCTGCTCACCGCCTGCCAGCTAGCGCCCAGTCCCAGTTGATCGAACTGCCGATCAAGGTCCAGGCTCAGGGTGCGGCGGGCGCGGCGGGCCAGGGTATGACCGCTGTCGCGATCGCGAGGGTCAATCAGCGCCAGGCCGAGGTTGCTCTGCCAGCCGAACCATTGTTGGTGCAGGGCCGCTTCAAAGCCGTTGATTCGGGCTGAGGCCACGTTGCGCGGGATCGAACCTTCACCAAAGATGATCGCATCGCGCAGGTCCGTACGGTAAATCGAGGTTTCCAGGCGACTGTCTGCACCGAGCTGGCTTCGCCACTGCAGTTCGTAGCTTTTCGAACGCTCAGGCTTGAGGTTCGGGTTGCTGTACTGCGGGTAATACAGGTCGTTGAACGTCGGGGCGCGGAAGCCTTCGCTGTAGGACAGCAGCAGGTCGTTATCCGGGTTGACTGGCAGGGTCAGGCTGCCGCTCCAAGTATTCTGCCCACCGAACTGCTGGTTCTGGTCGCGACGCAAGCCCAGTTCGGTGGAAAACCACTCTCCCTTGAAGCGGTGCTGGATAAAGGCTGCGCGGTTCCAGCGGCTATCCTCGTCGAAGTCGGTGCTGCCGTGAACGCGGTCCTGGTACCAGTCGGCGCCGATCATCAGGCTGTTCTGCTCATCAAGCGTCAGGTCGTTCTGCCAGCTGGCTGAATCGCGATAGGTGTTGAACTCGCTGCTCTCGCTACTGAGTTTGTCGCGCTTCTTGTCGCGGTTCTCGCTATGGCCGACTTCGAGACGCGAATACCAGTGCTCGTTGAGTTGGGCGCCCAGGTAGGAGCCCAGGCTACTGACGGTGTAGTCGGTGTAGGGGGCTTGGCCGAAACTCTGGAAGGTGTCCATGTCGAAGCGCCCGTACGGGTTGTCGTACTCGCTGCGACCGCGGCTGTCGAGCAGGTTGAGGCCGGCCTCTACTTCGTCACTGAAGTTGTGGCTCAGGCTCAGGTTGAACGACTTGTTGCGATAGGCGTCATGGTCGCCATCGCTTGGGTAGGAGGTGTGGCTCCAGTCGATACCGGCGCTTTCATCGAGGCTGGCGCCGAGATTGAAGCGGGTATCCTGGTCGCCGCCAGAAAGGCCGAGGCTGCGTTGCCAGGTCTGATTGCTGCCTGCGGCCAGACGCAGGCGTGGCTGCAGACCCTGTTGGGCGCTGCGGCGGGTGAAGATCTGGATGACACCGCCGATAGCGTCGCTGCCGTAGACCGCCGAGCGTGAACCGCGCAGTACTTCCACCCGCTCGATCTGGTCGATATTCAAAAACTGCAGACCGCTGTCACCGGAAGTGGCGTTGGCAATGCGCACGCCGTCCACCAGCACCAGGCTTTGAGCGGTCTTGCTGCCGCGGATGTAGATGCCGGGCACGCTGCCACGTCCGCCGGTAGGCGCGACCTGTACGCCCGGTACGCGGGTCAGCAGGTCGGTGACGCTGGTAGGTTGCAGGCGATCGATGTCATCACGGGTGAACACCGTGTTGGCGGCACTGGATTGCGTGCGGTCCTCGACCTGGCGGTTGGCGCTGATCAGGGTGTCGGGCAGCTTCAGGGCGCTGTCGCGGTCGATGGGGTCGGCGAGGAGGGCGGTGGGCAGGCACAGCAACAGCGGGGTAAGGCGGGAGAGCTTCATGGGGTGTCCCATTGCTTATCGCCGGCAAGGTCAGCTCCCACAATGTTCTGTCAACTTTGTGGGAGCTGGCTTTGCCAGCGATGAGGCCCTTTCAGGCCCCGGAGATCAAAGGCCGAGCAGTTGCAGGCGCTGACGCACCGAAGCCTCGATACCGGCAACATCCAGCCCGCACTCGGCGAGCATCTGCGCAGGCTTGGCATGCTCGACATAGACGTCAGGCAGGCCCAGGTGCAGTACCGGCTTGAGCAGTGCTTCGCGGGCGAGGAACTCGCTGACCGCAGCACCCGCGCCACCCATGATGGCGTTCTCTTCGATAGTCACCAGCAGCTCATGGCTGGTCGCCATTTCGCGCACCAGTGCTTCATCCAGCGGTTTGACGAAGCGCATGTCGACGACGGTGGCATCAAGATTTTCAGCCACCTTCAACGCTTCTGTCAGCTGCACGCCAAACACCAGCAGGGCGACTTTGCTGCCCTGGCGGCGAACCACGCCCTTGCCGATTTCCAGCGGCTCGAGGTTGTTCTCGATGGTCGCGTTCGGGCCGCTGCCGCGCGGGTAGCGCACCGCTGCCGGACCGTTGTACAGGTGACCGGTACTGAGCATCTTGCGCAGCTCGTTCTCGTCGCTCGGGGTCATCACCAGCATGCCGGGGATGCAGCGCAGGAACGACAGGTCGAAGCTGCCGGCATGAGTCGGGCCGTCTTCGCCGACCAGGCCGGCACGGTCGATGGCGAACAGCACGTCGAGGTTCTGCACGGCAACGTCGTGGATCAGCTGATCGTAGGCGCGCTGCAGGAACGTCGAGTAGATCGCCACCACCGGCTTGGCGCCTTCGCAGGCCATGCCGGCCGCGAGGGTCACGGCATGCTGTTCGGCAATCGCCACGTCGAAGTAACGCTGCGGATAGCGCTCGCTGAACGCCACCAGGTCAGAGCCTTCCTTCATCGCCGGGGTGATGCCGACCAGGCGTTCGTCAGCTGCGGCCATGTCGCATAGCCACTGGCCGAACACTGCCGAGTACTTCGGACCGCCAGCCTTTTTCGGTGCGGCAGCCGGTGCATCGACGGGCTCAAGCTTGGTGATGGCGTGGTAGCCGATCGGGTCGACTTCCGCCGGGGCGAAGCCTTTGCCTTTTTTCGTCACTACGTGCAGGAACTGCGGGCCTTTGAGGTCGCGCATGTTACGCAGGGTGGTGATCAGGGTCGGCAGGTCGTGCCCGTCGATTGGCCCGATGTAGTTCCAGCCCAGCTCTTCGAACAGGGTGCCGGGCACCAGCATGCCCTTGGCATACTCTTCGGTGCGGCGGGCGATTTCCCAGGCGCCAGGCAGGCGCGAGAGAACCTTTTTGCTGCCCTCGCGCATGCTCGAATAGGTGCGGCTGGAGAGGATCTTGGCCAGGTAGTTGGACAGGCCGCCGACATTGCGCGAGATCGACATGTCGTTGTCGTTGAGGATCACCAGCATGTCGGCATCGACTTCCTGGGCGTGGTTCAACGCCTCGAAAGCCATGCCGGCAGTCAGCGCGCCGTCACCGATCACGGCGATGGACTTGCGCGGATCGTTCTGCAGGCGGGCGGCGATGGCCATGCCCAGCGCTGCGCTGATCGAGGTGCTGGAGTGACCGACGCCAAAGGTGTCGTACTCGCTCTCGGCGCGTCGCGGGAAGGCGGCCAGGCCGTCCTTCTGGCGCAGGGTGTGCATGCGCTGGCGGCGACCGGTGAGGATCTTGTGCGGATAGGCCTGGTGACCCACGTCCCACACCAGCCGGTCGTCCGGGGTGTCGAAAACGTAGTGCAGGGCAATCGTCAGCTCGATAACGCCCAGGCCGGCACCGAAATGCCCGCCGGTCTGACCAACGGTATAGAGCAGCTCCTGGCGCAGTTCGTCAGCCAGGTTCTCCAGGTCGGCTTCAGCCAGCCGGCGCAGGCCGGCAGGCGTATCGGCACGGTCGAGCAGCGGCGTGACCGGGCGTTCGCGGGGGATCTCTTGAAACGTCGTGGGCATCAGGCGAATCGTTATAGATATGAAGTGGCGGCAGTTTACCTTATTGCGGTAATGGCTGCCCATTGAGTGCAAAAGCAGGGGCTTGCGGCCCCTATCGCCGGCAAAGCCGGCTCCCACGGTTACAACACTTCGGTTTGGCTCTTGTGGGAGCCGGCCTTGCCGGCGATGAGGCCGGAACAGGCGACTTAGTTACGTCGCGCGACAATGTAGCGGGCCAACTCGCGCAACGGCTCGGCCGCTGCGTCGAATGGCCGCAGGGCTTCCAGCGCCTGGTCGCGCAGTTCCAGGGCATAGGCCTTGGCGGCTTGTAGCCCGAGCAGGGCCGGGTAGGTCGGTTTGTCGCGGGCGATATCGGCACCTTGGCGTTTGCCGAGGGTTTCGGTGTCGCTTTCGACGTCGAGAATATCGTCCTGCACCTGAAACGCCAGGCCGATGGCCCGGGCGTAGGTCTGCAGGGCATCGAGCTGCGCTTGATCGGCACGCGCACTGGCCAGGGCACCGAGGCGCACGCTGGCTTCGATCAAGGCGCCGGTCTTGTGCCGGTGCATGAATTCAAGCGCGGTCTGATCAAGCTTGAGGCCCACCGAACCGAGGTCGATGGCCTGGCCACCGACCATGCCGGCCGGGCCTGCCGCCAGGGCCAGGGTCTGGACCATGGCCAGGCGAATGCTGTCAGCCTGCGGGCTCAGCTGCGGATCGAGCAGGGCGTTGAATGCGAGGCTCTGCAAGCCATCGCCAGCGAGGATCGCGCAGGCTTCGTCAAAGGCCTTGTGGGTGGTCGGCTGACCACGGCGCAGGTCGTCATCGTCCATGGCCGGCAGGTCGTCGTGCACCAGCGAATAGGCATGGATCAGCTCGACGGCACAGGCGGCACCATTGGCCTGCTCGGGGGCCGCACCGAGGGCTTCGCAGGCGGCATAGGCAAGCAACGGGCGCACGCGCTTGCCGCCGTTCATCACGCTGTAGCGCATGGCGGCGTAGAGGCGGGTGAGCTCTACCGAGGGGGCGACGAACAACTGCTCGAGGGCCGCATCGACCCGGGCCTGACAGCTGGCCTGATAGTGGGCAATCATTCTGCCTGTTCCGCGTCGAAAGGTTCGGCCTTCAGTTCGCCATCGCGCTCCAGCAACACCTGGACCTTCTGCTCGGCCTGGACCAGCGCGGCCTGGCAGTCGCGGGTCAGGCTGATGCCTTGTTCGAACGCGGTCAGCGAGTCTTCCAGCGACAGCTCACCGTTCTCCAGGCGTTCGACCAGGGTTTGCAGGTCGGCGAGGGATTGCTCGAAATCGATGGAGGCTTTTTTTCGGGCCATGGCGGCTGTCTCGGTGGCGGTATAAACGGCGCGACACTAGCAGAGCGGGGCGGGGGGAGCAAATCGATAGGGCGGATCTTTCGTCGCATTCTGTTGCATAAAGACCGACGGCTAGCGCTTGATTTTCCTGCAAGGCTTTCATTGTGGCTGCTTGCAGCTCTCTGCCATAATCGCGGCCGCTTTATCTCGCGGGTTCGCGCAGGTGCAGCTTCCTTTATCTGACGTCACGTAATGGACTACGTTGTGAGCTTCCTTTCGATCGAGTTCGGCCTCAGTTTCATCCTGTTTTTCGTCATTTACTGGAGCTTGTGCTGGAGCGTTCGCCTGCAGAACGTGCTTCTGCTGGCGGCCAGTTATGCCCTGGTGGCCAGTTTCAGCCTCAACTCCCTGTACGTTCTGCTCGGCTACAGCGCCCTGGTGTACCTGCTCGGCCGGCTCGCTGAACGCTATCCGGGGCGGCGTTTGAGTTACCTGCTGGTGTTGCTGCTGGTAGTGAGCTGCTTCTACCTGTTCAAGTATCAGGAGTTCTTTGTCGCGGGCGTGCAGGGCGCGCTGGCCAGTGCCGGTATTGATGTGTCGCTGCCGGTGCTGGAAGTGCTGCTGCCGATCGGCTTGTCGTTTTACACCTTTCACTCGGTCAGCTACCTGGTGTCGATCAACCGGCGCGAGATGCCGTCGGCGAGTCCGATGGACCTGGCCCTGTACCTGGCATTCTTCCCCAGCCTGATCGCAGGCCCCGTCAACCGCGCCGCGCATATGTTGCCGCAGATTCGTCCGCAGACCATTCGCCAGGTGCTGGAGCCTCAGCGGGCCCTGGGCCTGATCGCGCTGGCGGTGGTCAAGCTGTTCTTCTGCAGCGCCTGGCTGGCCAGCGAATGGGTCGATCCGGTGTTCGAAACGCCGGGCAGTTACTCGCCGGAACAGATCCTGCTGAGCGTCTATGGCTACAGCTTCCTGATCTATTTCAACTTCAGCGGCTACACCAACCTGGTGACCGGCATTGGCCTGTTGCTGGGATTCCGTCTGCCCGACAACTTCGATGCGCCTTATGCCGCGCATAACCTCAAGGAGTTCTGGGGCCGCTGGCACATCAGCCTGTCGCTGTTCATCCGTGACTACGTGTACATCCCGCTCGGCGGCAATCGCCGGGGTGTATGGCGCGGCAACCTGAACATGCTGCTGGCCATGCTGATTTCCGGTTTGTGGCATGGCGCGAGCATCAACTTCATTATCTGGGGCGCACTGCACGGCATCGGCCTGGCCTTGTACAAGGCTTCGACCTACGTCCTGCCGCAACCCATGCGCTGGCCCGGGGCGGGGTTGGCGGCGCGTCTGCTGACCTTCCACTACGTGGCCTTTGCCTGGATCTTTTTCCGCTGCGCGAGCCTCGATGAAGCCATGGACATGCTCGCCGGCATCGGCGGCGTGAGCCTCGACGGGCTGTTCTCGGCGACCGGCCTGCTGTTGCTGGCCAGTGTGCTGTACGTCGCGGTGTATCCGCAGATGCTTGCGCTGCTACGGCAGCTGTTTACCGCCACAACCCGCTTGCCCTGGCAGTTCTATCCGATTCCGCTCGGGGTGTTTGTGTCGTTGGTGATCTTTGCTTCGCAGTCGGGCGTGCCGGGGTTCATCTATGCAAGCTTCTAATTCCGCCCAACTGCTGCGCGTGCAAGTGGATGCGGCGAAAGCCTTCTACGCGATCGCCCTGGCCACTGCGCTGCTATTCTGGCTGAACCAGGATTCGATCAGCCTCTACTGCCAGCAGAAATACCATCAGAGTTGCGAGCTGCCGGTGCTTGGGCAAAGTCCGGCCTGGCGCTTGGGGGGCAATCTGACCCAGGCCCTCGGTGCGGCCCGTGACAGTTTTGTCGACAACCTGGCGCAGAGCCGCACAGCGATAGCAAAGGTCGAAACCGTCGAGCTGCCTGCGCCCATTCCCGTGGTTCCGGTGAATCTGGAGGCCGCGCATGCGGTGCCCCACGCAGTGGCGAGCAAAGCACTGGCGGTCAAGGTGGCTGCCCCGGCGACGGTTGTGGCACCGGTCAGGCCAGCCGCAGCCATTGCGCCAGGCCCGTCGCCGTCGGCCACCGTGGTCTCCCTGGCAGCGGGTGATGAGGTGTTTCTGGTGGGCGATTCGTTGATGCAAGGCGTCGCGCCGCACCTGGCCAACACCCTTCGCAAGCGCTACCAGATCAAAAGCGTCAACCTCAGTCGGCAGAGTACCGGGCTGGCGTATCCGGGGTTTTTCAACTGGCCGCGAACAGTGGCGCAGACCCTGCAGAACTCGCCGAACATTCGCCTGATGGTGATCTTCCTCGGCCCCAACGATCCCTGGGACATGCCCCAGGGCAAGGGCAAGCCATTCCTGCGCTTCAAGTCGCCGGACTGGGAGAGTGCCTACCGCCAGCGCATCGATGCGATTCTGGAGCAGGCCCGCGAGCATCAGGTACAGGTGATCTGGGTCGGTCCGCCGAACATGCAGAAGCCACGGCTGTCCAGCGCCATGGCCTACCTCAGCGGCCTGTATCAGGAGCAGGTCGGGCTGCATCAGCAACACTACCTCTCGGTCAATCCGGTGCTGGGTTACAAGGACGACGAGTTCTCCTATACCTTGCAGGACAGCCAGGGCAAACGGGTCAAGACCCGGGTCGATGACGGCATTCATTTCACTATCACCGGGCAAAAGCTGATCGCCGAACAGATATTGTCGAAGATCGCATTCCCGGGCCTCACTGTAACGGGACACTGATGCGTCGACTGCACAACATTCTCGGGCTGGCTCTACTGATCTGTGCGCTACCGGGCTGTAGCCCGGTGGCGGCGGTCGATACCACGGCCAGGCCGGTGACTGCGCCGGCCAAGCCTGCAATCAACCAGAGCAATGGCAACCTGGCGGTGTTGGCCGGCAAGTTCAAGAATGCCAACCGCGCGCCGGTCACGATCGTTCAGTTTGGTGATTCGCATACCGCCGCCGACCTGTTCAGCGGTGAGATGCGCCGCTTGCTGCAAGCGCAGTACGGCGATGGCGGCATCGGCCTGGTTGCCGCTACGCCAGTGCCCGGCACGCGTTATGAGCAGGTCATCCTCAAGGCCGCCAAGCGCCAGTGGGAACTGGTGTCGGCACGTAACCAGCAGAGCGCACAGTTCCCCCTTGGCGGCTATCTGTCGGTACCCCTGGCGGCAAAGCCCGGTGTGCGTATCGAGGCGCGTGAGCCGGGTTCCCAGCGCTATCGGGTGTCAGCCTTGTACCAGGCGCAGGAGAGTACTTCTCTATTGCTGCGCGATCCTCGTGGCCAGAACCGCCGGTTGCTGGCAGCCACGGGTGGGCAATGGCGCTTCGGCCCGGTGGTGAACAATCTCGGCCTGCCGCTGGATCTGACCCTCGACAGTCGCCCTGGCACCGTACTGGGTGGCTGGTACCTGCAGGGGCAGAAGAATGCCGGGGTGATCTACTCGGCGTTGGGCATCAACGGCGCGCGGCTTGAGGTAACGGACAAATGGCAGCCCGGCTGGCAGGACACCCTCAAGTCGCTGCGCCCGGACCTGGTGATCCTTGCCTACGGCACCAACGAGGCGTTCGACGACACGCTTGACCTCAATCTGTATCAGACCCAGCTCAAGCAGACCCTTGAACGCCTGCGCCGCGACCTGCCGCGGGCGGTAGTGTTGATCGTCGGTCCGCCAGACTCGATCAAGCAGCGCAAGGCGCGTAGCTGTGCAGCGCGTCAGCCGCAGCAACTGGCTGCGGTCATCCGCATCCAGCGTCAGGCCGCCCGGCAGGCCAATGCGCTGTTCTGGGACTGGCAGGCGTACATGGGCGGTCAGTGTTCGATTGCAGCCTGGCAGCCGCAAGGCCTGGCGCGCGGTGATCTGGTGCACCTGACTGCCGACGGCTACCGCAAGAGCGCGGCCGCTCTGCACGACTATCTGCGCACGCAGCTGAAGTTGAATTAAGGGCGGGAAAAGGAGAGGCGGGGACAACTCCGGGTTGGCTTGCGGCGCCCCATGGAGTTGTCTCCCCGGCCCTCGAAAAGAGGCCAATCCAGATGCCCGGTGGCACCTGCTCAGCATGTGCCGACTGGCGTCCTGCCAGTCGCGATTCGGTCCTCTAAATACACCTTAGTCGCTGTCTGGTGTACTGTAAATTTTCCTGAACGCATTGTGTTTCTGGTTGTAAATACATGTGCGTCAATCCAGAGGTGTGACATGAACCTGCTTGAAGTGGCCGGCGGCAAACCGATCAAACTCTGGACCCAGGGCGTGCCGGTGGAAGACGAAGCCCGTCAGCAGTTGATCAACACGGCGAAGATGCCGTTCATCTTCAAACACCTGGCAGTGATGCCGGATGTGCACCTGGGCAAAGGCTCGACCATCGGCAGTGTGATTCCGACCCTGGGTGCGATTATTCCGGCGGCGGTCGGCGTGGATATCGGCTGCGGCATGATCGCCGCCTGCACCTCGCTGGTTGCCGCGGACCTGCCCGACAACTTGCACCGGCTGCGCAGCGCCATCGAACAGGCCGTGCCCCATGGCAAGACTTTCGGCCGTCGCGACCAGGGCGCCTGGGACAAGGTCCCGGCCCAGGCCGATCATGCCTGGAAGGACCTGGCCGGGCGGTTCAAGGCCATCACCGGCAAGTACCCGCAACTGGAAAAGACCAATAACCGCCAGCACCTGGGCACCCTCGGCGGCGGTAACCATTTCATCGAAGTCTGCCTGGATGAAAGCGACCGCGTCTGGTTCATGCTGCACAGCGGTTCGCGCGGCGTCGGCAACGCCATTGGCAACCTGTTCATTGAACTGGCCCAGGCCGACATGCGCCAGCACATCGCCAACCTGCCGGACAAGGATCTGGCTTATTTCAAGGAGGGCAGCCGCCACTTCAACGACTATGTCGAAGCGGTCGAATGGGCCCAGGATTTTGCCCGGCAGAACCGTGCCTTGATGATGCACGCGGTGATCGCTGCGGCTCGCCAGGTACTTGGCAAACCCTTCGAAGCCAACCTGGAGGCGGTCAACTGCCACCACAATTATGTACAGCGCGAACACCACTTCGGCCAGGACATTCTGGTAACCCGCAAGGGTGCGGTATCGGCGCAGAAAGGCCAGCTGGGTATCATCCCCGGCTCCATGGGCGCGAAGAGTTTCATCGTCCGTGGCCTGGGCAATGAAGAGTCGTTCTGCTCCTGCAGCCACGGCGCCGGACGGACCATGAGTCGTACCCGGGCGAAAAAGCAGTTCACCCTGGAAGATCAGGTACGCGCCACCGCGCATGTCGAATGCCGCAAAGACAAAGACGTGATCGATGAGATTCCCATGGCCTACAAAGACATCGATGCGGTGATGCAGGCGCAGCGGGAGCTGGTGGAGGTGGTGCATACCTTGCGGCAGGTGGTATGCGTCAAAGGCTGAGCGCGCCTGAGCCGCGTTGTAAATCTTGCGTGGTGTCGATGATGAAACTGCGCAGCCAACGGTTGTGCGGATCGTCGTTGTGCTCCACATCCCAGACCATGAACACGCGAAAGGCTGGGACGAAAATCGGCACAGGGCTGACGGTCAAACGCGCGATTCGGGCGTAGGACAGGGCCGCAAAAGTGGGCAAGGTGGCAATCACATCACTATGCACCAGCGTCGCCAAGGCGCCACTGAAGTGGGTGAATGACGCCGCAACGCGGCGGGCGACGCCTTCGCTTTCCAGCAGGTCGTCAACGAATCCCCGGCGTCCATCGAAGGAAATCCTCACATGCTCGTGCATGAGATATTCATCGCGGGTGAGCGGGCTTTTCAGGTTCAGCCGTGGTCCGTCGTACAAGCATGAGTAGGACGAAGAAAACAGCACCTGTGAGCTGTAATGTGAAGTCAGCTCCTTGGGTTCCGAACACAGAACCAGATCGATGTCCGGGTCCGCCAGCGAAGTTTTCCACAGCGAACTGTTGCTCTGGTGAAAGGCAAATTTGACGGAAAGCCCGCGTGCTTTTGCTTCGTTGACCAGCCTTGGTGACACATAGCTTTCGATGTCATCCGACAGCGCGATATTGAACACCCGGGTGGATGATTCGGCGGCAAACTGCGGACGCTTGTCGACGATGGAGGCCACGGCGGTGAGGGCCTCAGTGACTTTCGGCGCGATCTCCAGCGCCCGTCGGGTTGGCACCATGCCGGTGCTGGTGCGAATGAACAATTCGTCGTGAAACTGTTCGCGCAGGCGCTTGAGCGAAGAGCTGACCGCCCCTTGCGTGACATGCAGCAGCGCCGCTGCACGGGTCACGCTGCGCTCGTTCATCAGGCACTGAAAAACGATGAGCAGGTTGAGGTCGACCCTGCTGATATTAGCGACACTAATCATGGTCATCTCTTGTATTCGTTTGATTAATTTGCCTCGACATTCTTAATCTCGACCCCGTGCTAACACAACAACAATCAGGTGGCCGGGGATGCAGGATTCAATAGTGCAATCGCAACAGGGTGAGCACACCGTCTCATCAAACGACGCAGCAGAGCTGCGCAAACGGGCCATTGCCGTCGGCATTGGCAACTTCATGGAATGGTTCGACTTTGCCATTTACGGCTACTTCGCTGCGGTCATCGGACAGCTGTTCTTTCCGTCCACTGCACCGGGCGTTTCGCTGCTGTCGTCGTTGGCGGTGTTCGCCGTAGGCTTTCTTTCACGGCCCTTGGGCGCCGTGGTGCTGGGGCCGATCGGCGACAAGCTGGGACGCCGCGCGGTGCTGATCATCACCGTGTTCGGCATGGGCCTGGCCACCACCCTGATCGGTCTGTTGCCCGGCTACGCGAGCATCGGCATCGCTGCGCCGATCCTGCTGGTTGCGCTGCGCTTTCTGCAGGGCATGATGGTCGGCGGTGAGTGGTCCAGCGCCGGGATCTACATCGTTGAAAGTGCTCCCGCCAACCGCCGGGCAACTGCAGCCAGCGTCATCACTGGCACCGCTGGTGCGGCATTCCTGTGTGGTACGGCCATCGCCGCGATCATCACCGCGACCCTCTCTGATGCAGACCTCATGGCCTGGGGCTGGCGCGTACCGTTCGTAGCCTCGATCATCATGGCCGGTGTGGCCATGTACATCCGCCGCAAACTGGGTGACACCCCGGTCTACGAGGCCCTGCAGCACAAGCGCGCTACCGGTGGCCTGGAGCAGGTTTCGCGTGGGGCCAAGCAACGGGCCTTCGTGGTCTCGTTCGCCTTTTCCGCGCTGTTCGGTGTGTCGCTGTACTACTTCATCACCTACGCCAACACCCACCTGACGCAGACCGTCGGTCTGAGCAAATCGACGGCGTTGGTCCTGTGCAGCCTGGCCTTGGTGCTCTACACCCTGTTCAACCCGCTGGTTGGTCGTCTGAGCGATCGCTTCGGCCGCCGTCCGTTTGTACTGACTGCCGCCGCCGGCCTGACTGTGCTGGCGTATCCGGTGTTCCTGCTGATGAACACCGGCAGCTTCGCCGCGATCCTGCTGGGGCTGGTGATCATGGCGGCGCTGGTGGCAATCACCGCAGTGATGGACGTGGTGCTGCTGGTTGAAGTGTTCCCCGCCTCGATCCGTTCGACCGGCGCCGCTGTTGGCCACAACGTCGCCCTGGCGCTGCTGGCGGGGCCCGGCCCGTTCATTGCCGTGGCACTGATCCAGGCCACCCACAACCCGGACATTCCCGCTGCCTACCTGGCTGCGGTGTCGCTGATCTGCTTCATCGTGCTGTGGTTCATGCTGCCGGAAACCAAAGACCGGGATATCACCCGCGGTTAAGCCGATCCTCACCATTCATCAAGGGAAGACTCATGATCAAGGTAGCCGTTGTTCAAGCTTCATCCATCCCCTTCGAGCCGCAGCTGAGCGCCGAGAAAGCCGCTGGCCTGATCCGTGTCGCTGCTGCGCAAGGCAGTGAACTTGCGGTATTCCCCGAGGCCTTTCTCGGTGGCTACCCCAAAGGCGCCGCGTTCGGCACCGTTGTCGGTAGCCGCAGTGACCTTGGCCGGGCGCAGTACCTGCGCTATGTACAAGGCGCTGTCAGCCTGGACGGCCCGGAGCTGGCCATGCTCGGAGAAGTGGTCAATGAAACCGGCGTCCATGTGGTCATGGGCATCATCGAACGCCTGGGCCGGACCCTGTATTGCACCGCCGTGACCCTGGCACCGGGCAAGGGCGTAGCGGGCTTTCACCGCAAGCTGATGCCGACCGGCCAGGAGCGCATCATCTGGGGCTTCGGCGACGGCTCGAGCATCGCCCCGGTAGACACCCCGTTTGGCAGGCTCGGCACGGTAATCTGCTGGGAAAACTACATGCCTGCATTGCGCCAGGCGATGTATGCCCAGGGCACGGAAATCTACTGCGCGCCGACTGCCGACGACCGTCCGACCTGGGCGGCGTCCATGGTCCACATTGCTCTGGAAGGGCGGGTGCCGGTGCTTTCGGCTTGCCAGGCGATCACCCTTGGTGAGTACCCGGCGTCCTACCGGGAAGACTTTGGCCTGGAAGCCGCAGAAGGGGACTACATCATGCACGGCGGCAGCATGATCGTCAGTGCGACCGGGCAGGTGCTCGCCGGGCCAGTGTTTGATCAGGAGACGATTTTGTATGCCGAGATCGACTTGACTGTGGGGCAGGCCAGTAACCTTGACTTCGATGTGTGCGGGCATTACGCCCGGCCGGATGTGTTTACCCTGAAGGTCAATACGACGGCGATGAAGCCGGTGGTGTTCGACGGGGATTAAAAAGAGGCGGGCATTAAAAAGCCGGCTTGTGGCCGGCTTCTAGGGGACGGTCTTGGCTAATTTATGGTAAGCCGCAACCGCCTTAAAATCGTTGCTCCGGCGCTGGGGCCGGGAGGTGGCGGCAGGCAGTGTGTGCCGCGCCAGGCCCGCAGGCGTGCTAAGCAGCCGGGGCGAAATGTGCGGCGTAGCATACTGGCTATCGCGACAGATGCCCAGCAAAAAATCACCCGCAGCCGCTCAAACCGGGCGGCTGTCGCGCAAATGCCCCCACCAGAACACCCAACCCAGCACGCTCAGCTTCTGGCTTTTGAGCTGCGCCAGACTGTAGGTTTCGGTGGGGTGTTCGTCGCTGTCGTGGCTGTGCAGGCGCAAGGTGCCGTTGGCACGCTGGCTGAGGCTGTGGATGCGCAAGCGGCCGTTGTGCAGCAAGGCGTAGAGCTCGCCTTCGACGATGTGTTTCAGGCCACAGTCGATGGCCAGGGTGCTGCCGCGTGGCAGTAACGGGCTCATGTTGCTCGCAGGCATGCTCACGCACAGCGCTACGTCTGGATCGATACCAAGGGCATCGAAGACGCGGACGGGCAAGCGCAGGTGGCGGTCGGGGATGGGTCTGAACTGCCTGGATTGCATGCTGTAGAACGGCAGCTGGACGTCATCAGCGGTGCTGGCGGCGAGCAAGCTCGGTTCCGCCGGCTCTGTACCCGGTTTGCGTAACGCAGTGTTCAGGCGTGGCAAGGGGGCGGGGTGCTTGGGGCCTTCGCCAGTACGCAGCCATTTGCTGCGTACACACAGCAACTCGGCGATTTCGTCGAGTCGGGCCAGGGGCACACCGCGTTTGAACCAGTTGTTGACGTGCTGCGGCGTGACCTTGCGCTGGGCGGCAAAGTCGGAAGGCGAGAGGCTGCACTCGTGCAGCAGGGTTTTGAGTCGATCACCGGAGGTATTCATGAGTCCCGAGTCTAGAGGGCTTGCACAGCCCGGGCTATAAACGCGAGGTTCATTTTTAGGGTGGGAAAAAGCCTGGTTTTACAGGCATTGCCTAGGCCGCTGTAGGAGATTTCCTTTCAAAAATCAGCCTGAATGGCAGAGACCCTGAATGAGGTGCGAGCCGGCGCACATTCCTTAGACTTGGCGGCGGCGTGATGGCCAATTGATGGTTACCTCTTCGGGAATATCGCTGTATAACGCAGTCAGCGCGACATGGCCCGTTACAAACGGGGGTGCGCCTGCACGCAAGCGTCCACCAGGGCGCCTGGTAAAAATGGAATTTGTGCTCGCTTTGGATAGCCTGCGGCGACGCACCTTTGGGCCTGCCTTATGAAAAACTACAAGCTCATTGCAGTACTGATCCTGCTGCCTTTGTGTCTGAACCTGTTCGGCGTCTGGGAGCTGAAACGCAGCATCGAAACCAATTCGGAGCTGGTCAGTATTCAGGCCAATATCAACGAGATCCTCCCGGAACTTGAAGCGCTGGTCTCCCGCAGCGGCTCACGAGCGCCTATGGTCGAAATTGACGGAGAGCGCCTTTCCGCCAATCTGGCCTTGTCCCGGCTGAGCACCGCTAAAAGCGACATCAAGACGCTGATACCACTGGGTGAACTGAAGAGCTGGCTGGCCAAGGCGGTGATCGCCCTGGGACTGCTCGCCGCGCTGGTCGGCGGAATCGGCATGTGGGGGTTGAACTGGGCGGGTTCGCGCGCCCTTCATTCCCGTGAGCGATTGCTGCACACGTTTACCCGCGTCAGCCGGATCCTGCCATACGTGCTTGTGGGGCATATCATTTTGATGGGCGCTGCGGTTGCGTCGATTCTCGCCTTCGAGGGGCTGGGTATCTGGCACGCGGGGAAAATGAACTCCGGCGAAATCAAATTGATGCTGGTCGCGCTACTGATCATGGCGGGCTGCCTGTATTCAATGTGGCAAATGGCCAAGCAATTGCGGGTCATGCTGCACATGTTCGAACCAACCGCCATGCCGGTGCTGGGCCAGGACGTTAGCGAGGCACAAGCGCCTGTGCTTTGGGCGCATGTTTGCGAGCTGGCCGCGCGCCTCGGTGCGCTGGCGCCCGACCACATCGTACTGGGCATGTCCGAGGGTTTTTACGTCACCTCCAGCGATGTCGAGCTACTGCCTGCGGGCAACACCCTTCAGGGCCGTACCTTGCATGTGCCGATGATGTACCTGGGGCTTCTCGATACCGGAGAAATCGATGCGGTCATCGGCCATGAACTGGCGCACTTCGCCGGTGCCGATACCGAGTACAGTCTGCGCTTCGTGCCGATTTACGATGGGATTGGCCGCAGTCTGGGGGTGATTGCCGAAACCATGCTGGCCAGCGATATGCTGCAGCGTACGATCCTGCGTCCGGCGTTCATGCTGGGCATCTATTTCATGGAGAGCTTCGACCACGCCGTCAATCACTGGAGTCGTGTGCGCGAGCTGGCTGCCGACGCTGCAGGCGCACAGTTGGCGGGCAACCTGGCAATGGCTTCGGCATTGGTGCGTATTTCTGCCATCGACCCTGTGCTGCTGGAGCGGATACATACGCATATCGCCAGCGCGGTCCAACAGACGCCCGAGCATCCGCCGGTTGCCGACTTGCCGACCTGTGCCATCCAGGAATTGGCAGCGCTACCGCTGAGCCTTCCGGAAGAGGAAATGGCTACGCAGTTGCCGCACCCCTCTGACACTCACCCATCGAACGGCGAGCGCATTGCCGCATTGCAGATTGCCGTCGATGATGCGGTCCGTAGCGGCACCCGGGCCTTGGATGCAGGGCAGGCCTGCGCCGCAATGGATCGCTATTTTGCCGACCCCCAGGCGTTGCGCACACGCATTACCCAGGATTACATCAACCACTACGTAGCACAGGATGCCGCAGCGGTTGAAGAATTACGCGATCATGCCAGCAAGGTCAGCGGCAATGTCAGCTTGCATGAGGGGGCGCGGCTACGTGGCTTGCTCTTGCTGATCTTTTGCGCTGTGCTCACGCTTGCAACGGTTGCTGTACTGGCCATACCGTTCCTGTCTCCGACGGCGGGGGAGAAATTCCCGCGTGTCTTGATCGTGACTGGCTGCGTTTTGATTTTCACGGTGGCGTGCATTTTGCCGTTTGCGTTGCGCATGCGCGCCCGCGCCGACAAAACCGCCTTGTTGCTGACACCGGACCATCTGGTTTTCAGCAACTTCAAGGCGCCACTGCCGATTCAACACATTGCGGACTTCGGTTTGCAGATTGGTCAGGGGGTGATTCTGAATATCCAGCTTGAAGACGACGCGCCATTGCCGGAGCTGGCATCGCGGTCGTTCTTTTCTCCGGATGCCAAAGTGTTCAAGAAAAAACGCTGGGTACAGTTGCAGCTGACGCAGTTCTGCCGCGATGACAAAGCGCTCAAGGCTCAGGAACTCGCCGACCTGATCGGCAGTTACCTGAATGCTGGCGCGGCGCGACACTTGCTGCAACAGCGTTTTGAGCAGGCATAGCAGGTGCTGACCGGAGTCCGCGTCGGCTATTTTTGGTTCGCGGACTTCCTTCAATCAAGAGCTCCAGCAACCCGCTGCAAACAAAAAGCCCCGCATGAGCGGGGCTTTTTGCTGAGGGTTACTTAGCCTTTGTAGGCAGCAACCGACTTGGTGATCGCAGCGCGAGCGGCGTCAGCGCCGTCCCAGCCTTCGATCTTGACCCACTTGCCTTTCTCGAGATCTTTGTAGTTCTCGAAGAAGTGCTCGATCTGCTGGATCAGCAGGGCTGGCAGGTCGGTGTATTCTTTGACGTCGACGTACAGCTGCGACAGTTTGTCGTGCGGTACGGCAACGACTTTGGCGTCGCCGCCGCCGTCGTCGGTCATGTTCAGGATGCCGACCGGACGGGCGCGGATAACCGAGCCTGGGGCAACCGGGTACGGGGTAACAACCAGCACGTCCAGCGGATCACCGTCGTCGGCCAGGGTGTTAGGGATGTAACCGTAGTTGGCCGGGTAGAACATCGGGGTGGCCATGAAACGGTCAACGAACAGGCAATCGCTGTCCTTGTCGATCTCGTACTTGATCGGGGCGTGGTTGGCTGGAATCTCGATGGCGACGTAGATGTCGTTCGGCAGGTCTTTGCCAGCCGGAATCTTGCTGTAGCTCATTGGGCAGTGCCCCCATGTTTGGCCAAAAATTGGTCGCGATTATAGGCACATTCCGCACTGCTTGCCACGTTCGCCCTGATGTCCGGCAGTGTCAGTCCTGCGCCTGCCGGTAATGCGGGTGGTTGTGCTGCAAATGCTGCAGACGTGCCAGCGGATCCTGGCGGTAAAAACCGCGCAGTTGCTGGTACACCGCAGGATAAGCGTCGTTGAGCAGGTCGGGGGCGCTGAAGAAGTATTCGCTGGTGACGGCGAAAAATTCTGCCGGGTTTTCCGCTGCGTAAGGGTCGATGGCGGTCTCGGCGTCCGGGTCGCGGTCAAGCTGGCGGTTGAGGTCGTCGTAGGCTTCTTGCATGGCCTTGGCCCAGTCGCCGACGCGCATATCGTTGTGCAGCGGCGGCAGGCCGTTGGCGTCGCCGTTGAGCATGTCTAGCTTGTGCGCCAGTTCGTGGATGACCAGGTTGTAGCCTTCCCAGCCGCCGCTGGCCAGCACGCCGGGCCAGGCGAGGATCACCGGGCCTTGTTGCCAGGCTTCGCCACTGTGCTCACCGTTCCATTCATGCTCCACGCCGCTGGCGTCGCGGTGGCGTTGGGGGCTGAGGAAGTCGTCGGGATACAGCACGATCTCGTGGAAGCCCTGGTACCAGTTCAGCTCGCCCAGATGCAGCAGCGGCAATTGGGCCTGGGCGGCGAGAAACAGCCGTTGCTCGCCGTCCAGCTCAACGCCGGGCAGGGCGCTCAGGTGTTTGTCATGCAGAAACAGTACGCAGGCTTCGCGCAGCCAGTGGTCTTCGTCGGCACTCAGGCCGTCGAGCATCGGCAGGCGCTCGCGAACCCGCTGCCAGCGCTGCGGGTCGATGGGGTGACGGGCCAGGGTGCGGCGACGGCGCCAGGCGCTCAGTGACCACATGGCCAGGGCTTACTGGACCTTGGCGGTGCGATGCAGGCGGCTGCGCACAAAGCCAACGATCATCGGCACCAGCGACAGCAGGATGATTGCGACAATCATCAGTGACAGGTTCTGTTTGATGAACGGTACGTTGCCGAAGAAGTAGCCTAGGGTCACCAGGCCGCCGACCCACAGTACGGTGCCGGCAACGCTGAAACCGAGGAAGCGTGGGTAATGCATTTTCGCGATGCCGGCGACAAACGGTGCAAAGGTGCGCAGGATCGGCAGGAAACGCGCGAGGGTGACGGTTTTGCCACCATGGCGCTCGTAGAAGTCGTGGGTCTGCTGCAGGTAGTCGCGACGGAAGATTTTCGAGTTGGGGTTGCGGAACAGCCGTTCTCCGGCGGTTCGGCCTATGACGTAATTGGTGCTGTCGCCGAGGATTGCCGCCGCCATCAGCAGGCCACCCAGCAGCACCGGGTCCATGCCGCCGCCAGCGGCAACCGCACCGGCGATGAACAGCAGGGAATCGCCCGGCAGGAACGGCATGACCACCAGACCGGTCTCGCAGAAAATTACCAGGAACAGGATCGCGTAGATCCACGGACCATAGTTGTTGACCAGCAAATCGAGGTAAACGTCGAGATGCAGAATGAGGTCCAGCGGGTTGAAATCCATGTACGGCACCTGTGTTCTTTGACCCGGTCGAGGGGTATGCGATGACTGGCAGTGCAGATGTGATCAGCCGCTACCCGAGTGAAGGGTAAAGTTTCACACATTTTGAGGAGGCGCATTATACGGAGGCGACGAGATTATGCCTGCGCAGTTTGTAGCGGCGGATTTCTAAACAAAACAAGGCTGGCACCGGGCAGTGCCAGTCAGTTACGGTCAGTGGGGCCGCTGCGCAGCCCATCGCAGGCTGCCGCCAGCTCCCACAGGTGACGCATCAGTCCGGGTTGATCGGCAGGATATAGCTTTTGAACTCGTTGTCTTCACGAAAACCGATGGACTCGTAGGTCTTCATCGCCACTTCATTGTTGTTGCTGGTGGAGACGCGCAGGCGCACGGCATTGGTCTCTTTGGCCATTTTCTTGGCTTCGCGCATCAGGTGGTCGGCGACCAGCATGCGTCGGGAATCTTCGGCGACGTAGATGTCATTGAGGATCCACACGCGCTTGAGCGATAGCGACGAGAAGCTCGGGTAGAGCTGGCAGAAGCCCATCAGCTTGTTGTCGTCATCGTCCGCCAGGGCGAGGTAAATGATCGATTCACCGCGCTCCAGGCGTTTTTCCAGAAACGAGCGGGAAGAGTCCGGGTATGGCAACTGGCCATAAAACTCGCGGTATTTGACGAACAGCGGGGCAAGCAGGTCCAGATGTTCCAGAGTGGCTTTGATGATCCGCATAAGCAGGCCTCAGGGTCCATGGGAGTGTGCGGCAAATTGCCGGCCGCCTTGGCAGATGCTGCCTGAAGATAATTAGAAAGCGCAATCTACGAAATGTTTGCACCTCAGGGTTTGCTTAACAGGAAGTTTCCTTTGTTTGGCGTGCCGGCGTCTGCCTCCAGCGTATGCACCTGCGCCTCATCCTTGAGGTTGACCCCGGACAACTGCCGTCTGCACGCCTCGCGCATCAGGTACAGCAGGCGATGAGCGGCCATGCCGTAGCTGAGTCCCTCCAGGCGTACATTGGATATGCAGTTGCGGTAGGCGTCGGTCAGGCCGACTTTGGGGTTGTAGGTGAAGTACAGGCCGAGGCTGTCGGGGGAGCTCAGGCCCGGGCGTTCGCCGATCAGGATTACGGTCATTTTCGCCCCGAGCAATTCGCCCACTTCGTCGGCCACCGCCACGCGGCCCTGTTCCACCAGGATCACCGGCGAGGTTGACCAGCCTTCAGCGGCAGACTGTTCTTCGAAACGGGTCAGAAACGGCAGGGTATGACGGTGCACCGCCAGGGCCGAGAGGCCGTCGGCGACCACGATGGCCAGGTCGACGCCGCCAGGGTTGGTCTGGGCATGCTCGCGCAGCAGTTGCGCCGAGTCCGGGTGCAGGCGCCGCCCCAGATCGGGGCGTTGCAGGTAACTGTCGCGGTCGGCGGCGGCGCTGTGCAGCAGCAGGCTGTCGCGCTGGCGCTCACTCAACTGGCTGCGCAGCCCCTGGTGATCAAAGGCCAGGTGCACGGCGTCGCGGGCCTGGGCATGGGCGAACTGAAAGTCCAGCTGGGCGCCGGTCGGCAGGCTGGTGCCGGTGCGGCCGAGGGCGATGCGCGCTGGAGTCAGGCGGCGCAGTTCCAGCCAGGGGTTGGCGCTGTTGTCGTGCTGTGGGGTGTTGTCCATGGTCGCCTCGCTTATCCCAGTTGGGCCAGGGCCTGGCGGAAAGCCGGGGGCAGGTTGTCACCGAAACGCACCCGGCCATCGGCCTGGGTGAAGATGCCCATGCGCGCCAGCCAGGCTTCGAATTCCGGCGCCGGTTTCAGGCCGAGGGTCTGGCGTGCATACAGCGCGTCGTGAAACGAGGTGGTCTGGTAGTTGAGCATGATGTCGTCGGAGCCGGGGATGCCCATGATGAAGTTGATCCCGGCAACGCCAAGCAGGGTCAGCAGCGTGTCCATGTCGTCCTGGTCGGCTTCGGCATGGTTGGTGTAGCAGATGTCGCAACCCATGGGCACGCCGAGCAGCTTGCCGCAGAAGTGGTCTTCCAGCCCGGCACGGATGATCTGCTTGCCGTTGTACAGGTACTCCGGCCCGATGAAGCCGACCACGGTGTTGACCAGAAACGGCTTGAAGTGGCGGGCCACGGCATAGGCGCGGGTTTCGCAGGTCTGTTGATCGACGCCATGGTGGGCGTTGGCCGACAGTGCGCTGCCCTGGCCGGTTTCGAAGTACATCAGGTTTTGCCCGAGGGTACCGCGATTGAGGCTCAGGCCGGCGTCATAGCCCTCTTTAAGGACATTGAGGTTGATGCCGAAACTGGCGTTGGCCGCCTCGGTGCCGGCGATCGACTGGAACACCAGGTCCAGCGGCACGCCGCGGTTGATCGCTTCGATCGAGGTGGTCACGTGGGTGAGCACACAGGCCTGGGTAGGGATGTCATAGCGCTGGATGATGGCGTCGAGCATTTCCAGCAGGGCGCAGATCGAGGCGATGCTGTCGGTGGCCGGGTTGATGCCGATCATGGCGTCGCCGTTGCCGTAGAGCAGGCCGTCGAGGATGCTCGCGGCGATCCCGGCCGGTTCGTCGGTCGGGTGGTTGGGTTGCAGACGGGTCGACAGGCGTCCGCGCAGGCCCATGGTGCCGCGAAAGCGGGTGACCACACGGATTTTTTGCGCCACCAGCACCAGGTCCTGCACGCGCATGATCTTCGACACGGCGGCGGCCATCTCCGGGGTCAGTCCGGGCGCCAGGGCGCGCAGACTGGTTTCATCGGCCTGGTCGCTGAGCAGCCAGTCGCGCAGGCCGCCGACGGTCAGGTGGCTGACTGCGGCAAAGGCACTGGCATCGTGGGTGTCGATGATCAGGCGGGTGACTTCGTCTTCTTCGTAAGGGATCAGCGCTTCGCTGAGGAAGTGTTTGAGCGGGATGTCAGCGAGGGCCATTTGTGCGGCAACCCGTTCGCCATCGTTGCTGGCCGCAACGCCAGCGAGAAAGTCACCTGAGCGCGCCGGGCTGGCCTTGGCCATTACTTCTTTAAGGCTTTCAAAGCGGTAGGTCTGCTGACCTGCCGTGTGTACAAAACTTGCCATACAGAATCTCCAGAACGCCGCAGGCCTGACCTGCGGCGCAGATAGCGTTGATCAGTGCAGGGCCTCTTCGGCCTTCTGGATCGCGGCGAATTCCTCTTCCGGTGTTCCGGCCACCAGGTGGTGTCGGCTGTAGAACGCAAAGTAGGCAATCAGTACGCCATAGATGATCGCAGCGCCAATCACCACCCGAGGGTCAACCAGGAAGCCGGCGACCACGGCGATGCAGGCCAGCACCAGGGCCACGCCTGAGGTGAAGATCCCGCCCGGGGTGCGGTATGGGCGCTCCATTTTAGGGCGTTTGATCCGCAGGGTGATGTGCGCGGCCATCATCAGTACATAAGACAGCGTAGCGCCGAACACCGCAACCAGGATCAGCAGGTCGCCCTGGCCGGTCAGTGACAGGCCGAAACCGATAATGCCGGGGATCACCAGGGCCAGGACCGGGGCCTTGCTCTTGTTGGTTTCCGAAAGCTTGCGCGGCAGGTAGCCAGCACGGGACAAGGCGAAGATCTGCCGCGAGTAGGCGTAGATGATCGAGAAGAAGCTGGCGATCAGGCCGGCCAGGCCCACCAGGTTGACGAAGCTGCCCATCCAGGTCGAGCCGCCGTAGGCTTTGGCCAGCGCTTCGACCAGCGGGTTGCCCGAGCTTTTCAACGCTTCGGCACCGGCGGCGCCAGGGCCGACCACGAGAATCAGCAGGGCGAAGGCCAGCAGCACCAGCATGGCGCCGATCAGGCCGCGAGGCAGGTCGCGCTTGGGGTTCTTGGTTTCTTCAGCGGCCAGCGGTACGCCTTCGACGGCGAGGAAGAACCAGATCGCGTAAGGAATTGCCGCCCACACGCCGACATAACCGAACGGCAGGAAGCTGCTGGCGCCAACGGCATCGGTCTGGGCGATGTCGAACAGGTTATTGACGTTGAAATGCGGCACCATGGCCACCAGGAACACGCCCAGGGCAATCGCCGCGATGGCAGTGATGATGAACATCAGCTTCAGTGCTTCACCAACGCCGAAGATGTGGATGCCGATAAAGATGGTGTAGAAGGCCAGGTAGATCATCCAGCCGCCAATACCGAACAGCGACTGACAGTACGCGCCGATGAACACGGCAATGGCTGCCGGGGCGATGGCGTATTCGATCAGGATCGCCGTGCCGGTGAGGAATCCGCCCCAGGGGCCGAACGCGCTGCGGGCAAAGCCGTAGCCGCCACCGGCGGTAGGGATCATCGAGGACAACTCGGCGAGGGAGAAACACATGCACAGGTACATGGTCGCCATCAGCAACGTGGCAAGGAACATCCCGCCCCAGCCACCCTGGGCCAGGCCGAAGTTCCAGCCGGCATAGTCGCCGGAAATCACATAGGCAACGCCCAGGCCGACCAGCAGTACCCAGCCTGCTGCGCCCTTTTTCAGTTCACGTTGTTGGAAATAGTCGGTGCCGACTTTTTCAAAGTCGACAGAAGAGCCTGCCGGCACGCTGCCGGTATGATCGCTTGGCATAGGGTTCACCTGTTTTTTTTATCGTGACCGGCGGGTGCCGATGTTTCTGGTGATGGTCTTGCAGGAAGCGAGCCAGAGCGGCCCCGGGTGGGGCCGCTCTGTTTGTGGGTTAGAAGAAGCCCAGCGGATTGATGTCGTAGCTGACCAGCAGGTTTTTGGTTTGCTGGTAGTGGTCGAGCATCATCTTGTGGGTTTCACGGCCGACGCCGGACTTTTTGTAGCCACCGAACGCGGCGTGAGCCGGGTACAGGTGGTAGCAGTTGGTCCATACGCGGCCCGCCTTGATGCCGCGGCCCATGCGGTAGGCGCGGTTGATGTCGCGGGTCCAGACGCCTGCACCAAGACCGAACTCGGTATCGTTGGCGATGGCCAGTGCTTCGGCTTCGTCCTTGAAGGTGGTGATGCTCACCACCGGGCCGAAGATTTCTTCCTGGAACACGCGCATCTGGTTGGTGCCCTTGAGCAGGGTCGGCTGGATGTAGTAACCGGTCGACAGGCTGCCTTCGAGTTTTTCCACCTTGCCGCCGGTGAGCAGCTCGGCGCCTTCTTTCTCGGCGATTTCCAGGTACGAGAGGATCTTGTCGAATTGTTGCTCGGAGGCCTGGGCGCCGACCATGGTGTCGGTGTCCAGCGGGTCGCCGCGCTTGATCTGTTTGATCTTCTTCATCACCTCTTGCATGAACGCCGGGTAGATCGACTCCTGCACCAGCGCCCGCGACGGGCAGGTGCACACTTCACCCTGGTTGAAGAAGGCCAGTACCAGGCCTTCGGCGGCTTTCTCGATGAAGGCAGGCTCGGCCTGCATGATGTCTTCGAAGAAGATGTTCGGTGATTTGCCGCCCAGTTCCACGGTCGACGGGATGATGTTCTCGGCGGCACATTTCATGATGTGCGAGCCCACCGGGGTGGAGCCGGTGAAGGCGATCTTGGCGATGCGCTTGCTGGTGGCCAGAGCTTCACCGGCTTCGCGGCCATAGCCTTGCACCACGTTGAGGACGCCAGGGGGCAGCAGGTCACCGATGAGTTCCAGCAGCACGGTGATGCCCAGCGGGGTCTGTTCGGCCGGCTTGAGTACCACGCAGTTGCCGGCTGCCAGGGCTGGTGCGAGTTTCCAGGCGGCCATCAGGATCGGGAAGTTCCACGGGATGATCTGGCCGACCACACCCAATGGTTCGTGCAGGTGGTAGGCCACTGTGTTGCCGTCGATTTCGGCCGCACCGCCTTCCTGGGCGCGTATGCAGCCAGCGAAGTAGCGGAAGTGGTCGGCAGCCAGTGGGATGTCGGCGTTGAGGGTTTCGCGAATGGCCTTGCCGTTGTCCCATGTCTCGGTGATGGCCAGCAGTTCGAGGTTCTGTTCGATACGGTCGGCGATTTTCAGCAGGACCAGCGAGCGCGCCTGCGCCGAGGTCGAGCCCCAGGCGTCAGCAGCGGCATGGGCGGCGTCCAGGGCCTTTTCAATGTCTTCGGCGCTGGAACGCGGGAATTCGGCAATCAGTTGGCCGTTCACCGGTGAGGTGTTTTCGAAGTACTGCCCTTTGACTGGAGCTACGAACTCGCCACCGATGTAGTTGCCATAACGGCTCTTGAAGGAAACCTTGGCGCCTTCGGTACCGGGATGTGCGTAACGCATGGTGTGTCTCCTGGCTATTGTGTTTGTTGGGGAGGATACCTAAAGCATAGAGCAAGGCTCGGGCCAGTGTTGCCGGGCCTAGTAAAATCAAGGGTTTGCGGTACTTTGCCAGGCGGCGGAAGGTGGTGGTGTAGCAGCGTCGGTACAGCGTGGGTGACACTTTGTGCCGCTAATGACACAGGCCGTGACCCAGCGGTCAAGCCAGCATTGCAATGCGCGGACGGGTGGAGGATGCTGGGCCGATCTCGTCTGCGGAGAACAATAAAAAGTGCAGTACAATCACCTCAGCCGGCACGCCCGGCAAGTGCTCACGGTGACCCAGGGCAAGGCACAGATGCACGGGCCGGGCAGTGACCCGTCGATTGCCCGCTCATGGTTGCGCTGCCTGGAGGATTACCACCTGGACCCGGCCCAGAGCATGGCGCCGACCGTGCTTGAGCATGGCCGCGTACTGGAGAGCCGCGAGCGCCTGCAGCAGGTGCTGCAAATTGCCGGCAATGAGATGAACAGCCTGCACCAGCAGTTGTCCGGCGCAGGGCACGCGGTGTTGCTGACCGATGCCCGCGGGGTGATCCTCAATTGTGTTACCGCGCCCACCGAACGGCGGGTGTTCGAGCGTGCCGGGCTGTGGCTGGGCGCCGACTGGAGCGAGGCCCGCGAGGGCACCAATGGTATCGGCACATGCCTGGTCGAGCGGCAGGCGCTGACCATCCATCAAGACGAACATTTTCGTGGCAGGCACACCGGCCTGACCTGTTCGGCCAGTCCGGTGTTCGATCCGCACGGCGAGCTGCTGGCGGTACTCGATGTGTCTTCGGCGCGCCCGGACGTGTCGCGCCAGAGCCAGTTCCACACCATGGCCCTGGTCAATCTCTCGGCGAAGATGATCGAGAGCTGCTATTTCCTGCGCTACTTCGAGAACCAGTGGCTGCTGCGTTTTCACCTGCAGGCTGAGTCGGTCGGCCTGTTCAGTGAAGGCTTGCTGGCCTTCGATGGTGACGGGCGAATCTGCGCGGTCAACCAGAGCGCCTTGAACCTGCTTGGCACTATTCGTGGCGGCGCATTGGGCAAGCCGGTGGAGATGTTCTTCGACTGTGCCCTGGATGAACTGTTCAGCCGTACCACGACTCATGCCAGTGCCAGCTGGCCATTGCGTACCCGCGATGGGCGCTTGCTGTTTGCCAGTTTGCGGGGGCAGGTGCGCCAGCCGGTGCCGCCTTCGTTGCCAACGCCAGTCCCTGCCGCCAAGGTGGAAAAGGCGGGATCGATCTGCCTGCTTGATCCTGCGCTGCAGAACGATTTTCGTCGCGCCGTGCGCGTATTCGAACGTGATGTGCCGTTGTTGATCAATGGTGAAACCGGCAGTGGCAAGGAGGCCTTTGCCAAGGCCGTACACCAGGCCAGCCAGCGCCGCGACCGGGCGTTTGTCGCTTTGAACTGCGCCTCGATTCCGGAAAGCTTGATCGAGAGCGAGCTGTTCGGTTATCGCGGCGGCAGCTTTACCGGTGCGCGCAAGGAGGGCATGCGCGGCAAGTTGCAGCAGGCTGATGGCGGCACCTTGTTGCTGGATGAAATCGGTGACATGCCGCTGGCCCTGCAGACCCGTCTGTTGCGGGTGCTGGAGGATCGCATGGTGGTGCCGATTGGTGGCGAGCCGCAGGCGGTCAACGTGCGCATCATCAGTGCCACCCACCGCAACCTGCTGGAGCGGGTAGAGGATGGCAGCTTTCGTGAAGACCTTTATTACCGGCTCAATGGCCTGGAGATCGAGCTGCCGGCCTTGCGTGAGCGTAGTGACAAGTCGCAGCTGCTTGATTTCATTCTGGCTGAAGAGGCAGGCGAGCAGTCAGTAACGCTGGAACCCTCGGCACGCCAGGCCTTGCTCGATTTCGCCTGGCCAGGGAACGTACGGCAGTTGCGTAATGTGTTGCGCACCTTGGTAGCGCTGTGTGATGACAGCACTATCAGCCTCAGAGATTTGCCGAACATTGTGGGAGCGGGCTTGCCCCGCGATAGCGGTCTGTCTGATCCAACGCCTCGCGGGGCAAGTCGAGTCGTCGCACCGCCGCTTCCACCGGCGTTGCAGGAGGCTGAACGCAGCGCATTGCTTGCCGCCCTCGAACATCAACGCTGGCACATGACCCATGTAGCTGCCCAGTTAGGCGTCAGCCGCAATACCTTGTATCGAAAACTTCGCAAACACGGTATCGCCCGGAGCCTTTGAGCGAAACACAGGATGCGAATTCCTGCGCCCTGGGCTACCCTGCCTCGACGTTTTGCGAGGTCGATAATGCACATTCATATTCTTGGTATCTGCGGCACTTTCATGGGCTCTCTGGCGGTGCTGGCCAAAGAGCTCGGGCATCGGGTCACCGGCTCCGACGCCAATGTCTATCCGCCCATGAGCACTCAGCTTGAGGCCCAGGGCATCGAGCTGACCCAGGGTTATGACGCCGCCCAGCTGGACCCGGCACCCGACCTGGTAGTGATCGGCAACGCCCTGTCGCGGGGTAATCCTGCGGTTGAGTACGTGCTCAACAAGGGCCTGCCCTACGTATCGGGTCCGCAATGGCTGGCTGACCACGTCCTGCAAGGCCGTTGGGTGCTGGCAGTTGCCGGTACCCACGGCAAAACCACCACCAGCAGCATGCTGGCCTGGGTGCTGGAGCATGCCGGCATGAGTCCGGGCTTCCTGATCGGTGGCGTGCCGCAGAACTTCTCGGTGTCGGCACGTCTGGGCGGCACGCCGTTCTTTGTGGTTGAGGCCGATGAATACGACAGTGCCTTCTTCGACAAACGCTCGAAGTTCGTGCACTACCGTCCGCGTACCGCGATCCTCAACAACCTTGAGTTCGATCACGCCGATATCTTCCCGGACCTGGCCGCCATCGAGCGGCAGTTCCACCACCTGGTGCGGACGATTCCGAGCGAAGGCCTGGTGATTCATCCGACTACCGAACCGGCCCTGGAACGGGTGATCAAGATGGGTTGCTGGACCCCGGTGCAGACCACCGGTGAAGGCGGACAGTGGCAGGTCAAACTGCTCAGCGCCGACGGCTCACGCTTTGAAGTCAGCTTCGAAGGTGAAACCCAGGGCGTAGTCGAGTGGGAACTGACCGGTCAGCACAACGTCGCCAATGCTTTGGCGACCCTGGCTGCTGCTCGCCATGTCGGTGTGGTGCCGGCCATGGGTATCGCTGCGTTGAGCGCGTTCAAAAGTGTCAAACGGCGTATGGAAAAAGTCGCTGAAGTGCAGGGCGTGACGATCTATGACGACTTCGCTCATCACCCGACCGCGATTGCCACCACCCTCGACGGCCTGCGCAAGCGCATTGGCGATGCACCGCTGATCGCGGTGATCGAGCCACGTTCCAACTCGATGAAGCTGGGCGCCCACCGTGATGGCTTGCCAGAAAGCGTCAACGACGCCGATCAGGTCATCTGGTACGCACCACCCAACCTCGGTTGGGACCTGGCTGCCACCGCCGCCGAGTGCACGGTGCCTTCGGTGGTCGCCGACAGCCTTGAAGCGATCATCGAACGGGTCAAAAGCCAAGCCACGCCCGGCACCCAGGTGGTGATCATGAGCAACGGCGGCTTTGGCGGGCTGCACGGCAAACTGGCCGAGGCGCTGAAATGAGCGGGCCGGAACGCATCACCCTGGCGATGACGGGGGCCTCGGGGGCGCAGTATGGTCTGCGCCTGCTCGATTGCCTGGTGCGCGAAGACCGTGAGGTGCATTTCCTGATCTCCAAGGCGGCGCAACTGGTGATGTCGACCGAGACCGATGTGGTGCTTCCGGCCAAACCTCAGGCGATGCAGGCCTTCCTGACCGAGTACACCGGCGCCGCCGCCGGGCAGATTCGCGTGTATGGCAAGGAAGACTGGATGTCGCCGGTGGCCTCTGGCTCCGGCGCTCCCGCGGCGATGGTGGTAGTGCCGTGTTCCACCGGTACGCTCTCGGCCATTGCCACCGGGGCCTGTAACAACCTGATCGAGCGTGCTGCCGATGTCACTCTTAAAGAGCGTCGGCAACTGATTCTGGTGCCGCGTGAAGCGCCGTTTTCCAGTATTCATCTGGAGAACATGCTCAAGTTGTCGAACATGGGCGCGGTGATCCTGCCGGCAGCACCTGGGTTCTACCATCAGCCCCAGACCATCGACGACCTGATCGACTTTGTCGTGGCGCGGATTCTCAATGTGCTGAATATTCCCCAGGACATGCTGCCGCGTTGGGGCGAGCATCACTTTGGCGCTGATGAATGAAGCGACTGCTTGGCGTCGGCCTGATGGTTTTATTGGTTAGCGGTTGTGCCACCGTGCGCACGCTGGATGCGGCCAAGCCGGGGGCGCCGTTGGTGTATAGCGGCACGCGTCTGGATTTGTACGCATTGCAGGGTGGTTGCTGCGCCATGGACCGTTTCGGTGCCGAAGCGCCGCACTACCCGGGGCTGGATCTACCGGGTAGTGCCTTGCTGGATACCTTGTTGTTGCCCTTGTCGGTGTTGACCGCGTTGGGGGTGGGGTTTCAGGCTACTGGCGGGCTGTAGCTGGGGGCCTCATCGCTGGCAATGCCAGCTCCCACAATGGATCGGTGTGAACTCGGTGTGCCCAGGATTACTTCCCGAGCTTGCGCAGTTCGTCGGACTCGACAATGCGAATGCCATCCTGTTCTTCCAGCGCCAGACGCCACAGCGCCCGAGCCAGCTGACAGGCCTCGATGCCGCGGTATTTTCCGGGAATCAGTTTCGACAGAGGGCCGGCAATCTGTTCGACCAGGCGTGGTTCCTCTCGGTCACCGAGCAGCAGGGAAGGTCGGGCAATGGTCAGTTGCGGCCAGTCCTGGGCCCTCAGCGCGTATTCCATCTCACCCTTGACCCGGTTGTAGAAAATCGGTGATCTGCGGTCGGCGCCCATGGCACTGACCACCAGCAGATGGCGTGCCCCCATCTCCCGGGCGCGCTTGCCGAAGGCCACGACCATGTCCAGGTCGACAGCGCGGAAGGCCGGCTCGGAGCCAGCCTGTTTGATCGTGGTACCCAGGCAGCAGAAGGCGATATCGACGCGACCGGCCAGCTGCGGCAGGAACAGCGCGGGATCGCCGACCGGGTTTTCCAGGTGCGGGTGTGCGGCCAATGGCCGGCGGGTCGGGGCCAGTACTCGGCTGACGGTAGGCTCGCTGAGCAGCCGATCGAGTAGATGTTCACCGGTGAGACCGGTGGCTCCGGCAAGCAGGATATGCTGAGGCGTCAAGTACATGATGTCTCTCCCTTGATACAGTCAGCTTAGTGGGAACTGGCATTTTTTGCATGTCCAGTCTGCTTGTCCGCATTGCTCTGCAACGCTTTGCGTGCCTGTTGCTGGCGCAGTCGCTGCCAGTGCGCGAGCACCTCGGCGGGCGCCCAGATCTGCGGCTCGGACGCTTCGAATCCTTCTGCCGCTTCGCGCCCGGCAACGCTGGCGCTGGCCAGGTCGAAGGCCTGGCGCAGGTTGTCGGTCTGGTTCAGGGCCTGGGCGAACAACGCGTCACCGAAATAGGTGAAGTCGGCTTCTTCAGAGCAGCCGAATGATACGCGGTCGGCGCGTGAGGCCGTCATGATCAGGGTCATGTTGTCCTTGAGTGCGTCGATGTATCCCCCTGAATAGCAGGCGGAGATGACGATTACCTTGTGGCGATCTTTTAATGGCGCCAAGGCACTGGCCAGGGCGTCGGCGGGCAGGTCGGCCAGTTGCATGCGCGGCAGGTCCAGCACCAGTTCGTGCTCGTGGCTGCCATGGCTGGTCAGGTAGATGAACAGCAGGTCTTCGGGGCCGCTACGCTCGGCCAGGGTTTGCGCCGCCCGGGCAAGGTTCTCGCGGGTGGCCAGCGCGCGGTCATCCAGATGGTCGCGGTGATTGACCAGCGTGATCTGGCCTACCGCGCCAAAGCGGCTCTTGAGCAAGTTGCTGACATAGTCGGCTTCGCGCAGAAACACGCTTTGCTTGCCGTCGCCGGCAAGGGCCAGGCTGTACAGTTCGATTTCCGGCGTCGAGGCCGGCACTTTGGCCAGGGCCTGTTCCAGCAGGCGACCTTGATTGAGCAAGGCCAGCTCCAGTGGATCAGGTAACAGGCGGCCCTGCTCGTCGCGCACGCGCTGGCCATTGACCCAGTAACCACTCTGGCTGCTGCCATCGCTCAAGGTCAGACGGCCAGGCCCCTGGTAGGTGTCGTTTTCGAAGCCGCCGACGTAGAGGCTACCGTCCGCCAGTTGCAGGCGGCCCTTGCCGGAGAAGCGCCAGTCGACAAAGTTGCCCTTGTAGTGACTGCCATCGGCGCCGATCAGCTCACCCTTGCCGTTGAGCGTGCCGTCCTTGAACTGGCCGATCCAGACATCACCGTCGGTGCTTTCGTAGCGGCCGCGGCCTTCCAGGTGATTGTCACGAAAGGCGCCGATGTACTGGTCGCCTTCGGCGCTATTGAAGGTGCCGCTGCCTTCGAGCTGACCGTTGACGAAGCGACCGCTGAACTGGTTGCCGCTGGCGTCGCTGCGGATGCCTTCGCCATTGGGTTTGCCGCGGGCAAACAGGCCCTGGTACTGGCTGCCGTCGGCCAGCTCCAGATGCCCGGCGCCATGGTATTGGTCGTCCTTGAACTGGCCGCGGTACAACAGGCCGGTTTCTTTCAGGGTGCCCTCGCCATCGCGGCGGCCCAGCTTGAAACCACCGGTGTAGCTGCTGCCCGGTGTTTTCAGGGTGCCCAGGCCATGGAACAGGCCCTGCTGGAACTGGCCACGGTAGACCTCGCCATTGCTGCCATGCCACTCGCCCTGACCATGCCACTGGCCATTATGGAAGTTGCCGGCATACCAGCTGCCGTTGGGGTAATCGATGCGCCCTTCGCCTTGCAGCAGGCCATCGACGACCTGGCCCCGGAAGCGGCCGCCATCGGGCAGGCGGGCATCAGGCGGAGACAGCGGTTCGCCATCGCCACAGGCGGCGAGCAGCAAGGTCAGGGCAAGGGGAACAAGTGGGCGCATGACGGGGTCCGGACGGGTAAGGCCCCGAGTATGCCGCACAATGTGCAGGCTGAAACAGCCGCAGCGGCTGTTTCAGTGCAGGGCGGCCTCAGACGAAGCAGAGTGTCAGCGGCTCGGCAATATAGGCGGGCTTCTCCTGGCCTTCGATTTCCAGGGTGGCGGTGAATTTGAGCAGCCATTGGCCGGGTTTTTTCTCGAAGGCTTCGCTCAGGTCAACTTTAAGGCGGACCTTGCTGTCGACCTTGACCGGCTGGATGAAACGCACGCTGTCCAGGCCATAGTTGACGACCATCTTCAGACCTTCAGGCAGGACCAGGATGTCCTCCATCAACTTGGGGATCAGCGACAGGGTGAGAAAACCGTGAGCGATGGTGCTGCCAAATGGCGTTTTTGCCGCCTTCTCCGGGTCCACATGGATGAACTGGAAGTCGCCAGTGGCTTCGGCAAACAGGTTGATGCGCGCTTGATCGATGGTCAGCCATTCGGAACATCCCAGTTCCTTTCCAACGTACTGCGACAGCTCTGCAACAGGTACAAAGGGCATTGTGACTCTCCAGATGATTTTTGGTTTTCTTATGATTTCGGCAGATTCGAAAGACTAAGATCAGCACGCCTGCAGAAAGCGGTCAAGTCGCCATGTTTTCGGCGAATATCAGGTTATAGGCAAGTCGTTAGCGTGCTTATAATGGCCGCCAGGCCTGAAGGAGATAGTTATGCTGTTGCGTGGTTTGACCTGGCTGGTGTTGTTTCAATTGCTTGGGACGGCAATCAATCACTTGTTCGTGCCCATCTTGCCCGGGCCGATCATCGGCCTGTTACTGCTGCTGGTGTTCCTCATGGTGCGCGGTGAAGTGGGCGCACCGCTGAGCGAGGCGGCCAATAGCCTGTTGCGCTACCTGCCGTTGCTGCTGGTGCCGCCAGCGGTGGGGGTGATGGTCTACGCCGCGGATATCGCCGCGGATTTCTGGGCCATCGTCGGTGCCCTGGTGATTTCGGCGCTGGTTACCCTGGCCTTCGTCGGAGTGCTGATGCAAAAGCTCATCGCCCGTCAGGCCAAGCGTGAGGAGCAGCCATGAGCCTGGACTGGAGCGGCGCACTGGACGCGGTCATTCACCATCCATTGTTCGGCATCGGCATTACCCTGGGGGCGTACCAACTGGTGCTGGCGGCCTACGAAAAGACCCGCTGGATTTTCCTCCAGCCGGTGCTGGTGTCGATGCTGGTCGTCATTGGCGTACTCCTCGCCTGTGGCCTGACTTACAGCGAGTACCGCAAAAGTACCGAGATCATGAGTATCCTTCTGGGGCCGGCGACGGTGGCGCTGGCGGTGCCGCTTTATCTCAATCTGCGGCGGATTCGCCAGCTGTTCTGGCCGACCTTTACTACGCTGGTAATCGGAGGGATCGTCGCGACCGGCGCTTGTCTGCTGTTGGGCTGGTGGTTTGGCGCCGAGCACATGATCCTGATGACCATGGCGCCCAAGTCGGTGACTTCGCCGATCGCCATGCTGGTGGCCGAGCAGATCGGTGGTGTGGCCGCCCTGGCGGCAGTGTTCGTGCTGATCACCGGGGTGATTGGCGCGATCTTCGGCCCAGGCTTGCTGTCGCGCTGTGGTGTGCACAGCCCGGAGGCGCGGGGCATGGCACTGGGCGTAACCGCTCACGCAGTGGGCACTTCGGTGGCCCTGCAGGAAAGTGATGAATGCGGGGCCTTTGCGGCCCTGGCGATGAGCCTGATGGGCGTTGCCACGGCGGTGTTCCTGCCGCTGGCGGTCAGCCTGGTTGCTTGAGGAGTAGCAATGACCTTACCGCTGTTTCCGCTCAATACCGTGTTGTTTCCAGGCTGCTTTCTCGATCTGCAGATTTTCGAGGCGCGCTACCTGGACATGATCGGCCGCTGCATGAAACAGGGCGGTGGCTTCGGTGTTGTGTGCATTCTTGAAGGTCACCAGGTTGGCAGCGCGCCGACTGGTTTTTCCGAGATAGGCTGCGAGGCGGTGATCCGCGACTTTCAGCAGCAGGACAACGGCCTGCTCGGCATTCGCGTCGAGGGCACCCGGCGTTTTCGCGTCGGGCCTTTCGAGGTGCAGAAGGACCAGTTGCTGGTCGCCGATGTGACCTGGCTGCCAGAGGGGGACGACCTGCCGCTGGCGGATGACCATCATGACTTGCTGGCGCTGTTGCAAGCCCTGGGCGAGCATCCGATGGTCGAAGCCCTGGGCATGCCGGTGACGGTCACCGGCCAGCAGGGATTGGCCAACCAGTTGGCCTACTTGCTGCCCTTTGTCGAGGAAGACAAGCTTGACCTGCTGGCCATCGACTCTCCAAAACAACGCCTGGATGCAATCCAGGCGTTGCTCGATCGGCTGCAGGGTGAACTGTTCGCCTGACGCCTCAGTACTGGTAGCGCAGCAGGGCGTGCGGCAGTGAATGCAGGCTGAAGAACGCCAGGAGCGCCACGCACGCCGGCAGTATCAACCACCAGACTTTCAACGGCAGGGCGGTGATCGGCTCGCGGTGCTGGATCAGCGTCAGGCTGGTGGCGCAGATACAGCAGGCGAGCATGGCCCCGGCGAGGATATCGGTTGGCCAGTGCGCGCCCAGATAGACCCTCGACAGCGCAATGGCCAGCGCCGGCAAGCACCCCAGCAGGATCCAGGTCAGGCGCATGCGCGCCGGCTGACCGCGTCCGGCCAGTACCGCCAGCACCAGGAAAAACGCGAAGGCTGCCGAGCTGTGGCCGCTGGGCATGCTGTAGGTGGTCAAGGGATCGGTCAGCACTTCCGGGCGGGCGCGGGCGAACAGCCATTTCAGGCTGCCGTTGGCCAGGGCCGTACCGATCAGGGTGGTACCGGCAAAGATCGCCGGACGCCATTGACGTGCCAGCAACAACAGGCCGGTCAGCAAGCCACCGAGGAAGAACTGGGTACGAAAATCACCCATGCGCGTGATCAGTACCACGCTGCCATCGATGACATTGCTGCGATGTTCCTGGATCAGGGTCATCAAGCCCTGGTCGAATTCATGCAGATACGGCCAGCCGAGAAACAATGCGGCCAAAGCCACCAGGCTGAGGAGGGCGATGACCCGGGTGCCACCACGCAGGCTGCGCAAGCTGCAGTTGATGCTGATCCCGAGCAGCAGCGCCAGGCCTGCGCTAATCAGCCCGGCATCCAGCCAGAAGCCTTCGGGGAGCGGCAAGCGCATCGCCGCGCCAGTGGCCCAGCCCGGCAGCAGGTACGCAACCGACCAACCGGCACCGGCCAGCAGGCTGACGGCGATAAAGCGTGGCAGGGGCATGTCGAACATGCCGGCGACCATCGGCAGCATCGGTCGCAGCGGGCCGATGAAACGACCGACCAGCAGGCTGGCGATGCCGTAGCGCTGGAAATAGGTCTCAGCGCCACCGATCCATTCCGGATGGTGGCGTAACAGCGGCAGGCGCCGGATGTTCTGATGAAACTTGCGCCCCAGGGTATAGGAGATGGCGTCACCCAGCAGGCCGCCGAGGAATCCCAGCAACAGGGTTTCGCCGAGTGACAGGGCACCGCTGCCGGCCAGTACGGCCACGCCGAACAGCAACACAGTACCCGGCACGATGATCCCGGCGATGGCCAGGCACTCCACGCAGGCCACCAGAAAAATCGCCAAGCCAAGCCATTGCGGGTTGGCGCCAAGCCAACCGGTCAGGCTGTCGAGCCATTGGCCCATCGTGTCAGTTTCCTTGTGTCAGTAAAAAGTAGTCCCGACCTTCGACTTTGCCCCGGCGCAGCGGGTTCCTCGTGCAATGGCGGGCAAAGTCGGCGTCGACAAAACGGTAGGGCAGATGTTCGTCGCGGCCATGGGGAATGCCCAGGCGGGCGGCCTGAATAATGTGTTTCACATTGATACCGCAGTCTTCGACAAACAGTTGCTCGGGGTCGAAGCGTTTGCCGTCCCAGTGCGGCACTTTCAGGCCCAGGGCCTTGCACAGCAGCGTCTGCCCGGCGCACAGGCGTTCGGCTGGACGGGCCTGGCCGCTGGCGTCGGGGTTGTTCAGTTGCATCTGCGCCAGGCTGTTATCGTCGCTGATGGCGTCGACGAACGGATAGGCCGACTTGATCAGCACGGCATTGCCCGGGCCATGGGCGCTGAAGTTCAGCGAGTCGCCGCCGCGCGCGTAGTACATGTAGATGTGCCCGCCATCGAGGAACAGCGCCTTGCGCTTTTCGGTGTAGCCGAGCGACGCGTGGCTGCCTTTGTCGCTCAGGTAATAAGCCTCGGTCTCGATGATCCGTGCCGCCAGCCAGTACGGGCCGTGACGGTGGCGGATGACCTTGCCCAGCAGGGCTTTGGCCAGTTCCTGGGCGTCGCGGTCGAAGAAGCTGTCGGGCAGGGCTCGGGACGGGCAGGGGGCTGAGTCGGGCATGCGGGCGTAATCGCAGTGGTCAGGGCGGCGATGATAGCAATTTCTGGCTTAATCGATGCTGAACAGGGGGCTTGCAGCAGCACATTGAACACTGTTTTCGACCATCCGCCTGTCACCGCTGGGCGTGGGGCGACGTGCCAGTTATAATCAGCCGATTTCCCCTTCGCCAAGACACTGAGCCCATGACTGAGTCCGTTCTTGACTACATGACCCGCCTGGGTCGCGCCGCCCGTGCAGCTGCCCGCGTCATCGCCCGCGCCAGTACCGCGCAGAAGAACCGTGCGCTGCAGGCCGCGGCCAATGCCCTGGACGCCGCGCGCGCCGAGCTGTCTGCCGCCAATGAACTGGACCTGGCCGCTGGTCGCGCCAATGGTCTGGAGCCAGCCATGCTTGAGCGCCTGGCGCTGACCCCTGCACGGATCGACGGCATGATCGTCGGCCTGCGCCAGGTGGCCAGCCTGCCAGATCCGGTCGGGGCGATCCGCGACATGAGCTATCGGCCTTCGGGTATCCAGGTCGGCAAGATGCGCGTGCCGCTGGGCGTGATCGGGATCATCTACGAGTCGCGGCCGAACGTGACCATCGATGCTGCCAGCCTGTGCCTGAAGTCGGGCAACGCCACTATCCTGCGCGGTGGCTCCGAAGCCATTCATTCCAACCGCGCCATTGCTGCCTGTATCCAGCGTGGCCTGGCCGAAGCCGGCCTGCCGGCTGCGGTGGTGCAGGTCGTGGAAACCACCGACCGCGAAGCCGTCGGCGCGTTGATCAGCATGCCCGAGTATGTCGATGTGATCGTGCCGCGCGGCGGCAAGGGCCTGATCGAACGCATCAGCCGTGATGCGCGGGTGCCGGTCATCAAGCATCTGGACGGTATCTGCCACGTTTATGTGGCCGAGCACGCTGAGCTGGACAAAGCCCGACGCATTGCCTTCAACGCCAAAACCTACCGTTATGGCATTTGCGGGGCGATGGAAACCCTGCTGGTCGATCAGTCGGTCGCGGCGGACTTCCTGCCGGAAATGGCCCGTCAATTTCGGGAAAAGGGCGTCGAACTGCGCGGTTGTGAGCGTACCCGCCAGATTATCGATGCCGTGCCGGCCACTGAGGCTGACTGGAACACCGAGTACCTGGCGGCGATTCTGTCGATCCGCGTGGTCGACGGTCTGGACCAGGCCATCGAGCACATCAATCATTACGGCTCGCATCACACCGATTCCATCGTCACCGAACATCAGGGTCAGGCCCGGCAGTTCACTGCCGAGGTCGATTCGTCCTCGGTGATGATCAACACCCCGACCTGCTTTGCCGACGGTTTCGAGTATGGTCTGGGCGCAGAAATCGGTATTTCCACCGACAAACTGCATGCCCGCGGCCCGGTCGGCCTGGAAGGCCTGACCTGTGAAAAATACGTGGTGATCGGCGACGGTCAACTGCGTGGACAGGAGTCGCTCTGACTTGGCCGAGCGCAAACCGCTCGCTGCAGTCATGACGATGTCGCCCGCCCGGCGCATTGGCGTGCTCGGCGGGACATTCGACCCGGTACACATCGGCCACTTGCGCAGCGCGCTCGAGGTGGCCGAGGTGCTGGCGCTGGACGAGCTGCGGTTGATGCCCAATGCCCGCCCGCCGCACCGGGACACGCCGCAGGTATCGGCCCAGGACCGCCTGGAAATGGTCCGTTGTGCGGTCGAAGGCGTGCCGACTTTGTCGGTGGATGCGCGAGAACTGGCGCGCGACACACCGTCGTATACCATCGAAACACTGGAACTGATGCGCGCCGAACTGGCCGCTTCGGACCAGCTGTTTCTGCTGCTGGGCTGGGACGCGTTTTGCGGCCTGCCCAGTTGGCACCGTTGGGAAGAATTGCTGCAACACTGTCACATCCTGGTGCTGCAACGCCCGGATGCCGACGTCGAGCCACCGGATGCCCTGCGCAACCTGTTGGCCGCACGCTCAGTCAGTGATCCGCAGGCCCTGGCAGGGCCTGCGGGACAAATTGCATTCGTCTGGCAGACGCCGCTTGCGGTGTCAGCCACGCAGATCCGACAGCTGCTGGCCAGCGGCAAGTCGGTGCGGTTTCTGGTGCCGGACGCAGTACTGGCCTACATCGATGCGCACAACCTGTACCGTGCGCCGAACTGAAGGTGCTGTGAAGCACCTCACACTATTGAGTTGAATGAGTTTTATATGACCAAGCAAAAACACAGTGCCGTTAGCGCCGAAGAACTGGTCGAACTGACCAAAGACGCCCTGGCAGAGGTCAAGGCCCAGGACATCCAGGTTATCGACGTGCGTGACAAGCACAGCCTGACCGACTACATGATCATTGCCACCGGTACTTCCAACCGCCAGATCAGCGCGATGCTGGAAAAGGTCCGTGAGCAGGTCAAGGCCAAGGGCGTGCAGCCACTGGGCGAAGAAGGCAAGGGCGACAGCGACTGGGTGCTGCTCGACCTCAACGACGTCATCGTGCACATGATGACCGCCGCTGCCCGTCAGTTCTACGACCTCGAACGTCTGTGGATGGGTGCCGAGCAGAGCCGTGCCGCCGATGGCAAGCACCACAGCCCGGAAAACACCCACGCCTATTCCGACAATCTCAAAGACCGGGAATAAGGAAGGCTTGTGCGTCTGCGTCTGATCGCGGTCGGCTCGCGCATGCCCAAGTGGGTCGAGGACGGCTGGCATGAATATGCCAAGCGCCTGCCCTCGGAGCTGTCGCTGGAGCTGGTGGAAATACCGCTCAACACCCGGGGCAAGAATGCCGATGTCGCCCGCCTGATTCGTCAGGAGGGCGAGGCCATGCTTGCCAAGGTCCAGCCAGGGGAACGGATTGTCACCCTGGAGGTCCATGGCAAGCCCTGGAGTACCGAGCAACTGGCGGTCGAGCTGGACCGCTGGCGCCTGGACTCGCGTACCGTGAACTTCATGGTCGGCGGCCCGGAAGGGCTGGCGCCGGAAGTCTGTGCGCGGGCCGAGCAGCGCTGGTCGCTGTCGCCGCTGACCCTGCCGCACCCATTGGTAAGGATACTGATCGGCGAACAGCTGTACCGCGCCTGGACCGTGTTGTCCGGGCACCCTTACCACAAATGAACCTGTAAGCCTTTCAATGACGCAGCCGATTCGCCTCAAGGATCACGAGAAAGACGCCCGTATGGTGCGCAGTCGCGTCGTGGTCGGTGCCGTGGCGATCGTCCTGCTGATCTGCGTGCTGATCGCGCGCCTGTATTACCTGCAGGTGATCCAGTACGACTATCACTCGACCCTGTCGGAAAACAACCGGGTGCATGTGCAGCCGATTCCGCCGACTCGCGGGCTGATTTTCGACCGTAATGGGGTGATCATCGCCGATAACCGGCCAAGCTTCAGCCTGAGCATGACCCGTGAGCGCTCCGGCGACTGGCAGCAGGTGCTCGATGTGATCGTCGAGGTGCTGGAGCTGACCCCGGACGACCGTACGCTGTTCGAAAAGCGCATGCGCCAGGGGCGTCGGCCGTTCGAGCCGGTGCCGATCCTGTTCGAGCTGACCGAGGAGCAGATTGCCCGGATCGCGGTCAATCAGTTCCGCCTGCCCGGTGTCGAGGTGGTTGCCCAGCTGGTCCGGCATTACCCGCAGGGTGCGCATTTCGCTCACTCGGTCGGCTATGTCGGGCGGATCAACGAGAAAGAGCTCAAAACCCTCGATCCGGTCAACTACAGCGGTACCCACCATATCGGCAAGACCGGTATCGAGCGCTTCTACGAGCCTGAGCTGCATGGCCAGGTTGGCTACGAAGAGGTCGAGACCAACGCCCGGGGCCGGGTACTGCGGGTACTCAAGCGCACCGATCCGATCCCAGGCAAGGACATTGTCCTGAGCCTCGACATCAAGTTGCAGGAAGCTGCCGAGGCCGCGCTGGGCGGGCGTCGTGGGGCCGTCGTCGCGCTCGATCCGAACACCGGTGAAGTGTTGGCGATGGTCAGCCAGCCAAGCTTCGACCCCAACCCGTTCGTCACCGGCATCAGCTTCAAGGCCTATGCCGACCTGCGCGATTCGATCGACCGGCCGCTGTTCAACCGTGTGCTGCGGGGCTTGTACCCGCCGGGTTCGACCATCAAACCGGCAGTGGCCATCGCCGGCCTCGACAGTGGTGTGGTCACGGCCAGCAGCCGGGTGTTCGACCCGGGCTACTATCAGTTGCCCAACTATGACCACAAGTACCGCAACTGGAACCGCAGCGGTGACGGCTGGGTCGACCTCGACCTGGCGATCATGCGTTCCAACGACACCTACTTCTACGATCTGGCGCACAAGATGGGCATCGACCGCCTGTCCAGCTACATGAACAAGTTCGGCCTCGGGCAGAAAGTCTCCCTCGACATGTTCGAGGAGTCCGCCGGCCTGATGCCGACCCGCGAATGGAAGCGCGCTACCCGCCGCCAGGCCTGGTTCCCGGGTGAAACCCTGATTCTCGGTATCGGCCAGGGCTACATGCAGACCACGCCGCTGCAGATGGCCCAGGCGATCGCGCTGATCGCCAGCAAGGGCAAATGGAACCGTCCGCACCTGGCCAAGACCATCGAAGGCCAGCCGCCGGTGGACGAGAATCCGATGGAAGACATCGTCCTGCGCGACAAGTCCGACTGGGCCAAGGTCACCCATGGCATGGAGCAGGTGATGCATAACGCCCGTGGTACCGCCCGCGCTGCCGCCGCCGGTGCCCAGTACCGCATTGCCGGTAAGAGCGGTACCGCCCAGGTGGTGGCAATCAAGCAGGGCGAGAAGTACGACCGCAACAAGGTTCAGGAGCGCCACCGTGACCACGCCTTGTTCGTCGGCTTCGCTCCGGCAGAGAACCCGAAGATCGTAGTCTCGGTCATGATCGAAAACGGCGAGGCGGGTGGCCGCGTCGCAGCGCCGGTGATGCGTCAGGTGATGGACGCCTGGTTGCTCGACGAGAATGGCCGACTCAAATCCGAGTTCGCTCCCGCCACCGTCGCTCAGGAATCGGCCCAGTGAAGAACAATTTCGATCGCATGCTTTCCAGCGAAGACGTGATGCGTCGTCGCGCCAGCTTCCTGCAGCGCATCCACATCGACGGCCCCTTGCTGATCCTGCTGCTGACCCTGGCGGCGGGCAGCCTGTTCGTCCTCTATTCGGCCAGTGGCAAGAACTGGGACCTGCTGCTCAAACAGGCCAGCTCGTTCGGCATCGGCCTGGTGTCGATGTTCGTCATCGCCCAGCTGGAACCGCGGTTCATGGCGCGCTGGGTGCCCTTGGCCTACGTCTGCGGGGTGATCCTGCTGGTGGTGGTGGATGTCATGGGCCACAACGCCATGGGCGCCACACGCTGGATCAACATTCCCGGGGTGATTCGCTTCCAGCCCTCGGAATTCATGAAAATCATCATGCCGGCCACCATTGCCTGGTACCTGGCCAAGCGCTCCCTGCCACCGCACCTCAAGCATGTGATGATCAGCCTGATCATGATTGGTGTGCCGTTCATCCTCATCGTGCGTCAGCCGGACCTCGGCACGGCGTTGCTGATCCTCGCTTCGGGCGCGTTCGTGCTGTTCATGGGTGGGCTGCGCTGGCGCTGGATCCTCAGTGTGCTCGCCGCCGCAGTGCCGGTGGCCGTGGCCATGTGGTTCTTCGTCATGCACGACTACCAGAAGCAGCGGGTACTGACCTTCCTCGATCCGGAAAGCGACCCGCTGGGTACCGGCTGGAACATTATCCAGTCCAAGGCGGCCATCGGTTCCGGTGGTGTGTTTGGCAAGGGCTGGCTGCTCGGCACCCAGTCGCACCTGGACTTCCTGCCGGAAAGCCACACCGACTTCATCATCGCCGTGCTGGGCGAGGAGTTTGGTCTGGTTGGCATCTGTGCGCTGCTGCTCATCTACCTGTTGTTGATCGGCCGTGGCCTGGTGATTACCGCCCAGGCCCAGACGCTCTACGGCAAGTTGCTGGCTGGCAGCCTGACCATGACCTTTTTCGTTTATGTGTTCGTCAATATCGGTATGGTCAGCGGTTTGTTGCCCGTGGTGGGCGTGCCGCTGCCCTTCATTAGTTATGGCGGAACTTCGTTAGTGACGCTGCTGTCAGCGTTTGGGGTTTTAATGTCGATCCATACGCATCGCAAATGGATTGCACAGGTTTGAATAAGGTGAAGAATTACATGCAAGCAATGCGTGGCTGGGCAGCTCGTTGTGCGCCCTGGGTGGGCCTGCTCGGCTTGCTCGGTGGTGGTCAGCAAGCGGTCGCAGGCGACTATGACGGCTCGCCTCAGGTAGCCGAGTTCGTCGCTGAGATGACCCGCGATTATGGCTTTGCCGACGAGCAGTTGATGGATGTGTTTCGCGACGTCAAGCGCAAGCAGTCGATCCTCGATGCGATTTCCCGACCGGCCGAACGGGTAAAGCCCTGGAAGGATTACCGGCCGATGTTTCTCACTGACGCGCGGGTTGCCCGTGGCGTGGATTTCTGGCGTCAGCACGAGGCGACCCTGGCCCGTGCCGAGCAGGAGTATGGCGTCCCGGCCCAGGTGATCGTGTCGATTATCGGCGTTGAAACCTTCTTCGGCCGTAATACCGGCAACTACCGGGTGATCGATGCGCTTTCGACCCTGGGCTTCGATTACCCGCCGCGGGCCGAGTTCTTCCGCAAGGAACTGCGCGAGTACCTCTTGCTGGCGCGTGAAGAACAGGTCGATCCGCTGACTCTCAAAGGCTCCTACGCCGGTGCCATGGGCCTGCCGCAATTCATGCCCAGCAGCTTTCGCGCCTACGCCGTGGACTTCGACGGTGACGGCCACATCAATATCTGGAACAACCCGGACGATGCCATCGGCAGCGTTGCCAGCTACTTCAAGCGCCATGGCTGGGTCGCCGGTGAACCGGTGGTCAGCCGTGCCACGGCCAGCGGTGATCGCATCGATGAAGGCCTGACCCCCGGGATTGACGCGGTCAAGACGGTCGGGGAGTTGCGGGCACTGGGCTGGTCAAGTCATGATGCGCTGCGCGATGATCTGCCGGTCACCGCTTTCCGGCTTGAAGGCGACAACGGCCCCGAATACTGGCTGGGTCTGCAGAACTTCTACGCGATCACTCGCTACAACCGCAGCGTGATGTACGCGATGGCGGTACATCAGCTATCGGACCTGCTGGTTCAAGCACGGGGCGCCAAGTAATGCGCGTAATGTTTTCTGATACATCCCTCAAACTGATCGGCTGTGCGGCCCTGGGCCTGATGCTGGCCAGTTGCTCTTCCAGCAAGCCGTCGACACAGCAAAGCACCAATGTGGTGCGGGCCAAGCCCGGCCTGGACATCAACCGGGCGCACAAGGACGGCGCGCCGTGGTGGGACGTCGATGTCTCGAAGATCCCGGATGCCACGCCGACCGTGCATACCGGCAACTACAAGGCCAACCCCTACACCGTATTGGGCAAGACCTACTTCCCGATCCAGGACTCGCGCAACTATCGCGCCGAGGGTACGGCGTCGTGGTACGGCACCAAGTTCCACGGTCAGAACACCGCCAACGGCGAGGTCTATGACCTTTATGGCATGAGCGCGGCGCACAAGACCCTGCCGCTGCCGGCCTACGTCAAGGTCACCAACCTGGACAACCATCGCAGCGTGATCCTGCGCGTCAACGACCGCGGCCCGTTCTATTCGGACCGCATCATCGACCTGTCCTATGCGGCGGCGAAGAAGCTCGGTTACGCCGAAACCGGTACCGCGCGCGTGCGTGTCGAGGGTATCGACCCGAAACAGTGGTGGGCTCAGCGTGGCCAGCCGGCGCCGATGGTGCTGGATCAGCCGCAGGTGGCCCAGACCCAGGCGTTTACGCCCGGCACCGGTGCCGTTGAGCAGTGGACGCCACCGCCGCAGCAGCATGCCGCAGCAGTCGTGCCTGTGCAGATCGCCAGTAACCAGGCCAGCAATGGTCTTTACTTGCAGGTCGGCGCTTTCGCCAACCCGGATGCCGCCGAACTGCTGCGTTCCAAGCTGAGCGGTATGGTCAGCGCGCCGGTCTTCATCAGCTCGATCGTGCGCAACCAGCAGACCCTGCACCGCGTACGCATGGGGCCGATCAACAGCCAGGGCGAAGCCCAGCAGATGCAGGACAGTGTGCGTCTGGCCAACCTTGGCCAGCCAAAAGTTGTGACGGCGGACTGATCGGGGGGACTGGTCGGTTTGTCATGCAAGCGGGCGGAACAGCCATGTACAATGGCGGTTTTGCTCGCAAGGCCCAGCGCCTGAAGACGTTTTGCCCATGTAGGGCATGAGCCCAATAGCCATTTCGAGAGACGGATGAACATAACCAGCTTTGCCAAACGCCTTTGCCTGCTTGTACCGCTGATGATCACCCCTGCCGCCTTTGCGGCAGAGCAGATGATGCCGTCGCCGCCGCAACTGGCAGCCAAGTCCTACGTGCTCATGGAAGCTTCCAGCGGTAATATCCTGGTCGAGAACAATGGTGACGAGCGTTTGCCGCCGGCCAGCCTGACCAAGCTGATGACCGCCTACATCGCGACCCTGGATATCCGTCGCGGGCAAATCGGCGAGAACGACCCGGTAACCGTCAGCGAAAACGCCTGGCGCACCGGTGGTTCGCGGATGTTCATCAAGGTCGGCACCCAGGTCAGCGTCAGCGACCTGCTGCACGGCATCATCATCCAGTCGGGCAACGACGCCAGTGTCGCCCTGGCCGAGCACATCGCCGGTAGCGAAGACGCCTTCGCCGACATGATGAACAAGACTGCCGCTGACCTGGGCATGACCAACAGCCACTTCATGAACCCGACCGGCCTGCCGAACCCCGAGCACTACTCGTCGGCTCACGACATGGCCGTGCTGGCGCGCGCAATCATCCACGAAGACCCTGCTCACTATGCGATCTACTCGCAGAAAGAGTTCTTCTGGAACAACATCAAGCAGCCTAACCGCAACCTGCTGCTGTGGCGCGACAAGACTGTCGACGGCCTGAAAACCGGTCACACCGACGAAGCTGGCTACTGCATGGTGTCTTCGGCCGTGCGTGATGGCATGCGTCTGATCGCCGTGGTCTTCGGTACCAACAGCGAGCAGGCCCGTGCTGCCGAAACCCAGAAGCTGCTGACCTACGGTTTCCGCTTCTTCGAAACCCAGACCTTCTACCAGAAGGGCACTGAACTGGCCCAGGCGCAAGTCTGGAAGGGTGCTACCAACCAGGTCAAAGCCGGTCTGGCCCAAGACCTGAGCATGACTTTGCCTAAAGGCCAATTGAAGAAACTGGCTGCAAGCATGACCATGAACCCGCAACTGACCGCGCCAATCGCCAAAGGTGACGTGATCGGTAAAGTGGAAGTCAAACTGGATGACAACGTTGTACACAGCGCCGATCTGATCGCGCTGGACGCTGTTGAGGAAGCTGGTTTCTTCGGCCGGGTGTGGGATAGCATTCGTCTATTCTTCTACGGGCTGTTCAACTGATATCGTGACCAGCCACGCCCCCGCCAACTCACGCGGGGGCGTTGTTGTTGCCACGGCTTACGAGGCCGTTACTGCCATGACCGAAGCTGACAAATCGCACAAAATCGAATTTCCCTGCGCTGATTACCCGATCAAGGTAATCGGTGACACCGTCGTTCACTTCAAGGACACGGTCATCGAGATCCTGAGCAAATACGCCACGGTCGACATGAGCACGCTGGCCGAGCGCCAGAGCAAGGAAGGCAAGTACACCACTGTGCAGTTGCATATCATCGCTACCGGTGAAGACCAGCTGCACGATATCAATAGCGCCCTGCGTGCCACCGGCATCGTAAAAATGGTGCTCTGATGCCGGCAAGCCTCGGCTTTCGCGATCTGGGATTACTGCCTTACGAGCCGGTGCTCGAGGCCATGCGCAGGTTCACCGACCAGCGCGGCCCCGAAACCTGCGACGAGGTCTGGCTGGTGGAGCACCCTGCGGTGTTCACCCAGGGCCAGGCGGGCAAGGCCGAGCACCTGTTGGTGCCCGGCGATATTCCAGTAGTGCAGACCGACCGGGGCGGCCAGGTGACCTATCACGGTCCTGGCCAGCTGGTGGCTTACCTGTTGCTTGATGTGCGCCGGCTCGGGTTTGGTGTGCGTGATCTGGTCTCCCGGATCGAACGCTGCCTGATCGAGTTGCTGGCCAGTTATGGCGTCGAGGCGGCGGCCAAGGCCGATGCCCCGGGCGTTTATGTCGATGGAGCGAAAATCGCTTCCCTCGGCCTGCGGATCCGCAATGGCTGTTCTTTCCATGGCCTTGCCTTGAACGTGGACATGGACCTTGCGCCATTCCGCCGGATTAACCCCTGCGGGTATGCGGGGCTGGCCATGACCCAGCTGCGCGACCAGGCAGGCTCGATCGAACTCTCTGAGGTAAGGGCAAGGCTGCGCGGGCAGCTGGTCAAGCACCTCGACTATGCTGAGCAGACGACCCTTACGGGCGGAATCTTCTGAATATGACTACTGTTGTGCAAGAACCAGTGCAAAGCGTGACACCCGCGCCACGGCCCAAGGTCGAGGCAGGTGTCAAACTGCGTGGCGCGGAGAAAGTCGCGCGTATCCCGGTAAAGATCATCCCGACCGACGAGTTGCCGAAGAAGCCTGACTGGATCCGCGTGCGTATCCCGGTTTCGCCGGAAGTCGACCGTATCAAGCAATTGCTGCGCAAACACAAGCTGCACAGCGTCTGCGAAGAGGCGTCCTGCCCGAACCTGGGTGAGTGCTTCTCCGGTGGTACTGCGACCTTCATGATCATGGGTGACATCTGCACCCGTCGCTGCCCGTTCTGCGACGTTGGCCACGGCCGTCCGAAGCCTCTGGATGTCGACGAGCCGAAGAACCTCGCCGTCGCCATTGCCGACCTGCGCCTGAAGTACGTGGTGATCACCTCGGTGGACCGCGACGACCTGCGTGATGGCGGTGCCCAACACTTTGCCGACTGCATCCGCGAAATTCGCGCGTTGTCGCCGGGTGTCCAGCTGGAAACCCTGGTGCCGGACTACCGTGGACGGATGGACGTGGCCCTGGCGATCACCGCCGAGACCCCGCCGGACGTGTTCAACCACAACCTGGAAACCGTGCCGCGCCTGTACAAGGCCGCGCGTCCGGGCTCCGACTACCAGTGGTCGCTGACTCTGCTGCAGAAGTTCAAGGAACTGGTGCCGCACGTACCGACCAAGTCCGGCTTGATGCTGGGGCTGGGCGAGACCGACGAAGAAGTGATCGAAGTGATGCACCGCATGCGCGAGCACAACATCGACATGCTGACCCTCGGCCAGTACCTGCAGCCATCGCGCAGCCACTTGCCGGTGCAGCGTTTCGTGCATCCGGATACCTTCGCCTGGTTCGCCGAAGAAGGTTACAAGATGGGCTTCAAGAACGTCGCTTCCGGTCCTCTGGTGCGTTCTTCGTATCATGCCGACCAGCAGGCGCATGAGGCCAAGATCAAGCTCTGATCCCGGCTGTGTCGAATGCCGATGCCCGCTTGCCGGCGGCATCGGCATTTTTGTGTGCGGGATTTCTTCCACCCGCCGTTTGACCGTCAACCGCTCTAGGGTTGATGCTCAAGTCCAAACAAGGAGTCGTCTGGATGAACCTTCCTATCGATCAGCAGCCAGCCCTGCAATCAGGTAGTTCAATGCTGCCAAAGGCGCTGCCAGAGAATGGCCGTATCGCCATCATCGCACCCGCTGGGCCGGCCCAGCTCGATACGCTCAAGGCGATCCAGTGGTTCGAGGCGCGTGGTTATCAATGCCGGATCTATCCGGGGGTAACCGAAGTTCAAGGTTATCTGGCGGGTAGCGACGCGACGCGGCTGGCGGATCTGCATGCGGCGTTCGCCGCGGATGATGTGGATGCAATTATCTGCTTGCGCGGTGGGTACGGCAGTATCCGCCTGCTTGAGGGGCTCGACTATGGCGTGTTGTGCAAACACCCCAAGCCGTTTGTTGGCTACAGCGATATCAGCGCATTGCATAGTGCGATCGCCCGGCATGCCGGTTTTGTGACCTTTCATGGGGCAATGCTCAAGTCCGAGTTGCTGGCGCACAAGCAGGCGCCTTCGGTGTCCTCACTTTTCGAGCTGCTCAGCGGGCGTTTGAAGTGTGGTGACAGGTTGGAGCATCCACAGAGTCATCCTTTAAGTACGATCGTCTCTGGCGCTGCCTCAGGGCGCTTGATGGGCGGTAACCTGGCGATGCTGTGTGCAACCTTGTGTACGCCGGCAGAACTCGAGTGCCGGGATGGCATTCTGTTCATCGAGGATGTCAACGAGCCGCTGTACCGCATCGACCGGCTGTTGACCCAGCTGCGCCTGGCCGGCAAGTTCGAAGGGTTGCGGGGTGTACTGGTCGGGGACTTTGCCGGGCTGACATTGCAGGCGCTGACGCCGTTGTTGCGGGAGATGTTCGAACCGCTGCAGATACCGGTGCTGGCCGGTTGGCGCAGTGGTCACTGCGATCCCAATATCACTTTGCCGCTGGGGGCGCAGGTGTACCTGGACGCTGATCGGCGCTACCTGCAATTGCATCAGGATTTGTTCGCAGAATAAAAAACGCCCCGGAACAGGGGCGTTTTCATTTAGCGCTGACGCAGGCTTTCCAGCAGTTTATGCGTCGGATAGCCATCAGCCGGCCAACCCAGTGCTTGCTGGGCATTGCGGATAGCTTTGCGAGTGTTGGCGCCGATAATGCCGTCGGCGGCCCCGGCGTCATAGTTTCTGGCGCTGAGCAGGGTCTGCAGCTCGACGCGCTCACTACGGCTCAACGGCAGATCGTCTTTTGGCCAAGGGCCGGCGATGTAGCCCGAGCCATCGAAACGCTGGCCAAGCAGGCTGACAGCCAGGGCATAAGAAGACGAGTTGTTGTACTTGAGGATCGCACGGAAGTTATCCAATACCAGGAACGCCGGGCCGCGATATCCCGCAGGCAGCAGCAGGGCAGCGGACAGTTGCTCGCTACCGGCTGGCAGGCGCACACCGGCTGGCATTTTCAGGCCCAGTTGCATCCATTCGGATACGCTCTTGCGCTGGCTGCCATCGGCCAGCCAGTAGTCGAAGCCGGGAGCCAGCTGCACTTCGAAGCCCCATGGCTCGCCACGTTTCCAGCCGGAGCTTTGCAGGTAATGGGCAGTGGAAGCCAGGGCATCGGCGGAGCTGTTCCAGATATCCCGGCGGCCATCGCCGTCGAAGTCCACCGCATGGGTGTTGTAGGTCGTAGGAATGAACTGGGTCTGGCCCATTGCACCGGCCCACGAGCCTTTCATGGCGTCGGGCTGGATATCGCCATTCTGCAGGATCTGCAGGGCGGCGATCAGTTGTGCCTGGGCGAAGGCCGGGCGACGGCCTTCATAGGCCAGGGTAGCCAGGGAGCGGATCACTGACTTGCTGCCCTGGAACTGGCCGAAGTTGCTTTCCATGCCCCATACCGAGACCAGCACGTTGCGGTCGACACCGTAGCGTTGTTCGATCTGGCTCAACAGCTCTGCGTGTTTTTCCAGTAGAGCTTTGCCATTGCGTACGCGCAGGGGCGACAGGGCGCCGTCGAGGTACTCCCAGACGGGGCGCGCGAACTCTGGCTGGCTGCGGTCGGCCTTGATCACGTCCATGTCTGGCGTGACACCGAGGAAGGCGCGGTCAAACGTGCCGGGGTTGATACCCGCTTGCAAGGCTTGCTGACGGAAGCCCGCTTGCCATTGGGCAAAGCTTTGCAGTGGCTGGATTTCGGTGCTGGTGTCGACTGCCGGGTTCGGCACGGTCACGACCGGGGCGGGCTGGGCAGGTGCCAGCGGCAGGGCATCGGCAGCGGTGGGTTTTTCCGCGCAGGCGACGAGCAGGATGAGGCTGGAGGCAGCAATCAGCTGGCGAGGTTGCCAGCGATGGGAAAGACAAAAGGGCATGCACAGGTCCAGGTATTTCAGGTCAGGTGACGACCATACCATGCCTGCCGGAATCTTGCTTTTATGCCGCCAAAAAGTAAGAAGCCTCCCAATCTCTCGATTGGAAGGCTTCGCGGCGGTAGCTGCCTTTGCCTTTGCCTGCGCGTTCCTGGCGGCTGCGGAACAGAGGTTGGGCGATGATGGATTTGGCCTTGTTGGGCCTGGGTTTTTTGCTCATGGCAAGCGCTCCTGATAGAGGGTGTGCGGCGCAATATAGGCGCGAAACCATCGCCGGGCAAGTGTGGGAGCCGGCCTTGCCGGCGATGAGATCGCTGTAGTGTCAGGTGTTGCGCGGCGGCTGTATCGCTGGCAAGGCCAGCTCCCACAGATGGATATCACTCTGCCGGCAATGCCAAACGTTGCCCCGCCATCAGCAACGACAATCGTGCAAGGCTCGTCCAGGGCGAGCCCTGGGCCTGCCCCTTGATCTGCGCATCAATGCGCTGGGCATCCTGCAACAACTGGCTCCAGCGCTGCGCCGAGTGGCGCTGCAGGGCTTTGCTCATCAGTGGCTTGCGCTTGTCCCAGACCGGAGGCCGAGCCTGGCTGAAGGCCTTGTCCAGCGGCACGCCCTGGCTGTACTGCTGGGCAAGCCCGGCCAGCACACGTAATTCCCGGGCCAGGGCCCAGAGAATCACTGGCGGTTCGACCCCTTCACCGCGCAAGCCTTCGAGCATGCGCAGGGCATGAGCAGCCTCGCCGTTGAGAATCGCATCGACCAGGCCGAAGACATCAAAACGGGCGCTGTCAGCCACCGCCGCTTGCACCGTCTCGACGGTGATCTGATTACCTTCGGCCAGCAGCTTGAGCTTTTCGATTTCCTGGGCAGCGGCGAGCAGGTTGCCTTCGACCCGGGCGGCAATCAGATCCACCGCATCGCGCTGGGCGGACAGCCCGGCCTGGGACAGGCGCTGGTTGATCCACTGCGGCAGTTGCTGGGTGTCGACCGGCCAGATCTGGATGAACTGGACCTGCTGGCCTTCGATCAGCGCCTTGCCCCATTTGGTCTTCTGCGCACTGCCGTCGAGCTTGGGCAGGCTGATCAGCAGCAGGGTGTCTTCGGCAGGTCGTGAGCAGTATTCGATCAGTGCCGCAGCGCCCTTGTCGCCAGGCTTGCCGGAAGGCAGGCGCAGCTCCAGCAGGCGCCGTTGGGCGAACAGTGACAGGCTGGCACCGGCCTGGAGCAGGGTGCCCCAGTCGAAGTTGGCGTCGGCACTGAACACCTGGCGTTCATCGAAACCTTGCTGGCGCGCGGCAGCACGCACCGCATCGGCGGCTTCCTGGCAGAGCAACGGATCATCGCCACTGATCACGTAGACCGGCGCGAGGCTGCCTTGCAGGTGTTTGTTGAGCTGGGCGGGGGCGAGTTTCATGATCGCAGGCGGGGCACCGAAGTGCCCCGTTCAGACTCAGTTGATCGGCAGTTGCAGGGGCGACTGCTGAGGCGTCTCGTCCTGGGCGCGGCGGGCCGCTTCCACGGCGTCGGCCTGGGCCTTGGCGCGTGCGTCAGCGTCCTGCTGCAGCTGGTCGAGCTGGCTCGGCGTCAGCAGTTGCAGGCGTACCAGCATGTTCTGCACCAGGTCGCGGCGCATTTCCTGGCGGGTCTGGGTCGCTTCTTGCTGGGAGCCGGTGATGTTGTTGCCGTCGTGCAGGTAAATCTTGCGCACTTCCAGCTTGTCGTTGAGCAGGTTGGTATTGTTGTGGCCTTCGATGCTGTAGCTCAGCACGGTGCTCAGCTCATACTCGGCCGAACGACCCGAGCCACCGGCATAGGTGGCGGCGCGCTGGGTTTCCGCTTCGTTGGTCAGGACCAGCTTGTATGGCGCGCCAGCGTGAACGTTGACACCGCTGCTTGTCAGGGCCTGACGCAGCTGATTCACGGTTTCGCCGTAGGCGTTGCGTGCACTCAGGTCCAGTTCCGTGATGGTCAGCTCACTGGTGCCGGTACCGCGCAGCTGGAAACCGCAGGCACTGAGCATCACGGCCAGGCCCATTACCAGCAGATTGCGTTTGATCATCTTGTTGCTCCCTTGTGGGCCGATTCTGTATACCGGCCCGCCATGCTTGCGGGCCGGTAGTCCTGTCAGTTGGCGACGATGTTGACCAGTTTGCCCGGTACCACGATGACCTTGCGGATGCTCAGGCCTTCGGTGAAGCGCAACACGTTTTCGTTGCTGCGCGCAGCCGCTTCGACGTCTTCGCGGCTGGCGCCGGCCGGCATTTCGATCTGGCCGCGCAGCTTGCCGTTGACCTGGATGACCAGAACGATGCTGTCCTGCACCAGGGCGCTTTCATCCAGCGCTGGCCAGCCAGCATCGATCACCGCACCCTGGTGACCCAGGCGGTGCCACAGTTCGTGGCTGATGTGCGGAGTGATCGGGGCCAGCAGCAAGGCGACGGTTTCCAGGCCTTCTTGCAGCAGGGCACGGTCCTGTTCGGTGGCTTGCGGGGCTTTTTCCAGCACGTTCATCAGGGTCATCACCTGGGCGATGGCGGTGTTGAACTTGTGGAACTGGCCGACGTCGGTGCTGGCCTGTTTGATCGCTGCGTGAATGGCGCGGCGGACCACTTTCTGGCCATCGTCCAGGGCTGCAACGTCCAGCTTGCCCGGCAAGCCCAGGGCGACATGGGACTGGGCCAGACGCCAGACGCGACGCAGGAAGCGGTTGGCACCTTCGACGCCGGAATCGGACCACTCCAGGCTCATGTCGGGCGGCGAGGCGAACATCATGAACAGACGGCAGGTGTCGGCACCGTAGGCTTCGATCATTGCCTGTGGGTCAACGCCGTTGTTCTTGGACTTGGACATCTTCTCGGTGCCGCCGATCTCGACCGGCAAACCGTCGGTTTTCAGGCGCGCGCCGATGATCTTGGCCTTGGCGTCACGTTCGACTTCGACGTCAGCCGGGTTGAACCAGTCCTTGCCGCCGTTGCTGGCAACCCGGTAGTAGGTTTCGGCAACGACCATGCCCTGGGTCAGCAGGTTCTTGAACGGCTCGTTGGAGCTGACCAGGCCTTCGTCACGCATCAGCTTGTGGAAGAAGCGTGCATAGAGCAGGTGCAGGATGGCGTGTTCGATGCCACCGATGTACTGGTCTACCGGCAGCCAGTGGTTGGCCGCTTTCGGGTCGACCAGGCCGCCCTCGTAGTTCGGCGAGGCGTAACGGGCGAAGTACCAGGACGATTCGACGAAGGTGTCCATGGTGTCGGTTTCGCGCTTGGCCGCGGTGCCGCATTTCGGGCAGGTGCACTCGTAGAACTCAGGCATGCGTGCCAGTGGCGAACCTGCGCCATCCGGTACCACGTCTTCAGGCAGCTTGACCGGCAACTGGTCTTCCGGTACCGGCACATCGCCACAGGCTGGGCAATGGATGATCGGGATCGGGCAGCCCCAGTAGCGCTGGCGGCTGATGCCCCAGTCACGCAGACGGAACTGGGTACGCGATTTGCCCAGCTCTTTCTTGATCAGGGCCACTTCGATGGCATCGAACGCGCCCTGGAAGTCCAGGCCGTCGAATTCGCCGGAGTTGATCAGTTGGCCGTACTCACCGCAGGCAGCATCCCACTCGGCGGCGACTTCGTCGCCCAGGCTGGTGCGCACCACGGCCTTGAACGGCAGGTTGTACTTTTTGGCGAACTCGAAATCGCGCTCGTCGTGGGCCGGAACGGCCATTACCGCGCCGTCGCCGTAGTGCATCAGTACATAGTTGGCGACCCATACCGGCAGCTTTTCACCGGTCAGCGGGTGTTCGACGAACAGCGAGGTGGCCAGGCCTTTTTTCTCCTGGGTGGCGACGTCGGCTTCGGCGACGCTGCCGCTCTTGCATTCATCGATGAACGCTTGCAGCTCGGGGTTGCCCTGGGCGGCCTGGGTGGCCAGCGGGTGCTCGGCGGCAACGGCCACGTAGGTGGCACCCATCAGGGTGTCCGGGCGGGTGGTGAAGACCTTCAGTGCCCCGGCGTGGCCGATGCTGGCCTGATCGAAGGGGAACTGCACTTCCATGCCGCGGGACTTGCCGATCCAGTTGCGCTGCATGGTCTTGACCTGCTCAGGCCAGCCCGGCAGCTCGTCGAGGCTTTCCAGCAGCTCGTCGGCATAGTCGGTGATCTTGAAGTAGTACATCGGGATTTCGCGCTTCTCGATCAGCGCGCCCGAACGCCAGCCACGGCCGTCGATGACCTGCTCGTTGGCCAGTACGGTCTGGTCGGCCGGGTCCCAGTTCACGGTACCGTTTTTGCGGTAGATCACGCCTTTTTCGAACAGGCGGGTGAACAGCCACTGTTCCCAGCGGTAGTAATCCGGTTTGCAGGTGGTGACTTCACGCGACCAGTCGAAGGCCAGGCCCAGGCTCTTGAGCTGGGTCTTCATGTACTCGATGTTTTCGTAGGTCCATTTGGCCGGTGCGACGTTGTTTTTCATCGCGGCGTTTTCCGCCGGCATGCCGAAGGCATCCCAACCCATGGGTTGCAGGACGTTCTTGCCTTGCATGCGCTGGTAACGGGCGATCACGTCACCGATGGTGTAGTTGCGCACGTGGCCCATATGTAGCTTGCCGCTTGGGTACGGGAACATCGATAGGCAGTAGTACGACTCCTTGCCTGGCTGTTCACTGACTTCAAAAGACTTTTGCTCGTCCCAGTAGGACTGGGCGGCGGCTTCGATTTCGCGGGGCTGATAGAGTTCGTGCATGGCTACTTTGCGCTTAGAGATGGGAGACCTTATCCAGGCAGCGGGAAAACCGCTACATCGGCAATCCGGTGTCAAAATGGTGAACGGCCTAGCATACATGACCCCTGTCCACCGAGGGAAACCCTGATTGCACCGGCAGAGGCGTTGCGGGCCGTTGGTCGCAGCGCCCGGCTGCTTTTTCGAGTAACGCTAAGCTCACTGTTGGGGGGAGATATTTTATCTTCAATGAGGTGAACGGATGGGAGAGTCGCAGCTACAAGCAACAAAACCGGAGCTTTACGAACGGCTGATCGATCGTCTGGGGCTTGCTCTGGAGGTCGCCAGAACTTCCGTTCGGTTACGCGATGAAGTGCCTGCTGAATTGGAGTTGCGTGGTCTGAGCCGCGCCGAATTCGATGTGATCAAAGCCTATCTGGACTCCCTTCCAGAGGGCAGGCATGGATGCGCTGGCGCACAGCTATCAGCGGAGCCGCCACCTACGGCCAGAGTTGTCTGGCTCAAGGACAAGACACGCTCCACCACCACGGCAAAATCCAGAAAGCTGCAATTCAAGTAGCTACCGGATTCCCAGGCGCAATACGGAGTGCGCCCCCCTTTGCAAACTCAAGATGATCGGCATCTGACTCCTGACTATTGTTGCCAGGTGCCGATCCTCTTAGGCTGCGCACCTCCATGGAGGTGACCTGTGCCTATTCGTTACTTGATCAAGCAAATGATCCTGCCGCCCGGCGTGTTGTTCCTGCTGTTGATCGCTGCCTGGTGGCTGCGTCGTTCCTGGCCGCGCCTGTCTGCCTTGTGTTTTGTTCTTGGCCTGGGCGGTTTGTGGGCGATGAGCCTGCCGATTGTGGTCGAGCGCTCGGCGCATTTGCTGGAGTCCGAACCGGCCTTGAGCCATGAGCAATGGGCGCAGCTGGCCGCGCAGGCAGATGCCATTGTGGTGCTGGGGGCAGGGCGTGAACGTGGAGATCCGGCCTGGGATTACATCGATCAACCCACGGGCGTGGCGATGGAGCGCATGCGTTATGCCGCGCAGCTGGCCAAGGCCTCTGGCTTGCCGTTGCTGACCAGCGGCGGTTTGCACTATGGCACCCCGCCCAGCGAGGCGCAGCTGATGGCCGATGCGCTGCAGCGTGATCTGGGAGTGAGCGTGCGCTGGAAGGAAGAGCGCAGCCGGACCACTTGGGAGAATGCCCGGATGAGTGCGCAAATCCTCTTGCCTGAGGGCGTCAAGCGTGTGGTTGTAGTGACCCAGGCCTGGCATATGCAGCGTTCGCGCTGGAGCTTCGAACAGGCGGGCTTCACAGTCATCCCGGCGCCAGTAAACTTTCTCGGCCGTGATCACGCCCGGCCATTCGGTGGCTGGCTGCCGGAAAGCAAGGCCATGTGGCAGAGCAGCCAACTGCTCAATGAGGCAGTCGGCCTGCTCGGTTACCGTCTGTTCTACTAGACGGTCTTGGCGATCCGGCTGGCCAGCAAGGCCCAGCCAAACAGCAGCGTACAGACAATCAGCAGTGGCCAGGAGCGCCACTGCAGGTACGGCGTGAGCTGCTGCATCGGCACCACTTCACCGTAGAGGATGCCGCGTTCGAACTGCGGGATCTGTGCGGTGATGCGCCCGAATGGATCAATCAGTCCGGTGACACCGTTGTTGGTAGCGCGAATCATCCAGCGACCGGCCTCCAGTGCGCGCATCTGGGCCATCTGCAAGTGCTGCAAGGGGCCGATCGAGGTGCCGAACCAGGTGTCGTTGCTGATGGTCAGGAGGATGTCGCTACGGGCCGCCAGGCTTGCAGCGAACTCCGGGTAGACCACTTCGTAGCAGATGTACGGGGCAATCTGATAGCCCTTGGCCTGTAGCAGTGCCTGGTCGGCGGGCCCGCGGGCAAAGTCCGACATCGGCAGGTCGAAGAAGGCAATCACGCCGCGGAGCATGTCCTGCAGTGGAACGTACTCACCAAAAGGCACCAGTTTCTGCTTGAGGTAGGTGCCATCGCCTTCACCGGTCACGGTGATGCCGTTGTAGTAACGACGTTGCTGGTGCACCACTTCGCGAACCGGCACACCGGTGATCAGCGCCGAATGCCGGTCGGCGGCGAAGCTGCCCATCATGTCCAGATAACCCTGGGCCTGTTCCTTGAGGATCGGCACAGCGGTTTCCGGCCAGACCAGCAGGTCGACCGGTTTGGAGCTGAAGCTCATGTCGCGGTACAGGGCCAGCTGGGCGTTGACGTGTTCGGGGTTCCACTTCAGCTCCTGCTCGACATTGCCTTGCAGGGCGGCCACTGTCAGCGGCTTGCCGGCAGGCTCGGTCCAGGCGTGGTTCTTCAGGGTCAGGCCCACGGCCCAAGGCGCCAGCAACAGGACGATGGCCACGGCCAGGAAAGATTTGCGCGCCCGCAAACGAGGCAGGTTGCACAGCAGGGCGGCACACAAGGCCAGGCAGAAGGAGATCAGCCACATACCACCGACCGGAGCCAGACCGGACAGCGGGCCGTCGAGCTGGCTGTAGCCGGAATAAAGCCAGGGGAAACCGGTGAGGAACCAGCCGCGAAAGGCTTCCTGGCCGACCCACAGGGCGGCGAAGCACAGGGCGTCGGCCAGGGGCGCCTCGTTGCGGCGCAGCCAGCGCGCCCAGACCCAGGCAGGCAGGGCGAAGAACCAGGCGATGGCAGCAAAGAATGCCAGCAACAGACCTGTGGCCAGTAATGGCGTAGCGCCGCCATAGGTGTTGATGCTGACGTAGATCCAGCTGGTACCGGCGGCGTACAGGCCGAAGCCGAAGCACCAGCCGCGGCCCAGGGCCTGGCGTGGGCTCAGCTCACGCAAGCCGAGGTAGAACAGGCCGGCCGCCAGCAGTGCCAGCGGCCAGATGTCGAACGGCGCCAGGGCCAGGGTGGTGATTGCACCGGCCGCCACGGCCAGCAGGTTACCGGGCCAGCCGGGGCGGGTGATCCAGCGCATGGTTGTCCTTAACGGGTGATAGGGGTCAGTCGCAGCAAGTGTATCCGGCGGCTATCGGCATTGAGGATGCGGAAGCGGTACGGGCCGATTTCGGTGGTCTCGTTACGCTTGGGCAGGTGGCCGAAGGCGCTCATGACCAGACCGCCAACCGTGTCGAACTCGTCGTCGGAGAACTGGCTGTCGAAGAATTCGTTGAAGTTCTCGATCGGGGTCAGGGCCTTGATCAGGAAGTCGCCGCTGGGCAACGGCTTGATGTAGCTGTCTTCCTCGACGTCGTGTTCGTCTTCGATGTCGCCGACGATCTGCTCGAGCACGTCTTCGATGGTCACCAGGCCAGCCACGCCGCCGTATTCGTCGATGACGATAGCCATGTGGTTGTGGTTGGCGCGGAACTCGCGCAGCAGCACGTTCAGGCGCTTGGACTCGGGCACGAAGGTGGCCGGGCGCAGCAGGTCCTTGATGTTGAAGCTGTCGCCATTCTCCTTGAGGATCAGCGGCAGCAGGTCCTTGGCCAGCAGGACGCCGAGGACATCGTCATGGCTTTCGCCGACCACCGGGTAGCGCGAGTGCGCAGCGTCGATCACCGCTGGCAGGAACTCGCGTGGCGACTGTGTGGCCTTGATGCTGATCATTTGCGAGCGCGGCACCATGATGTCGCGTACTTGCAGGTCGGCGACCTGAATGGCGCCTTCGACGATGGTCAGCGCTTCGCTGTCGAGCAGCTTGTTCTGATGGGCTTCGCGCAGCAGCTCAAGCAGCTCCTGGCGGTTTTTCGGCTCATGGGCAAAAGCCTGGGTCAGTTTGCCCAGCCAGGACTTTTGCCCGTTGCTCGATCGATCTTCGCTCATGGCGGTTACTCGTGATCCTTGCAGATATCAGTGTGGGGTAGGTCGTGTTCGTCGTCGGCGTAAGGGTCCGGATGACCCAGTTCAGCCAGCAATTCTCGTTCCAGTGCTTCCATTTCCTCGGCCTCATCGTCGTCGATGTGGTCGTAGCCCAGCAGGTGCAGGCAGCCGTGGATCACCAGGTGCGCCCAGTGGGCCTCCAGCGCCTTGCCCTGTTCGGCGGCCTCGCGCTCGACCACGGCGATGCAGATCACCAGGTCACCGAGCAGCGGAATATCGAGCAGTTCGTCAGGCACATCGGCCGGGAAGGACAGCACATTGGTGGCGTAGTCCTTGTGCCGCCAGGTGTGATTGAGCTCACGACCTTCGGCTTCATCCACCAGGCGGATGGTCATTTCCGAGTCGGCTGTACGCTGGCGCAGGGCCAGTTCGCACCAGCGGCGGAACTGTTCTTCACTTGGGTGCGGGGCATCGCTTGCCAGCTGTAGATCGAGCTCAAGCATCGCGTGTGTTGCCTTCGCTGGTGTTATGTGGACGGTTTTCAAAGCGCTCGTAGGCTTCGACGATGCGTTGTACCAGTGGGTGGCGAACCACATCTTTGGGCTGGAAGTGGGTGAAGCTGATGCCCGGCACGTCCTTGAGCACTTCGATGACATGCGCCAGACCCGACTTGGTGCCACGTGGCAGGTCGACCTGGGTAATGTCACCGGTGATCACTGCGGTGGAGCCGAAACCGATACGGGTGAGGAACATTTTCATCTGTTCGACCGTGGTGTTCTGGCTTTCATCGAGGATGATGAAGCTGTTGTTCAGGGTGCGGCCACGCATGTAGGCCAGCGGGGCGATCTCGATTACCTGACGCTCGATCAGCTTGGCCACATGTTCGAAGCCGAGCATTTCATACAGGGCGTCGTACAGCGGGCGCAGGTACGGGTCGATCTTCTGGGCCAGGTCGCCGGGCAAAAAGCCGAGCTTTTCACCCGCTTCGACCGCCGGGCGTACCAGCAGGATGCGGCGTACCTGTTCACGTTCCAGCGCATCGACGGCGCAGGCCACCGCCAGGTAGGTCTTGCCGGTACCGGCCGGGCCGATGCCGAAGTTGATGTCGTTGCCGAGGATTTCCTTCACATAGCGCTGCTGGTTAAGCCCGCGCGGACGAATCATGCCCTTGCGCGTGCGCAGGGAAACACTGACTTCGTTGACGGCCGGGTTTTCCAGCTCCTGGACCGCAGATTCCTGCAGGAACAGGTGAACCATTTCCGGCGACAGCTCGGTGGCCTTGGTCTCGCGATAGAGACGGCGCAGCAGTTGCTCGGCAGAGGAGGTGTGTTTGGGTTCGCCGATCAATTCGAACTGATTGCCGCGGTTGCGGATTTCGATAGCCAGGCGCTGTTCGATCAAGCGCAAATGCTCGTCGAATTGCCCGCACAGATTGGCGAAGCGATGGGCCTCGAAGGGTTCGAGGATGAAACGATGAGGTTCTATGGGTGCGTTCAAGGTTGTTTTTTAGCCGCCCAACGGCAATGGAGATGGACTCAAGGATAACCCTAGCCGCTGCAGGGCGAAAGCGCTGAAACGATCAAGGGTCGCCGGGCCAGTATTGCGACCCGGCGGGACAGGTCAAGGTGCCAGCGAACCGAACAGCGAATGCGGGCGGGCGTCGTCGATATGGATGTCGACGAACTGGCCGATCAGCTTCGGATTGTCGCAGCGGAAGTTGACGATACGATTATTCTCGGTACGCCCCTGCAACTGGCCAGGGTCGCGGCGCGAGTAGTCGGTGACGAGGATGCGCTGCACGGTACCGACCATTTGTCGGCTGATCTCGAAGCCCTGGGTGTCGAGGCGATGCTGCAGGGCTTTGAGGCGCTCTTTTTTCAGTTCTTCCGGGGTGTCGTCGGGCAGGTCGGAGGCCGGGGTGCCCGGACGCTGGCTGTAGACGAAGGAGTAGGAAAAGTCGAAACCGACCTCGGCGACCAGTTTCATGGTCTGCTCGAAGTCTTTCTCGGTTTCACCCGGGAAGCCGACGATGAAATCCGAGCTGATGCAGATGCCTGGCACGGCGGCCTTGAGTTTGCGCAGCTTGGACTTGTATTCGAGGATGGTGTGGTTGCGTTTCATCGCTGCCAGCACCCGGTCAGAGCCCGATTGCACCGGCAGGTGCAGGTGTTTGACCAGCTCGGGTACTTCGGCGTGGGCCTGGATCAGGCTGTCGGAGAATTCCAGCGGGTGCGAGGTGGTGTAGCGAATGCGGTCGATGCCATCCACTGCCGCTACGACTCTGATCAGTTCGGCCAGGTCGGCCAGGCGACCATCGTGGGTCTGGCCACGGTAGCCGTTGACGTTCTGCCCCAGCAGGGTGATCTCGCGCACACCGTTTTCGGCCAGGTGAATGACTTCGGACAAGACGTCGTCGAATGGCCGGCTGACTTCTTCACCGCGGGTGTAGGGCACCACGCAGAAGGTGCAGTACTTGCTGCAGCCTTCCATGACCGAAACATAGGCGGTCGGTCCGTCGATGCGCGGCTCGGGCAGGTGATCGAATTTTTCGATTTCCGGGAACGACACATCGACCTGCGGCAGGCGCGTGGTGCGCGCGGCGTCGATCATTTCCGGCAAGCGGTGCAGGGTCTGTGGGCCGAATACCACGTCGACATACGGCGCACGCTTGCGGATCGATTCGCCTTCCTGGCTGGCCACGCAACCGCCGACGGCGATGACCATGTCCGGCTTCAGGTCCTTCAGTTCGCGCCAGCGGCCCAGCTGGGAGTAGACCCGGTCCTGGGCGCGCTCGCGGATCGAGCAGGTATTGAGCAGGATCACGTCGGCGTCTTCGGCCCGTGCCGTGACCTCCAGGGCTTGATGTTCACCCAGCAAGTCGACCATGCGCGAGCTGTCGTACTCGTTCATCTGGCAACCGTGGGTTTCGATATAAAGCTTCTTGGCCATGGGAGATCATCAGGTAATTCGAAGAACCGCACATTATAAGGGCCCGGGGCGGTGGATCCTAGCGTTGTCGGTCTGGGGGCTATGTTATAGTTTGGCCTTTCTTTACAACCTGTGGCTGTCCCCGCCGAAATGACCAAACGTGAAGCGCCTATCTACAAAGTGATCTTTCTCAACCAGGGCCAGGTATTCGAGATGTATGCCAAACAGATCTACCAGAGCGATCTGTGGGGCTTTCTTGAAATAGAGGAATTTGTCTTCGGCGAACGCACCCAGGTGGTGGTCGATCCGAGCGAAGAAAAGCTCAAGGCGCAATTCGAAGGCGTGGTGCGCAGCTTTGTACCGATGCACTCGATCGTGCGTATCGATGAGGTCGAGCGCCTGGGAACGCCAAAAATCAGTGAGGCGCGTGGCGTCAGCAACGTGATGCCGTTTCCGATGCCGATGCCGGAAAAATAAGCCCGGGCTTCAGGGCAGTGGCGAGAAGGGGGTACGCCCTTCGGCGGTCTGCAGCTCCAGCAGGTATTTGCGGAAAATCTGTCCCAATACCTGGGTCGCCACTTCAAGATCTTCACGAGGCATTTGCTCGGAGACCTCATCGGCCAGGTCCAGGGCATCTTCGGCGCCATTGACTGCCGCCATTTTCAGCACGATGTACGCCTGTACATTGTTGGCTGCGACACCTTCCCCTTTGAAAAACATGGTGCCCAGACGGTACTGAGCTTGAGCGTGGCCTTGCAGCGAGGCTTGCTCGAAGTAGCTCAGGGCTTGCTTGAGGTCGCGTGGCGTATTGGTGCCCTCGTAATAGAACTCGCCGAGCTCGTATTGGGCCTGGGCATCGCCTTGCTGCGCGGCCTGCTGGCATGCGGCCAAGGCTTGGGGCAGGTCTTCGGGCTGGGAATTGAGGGTGCAGCGGCCCGTTGCTGGAATCAGCAACGAGTTACCGCCTGCTGAGGCCAGCAGGGGCTGAAGAAGCAACAGGCAGCCCAGGGCGAGGGCGCGGCCGGTGCGGTTCATGGGGATCGACTTACCTCTGCAAAGCTGCGGCCAAAGTGTCTGGTGGCACATTATGGGATAAGCAACGCCTACCTTACAAAGTCTTTACTCGATTTTCTGCTGAGGAACCCTCGGTAGGAGCGGGCTTGCCCCGCGATTGCGCTGTGTCAGCTGCATCGCCTCGCGGGGCAAGCCCGCTCCCACCGTTTAGTTCTTGAGCTTGGCGAACGCCCGCTCGGCGGCATCCAGGGTGATTTTCAGCTCGGTTTCGCCGTGGGCGATCGAGGTGAAACCGGCCTCGAAGGCGCTTGGCGCCAGGTATACACCGCCTTCAAGCATCAGGTGGAAGAAGCGCTTGAAGCGTTCGGCATCGCTGGCCATCACGTCGTCGAAGGTGACGATATCGTCAGCACCGCTGAAGTACAGGCCGAACATGCCCCCGGCCTGCGTGGTGACGAACGGAATGCCAGCGGCATCGGCACGCTGCTGCAGACCATCGAGTAGACGGCTGGTGTAGTCGCTGAGCTCGGCGTGGAAGCCCGGGCGGCTGATCAGTTTCAGGGTGGTCAGGCCCGCAGCCATGGCCAGCGGGTTGCCCGACAGGGTACCGGCCTGGTAGACCGGGCCCAGCGGTGCAATCTGCTCCATGATCTTGCGCTTGCCGCCGAAGCAGCCGACCGGCATGCCGCCGCCAACGATCTTGCCGAAGGTCGACAGGTCCGGAGTCACGCCGTAATGCGCTTGCGCGCCGCCGAGGGCGACACGGAAACCGGTCATCACTTCGTCGAAGATCAGTACCACGCCATGCTTGTCGCACAGCGTGCGCAGGCCTTCGAGGAAGCCTGGTGCCGGCGGCACGCAGTTCATGTTGCCGGCTACCGGCTCGACGATGATGCACGCCACTTCCTGGCCGACTTCAGCGAGCATTTTCTCGACCGCGTCGATGTCGTTGAAGGGCAGGGTCAGGGTGTGTTTGGCAAAGGCTGCCGGCACGCCAGCGGAGCTTGGTACGCCCTGGGTCAGCAGACCGGAGCCGGCTTTTACCAGCAGGCTGTCGGAGTGGCCGTGGTAGCAGCCTTCGAACTTGATGATGCTGTCGCGGCCGGTGTAGCCGCGGGCCAGACGAATGGCGCTCATGGTCGCTTCGGTGCCGGAGCTGACCATGCGTACCATTTCCATCGATGGCACGATCGAGCAGACCAGGTCGGCCATCTCGGTTTCCATGGCGGTCGGCGCGCCGTAAGACAAGCCGTGTTCCAGCTGCTTGCGCACCGAGTCGAGCACCTCCGGGTGGCTGTGGCCGAGGATCATCGGGCCCCAGGAACCGACGTAGTCGACGTAGCGCTTGTCATCTTCGTCGGTGACGTAGGCGCCTTCGGCATGCTTGAAGAACAGCGGCGTGCCGCCAACGCTCTTGAACGCCCGCACTGGCGAGTTGACGCCCCCGGGGATGTGTTTCTGGGCGTTGGCGAACAGGGTTTCGGAACGAGACATGATGGGCTCTCTCAATCAGGCAGATGCGAACAGGGCGTTGAAGGCGCGGGCACGGCGGGTGACTTCCTGCGTGCTATCGGCGCCGAACAGGCCATGAATCACCGCCAGCAGGTCGGCGCCGTGGGCGACCAGCGGGGCGGCGTTGTCGAGGGTGATGCCGCCGATCACGCAGATCGGCAACTTGATCCGGGCCCGGGCCTGGTCCAGCAAGGCGGTATCGGCGGCGGGCGCGCCCGGCTTGGTCACGGAATTGAAGAAGCGGCCGAAGGCAACGTAGCTGGCACCTTCGCGGGCGGCCTGTTCGGCCAGCTCCAGCTGGGCGTGGCAGGTCGAGCCGATGATCGCCTCGCGCCCCAACAGGGTGCGCGCCGGCGTCAGCGGGCCATCGGTCTGGCCCAGGTGCACACCGACGCCCAGGCGCGCGGCCAGCTCGGCATCGTCGTTGATGATCAACTGGGTCTTGTAGCGTGCGCAAAGCTCGGCCAGGGCTTCGGCTTCGCGCAGGCGGCGGGACTGGTCCTGGCTCTTGTCGCGGTATTGCAGCAAGGTCACGCCGCCCTCAAGGGCCGCTTCAACGTAGGGCAGAAACTTGCCGGTCAGCAGTTGGCTGTCGGTGATGGCATACAGACCGCGTAGCTTCATCTAGGGGCCTCGGGCTCAGGAACAGAAATCCAGGGGTAGGCGACGCGGCACATATTGGCCTTTGCCCAGTTGTTCGGCATCGCGCAGGGTTCGCCAGGTGTAGTCCAGGGCCGAACGTACGGCGCTCTGCAGTTGCTCGCCGAGGGCCAGGCGACCGGCCAGAGCGCTGGCCAGGGTGCAGCCCGAGCCGTGGTAGCTGCCAGGCAGGCGCTGGCAGGTCCAGGTGTGACGCTGGCCATCGCGGCTGTACAGGCGGTTGTGGATTTCGTGTTCGTCACCGTGACCGCCGGTGATCAGCAGGTGTCTGACGAAGGGCAGCAGCTTTTCTGCGCATTCATCGGCGGTGCCCTCAGGCAGTTCGGCGAGGATGCGGGCTTCGGGGAGGTTCGGGGTGGCGATAGTGGCCAGGGGCAACAGTCGTTCGCGCATGGCGTAGCCGACTTCGTCCTTGCCCAGGCGGCCACCGCCGCCAGCGCGCAGCACCGGGTCGCAGACCAGCGGCAGATGCGGGTGGGCACTGAGCAGTTCGACTACAGTGTCGACCATGTCCAGCGAGCCGAGCATGCCCAGCTTGACTGCTGCGACCGTGGAGTCGGCCAGTACGGCGTTGGCCTGGGCCAGCACCCACTCGCGGTCGAGCACACGGAAGTCAGTGACATTGACGGTATCCTGCACGGTCAGGGCGGTCACGGCGGGAGCGGCGTGGCAACCTTGAGCGATCAGGGCTTCGATATCTGCCTGCAAGCCGGCGCCGCCACTGGGGTCGTGGCCGGAGAGACAGAGGACAACGGGGCGGGAGCTGTAGGTATTCATGGTGCGCGAGCTTACCACCAAACGCTTTTGTCGGGTCTGCCCCCGCGCCAAGCTTTTTTGATCAAGTGGTCAGGAAATGTATTTACATATCGCTGAAAGTGCCGTTCTAGAGCCTTTTCATCAAAGTTTTATGTGGCGTCTGGTAGCGCTGAAAAGCTATGCTAGAGTGCTCAAACAACCGATAACGGTTACTGCCGGATCGCGTCGCCTCAAACGGACAGGAGGCTACCGCGACACGACCGGGACAGACCATGCTGGGGCTGTATGCGCTATTTGCTGATTGTTGTGCTGGGCTGGTTGCCACTGCTGGCCACGGCGGTCGATTTCGACGACTCGACGCGCAGCTTGCCCTTGGGGCGAGTGATGCAGGTATTCGAAGACCGCGATGGCAATGCCAGCATCGCGCAGGTCAGTGCCCCTTCGTTCGGTGAGCATTTCCGTACGCATCAAACCGATGTATTGAATGCCGGTTACTCGACCTCGGTGTTCTGGATCCGCCTCGATCTGCGCTACACCGCACTGCCTTCGGCCGCGCCGCGCAGCTGGTTGCTGGAGCTGGCCTATCCGCCACTGGACCATCTGGAACTTTACCTGCCTGACAGCAGCGGCACTTTCCGCCTGGCGCAGCGCACCGGTGACGCACTGCCGTATGCCAGTCGCCAGATCGAGCAGAACAACTACCTGTTCGAATTACCCTTCAGCCCCGGACAGACCACCACCGCCTATTTGCGTCTGCACAGCCAGGGTTCGGTCCAGGCGCCGCTGACCTTATGGTCCACCGAAGCCTATCTGGAAGCGCAACCGACCCGCCTTTATGTGCTCGGCCTGATCTACGGTGTGCTGCTGGGGATGCTGGTCTACAACCTGTTCATCTACCTCAGCGTACGCGACACCAGTTATCTCTATTACATCCTCTATATCGCCTCGTTCGGCCTCTATCAGGTATCGGTCAACGGCGCGGCAGTGGCTTATTTCTGGCCTGACAGCCCCTGGTGGGCGAATGCCGCCACGCCGCTGTTCATCGGCGCGTCGGGACTGTTCGGTTGCCAGTTCGCCCGTAGTTTCCTGCAGATGGCCCGGCACAGCCGCGCCTTCGATGGCCTGCTCAAGGTGCTGATGGCCTGTGGCGGGGTGGTCATGCTGCTGTCGCTGATCAGCAGCTACGGTATCGCCCTGCGCCTGGCGACGGCCCTGGCGTTGCTGTTTACCGTGACGATCTTTGCCGCCGGGGTGTATGCCTGGCGGCGCGGCTTGCGGGTGGCACGTTATTTCATCATCGCCTGGACGGCATTCCTGCTTGGCGGCCTGGTCAATACCTTGATGGTGCTGGGCTACCTGCCCAATGTGTTCCTGACCATGTATGCCAGCCAGATCGGTTCAGCGCTGGAGGTGTGCCTGCTGTCGCTGGCCCTGGCCGACCGTATCAACAGCATGCGTGACCAGCAGGCCCAGGCCCTGCGCGACACGGGCCGGGCCCTGGAAGTGCTGAACCAGCAACTGTCCAACAGCAACCGCTTGAAGGATGAGTTTCTGGCCACGGTGACCCATGAACTGCGCACGCCGATGAACGGCGTGATCGGTTCGCTGGAATTGATGCAGACAGTGCCGATGGCGCACGAGTTGGCGCAGTACCAGCGCACGGCCAGTTACGCGGCCCAGGACATGATGGGCATGGTCGACGACATTCTGATCCTCACCGAGCTGCAGGCCGGTCGCCTCAGTGCGCAAAACGCACCGTTCGGCTTGCGCAACCTGTTGCAGGAGCTGCGCAGCAAGTACGCCGCGGCGGCGCTGAGCAAGGGGCTGTACCTGAATCTGGACACACCGGCCGATTTGCCCGAGTTGCTGGTCGGCGACCGGCATAAACTGGCGCAGTGCATCAGCTATCTGCTCGACAACGGGATCAAGTTCACCCATGAAGGTGGGGTCGTGTTGCAGGTGCGTGGGCGCTTGCAAGGGCCGGGTCTGCTTGGCCTGAGCATCAGTGTCAGCGACAGCGGCATCGGCTTTGATCGCCTGGCCGAGCCGGGTCTGTATCAGCGTTTCTTCCAGGTCGATGGCTCGATGAGTCGCCAGTACGGAGGCCTGGGCATCGGTCTGGCGATCTGCCGGCAGTTGGCCGAGTTGATCGGGGCACGCTTGCAGCATGAGTCCAGCCCGGGGCTGGGCAGCCGTTTCGAGCTGGTGCTGAGCCTCGCCTTGAGCCAGCCGCAGGCGCTGGCCCAGCCCGGGCTAAATCGCGGCTAGTTAGGCGTATTTGTCACTTTGAGCGGGGGGCGCGGCGTGATTCACTGAAATTTCAGTCACGTCCGGATCCAGGAGGCCCCCTGATGAACCTGCACCAGTACGCTGAAACCCATGAAGTCACCAACCAGCCGCCATCGCTGGACGGGACCAATCTGTATCGCCTCGACCTGCCGCTGCAGCAATGGTCGCGGCACTATGGGGCAGGCTGGGCGGAGGCCCGGATCGACGCGTACGGGGCGTTGGCGGGCGGGCCGCTGATGGCCGCAGGGTTTCTGGCCAACCTGCACAAGCCGCAATTCAGCAGCCATGACCGCTATGGTCATCGTATCGACCTGGTGGAGTTTCATCCGGCCTACCACGAGCTGATGCGCACGGCCATCGAACACGGTTTGCCGTCGCTGCCGTGGACCGACCCGCGCCAGGGTGCGCACGTCGCCCGGGCCTCGATGACCTATCTGCATACCCAAGCGGAAGCTGGCAGCGGATGCCCGCTGACCATGACCTTTGCCGCAGTGCCGGCGCTCAAGTTGCAGCCGGAACTGGCCGAGTACTGGCTGCCCAAAGTCCTCGCCACCGAGTACGACCCGCGTAACGTCGGTGACCGGCACAAGGTCGGGGTAACCCTGGGCATGGCCATGACCGAGAAGCAGGGCGGCACCGATGTCCGTGCCAACACCACCCGTGCTTACCCGGTGGGCGCGCCGGGACCGGGACAGGCCTACGAGCTGGTCGGGCACAAATGGTTCTGTTCGGCACCGATGTGCGACGCCTTCCTGACCCTGGCCCAGACTGACAAGGGCTTGAGCTGCTTCCTGCTACCGCGCCATCGCCCGGATGACAGTCGCAACCAGTTCTATATCCAGCGCCTGAAGAACAAGCTCGGCAACTGCTCCAACGCCTCCAGTGAAGTGGAGTTCCGTGGCGCCCTGGCGTGGATGATCGGCGAGGAAGGCCGCGGCGTGCCGACCATCATCGAAATGGTCGCCATGACCCGTTTCGACTGCATGGTCGGCTCCAGCGCGCTGATGCGCCAGGCCCTGACCCAGGCCGCCCACCACTGTGCTCATCGCCAGGTCGGCGGGAAGCTGCTGGCCGAGCAACCCCTGATGCAGAACGTCCTCGCTGACCTGGCCCTGGAAAGCGAAGCGGCGCTGGCCCTGAGCCTGCGCATGGGCCATGCCCTTGATCAGCCGGATGACCTGCAACAGGCACGGTTCGCCCGGTTGATCACCGCTGTCGGCAAGTACTGGATCTGCAAGCGCGCCCCGGCAATGATCAACGAAGCGGCTGAATGCATGGGCGGCGCCGGGTATGTCGAAGACAGCATCCTGCCGCGCCTGTACCGCGAAGCACCGGTCAACTCGACCTGGGAAGGTTCCGGTAATGTCCAGTGCCTGGACGTGCTGCGTGCCCTGTCCAAGGAGCCAGGTGTGCTTGATGTGCTGTTCGAGGAGCTCGGTGACGGTCACGGCGATCCGCGTCTGGCGGCGCACATCGGCAATCTCAAGGCGGCGTTTGCCGACACCGGCGACATTCAGTACCGCGCCCGTCAGCTCACCGAAGACATCGCCCTAGGCTTGCAGGCCAAGCTGTTGCTTGAAGCGGGCAATGCCACCGTCAGCGATGCTTTTATCGGCAGCCGCCTGGGCGGCAGCGGCCGGGTCTACGGTGTGCTGCCAAGAGGCATTGATGTTGGCGAAATAGTGGCACGGTCGACGCCAAACTGGCCGCTCTAACGTGCGTGCCTTTGCCTGAATAAGTAGGCAAGATGGCTACATGCATGTCAGACAGGAAGTACATTGTGAGCCGTACTGATGAAGCCTTCGTTGTCGTAGAAACCGCCGAGCAGGCCGTCGATCGTTTGGCGGCCCTGCACGAGAAGTCCACCGCGGCCCTGAGCCAGGCGCTCAAGCGCTATCTCAAGGACCGCACCGAGCCGAATGCCGAAGAGCGCGCCTTGTTCCGCTACCCGGAACTGCGCCTGACCTACGAGTATCATGGTGAGGTGCCGGCCACCACCCGCGCCTACGCCAAGGTTCAGCTGCCGGGCACCTACAGCGTCACGGTGACCCATCCCGCGGCCTTCCGTGGCTATTTGCTGGAACAGCTCAAACCACTGATGCGCGACTTCACTGTCACCGTCGAAGTCGGTGTCAGTCAGCAGAACATTCCTTATCCCTACGTGGTCGAGCAGGGCGACGAACTGGCCGGTAGCGGTATCACTGCCGCCGCGCTGGCACGGGTTTTCCCCAGCACTGACCTGTCGGCCGCCACCGATGGCATCGCCGATGGCCTGTACGACTGGGCCAACGTCGATCCTTTGCCGCTGGCGCTGTTCGACGCGGCGCGGGTGGACTTTTCCTTGCGCCGTCTGGTGCATTACACCGGCAGCGACTGGCGCCATGTGCAGCCGTGGATCCTGCTGACCAACTACCACCGCTATGTCGACCAGTTCGTCAGCCATGGCCTGGAGCAGCTGCGCGATGACCCGCGTTTCGTGCGCATGGTCCTGCCGGGTAACGTGATCATCGAAAAGAGCATGGACAACGGTGAGGCCCAGTCGCTGGTGGCGAGTGTGGTCTGGCACCGTTACCAGATGCCGGCGTATCACCTGATCGCCGCCGATGGTGATGGCATTACCCTGGTCAACATCGGCGTCGGCCCTTCCAACGCCAAGAACATCACCGACCATTTGGCGGTGCTGCGTCCGCACTGCTGGCTGATGATCGGTCACTGCGGCGGCTTGCGGCAGTCGCAGACCATCGGCGATTACGTGCTGGCCCACGCTTACATGCGCCGGGACGGCATTCTGGATCGGGTGGTACCGCCGCATATTCCTATTCCGGCCCTGGCCGAGGTGCAGATGGCGCTGCAGGAAGCAGCGGCGCAGGTGACCGGCGAGCGTGGCGACGAGCTGAAAAAGCGTCTGCGTACCGGCACCGTGTTGACTTACGACGACCGCAACTGGGAGCTGCGCTGGGCTCAGGAGCGTCCGCTGATCAACCTCTCGCGGGCGGTGGCGGTCGACATGGAAAGCGGCACAATCGCCGCCCAGGGTTACCGCTTGCGCGTGCCTTATGGCACGTTGCTGTGCGTTTCGGACAAGCCGCTGCACAGCGAAATCAAACTGCCGGGCGCGGCCAACGCTTTCTACAACCGGGCAGTCAGCCAGCACCTGAAAATCGGTATCGCCGCACTCGACCTGCTGCGCACCGAGCTGCATTCGCTGCACTCGCGTAAACTGCGCAGTTTCGACGAGCCGCCGTTCCGCTGAGGCCCCATGCCGTTACCCCCACGTTCCAAGCCGCGCCCTGGCGCGGCCAAACCCGCAGGCCCGCGTCGCCAGGCCAAGGCGCCGCCGGCCGAGCCGCGGTTGATCCTGTTCAACAAGCCCTTTGACGTACTGACCCAGTTCAGCGACGGTGAAGGGCGCGCGACCCTCAAGGATTTCATCGATATTCCCGGCGTCTATCCGGCCGGCCGCCTGGACCGCGACAGTGAAGGCTTGCTGCTGCTGACCAATGACGGCCAGTTGCAGGCGCGGATTGCCGATCCGAAGCACAAGCTGGCGAAAACCTACTGGGTACAGGTCGAGGGTGAGCCGACAGAAGAGCAGTTGCAGCGTTTGCGCGACGGCGTCGAGCTCAATGACGGGCCTACCTTGCCTGCCCAGGCCAGGCAGCTTGAAGAGCCGCAGTTGTGGCCGCGCAACCCGCCGGTACGCTTTCGCAAAAGCATACCGACCAGCTGGCTGGAACTGGTGATCAAGGAAGGGCGCAACCGCCAGGTGCGGCGCATGACCGCCGCCGTCGGTTTGCCGACCCTGCGCCTGGTGCGCGTGCGGATCGGCGACTGGACCTTGGACGGTCTGGATCAGGGGCAGTGGCGGGAAGTTCCGGCCAGGCGTTAAACGCCTTCGATATAGCCGATCACCACGCTTTTGATGATGAAAGCGAGGATACCCAGGCCCAGCACGAAAAACAGAATGAAGGTGCCGAACTTGCCGGCTTTGGACTTCTTCGCCAGGTCCCAGACGATAAAGCCCATGAAACCAATCAGGATGGTGACCAGGACAGTCATCATCCACTCTTCGAACAACGCAGGATCCATCGATATTCTCCGGCAAGTTGAGGCGCGCGATTATACGCCCCGCTTGCCGGTCTGACTAACGCAGGTGCGTCAACGGTAGTTCGGTGCTGGCCAGTACCTGGTTGAGCACGAAGCTGGAGCGCACGCTGGTCACCCCTTCGATGCGGGTCAGGTGGCCGAGCAGCAGTTGCTGGTAGTGGTCCATGTCCGGGACCACTACTTTGAGCTGATAGTCGGCATCCATTCCGGTAACCAGGCTGCACTCAAGCACCTGAGGCAGGTTGCGGATTGCGGTTTCGAACGCTTCGAAACGTTCCGGGGTGTGGCGATCCATGCCGATCAATACGTAGGCCGTGAGGCTCAAGCCCAGCTTCTTGCGGTCGAGCAGCGCCACTTGACGGGCGATGTAGCCGTCGTCTTCCAGTTGCTTGACCCGGCGCGAGCAGGGCGAAGGCGACAGGCCGATGCGCTCGGCCAGTTCCTGGTTGGAGATGCGCGCATCGCGCTGCAATTCGGCAAGAATGCTCAGGTCGTAGCGGTCAAGCTTGCTCATGGAAGATGCCTTTTCTGTTTCGATTGCGTCGAATTATCAATCCTTAGGTAAAAATTGCGCAAGTGCTATTTGATCGAGCAATCTTCGCAATCCTCTGCTGCCGCTCTAGCCCTATGCTTATACCCAGAATCACTGCCCGGACATCAGTCCAGTGCAGCTGGCCTTATCAGGGCAGCTGCGGCCAGCAACCCAACAGGGTTGTGCTCGGCCCCCGGGCTACACACTGTTCACAAGACAGCGTGAGGTGAGCCGACGTCACAAGCGTCGAGCACGGACAAAATTCTCAAAGGGAGACCCCAGGGTCTCCCTTTTTTATTGCCTGTAATTTTTCATCCTGGTGCCGATACCTCGTTGCGGACAGCCTGATAAATTGTTGGTTAAACCCGCCGTGGTTTTTCCAGTCTTACCCACAGGCCCATCTCAACGGTCCGAGAGGAACAACATGAAGTCGCGTAGCTGGTGTCTGGCCGGTGCAGGTTTGTTGTGCATCACTATCAACCTGCAGGCATTGGCCGAGGGGCAGGGTGGATCGGGTGGCGGGTATGGGGGGCAAGGCGCCGAGCAGTCTCAAGCGGCGTCGCCGCTGCAGTCGCGCCCGGACGAGGTGCGCCAGACCCAACCACCGCGAACCGGGTACTACCAGGACATTCCTCGGCACAACAATGGCAACCGCTACTACCAGGCGGGTGGGCCGCAACAGCGACCGCAGGAGGATAACTGGCCGGGACGCCCTGATGGTCATGGCAACGGCTGGGGCAGCGGGCCGCGTTACCGGCCCGGTCAGGTGGTCGAGCAGTTCCCTGACCAGTACTGGCGTGTGCCTTACCGTGGTGGTGATTACTTTTATTCCGGTGGGTACTGGTACCGTCCGCAAGGGCCGCGCTATGTGGTGGTAGCGCCTCACTACGGTATGCGGGTCGGCTACCTGCCGGATTACGCGCGTGAAGTGTGGGTTGCCGATTCGCTGTATTTCCTTGTGGCAGGTACCTACTACCAGTACCTGCAAGACAGCAACGAGTACGTTGTGGTCAATCCGCCGGTGGCCAGCGCAGAGCCTCAGCCAATGGAAAATGACTACGACGTCGTTGCCAATCCGGTTTCCGGGCAAAGTCCGGAACAGGCTGACCGGGATCGTTACGAGTGCCACCGTTGGGCGGTGCAGCAAAGCGGCTTCGATCCGGCCAAAGCGACTTATGCACCGGCTATACAAGTGACGGACAGCTACCGGCAAGCGCTGAGGGCTTGCTTGAGCGGGCGGGGCTACAGCGTTAACTGATACGCCGGCTCAGCCCACTGGATCGGCATGTACCAATACTTCCGCTTTTGGGTACTTGCCATGAATGGCTGCCGCCGCTTGATCGCACAGCGCATGGGCATCGGTTAGCGGCATGCTGCCCGGTAACTCCAGGTGCACCTGGACAAACCAGTGACTACCGGAAACACGCGTGCGCAAATCATGCGCACCGTGCACGCCAGGCACGCTGCAGGCCAGGGCCAGCATCTGTTCGCTGATATCGCCGGGCAGTTCCTCGTCCATCAGGATCGATGTACTTTCCCGGGCGATCTGCAGCGCGCTCCAGAGTATGTACAGGGCAATGCCCAGGCCGAAGAAGGCATCCAGTTGCGGCCAGCCCAGGCGTGCCAGGACCAGCGCAACCAGGATGCTACCGTTGAGCAACAGGTCGGAACGGTAATGCAGCGAGTCGGCACGCACCGCGGTGGAGCCGGTGATGCGTATCACCCGCGTCTGCAGCGTCAACAAGGCCACCGTCAGCGCCAGTGACAGCAGCATCACCGCGATGCCGATGGCGGTGTCGCCCAGCGGTTGGGGATTTTGCAGGCGTTCCACGGCCTGTACGCCGATCAGCACGGCACTCACCGCGATGAACAGCGCCTGGGCCATGCCGGCCATGGCTTCGGCCTTGCCGTGGCCGTAACGGTGATCGTCATCGGCCGGGCGCAAGGCGTAGTGCACCGCCAGCAGGTTGAGCAATGAGGCCACGCCGTCGAGTGCCGAGTCGGTCAGGCCGGCCAGCAAGCTTACCGAGCCGCTGAGCCACCAGGCCACCGCCTTGGTCAGGATCAGGATGCTGGCCACCGCCAGCGAAGCGCGAGTGGCCAGGCGCAGCAGACGTTGATGTTCAGCCGAAGAGGTCATGCTGCCGGGGCTTCCTGTGCGTTGCTCAAGCGACGGGCTTGAGGCCGTACATCGCCAGTTGCTCGACACTGCCCTTGTGCTGGATCAGGCGCGGGTCGTTGAGCGGCAGGCGCAGGCCCAGCTCGCTTTCGAGGATGGCCTGCAGCTTGCTGTTGTCGACCTTGCCATCAGCGCTGATGGCCTGGTTGAGTTTTTCCGGTGCGATCTGCGCGTTTCGCCCTCCTGGCATATAGATGGCGCCGGTGGCGAAGTCGACGCCAAAAGCGATCAGCCCGGGGAGTACGTAGAACAGGATGCCAATGGCGTCCATTGCCGCCACCACAGGGTCGATCTTGCCTTCGATCTGGCCGCGCCGGTCTGGGTAGAAGATGGTGCCGCAGGCCGTCAGTTGGGTCAGCAAGGATGCTATCAGGACGCCGCCGATGACGCGGGAGGGAATACGCATGGAAATCTCCGGAATGAGGGCCACAAAGATACAGGCAAAGAGCCGGTATCTACAGCTAAGACCATGATAGAGCAGGCTCGGTTCGCCGTTATACTGGGCGAATTGTTTGAGGGCCACCATGATTTCGTTACCGATCGATGCCGTACTGCCAGCCTTGCGTGAAGCCTTGAGCCTGCGCCACGAAGCGGTGCTGGAAGCGCCACCAGGCGCCGGCAAGACCACCCGTGTGCCATTGGCGCTACTCAATGAGCCATGGCTGGCAGGGCAGAGCATTCTCATGCTTGAGCCGCGCCGGCTTGCCGCGCGCGCGGCGGCCGAGCGACTGGCCAGCGAGTTGGGTGAGCAGGTCGGGCAAACGGTCGGCTACCGAATTCGGCTGGACAGCAAAGTCGGTCCCGAAACCCGCATTGAAGTGGTCACCGAAGGCATCCTCACCCGCCGTCTGCAGGCCGATCCGGCGCTGGAGGGCGTCGGGTTGCTGATTTTCGACGAATTCCACGAACGCAGCCTCGACGCTGACCTTGCCCTGGCCCTGAGCCTCAATGGCCGTGAGCTGCTGCGTGATGAGCCGCCGTTGAAGATTCTGCTGATGTCGGCAACCCTGGAAGGCGAGCGCCTGTCGAGCTTGCTCGATGAGGCACCGGTGATCAGCAGTGAAGGGCGCATGTACCCTGTTGATGTACGCTGGGGCAGGCCGTTCCAGCCGGGCGAGTACATCGAGCCACGGGTGGTCGATTGCGTATTGCAGGCCATTGCCGACGAGTCAGGCAGCGTGCTGGTGTTTCTGCCCGGCCAGGCCGAAATCCGCCGGGTGCACCAATCGTTGCAGGAGGCGCTGGATGAGCGTCAGGACATTCTGTTGTGCCCCTTGCACGGCGAACTGGAGCTCAATGCTCAGCGCGCGGCCATTGATGCTGCGCCGCCCGGTAAACGCAAGGTGGTGCTGGCGACCAACATTGCCGAGACCAGCCTGACCATTGATGGTGTGCGCGTGGTGATCGATGCCGGCCTGGCGCGCGTGCCGCGCTTCGACCCGGGCAGCGGCATGACCCGCCTCGACACCCAGCGTATCTCCCGAGCCAGCGCCACCCAGCGTGCCGGTCGTGCCGGTCGCCTTGAGCCGGGGGTGTGTTATCGACTGTGGTCCGAAGCCCAGCATGAGCAGCTGGCCGCCTACGGTAGCGCCGAGATACTTCAGGCCGACCTCGCCGGGCTGGCCTTGCAGCTGGCGCGCTGGGGCGTCACCCCGGATCAATTGCGCTGGCTTGATCAACCTCCTGCGGCTGCTTATGCACAGGCCCTGGATCTGTTGCAGCGCCTGGGAGCATTCAAGGCTGACAGTCGGGACAGTTTGAATGAGCACGGCCAGGCCATGGCCGAGTTGCCCGCACACCCGCGCATCGCCCATCTGTTGTTGCGTGGCCAGGACCTGGGCCTGGCAGCCATGGCCTGTGACGTCGCTGCGCTGCTGGGCGAGCGCGATATTCTGCGCGACGCTGGCGCTGATCTGCACAGCCGCCTGGCCTTGCTCAGCGGTGAAACCCGCGTGAACAAAGGCGGGCAGGGTGGAGTGCAACGTGCTCGGCAACTGGCCCGGCAGTATCGCGGTTATCTGCGCGGCAAAGCGCGCTCTGCGGTTGCCGACCCCGAGCATTCCCGCTGGCTGGGTGCATTGTTGGCGCTGGCTTACCCGGACCGGGTTGCCCAGCAGCGCCGCGCCGGTGGCGCCGAGTACCGTCTGGCCAACGGCCGTGCGGCGTTGTTTGGCGAGCCCGATGCACTGATGAAGTGTCCGTGGCTGGTGATTGCCGATCTTGGCAGCCGCCAGGGTCAGCGCGAAGAGCGCATCTATCTGGCTGCCGAGTTCGATCCGGCCTTGTTTGATGGGGTACTGGCCGAGCAGGTGCGCAGCGTCGACATCCTCGACTGGGACGAGCGTGAAAACGTATTGCGCGCCGAGCGTCAGCGCAAGGTCGGCGAGCTGGTGCTCAGTCGTGAGCCGTTGACCGGGCTGGATGCAGATGCCCGTGCGCGGGCGCTGCTCGAGTTGGTACGACGCAAGGGCCTGGAACTGCTGTCATGGACGCCCGAGCTGCGTCAGTGGCAAGCGCGGGTTGCCCTGCTGCGCGAGCTTGATCTGGCAGCCAACGGTGCAAGCGAATGGCCTGACCTGAGCGACGAGGCTCTGCTGGCAAACCTGCCGGACTGGCTGCAACCCTACCTGGGCAAGGTTACCCGCCTGAGCCATTTTGCCCAGCTCGACCTGTCGTCGATGCTGCGCAATCTGCTGCCCTGGCCGCTGCCGCAGCGTCTGGATGAATGGGCGCCGATGCACCTGAGCGTGCCTTCGGGGTCGAACATCCGCCTGGACTACAGCGAAACGCCACCGATCCTCGCCGTGCGCCTGCAGGAGCTGTTCGGCCTGGCCGAAACCCCGCGTATCGCCCAGGGGCGCCAGCAAGTCCTGCTGCACCTGCTGTCGCCTGCGCGGCGTCCGGTGCAGGTGACCCAGGACCTAGCCAACTTCTGGCGCAGTACCTATGCCGAGGTGAAGAAGGATCTCAAGGGCCGCTACCCGAAACACTACTGGCCGGACGACCCGTTGATTGCCGAGGCTACGGCGCGGGCCAAGCCGCGCAAGTAGCCATCCGGCCCTGGGGCAGGTCAGGGCGCTGGCGGTTCCACTACCGCTTCACTGACCAGCATGTACAGACGGAACATCACCACCGTGCTGAACAGCTGCAAGAAGCCATTGGCGCTGTCGAGGGCCAGTTGCGCCAGGGGCGAAGGCTCGGGGATCAGCATCTGGCTCAGGCCATCGATCAACCACAAAGGGGCCAGTACACCGAGGATGCAGGTGAGGATTCGCCAGAAGTTGCCGGTGGTCATCTGGAAGCTTTCGCGCATGGCAGCCAGCGGCGGCAGGCCGCGCAGTACCAGCAGGTACTCGGCAAACACCAGGTTGATCATCACCCAGATCCCTGGAAGGATGAACAGTGCGGCGCCGGCCATGATCAGCAGCGAGCTGAGCATCACCATCAAGGCGAACGATGGCCACAGGCGCAGGGCCATGGCCAGCAGGTTGCGCTTGAGCGGAGTGTAGCCGTTGCTGCGGGTGTCGAGGTAGAGAATCAGCGCGGCACTGTACAGTGGGTAGAACAACAGGCTGGCAAGCATGCCATAGGCCTGTGACGCGTCCTTGCCCAGCTGTTGGTAGAGCAATTGGGTGCACAGTGCCTCAAGCACCACCAGCGGCAAACAGAGCTGGGCGATGCTCAGCAGGTGGCGGCGGAAGAAGTACAGGGAGTCACGCAGAACGCTGAGCGGATTCATCGGTCGATATCGTAGTTGAAAAAAGCAGGGCGTAACTTTAGCCCAGCCAGCCCTCAACCTGAAGAAAGTTTCATCGCGCCTTGTGTTGAATCCACGGCCTTGGCACCCCATTTTCAGTGAACCTGAATTCCCCCGGCTCTTGTGTGAGGTTGCCCATGAACAGTGAAGAACAAACCCTGATCGATGGCCTGTTCGGCCGACTCAGGCAAGCCGAAGACCCGGCCGTCCCCCGTGATGCCCAGGCTCAGGCGCGTATTGCCGAGCACCTGCAGCAGCAACCGGCAGCGCCCTACTACATGGCTCAGGCGATTCTGGTTCAGGAAGCTGCGCTCAAACGTCTGGACGAGCAGAACAAGCAACTGCAGGCCGAGCTGAAACAGGCCAAGGCACAAGTGGCAGCCACTACGCCGAGCAACAGCGGGGGCTTTCTTTCGAGCATCTTCGGTAGCGGTACCCGTGATCCTCAGCCGACCCAGTCACAGGCACCGGCCAGTGCTCCGGGCGGTGGCGGCTGGCGTGAACCGTCGCGTTCGTTCAGTCAGCCCGGCGCTGGCGCGCAGCAAGGTTTCAACGCAGCGCCCGCTCAGGCGCCTGCCCGTGGGGGTGCCAGCAGCTTTCTCGGCGGCGCCTTGCAGACCGCTGCCGGTGTGGCGGGCGGGGTCATGCTGGCACAGGGCATCAGCAGCCTGTTCAACCAGCACTCACAACCCGAAGAAGTGGTCGAGGTGATCAAGGAAGAGCCTGCACCCGCCAGCGACAGCGGCGGCTGGGGCAGCAATGACGAGCAGCGCCTGAGCGCCGACAACAGCGACTACGGCAACGATCAGGGCGGCTTCATGGACAGCGATTACAGCAGTGACGACGGCGGATTCTTCGGCGGCGACGACAGCTTCGTCTGAGCGCGCATACCCGCACCGCCTCCAGGCTGGCATACTGGGCGCCGAAACGGCCCCGGTGTGCGGCGGCCGGTAACCGCGCCACGGCGCCATGAGGAAGAACGGTGAAGAAGATCGCGGTATTCGCCGATGTGCAGAACCTCTACTACACCGTGCGCCAAGCCTATGGCTGTCATTTCAATTACGCGGCGCTGTGGGCCGATATCAGCCAGCATGGGCAGATCGTCGAGGCAGTCGCCTATGCCATCGACCGCGGTGACAGCAAACAGCAGCAGTTTCAGCAGATCCTGCGCAACCTCGGTTTCACCGTCAAACTCAAACCCTACATTCAGCGTAGCGATGGCTCGGCCAAGGGCGATTGGGATGTGGGGATCACCCTGGACGTGATCGACGCCGCCGCGCGGGTCGATGAAGTGGTGCTGGCTTCCGGCGACGGTGATTTCGATCTGCTGCTGGAGCGGGTCATCAGCCGTCACGGTATTGAAGCCGTCGCTTATGGCGTTCCGGGGCTTACCGCCAACTCGCTGATTCGCGCGGCCAGCCGCTATGTGCCCATCGAGGGCGGCCTGCTGCTCAGGCACTAGGTTTTACTGAGGTTTTGTTTTGGAACGTATTGCTGTCATCGACTTCGAAACCACCGGCATTTCGCCCGGTACCAATTGCCGGGCCACTGAAGTGGCGGTGGTCATGCTCGAACGGGGGCGTATTGTCGAACGCTACCAGAGCCTGATGAACGCAGGTGTGCCGGTGCCGGCTTTCGTTGCCGGGCTGACCGGTATCACCACGGCCATGCTCCGCAGTGCGCCGCCTGTTGCACGGGTGATGAACGAGGTCGCCGAGTTCGTCGGTGACACGCCGATGCTGGCGCACAACGCTTCGTTCGACCAGAAGTTCTGGGACTATGAACTGGCGCAGATCGGACGCAGCCGTAGCCAGCGCTTCGCCTGTTCGATGCTCTTGGCCCGGCGCTTGATGCCGGCGGCGCCGAATCACAAGCTCGGCACCCTGACCCGCTGGGCCGGCCTGCCCGACACCGGCACCGCTCACCGGGCCATGGCCGATGCGGAAATGGCCGCCAACCTGGCCCAGCACCTGGCCGGGCAGTTGCGTGAGCAAGGCGTCAGTGCGGTGTCCCACCAGTTGTTCTGCAGCTTGCAGAAAGTCCCGGCGGCAAAGATCGCCGAGGCGCTGAAGACCTACCGCTAGGGTTTCTTGCCGTTGTGCTCGAGGTGGCCCAGCGGCAAGCGCCGCTCCACTGCGCTGGAGAGGATGATCGAGGTCTTGCTGAAGCCGAACTGGGCGACGCGATTGATCAACGCTTCCAGCTCGGGCATCGAGGCCACGGCGGCCTGCATGATCACGCAAGGGTCGCCGGTGACCCGGTGGCACTCGGTCAATTGCGGGATCTGCGTGAGCTCTTCATAGGTCTGCTGATTACCGTGGCTGGCCAGGCGCAGTTCAATCACACACTGGATCGGCAAGCCGATCTTTTCCAGATCGACCTTGGCCTGATAGCCGGTGATCACGCCGCTGGCTTCAAGCTTGGCGACCCGTTCAGCGACCGCCGGGGCAGACAAGTTAACCTTGCGGGCGAGCTCTGCAAACGAGGCGCGGCCGTTTTCCAGCAAGGCGCTGAGGAGCATTCGATCGTACTTGTCCATGGGCTTCCTGAGGCGTGTTTTGAATCAAAGGTAAAAGGCCAAAATAACCGTTCTTTCCAAAGTGTACGGTTTGTTTAAACAGGTTTTGTAACTTATGTTTGCTCGCGTGCCTTTCTAAACTAATCCCCCGACAATCAGAATTCGAGCCCCCCATGTCTGCCTCTCGTCGCTTTCCATTGGTTTTGATCGGCGCCTTCCTCGCCTTGTACCTGGTCTGGGGCTCGACTTACCTGGTGATTCGCATCGGTGTCGAGTCCTGGCCGCCGCTGCTGATGGCGGGCGTGCGCTTCGTTATTGCCGGTACGCTGCTGTACGGCTTTTTGCGCTGGCGCGGCGTGCCGGCGCCGACCTGGCCACAATGGCGTGCAGCAGGCGTGATTGGCGTGCTGTTGCTCAGCTGTGGCAACGGCGGCGTGACGCTGGCTGAGCACGCTGGCGTGGCTTCCGGGGTGGCGGCATTGGCGGTGGCTACGGTGCCGTTGTTCACCCTGGTATTCGGCTTGTTCTGGGGGCATCGCAACACCCGCCTGGAATGGGCCGGGATCGTCCTCGGCCTGGTCGGTATTGCCATGCTCAACCTGGGTTCCAACCTGCAGGCCAGCCCTATGGGCGCCGCGTTGATCCTGTTTGCCGCCGCATCGTGGGCGTTCGGCTCGGTCTGGAGCAAAAGCCTGCCATTGCCTCAGGGGCCGATGGCCAGTGCCGCGGAGATGCTCGTGGGGGGGGCCGCCTTGCTGCTGGGCAGCGCCCTGAGTGGCGAGCGCATGACCCAGATGCCCACCGCCGCCGGTTGGGGCGCGCTGGCTTATCTGGTGTTCTTCGGCTCGATTCTGGCCTTCAGCGCCTACATGTACCTGCTCAAGCATGTGCGCCCGGCGGCGGCCACCAGCTACGCCTACGTCAACCCGGCGGTCGCGGTGCTGCTCGGCATCCTGTTTGCCGGCGAGCAGATCGGTTTCGAGGAATGCGTGGCCATGGCGGTCATCATCGGTGCGGTGGTGTTGATCGGTCTGCCGCAGTGGCGCAAGCCGACCGCTGAGCAGGTCAAGCCACAAGCGCAGGTAGAAGGCGAGCTGTGCAAGTAACAGCGGTTTGTCAGGAAGGCGCTGGCGGAACAAGGTAAACTGCCGCCATTGCTGAATTCCCCTGACGGTACTGCCATGACATTCGCCAAACTCGGCCTGATTGAACCCTTGCTGCGCGCGCTTGAGCGCCTGGACTACAACACCCCGACGCCGGTCCAGGCCCAGGCCATTCCTGCCGTGCTGGCCGGGCGCGACCTGATGGCCGCAGCCCAGACCGGTACCGGCAAGACCGCAGGCTTCGCCCTGCCGTTGTTGCAGCGCCTGACCCTGGAAGGCGCCAAGGTTGCCAGCAACTCGGTGCGCGCGCTGGTGCTGGTTCCGACCCGCGAGCTGGCCGAACAGGTGCACAGCAACATCCGCGAATACGCCGAACACCTGCCGCTGAGCACCTATGCGGTATACGGTGGCGTCAGCATCAACCCGCAGATGATGAAACTGCGCAAGGGCATCGACCTGCTGGTGGCAACACCGGGGCGCTTGCTCGACCTGTTCCGCCAGAATGCGGTGAAGTTCAATCAGCTGCAGGCGTTGGTGCTCGATGAAGCCGACCGCATGCTCGACCTGGGCTTTGCCGAAGAGCTGCGCGCGGTGTATGCCGCCTTGCCGGTACGGCGGCAGACCTTGCTGTTCTCGGCCACCTTCTCCGACGAAATCCGCCAGCTGGCCGCGCAGACCCTGAATGATCCGTTGAGCATAGAAGTCAGTCCGCGCAACGTCACCGCCAGCACGGTCAAGCAGTGGATCGTCCCGGTGGACAAGAAGCGCAAGCCGGAGCTGTTCAGCCACCTGATGCGCAAGCAGCGCTGGAAGCAGGTACTGGTGTTCGCCAAGACGCGTAATGGTGTCGATCAACTGGTCGAGCGCCTGCGCGGCCAGGGCGTGAACGCCGATGGCATCCATGGTGACAAACCCCAGGCGACCCGCCAGCGTGCCCTGGACAGTTTCAAGGCGCGTGAGATCCAGATCCTCGTGGCCACCGACGTTGCGGCGCGCGGCCTGGACATTGACGACCTGCCGCTGGTGGTCAACTTCGACCTGCCGATCGTGGCTGAAGACTATATCCACCGTATTGGCCGCACCGGTCGCAAAGGCAACAGCGGCGAGGCGATCTCGCTGGTGTGCGCCGATGAGGTGCAACTGTTATCGGCTATTGAAACCCTGACCCGCAAGACCCTGCCGCGCCATGAAGAACCGGATTTCATTCCTGATCACAAGGTGCCGATGACCGATGCCAATGGGCAGGTGCTGAAGAAGCCGAAGAAACCCAAGAAGCCCAAGGAAAGCAGCAGCAAGCGTAGCCTGGGGCGCTGGATGGACAGTGGCGAGACGCCGGCGCCAGCGCCTGCAGCCAAACCGGTGCGCAAGGTGCCGACCTTCAATACCGGGCCGCGCAAGCGTAAGCCTTGAGCCCTTGGGGTCGCGTTGCGGCCCATCGCTGGCAAGGCCAGCTCCCACACCCATGGTCCATCAGGTCTTTTGCCTGGCCAGGCTTCTGTGGGAGCCGGCCTTGCCGGCGATGGAAGGCGCAGCCTTCCCTCAGTTTTTCAGCCAGTCGAGAACCCCAAGCCCTGCCTTGCGCCCACTGGCAAAGCACGCCGTCAACAGATACCCCCCGGTCGGCGCCTCCCAGTCGAGCATCTCGCCGGCACAAAACACCCCCGGCAGCGCCTTGAGCATCAAACGCTGATCCATCGCCTCAAACACAACCCCGCCGGCGCTGCTGATTGCTTCATCCAGCGGGCGAGGGCGCACCAGCACAATCGGCAGGGCCTTGATCGCCTGGGCCAGCAACGTCGGGTCGGCAAAGGTCTGCGCGTCGGTCAGCTCGCGCAGCAACGCCGCCTTGACCCCGTCCAGGCCCAACTGGCTGTGCAGGTGCTTGGCCATCGAACGTGAGCCGCGTGGCTTGGCCAAGGCCTTCTGAATGTTATCCACAGTGCGATTGGGCAACAGGTCGAGCAACACGGTGGCGCTGCCTGCACGGTTGATCGCTTCACGGATCTGCGCCGACCAGGCATACACCAGGCTGCCCTCCAGTCCTTGCGTGGTGACAATGCATTCACCCAGCCGTGGCGCCTGGCCTGTAAGGCTCAGGGCGATGTTTTTCAGCGGTGCGCCGGCGAATTTGTCTTTGAGTAGATCGCTCCAGGCATGCACCTCGAAGCCGCTGTTGGCAGCCTGCAACGGCGCGACCTGTACGCCTTTATCCACAAGCCAGGGCAACCATGCAGCATCAGAACCCAGGCGTGCCCAGCTGCCGCCGCCCAAGGCCAGAAGGGTGGCAGCAGGCTTGAGCGCCAGTTCGCCCTGTGGATAAGCCACTCGCAAGCTGCCATCGGCATTCCAGCCAAGCCAGCGGTGACGGGTGTGGATAACTACTCCTGTGTCGCGCAGGCGCTTGAGCCAGGCGCGCAGCAGCGGGGCGGCCTTCATGTCGCGGGGAAACACCCGGCCAGAGCTGCCGACAAAGGTTTCGATGCCCAGATCGTGAATCCACTGGCGCAGGGCGTCGGCGTCGAAGCCTTCGAGCAATCCGGCGATTTCAGCGCTGCGCTCGGCATAACGGGAAATGAACGCCGGGTAGGGTTCGGAATGGGTGATGTTCATGCCACCGACTCCGGCCAGGAGGAATTTTCGTCCTACCGAAGGCATGGCGTCGTACAGATCCACCGCGACCCCGGCCTGGCCGAGCACTTCGGCGGCCATCAACCCGGCCGGCCCGCCTCCGATAATGACAACGTGTGGGCGGTGGGGGGCGCGGGTGTCGGTCATGGTCGGCTGCAAGCTGGGGAAAAGAGCCGGCATTCTACCTCAGCGCAGCAGGCGGAAACACTGAGCAAAAAATGTACAGCCGCTTCAAACCCATACGGGCAAAGGGCTGCAGTGTCTTTCACGCAGGTTATCCACAGGCGGTTCCACAGTCATTGTGAGTAACCCAGTACCCGTTTGGCGCTGTGATGGAGGATGCCATGGCGGCGTGCCAGGGCCTGGCGGTCCTTGCTGTAGCCACCACCGATCACCCCGACCACCGGGATATCGCGGCCCAGACACTGGCGCAGGACATGTTCATCACGGGCTGCGACGCCTTCATCGGTCAGTTGCAGGTAACCCAGGGCATCGTCCTTGTGCACATCGACGCCAGCGTCATACAGCACCAGGTCCGGACGGTACATCGGCAACAGGTAGTTGAGGGCGTCCTCTACCACCTTCAGATAGGCCTGATCGCCCATGCCGCGGGGCAAGGGGATATCCCAGTCGCTCTGGGCCTTGCGTGCCGGGAAGTTCTGCTCGCAGTGCAAGGACACGGTGATGGCATCGGGGGTGTTGTGGAGAATCCGCGCGGTGCCATCGCCCTGGTGCACGTCGCAGTCGAAGATCAGCACCTTGTGCACCCGTCCGGCTTCCAGCAGGTAGTGGCTGATCACCGCCAGGTCATTGAAGATGCAAAAGCCGGCGGGATGGTCGTAGTGGGCGTGGTGGGTGCCGCCGGCCAGGTGACAGGCGATGCCATGCTCCAGGGCCTGTTCGGCGGCCAGCAGCGAGCCGCCGACCGCTCTCACCGTGCGTCGGGCCAGGGCTTCGCTCCAGGGCAGGCCGAGGCGGCGCTGGTCCTCGCGTGACAACTCGCCGTTCATGTAGCGTTCGATGTAATCGCGGTCATGGGCCAGGGCGAGGATATCGTTGGGGCAGATCTGCGGGCGCAGCAAGTTCTGGTCGGTGGTCAGTCCACTGTCGACCAGGTGATCGCGCAGCAGGCGGAACTTGTCCATCGGAAAGCGGTGCTCGGCGGGAAACGTCGGGCTGTAGTCGTCGTGGTAGATCAGCGGCAGGGGCATGGCAGATTCTTGAGCAAGTCAGAACTCGATCTTGCCAGTTGCGCTTGCCGTTGCGCTACTTTGTAGGAGGCACGACTCTCTAAAAGGCGCATACATGCTGGCTTCCTGGACGTTCTGGGCTGTTCTCTCGGCTGTCTTTGCGGCGCTGACGGCGATCTTTGCCAAGGTCGGCATCAGCGGTATCAATTCCGACTTCGCCACCTTGCTGCGTACCGTGGTGGTACTGATCAGCCTGGCGCTGATCCTCTACGTCACCGGGCAGTACCAGTCACTGGCTTCGATTTCGCCGCGCAGCTACCTGTTTCTGGTGCTGTCCGGGCTGGCCACCGGGGCTTCCTGGATCTGCTATTTCCGCGCGCTGCAATTGGGCCAGGCGTCTCAGGTTGCCCCTGTGGATAAACTCAGCGTGGTGTTGGTCGCCGTGCTGGGGGTGACCCTGCTCGGCGAGAAGCTCGATCTGCGTCAGTGGGCGGGTATCAGCCTGGTCACTCTGGGCGTAGTGATGCTGGCATGGCGCTGATGCCGACCGTCGGCAATGCGCTTGTGCGGCGAATGGCCGGTGCTTGCAGGGCCTGACGTCCGTAGAAAAACAGCGCGGTCAGCCAGGTGGTCAGCCAGACGAAGATACCTGCCCAGAAGGTGTGGGACATGTAATGCCAGCCTTGAAGTACGCGAGTGGTTCCATAGACGAAGCCCAGCAGCAGAATCGCCACCAGCAGTTTGCGCGCATGTTGCCAGCGGTAACGCCGGGCCACGAAGTACAGGGCCAGCAGGGTAAAGCCACTGGAGGCATGGCCGCCTGGCCAACAGCGCCCGTCGCCGGGTTTGCTGAACCAGCTGAAGTTTTCGAACCATTCCGTGCGCAACTGTGATCCGCCGTACAGGGTGGTCTCTACCGGGCAGTACACGCTGGTATGACTTTTCAGGTAGTGAATCACCGTCGTGCACAATGCGAAGGCCACCACGACGAAGAGCAAGTCGCGCCGATGCCCAGCGCTAAAGCGCAGCAGCGGGGCAATGCGGGACTTTTCCAGTAGAGGGCTGTGGGCGAGCTGCGGATGCTTGCTCAGCAGGGGCCAGATACATGACAGCAGTGTGCCGATGATTGCCGCCTCACCGGTCCAGTTCGGCAGGATCCGTGGCCATTTGTGCGTGACCTTTTCGAACCATTGATCATGCAGCAGCGGAAACTGGCCGGTGGCCGGATCCAGCAGCAGGTTGCTGATCAGCCGGTCCAGCCGGGTCAGGTCGAACAGCAGGAAAACGACCATGGCGAGCAACAGCGGGATGCCCAGGTTGAGCAGATAGTAGGCTTTGCGTGAGCCGGCTCGCATACTCAGGTCCGCGTACTGTTAAGAATTTTTTGCCATTCGCTGGCGTTCATCTGGCCGAGGATTCGCGCTTTGCCGTTGGCAGCGACCGAGACGAACAATGCACTGGCATAGTCGCTGGAGCGCTGGCCGCCGGGCACCTTCAGCTGGCGCTCCATATGGTCGATGCAGCCGCTGTGGGTCACCAGCACCAGGTTGTGCTTCGGCGCCTTGTGCGCCAGGGCGGTCTTGGCGAAGTCCTGGTCACACTGTTGCACCCATTCTTCGCTGCTGATGGCTTTACCGAAGATGAAGTGCGCGGTCTGGCGGGTCCTGACCTGCGGGCTGCTGAGCACTTTGGCGCTATCCAGGCCCAAGTGCTGCAAACCATGGCCAACGTCCGTGGCGGCCTGGCTGCCGGCCACGGTGATCCCGGTCGGGTCGCCAAGACAAGTGTTGCTTGAGCGATCACAGCGTTCAGCGTGACGGATCAGCACGATCACTGCGCCTTTGGACCATTCACTGTAAACACCGCTGCTGTGCATTTGATTGTCACTGCCCAAGTCCACAATTCGAGTTCTCGTTGCTGCCCATGTGGTCAGAGTGGCCAATGCAAGCATGACGCACAGGCCGATGAGCATCGTTCTGATGGCGGGTAATCGTTGGCGCTTGAGCGCTGAAAGGACGGTGTTTCGAGTGGTACCGGGCAACATGCTGCAACTCCATAACGCGCAATCGGATCGGGGGCAGCCGGTTGGGGCAGGCACCACGAGCATGGCCGCACTGTAGGCGACACCCCGTGGAGAGCAGGTGAAGTGGATGTGAAAAAAATCTTTATGGGGCGAGGGCGATAAACGGCGCGATTGAACAAAGCGTTTTAGTGTTTGTCGTAGCTTGCAAGTTGGAGTGGATGGCACTGTCGAAGTACAAGTTGTAACTTAATATGTGTAACTAAATATATGTAACTAAGTTTTGTCGTTGGAAACGAATTGTTACTCTGCGTAAATAATGTAAATTCGCTTCATCTGATAATTCCTCGTAAATAGCATTGCGCATCATTTTCTGATGGTGGCAATACTAATGGCACATAAGGCTGAAATAACACGTCGTTCAGAATCAGGTCACCTTTACACTGCACTTGGCTTGGCAGTGGCTTCCTGGTCTTCCGGCAGTCTGGCTGAAACTTCCGCTACCACCGTTGCGCAGCCGGCAACAGCGGTGGAACTGGATGCAACCGATATCACCGGGAAGCCTCACGAAACTTTCAAAGTCGATGAAATGTCATCGCCAAAGTTCACCGCGCCCCTTCTTGAAACGCCCAAGTCGATCACCATCATCAATGAAGCCTTGATCAAAGAGCGTGGCGCAACCTCGTTGACCGATGTGCTGCGCACTACCCCGGGCATTACCCTGGGCGCTGGCGAAGGTGGCACTCCGCTGGGCGATCGTCCGTTCATTCGTGGCTTTGAAGCCAGTACAGACATCCAGATTGATGGCGTGCGTGACCTGGGGCGCATGTCCCATGAGGCGTTCAACGTCGAATCGGTGGAAATCGTCAAAGGCCCGGGCTCTTCCTATAGCGGTAGGGGGTCGACCGGCGGCACGATCAACCTGGTGAGCAAGGCGGCAAAGATGGATGACTCCATCGCCGGCACCGTCACCATGGGTACTGACCAGCTGTGGCGCAGCACCATTGATATCAACCAGTACCTGCCAGAGCAGGACCTGGCCTTGCGCCTGAATGCGATGAAGCACGAAGCCGATACCCCCGGTCGTGACGATGTCGAGGTCAAGCGCTGGGGTATTGCCCCGACCATCACCTGGGGCCTGCAGGGACCGACCCGTGTCACCGCCAGTTACTACCACCTTGAGACAGATGACATTCCTGATCAGGGGCACCCGATTTCGCTGATAACCAACAAGCCGGCCGACGTTGATCGTGACAACTTCTACGGTCTGGTCGATCGCGACTTCCGCAAAACCTCTGCCGATCTGGCAACGTTGATTCTCGAACACGACTTTTCCGAAGAGCTGAAAGCACGAAACACCTTGCGTGGTGGTCGTAGCATGCAGAACTACGTCATGAGCCGTCCGGTGTTTGCCAACGTTGGGCAAGAAGAAAGCGGACTGGTCGGGCGGGGTTTCCGGCCACGCAATGTGGTCAACACGACGTTGATCAACCAGACCGACCTGTTTGGTACTTTCCACACCGGCAACATCAAACATACTTATGCCACCGGTCTGGAACTCAGCCGCGAAACCATCACCGACAAGGATAAGCACAAAGGTAATAACGGTCGTCCTGCCGACCTGGAAAACCCCAACCCCCATGACGGTGGCTGGACGCTGTTGCCAGGTACTGGCCAGGTCACCAGCAAGTACCAGACCGAGGTCAAATCGCTGTACGCCTTCGACACCTTGGGACTGCACGAACAGTGGGACCTGAACCTGGGCTTGCGTTATGACGACTACGACGTGAAAAACCGCGTTGCCGGTGGTGCCGAGTCGTCCAGCGAACTGTGGAACTACCAGGTCGGCGTAGTCTTCAAGCCTATGCCCAATGGCAGCATCTACCTGTCCTACGGCACATCGTCCAACCCCTCGGGGGAAAACACCCAGTCTGGCGGTGCTGATGGTGCGGGTGCCGGTAACCTGAACGGCAACAAGGCCAACCTGGATCCGGAAAAAGCCCGTAGTGTGGAACTGGGTACCAAGTGGGATGTGCTCAACGAGCAACTGTCGCTGACCGCCGCGGTTTTCCGCACGGAAAAAACCAACGCCCGTGTAACCGACCCGCTCACCGGCCTGGTGGCCCTTGATGGCGATCAGAAAGTTACCGGCTTCGAGCTGCAGGCAACCGGACGAATCACCGACGCCTGGGCCATCTGGGCCGGTTACACCTACCTGGACGCCGAAGTGGTGAAGTCCGGTGGTGACCGCAGCAACGACGGCAATCAGTCCAAGTTCATTGCACCCAACAGTTTCAGCCTGTGGAGTTCCTACGACATCACCGACCGCTGGAGAGTCGGTGGCGGGGCCAACTACATGGATGATCGCTACATGAACGACGCCAACACCATTACCGTGGATGACTACTGGCGCTACGATGCAATGGTTGGCTACAAGGTCAGCAAGAATCTGGACCTGCAACTCAACGTCCTCAACCTGACCGACGAAACCATCTACGATGCGTCCCATGTTGGTCTGTTCGCCACCGTGGCACCGGGCCGCTCGGCGGAGCTGACTGCAAGCTTCACGTTCTGATTGCCCCCGCCCTGAATGTCTCGACAGTGATGGCCTGGCCGGCGCTGTCGAGACTGTGATTTTTCCTGGCCCCTGATCGCCAGCTTTGCTACGTCTGCCTACGCTGTAAACTGCAGGTGATGTGTTCAGGAGCAGGCGATGACCCCCATACTCGAGTTGGAAAGCGCACGACTGGTGCTGCGCCAATGGCAGGATGACGACCTCGGCGAGTTCGCCACCCTGTGCGCCGACCCTCAGGTCATGCGTTATTTTCCCGCCCCGCTGACGCGCCTTGAAAGCGCCGCACTGATCGGCCGCATCCGCGGCCATTTCAATGAGTACGGTTTTGGTTTGTGGGCGTTGGAACGCAAGGATTCCGGTGCCTTCATCGGTATGACCGGCTTGCTCAATGTCAGCTTCGATGCCGATTTTGCCCCAGCCGTGGAGATCGGCTGGCGCCTGGCTCGCCGCCATTGGGGCCTGGGATTCGCCAGCGAAGCGGCCTGGACCAGCCTGCGTTGTGCCTTTGCCCAATTGGGCCTGGAGCAGGTGGTGTCGTTCACTTCTGAAAGCAATTTACCGTCGCAGAAGGTCATGCAGGCCATTGGCATGCAACAGGACCTGGCCGGCAGTTTCCTGCACCCGAAACTGCCCGAGGACCACCCCTTGCGGGCCCATGTGCTGTACCGCATCAACCGGGCCCAGTGGCAACAGACCCTGCGTGGCTGAATTGCACAACATACAGGTGAGCTATGACAAACCCTGTATCATTTGTCGCAGTTGCGCATTGCTTTGGAGAATCTTGAATGAGCCACGTGTTGGACGATCTGGTCGACTTGCTGAGTCTGGAAGCCATTGAGGAAAACCTGTTCCGCGGACGCAGTCAGGATCTGGGTTTTCGCCAGCTGTACGGTGGCCAGGTGCTGGGGCAGTCGTTGTCGGCCGCCAGCCAGACGGTCGAAGAAGCCCGCCATGTGCATTCATTGCACGGTTATTTCCTGCGTCCGGGTGATGCGACGATGCCGGTGGTTTACTCGGTTGACCGGGTACGCGATGGCGGCAGTTTCAGTACCCGGCGGGTGACGGCGATCCAGAAGGGCCAGCCGATCTTTACCTGCAGCGCATCGTTCCAGTATGACGAAGAGGGTTTCGCCCACCAGACGCAGATGCCTGCGGTGGTTGGCCCGGAAAACCTGCCTTCGGAAGTGGAGCTGGCCCAACGCATGGCCGACCGTCTACCAGAGGCGATCCGCGACAAGATGCTGTGCGCCAAGCCGATCGAAATGCGCCCGGTCACCGCAGAAGACCCGTTCAATCCCAAGCCGGGCGAGCCGGTGAAGTACATCTGGTTCCGGGCTGACGGGAACCTGCCGGATGTGCCTGCGCTGCATAAGTACATGCTCGCCTATGCTTCGGACTTCGGCCTGTTGACCACCTCGTTGCTGCCGCATGGCAAATCGGTGTGGCAGAAGGACATGCAGGTCGCGAGCCTCGATCATGCGCTGTGGTTCCACGGCAATCTGCGCGCTGACGAGTGGCTGCTGTACGCCATGGACAGTTCCTGGGCGGGTAATGCCCGCGGCTTTTCCCGCGGCAACATCTTCAACCAGGCCGGGCAACTGGTGGCTTCGTCGTGCCAGGAAGGCCTGATCCGTCAGCGCAAGGACTGGGCATGAGCCTTAAGGATATTCGTCACTGGGTGTTCGACATGGACGGCACCCTGACCGTCGCGGTGCATGACTTCGCGGCCATTCGCGAAGCCCTGGAGATTCCGCCAGCGGATGACATCCTTACTCACTTGGCGGCGTTGCCCGCTGCCGAAGCTGCGGCCAAGCATGCCTGGTTGCTGGAGCATGAGCGTGATCTGGCGATCGGTTCGCAGGCTGCGGTCGGTGCCGTGGAACTGGTGCGTGAGCTGGCCGGACGCGGCTGTAAGCTGGGTATCCTCACCCGCAACGCGCGGGAACTGGCGCATGTGACGCTGCAAGCCATCGGCTTGGCCGACTGCTTTGCCGAACCGTACGTGCTGGGACGTGATGAAGCGCCACCCAAGCCGCACCCCGGTGGCTTGTTGAAGCTGGCCGAGGCGTGGGATGTGGCGCCTGCAGAGATGGTCATGGTCGGTGATTACCGCTTTGACCTCGATTGCGGTCGTGCGGCGGGGGCCCGGACCGTCCTGGTCAACCTACCCGACAATCCATGGCCGGAATTGGCTGACTGGCATGCGGCGGATTGCCGGGCGTTGCAGGCGTTGCTTCAGGGTTGAAATCCATCGCGGGGGCAAGCCCCGCGATGCGGCCTCAGAAGTCCCAACGCGTGGTCAGCATCACATTGCGCGGTTCACCATAGTAGGTGGTGTCGAAGTTGCCCAGCCCGCTCAGGTAGCGTTTGTCGAACACGTTGTTGGCGTTGACCGTGAAGCTCAGGTGCTCGTCATACTGGTAGCGGCTCATCAGGTCGACCAGGGTATAGCCGCCTTGCTTGATGTAGGTGTAGTCGTTCACCGCACCGCTGTAGATCTTGCCGTAAAACGCGCTCTGCCAGTTCACTCCACCACCGACGGTGACCTTGTCCAGCATGCCTGGCAGGCGGTAAGTGGTGAACACACGCACCAGGTGCTCAGGCTTGCTGGTGCTCATCGGGAAGCCGTAGATGTGTTGTTCGTCGGCATCGCGGGAGCGGGCATAGGTGTAGCCGGCCGAGAGGTTCCAGCCTTCCATCAGCTCACCGGCAACTTCCAGTTCCAGGCCTTTGGTGGTTGCGCCGCTTGTGGCTTTGTAGATGCCTTCGTTGGTGAGCGGGTTGGAGCCGATCGACTCGGCGACGTTGTCCTGCTCGATACGGAAAAATGCCAGGCTGGCATTGAGTCGGCCGTCGAAGTAAGCCGCCTTCAGACCGGCTTCATAGCTGTCGCCTTCGACCGGGTCGAGAGTGGCGCCGTTGGCGTCCTTGTTGCTCTGCGGCTGATAGATCGAGGTGTAGCTGGTGTACACCGAATAGGTGTCGTTCAGGTCATACACCACGCCGGCATAGGGCGTGACCACGCCATGCTGTTTGTAGCTCGCGGAGTTGTCGGCGAAGACAGTCGGGTTCAGACCGTCGTAATCGTAGTTATCGTGGTACTTGAAGGTGCTGACACGGGTACCGAGGATCACCGACAGCTCATCGGTGGGGCGCAGGCGGGTGGCGATGTAGGCACCGTTCTGGCTTTTCTTCTGTTCATACTTGCCGTTTTTCGGGAAGTCCGGCACGCCGATATGGCCGTCCCAATCGAAAATGCTGCCCGGAACCATGGCGAATTCGCTGGTGTCCCAGGTGCTGCCGGTCTGGCGTGAGTGGGCAGTGTTATAACCGACGACCAGGTCATGCTGGCGGCCGAACAGGCTGAAAGGTCCGGAGAGGTTCAGGTCGGCAGAGTTTTGTACCCGATGACCTTCCCAGCGCCCCCAGAAGAAGAACATGCCGTTGCCGTCGCGGTCCGGTGAGCCGCCACTGGCCGACGCCAGGCGGGTGTCGTGGTCGCTTTGCAGCTGGTTGACGCTGAGCTTGAGTGACCAGTCGTTGGCCAGTGCCTGTTCCAGGGAGGCGAAGTAGGTGCGGTTCTGGAAGTCGCGACGGCTCCAGTCGGCGCCCGGATTGAATGAACGGGAGAAATCCGTACGGCCGCCGTCGGCAAAATACACCGGGTTGCCGGTCCAGGAGGTGCCGCGCGGGGTGGTGTTCTGTTGGTCGATGCCGACCGTCAGCAGGGTGTCAGGAGTGATGTCGGCTTCGAGAATGCCGTAGTACACCTCTTTCTTCTGCTGGTAGTGATCCTGATAACCCTTCTTGTCCTGTTGCGCGCCGACAAAACGGCCGCGCAGGGTGCCGCTGCTGTTAAGCGGTCCGGAAACATCGCCTTCGCCGCGATAGTTGTCCCAGCTGCCGGCACTGCCGGTGAGCGAGGCCTGGAACTGTGCGGTGGGTTTCTTGCGGATCAGGTTCACCGTCGCGGAAGGATCGCCGGAGCCGGTCATCAGGCCGGTCGCGCCCTTGAGCACTTCGACCCGGTCATAGATGGCCATGTCGACATGGGCGGTGCCCTCGTCATAAACACCGTCATAAATGGTGTTCACACCGTCATATTGGTAGTTGGTGATGACCAGGCCGCGGCTGGAAAATTCGGTGCGGTCGCTGTCGTAGGTCTGCGCCGATACACCGGGAGTATTGCGTAACACATCGGAGATGCTCTGGGCGCCCTGGTCATCCATCAACTGGCGCGTGACAACGGTGATCGATTGCGGCGTTTCGCGAATCGACAACGGCAGCTTGGTTGCGGTCCGGGAGGCGGCGGTGGTGTAGGAGCCGGTGTTTTCCGTGGTTTCGCCGAGAAGCTGGCCGTTGATGCTGGTTGCCCCCAGCTCCAGGGCGTCACCGTTGCTGGCCGGGATCAGTACATAGCCACCGTTGCTCTGGCGCTGGGCCTGCAGGCCGCTGCCCTGCAGCAAGCGCGCAAGGCCTTCTTCCACCGAATAGTCGCCCTGCAGCCCGGCCGATTGTTTTCCCTGGGTTTCTCGGGCATCGAATGACAGGGTGATGTTGGCGCGGGTGGCGAACAGGCTGAGGTTGGTGCCCAGTGCCCCCGGAGCGATCTGGAAATTTTTGCTGGCGCTCTGTGCCATGGCCTGCGCCGGCAGCAATGCCAGCATCGGCAGCGGCGCCAGGGTCAGGCCGAACAACGCCAGGTGAACGGCGCGAACCAGAGGGCGGGGTGCCCGGGGGCAAATACGGGTCATGCAGGTTTTCCTTCGATTGGCTGGGCAGAGGTGCAGCTGAATTTGCTGCTTTAACTGCGTAGCCGAATGAGAATGAAAATCGGCAACCCTTTTGTTGAAATTATTCAGACCGCTTCGATGCTGACCCAGTAGCGGGTCAGGTAGCGCACCTTGACCGGTAACGAGGCGCTGAGGTTTTCCAGAATGGTGTCGGTATCGTCGATGCGAAAGGCGCCGGACAGGCGCAAATCGGCAATGCCTTCAGCGCAGCGCAGCATGCCCGGGCGATAGCGGCGCAGCTCGCTGACAAAGTCGGCCAGGCGCCATTCGATCACCGTCAGCATTCCTTGGGTCCAGGCACCGGTGCCGGGTGCGGCGCTATGGGCGCTGCCGATCTGCCGCTGGTCGAAGCTGACCGATTGCCCGGCTTCCAGGCGCAGCATCAGCAGCGGGTTATCCACAGGACGGATCTCCACCGCGTGCTGCAACACGCTGACCCGGCTCTGGCCGTCGTCGCTGCGCACACTGAAGCGTGTACCCAGGGCGCGCACGCGGCCCTCGGCGGTCTGCACCTCGAAGGGGCGGGCGGCGGGGTCGCTGGCGGTTTGCACCATGATCTCGCCGCGGTACAGGCGTAACTGGCGCTGCTGGCCATCAAAGTGAATATCGACGGCGCTGTCGGAGTTGAGTTCGAGCTGGCTGCCATCGCTGAGCCTGACCTGGCGCCGTTGCCCCTTGGCGGTACGCAGTTCGGCCATCAGCGCCAGCGCCGGGGTGCTCTCATGCACGCTCCAGCCGGTGGCGCCGACGGCCAGGAGCATGGCCAGGGTCTTTACCACTGCGCGACGGCGCGCCCGGACGCCAGCCAGGGTCGGCAGGGCGACATCGGCCGGCAGGCTGCCAAATTGGCGTTGCAGCTTTTCTACCCGGGCCCAGGCCTGGGCATGCGCCTGACTTTTGCCCAGCCAGTCCTGCCAGGCTTGCAGCTGGGCGTCACTGGGCTGCGCTGCGTTGAGCTGGACGTACCAGGTGGCAGCGGCTTCGAGGGTACGGTAATCCAGAGCTTGAGCCATTCAGTCGTCCGTCAGCAGCAGGCAATGGGTCAAGGCACGGATCAGGTGCTTCTTCACCGTGGTGACCGAAACCCCCAGGCGCTCAGCAGTGGCGACATAGCTCAGGCCTTCCAGTTGCACCGCGAGGAAGATGCGGCGGGTGCGTTCACCCAGGCCGTCGAGCAGGGTATCGACAGCCACCAGGGTTTCGAGGATCAGCAAGCGTTTTTCCGGTGAATCGGCCATCCGTTCCGGGCGGCTTGCCAGTTCGGCAAGATAAGCTTGCTCCAGCGCCTTGCGGCGGAATTTGTCGATCATCAGTGCATTGGCGATGGCGCCCAGATAGCTGCGTGGCTCGCGAATGGTCTGGGCATTGCGCGCGGTCAGTACCCGGATAAAGGTGTCCTGGGCCAGGTCAGCAGCATCGCTGGCGTTGCCCAGGCGGGCGCGTAGCCAGCTTTTCAGCCAACCGTGGTGTTCGCTGTAGAGCGTATGCAGAGCGGCATGATCGGGAGCGGGCATGAACGACAACCAGCGCAGTAATTGATAATTAGTCGCATTATTGTTGTTTGTCTGGATATTTCGCAAGTACTGGCGCTTGACCGCTGCCAAGCCGAGGCAAAGACTGATCAGCTATTTACCCGATCCAACCAGGAGGTTCGCATGACCAGCAAGGCTATTTATGTCCAGGCGGGCGGTGGTTACGACAAGGTTCAAGTCGGTACCTGCGAGGCGGCCGCACCCAAGTCTGGCGAGATCAGCGTTCGTCTGCACGCCAACTCGCTCAACTATCACGATTTTGCCGTGGTCAGCGGCATGTGGGGACCGACCGAGTCGCGCATCCCCATGGCTGACGGTGCCGGTGTGGTCACGGCAGTGGGTAGCGGCGTGACGGAATTTGCAGTGGGCGATGCCGTGGTCAGCACCTTCTTCCCCGACTGGCTCGACGGCCAGGCGCTGGTGGAAGGCTTTGCCACGGTGCCAGGAGACGGTATCGATGGCTATGCCCGCGAACAGGTCACCGCGCGTGCTACCTCGTTTACCCATGCCCCCAAAGGCTACAGCCATGCCGAGGCGGCGACCCTCACCACCGCAGGGCTTACCGCCTGGCGCGCGCTGATGGCCGACGACTCGCTCAAGCCGGGCGATACCGTGCTGGTGCAGGGCACTGGCGGTGTTTCGATCTTCGCCCTGCAATTCGCCAAACTGGCCGGCGCCACGGTGATTGCCACCTCGTCCAGTGACGAGAAACTCGAACGCCTCAAGGCCATGGGCGCCGATCACCTGATCAACTACCGCAAGACACCGGCCTGGGGCGAAACGGTACGCCAGCTCACGGGCAATCGTGGGGTGGATCACGTCATCGAAGTGGGCGGCCCGGCGACGCTCGAGCAATCGATGATCGCCGCGCGTATTGGCGGGCACATTTCGCTGATCGGAATTCTCACCGGGGTCGCTGGCCAGCTGCCGCTGGTGCAGGCACTGGTACGCCAGATCCGCTTGCAAGGGGTACTGGTCGGCAGCCGAGCCCAGCAGCAGGCGATGGTGCGGGCAATCGATGCCAACGGTTTGCGTCCGGTGATCGACAAAACCTTCGCTCTGGAGCAGATCGTCGATGCGTTCCGCTACCAGGAAAGCAACCAGCATTTCGGCAAGATCTGCCTGGAATTCTGATCGTACTCGCCTGCGAGGCAGCCCGACCTTGGTCGGGCTTGACCTCTGCGCTACAACGCTGAAGATCACTAACCACCTGCTTTTAAACAAATTTCCTGAAATCTCGGTTCACACTCTCACGCTTCGAATGAATGTTATTTCAAACACCTTGTGTGATATTTTGCCCGCCGCTCGAAAAATCCATGGCACAGAGCCTTCGTCCTGACGATGGGCCTGTGACGCATCGTTTCAGGTGCTTCCGGTAATAAATATAAATAGCAGTGAGTGTGATCATGAGTGTAAACCCCAACATCGCCGTGGGCGGTGCTGACGCGTCCGTTTCCGAATCATCGGGCCTGGAGGTCAAACGCCTGACCTTCGTCGAGGCCGTGGCGATGATCGTCGGCACCAACATCGGTGCCGGCGTGTTGTCGATGGCCTACGCCAGCCGTCTGGCCGGTTACATGCCGCTGCTTTTGTGGCTGGCGGTTGCCGGTGTCTTCACCACCATCTCCATGCTCTATGTCTCGGAAACGACCTTGCGTACCCGCAGCCATCATCAGTTGAGCGGTCTGGCGCAACGCTATGTCGGCTCCTTCGGTGCCTGGGCGATCTTTCTTTCGGTGGCGGTCAACAGCATCGGCGCCTTGACCGCCTACATGAGCGGCAGCGGCAAGATCCTCAGCGAGTTCTTCGGTATCAGTCCGGCGTTGGGCAGCCTGCTGTTCTTCCTGCCTGCGGCATTTGTGCTGTACCTGGGACTGAAGGCGATCGGCAAGGGTGAAAAGTTCATCAGTATCGGTATGGTCTCGATGACCCTGGTGCTGGTGATTGCGACATTGATCAACGAGCGCACCGATTTTGCCAACCTGTTCGAGGGCAGCTGGATCTACATGATCCCGGTGTTCAACATTGCCGTGTTCTGTTTTTCGGCGCAGTACGTGGTGCCGGAAATGGCCCGTGGTTTCAGCCATGCACCCAAGCGCCTGCCTGTCGCAGTTATCACCGGGATGGTGATTACCTTCATCTTGCTGGCGATCGTGCCGATGTCGGTGATTGCCCTGAACGGCCTGGAAAACCAGACCGAAGTCGCCACCCTGGCCTGGGGCCAGGCTCTTGGGCAGTGGGCGTTCTACACCGCCAACACCTTTGCCCTGTGCGCCATGATGACGTCTTACTGGGGCCTGGGCGGCAGCTTCCTGACCAACATCTTCGACAAGTTCAAAAGCCTGGGCTCGGAAAGCAACTCCAAGAACCGTCTGTTGGTGCTTGGTATCGTCTGCGTACCGCCGTTCATCCTGGCTTACAGTGGCATGGTCGGCTTCGTCAACGCCCTGTACTTCGCCGGGGTGTTCAGTGGCGTGATCCTGTCGATCATGCCGATCCTGATGCTGCGTTCGGCGCGCAAGAACGGTGACATTGTTCCCGCCTGGCAGTGTGGCTGGATCGCTCATCCGCTGATTCAGGTACTGGTGGTGATTTTGTACCTGTGCAGCATGGCCTATGCGATTGCCAGTGCACTGGGCTGGTTGCCTGGGGGCTGGTAAGGGGAATTTAAGGCAACAAAAAAGGCATCTGCGCAGAGCGTCAGATGCCTTTTTCGTTTTGCGTGTTTGGTGGAACCGGGGGGATTTGAACCCCCGTCCGCCAGTGCTCCGCTGTCGGTCCTACATGCTTAGCCGTGTCTATTGAGTTAATCCGCAGCCGCCCGACGGGCAGGGTGCTTTGGACGAGTTGTGTAAGTTTTAGCCGCTTCGTCCACAACGTACTGCACGGCGATCCTGTTCTGTATGACAATCACTTCGGGTTTACAGGCATCCCCTAGTGATTGCTGGAGCCGAAGCTACCAGGAGAGCGGGCTCAGCTGCTTACGCAGCGAGAGCGTAACCCTCGTAGTTTTCGTCATTGGCAACTATAGAAAGTTGCAACAGTGGATTTACGAGTTCTGTTACCAACTCGGCATGCACCTAGAGTTTCACTACCGGCGTCGAATCCTAATCGGCCCCATTTGTTGCGCTCTAGCTGAAGCGTTTTTCAACGCTCGGGGATCAGTATACGCCATCGGTCGGGCGACGTCGACTGCGGTTCCAGTCGCCCTGCTAATCCGCTACTGGCCGCCTTTTTCGGTTTTTTCCAGGCGCTCGATCACTTTGCTGGTGATCGCGATGCAATCTTTGTCATTGCCTGCGGCCTGGGCTTTCTTGGCATCTTCGACGTGTTTGGCAATGCTCTCGTCGAGCCCTTCTGGGGTGGCGCCGGCGGTGGCCATAGAGTCGCTGATTTTCTGCAGGTTGGCAGTGCACAGGTCTTCAGCCGCGAACACAGGGGAGGCAAGCAGTGCGGCGGTGATGAACAGTCCGGAAATCGCAGTACGCTTCATGTGAATCTCCTTGGCGGGATGGCCCTGGGAAAAACGGGCCTTTCTGGATGGACTGCGACGCTTGCCGGGGGTTCAGATTAGATGGCCTCTTCGCGGGGCAATCCCGCTCCTACCGGTAGGAGCGGGCTTGCCCCGCGATCGGAGTTCAGAGGTTCCGAGGTCGGGTCACGCGGTCCACCAGATAAACTAGTCCGTGATAATCGATCCCGCCATGATTCGACAGGCCGATTTCACAGGTACGGCTGGTGGAAATTCCTTCACTGCAGTATTGCACCGCGTCCTTGAGGCTGCGCAGCGAATGGGCGTTGAGCTCAGGGGTGGTGAAGCCCTTGTCACCGGCAAAGCCACAGCAGTGGATACCCTCAGGGATCACCACCTGCTTGCTGCAGCGCCGCGCAAGGTCGATCAGCGCCTGGCTTTCGCCCAGGTGCTGGGTGCTGCAGGTCACGTGCACGGCAATCGGTTCGTCTTGCGGGGTGAATTCCAGCCTGTCGATCAGATGGGTGCGGATGAAGCGCACCGGGTCATAGAGATCCAGGCGGGTTTCGGCCAGGTCCTGAACCAGACGCAGGGTGCAGGGGCTGGTGTCGCAGTAGATCGGATCAAGCCCGCCACGGCTGGCATGCAGCAGCGCGTTGATCAGCTCCTGGCGCTTGTGTTCGGCCTGTTCGGCGTAGCCCTTGGATGCAAAGGGCTGGCCGCAGCACAGGTTGTCCTGGTTTTCCGGGAACACCACTTGATAGCCGGCTTTTTCCAGCAGGGCGCGGGTTTTGTCGAGCAACGAGGTCTGTTCGCGGTCGGCCGCCGCCGGGCCCATCACCCGCGACACGCACGCTGCCAGGTACACCACCCGTGGCCGCGCATCGTTGCTCGCCGGGCCGAACGAAATGGCCTTCAGCGGTTGCGGCATGGCCGCCGTCCACTGCGGAATCCGGCCGTGACTGACTTTGCTGAGGTGGGCGCTGAGGCGACTCAGGCGCGGGGCGCCGAGCAACCTGCGTGCGCCATTGGCAGCCCGCAGGGTAAAGCGTGCACCACTGAGGGCAGTGTGGAAATTTTCTGCCAGCCAGTCGGCGGTTTTCACATGCTCCGCGACCTGGCCGCGCAGTTTCTTCACCAACTCGCCAGTGTTGATGCCCACCGGGCAGCGCTGGGCGCACAAGCCGGTGGCGGCACAGGTGTCGATGCCTTGGTATTGGTAGTCACGTTCGAGCTGCCGGGTATCGTTGCCCGCACGTTTCTGCGCCTGGATATCGCGCCACATGACGATGCGCTGGCGCGGGCTGAGCGTCAGCCCTTTGGATGGGCACACCGGTTCGCAGAAGCCGCATTCGATGCATTTATCGACAATCTCGTCGGCGGCCGGCAGCGGCTTGAGGTTTTTCAGGTGCAGTTGCGGATCGTCGGTCAGCACTACATCAGGGTTGAGAATGCCGGCCGGGTCGAGCAGACGCTTGAGCTGCCACATCAATTGATAGGCGTCGCTACCCCATTCCAGCTCGACAAAGGGCGCCATGTTGCGACCGGTGCCGTGCTCGGCCTTCAGCGAACCGCCGTACTCCACGGCAACCAGCTGGGCGACGTCATCCATGAAGGCCGAATAGCGCGCCACCTGCTGTGGCGAGTCGAAGCCCTGGGTGAAGACAAAGTGCAGGTTGCCTTCCAGGGCATGACCGAACAGGATTGCTTCGTCATAGCCGTGCTTGTCGAACAGCGCGATCAGGCGATTGACGCCTTCGGCCAGTTTTTCCACGGGGAAGGTGACGTCTTCGATGATCACCGTGGTGCCGGTCTCGCGCACTGCACCGACAGCCGGGAAGGTGTCTTTGCGGATGCGCCAGAGCTGGTTGTAAACCACCGGGTCTTCGCTGAAATCAACCTGTTTTTCCACCGGGAAGCCGGCGATCGAGGCACTGATGTGTGCCAGTTGCTCGTGCAGCAGCGATTGTGTGGCGGCGCGGGATTCGATGAGCAGCGCACAGGCACCAGCGGACAGGCTCTTCACCCACACCGGCATGCCTTGCATGTTCTCCACCGAGCGCAGGCTGCGGCGGTCGAGCAGCTCGACAGCGGACACCGGTTGCTGCTTGAGCACCGGCACTGCGTTGCAACAAGTCTCGACATCGGGGAAGACGATCAGCGCACTGGCCTTGTGCGGATGGTCCGGCACGGTGTTGTAGGTCACCGCGCTGATGAAACCGAGGGTACCTTCGGAGCCGACCATCAGGTGGGTGAGGATATCCACCGGTTCGTCGTAGTCCACCAGCGCATTGAGCGACAGTCCAGTGGTGTTTTTCAGCCGGTATTTATGGCGGATCCTGGCTGCCAGCTCGGTGTTGGCGCGGGTCTGCCGACCCAGTTCACCGAGTTGATCGAGCAGCGCGCCGTGACTTTCGCGCAGACGCGTGACGCTCTCGGGAATCTCGCTGTCGAGCAAGGTGCCGTCGGCCAGCAGCAGACGCATGCCGGCGAGGGTGTGGTAGCTATTCTGCGCGGTGCCGCAGCACATGCCGCTGGCGTTGTTGGCGACGATGCCGCCGATTTTGCAGGCATTGATCGAGGCTGGGTCCGGGCCGATCTTGCGTCCGAACGGGGTCAGCCAGGCGTTGGCCTGGGCGCCGATCACGCCTGGCTGCAGACGGATCTGCTTGCCGCCATCGCGGATGTCTCGGCCGTTCCAGTTGTCCCCCAGCACCAGCAGCACCGAGTCGCTCACCGCCTGACCGGACAGGCTGGTGCCGGCAGCGCGGAAGGTGACTGCAACCTGCTGGGCGTGTGCCGCCTTGAGCAGGGTGGCGACTTCGTCTTCGCTCTCGACGCGGATCACCAGCTTGGGAATCAACCGGTAAAAACTCGCGTCGGTACCGAAGGCCAGGGTCGAGAGCGGGTCGTCGAAACGCCGCTCGCGGGGGATCAGGTGTTCAACCGTGTCGAGGAACGCGGCGGGCAGACTCATGCAATCTCCTCGCGGGACCGCGGCGTCTGGTGCGCCATGTGTCCCGGTCAATCAGGCGGTGATCGGTGCGGGCGCGGCAATCAGGCGCCCAGTTCGCGTACCAGCGAATCACGGGTGATCTCGCTGATGGTCTTGGCGCCGGTTAGCACCATGGCCACGCGCATTTCTTTCTCGAACAGGTCCAGCAGGTTCTTCACTCCGGCTTCACCGGCGGTGGCCAGCGCATAGAGGAATGCACGACCGATCAGCACCGTGTCTGCACCCAGGGCGATCATGCGCACCACATCCAGGCCGCTGCGAATGCCGGAGTCAGCGAGGATCTTCAGGTCGCCTTTTACCGCATCGGCGATCGCCGGCAGGGCTCGGGCGCTGGACAGCACGCCATCGAGTTGGCGGCCGCCGTGGTTGGAAACGACGATACCGTCGGCACCGAACTTCACCGCGTCCTTGGCATCCTGCGGATCAAGGATGCCCTTGATCACCATCGGGCCATCCCAGAACTCGCGGATCCACTCCAGGTCCTTCCAGGAAATCGACGGGTCGAAGTTGGCACCCAGCCAGCCGATGTAGTCGGCCAGGCCCGTTGGGCTGCCACGGTAGGTGGAAATGTTGCCCAGATCGTGCGGCTTGCCCAGCAGGCCGACATCCAGCGCCCACTGCGGATGGGTCATGGCTTGCCAGATGCGGCGCAGCGGCGCATTCGGGCCGCTCATGCCCGAGTGTGCGTCACGGTAGCGGGCGCCAGGTACCGGCATGTCGACGGTGAACACCAGGGTGGTGACACCGGCGGCTTTCGCCCGCTCCAGGGCATTGCGCATGAAACCGCGGTCCTTGAGGACGTAGAGCTGGAACCACATCGGACGATTGATGGCCGGAGCGACTTCCTCGATCGGGCAGACCGACACCGTCGACATCGTGAAGGGGATGCCCTTGGCCGCGGCCGCACGGGCAGCCTGGACTTCGCCGCGTCGGGCGTACATGCCGGTCAGGCCGACCGGCGCCAGGGCCACCGGCATGCTTAGCGTTTCGTTGAACAGTTGGGTCTCAAGGCTCAGCTCGGACATGTTTTTCAGCACGCGCTGACGCAGTGCAATGCTGGCCAGGTCTTCGACGTTGTGGCGCAGTGTGTACTCGGCGTAGGCGCCGCCGTCGGCGTAATGGAACAGGAACGGCGGCAGCTTGCGTTGTGCTGCGGCGCGGTAGTCGGTAGAGGCAGAAATGATCATGTGGTCTCGCTGCGTCGGTGGAAAAGGGCGGATGCCGGGCGCGCAGCAACGCGCCCGGCCTCTGACACTTTAGTGAACCAGCATGCCGGTCAGCCAATATGCCTGGATCAGGGTGATCAGGCCGACGATGGTGGCGAAGAACAGGCTGTGCTTGAGGGTGAAGCGGAACAGGTCGGATTCCTTGCCGACCAGGCCGGTGGCCGCACAGGCTACCGCGATCGACTGAGGCGAAATCATCTTGCCGGTTACGCCGCCGCTGGTGTTGGCCGCCACCAGCAGGGTGTCGTTGACCCCGATCTGGTGCGCAGTGGTGGCCTGCAGCGAGCTGAACAGGGCGTTGGACGAGGTGTCGGAACCGGTCAGGAACACACCCAGCCAGCCGAGGAACGGCGAGAAGAACGGGAATGCCGCGCCGGTGCCGGCCAGTACCAGGGCCATGGTCGAAGACATGCCCGAGTAGTTGGTAACGAAGGCAAAGGCCAGAACCATACCGATCGACAGAATCGGCCAGCGCAGTTCGAAGAAGGTCTCTTTCAAAGTGGTAAGACCAGTTTTGAAGTTGATCTTCAGGACCAGCATGGAGATCAGCGCCGAGAAGAAAATCGCTGTACCGGTGGCGGAAATCGGGTCGAGTTTGAACACGGCCGGAATCGCAGTCGGGGTGGCGACGATCGGGGCGGTCTTGATCACCAGTTGATCAAGGTGCGGGATGGCGAAGTTGAACACCCAGCTGTACATCGAACCGCCGGCGGCGAAGGCTGCCTTGAACGGCTTGAGGGTCCAGATGGTGACCAGCACGGTGAGGATCAGGAATGGCGACCAGGCTTTGAAGATCTCGCCGAGGCTGTATGGCGAAGGCTGACTGCCGCCTTTGACCACTGCTGCGCCGACGCTGCCGGTGGCGCCAGCGAACGAACGCTTGGGCTGCCAGACTTTGAGGAACAGAGTCAGGGATACCAGGCTGGCCAGGGCCGAGGTGATGTCCGGCAGTTCCGGGCCGATGAAGTTCGAGGTGAAGTACTGGGTCACAGCGAAGCTCAGGCCGGCTACCAGCGCGGCAGGCCAGGTCTCTTTGACGCCGCGCAGGCCGTCCATCATGAACACCAGCCAGAACGGCACGAACAGCGACAGCAGCGGCAGCTGGCGACCGGTCATGGCGCCGATCTTGAAGGCGTCGATACCGGTCACCTGACCGGCGACGATGATCGGGATGCCGAGAGCGCCGAAGGCCACTGGCGCGGTGTTGGCGATCAGGCACAGGCCGGCCGCGTACAGCGGATTGAAGCCCAGGCCGACCAGCAGCGCAGCGGTAATCGCCACCGGCGCGCCGAAGCCTGCCGCACCTTCAAGGAAGGCGCCGAAGCAGAAGCCGATCAGCAGCACCTGCAGGCGTTGGTCATCGGTAATCGACAGCACCGAGCTGCGGATCACTTCGAACTGGCCGCTCTTGACTGTCAGTTTGTAGAGGAACACCGCCGCGACGATGATCCAGGCGATTGGCCACAGGCCATAGGCAAAACCGTATCCGGCGGCGGCAAGCGCCATGTCGGCGGGCATCTGGAAGGCGAAGATCGCTACCAGGATCGACAAACCGAGGGTGATGCTGCCGGCGACGTGGCCCTTGAGCCGGAACACTGCCAGAGCGAGAAAGAAGAACACGATCGGGATGACTGCCGCGAGCGCGGACAGGCCAAGACTACCAAGCGGACTGTAGAGCTGTTGCCAGGTTTGCATATGGGGTGGCCCCTAATTGTTGTTGGTCAGCACTGGCATTGGATAATTGGTAAGACCAATTTACAATGTCGAGGCGCTAGGTTAAAAGCCTCGCTGTGGGTGTGTCAATTTGTCCCAAGAAAACTTTCGTCGGATGGGTGTCGGCGAACTGGCCTGAGCGGCAGCGAAAGTTGCAATCTGATGGGTGTCGGCAGGGAGCGGATAGGCCAGAATAGACGGCCCCGAACGCACTCGGGATTGTGGAGAGCATGTGATGGTTTTTGATCAGGTCCGCCAACGCCGTTTGTCCGACGATATCGTCGACAGGCTTGAGGGGATGATTCTTGAGGGCACCCTGACTGCCGGTCAGCGGCTGCCTGCCGAGCGGGTATTGGCTGAACAGTTCGGGGTGTCGCGGCCTTCATTGCGTGAAGCGATCCAGAAGCTGGTGGCCAAAGGGTTGCTGGTCAGTCGCCAGGGCGGCGGCAACTATGTGGCCGAGGCGTTGGGTTCGACTTTCAGCGATCCGTTGTTGCAGCTACTGGAGAGTAATCCTGAGGCCCAGCGCGATCTGCTGGAATTCCGGCATACCCTGGAGGCATCGTGCGCCTATTACGCGGCAATCCGCGCGACTGAGCCGGATCGTCAGCGCCTCAAGGCAGCGTTCGATACCTTGCAGGATTGTTACGCCCGCTCGGGTGAAGTGGATCGGGCCGAGGAGGGCGCTGCTGATGCACGTTTTCATCTGGCGATTGCTGAAGCCAGCCACAATGCGGTGTTGCTGCACACCATCCGTGGGCTGTTCGATCTGCTCAAGCGTAACGTGGTGACCAACATTGGCGGCATGTACAAGCAGCGTGCCGAAACCCGCGACATGCTGATCAATCAGCACCGTGAGCTGTACCTGGCGATCGTCGAAGGGCGGGCAGAGGATGCTCGCGAGGTGTCCAGCCGACACATTCTGTATGTGCAGGAAGTGCTCGATGAAGTGCGCCAGGAAGTGCAGCGAACGGCGCGGGCGGAACGGCGTAGCGGACGTTAGTTGGCGCGTGCAAGGCTGTGCCTTGCATCGCCGGCAATGCCGGCTCCCACAGAAATAGCAGTAATCTGAAGCTCTGCTGTGGGAGCTGGCCTTGCCAGCGATGAGGACATAACAGGCAACCCGGGGTCACCTGCCAGAAAGAATCAGTCTTCCTTGCCCTTGTTGCGCACCGCACGCTGCAATTCGCGATTGGAATCACGCTCGCGCTGGGTATCGCGCTTGTCGTATTCCTTCTTGCCCTTGCCGAGCGCGATTTCGCACTTGATCAGGTGCTTGCTCCAATAAATCGACAAGGCTACGCAGGTGTAGCCCTTTTGCTGGACGGCAGCGTGCAGGCGCTCCAGCTCGCGTTTATTGAGCAGCAGTTTGCGGGTGCGTGTCGGGTCGGCAATGACATGCGTACTGGCGGCCGTCAGCGGCGTGATATGGCTGCCCATCAGCCAGGCCTCGCCATCTTTGAGCACCACGTAACTGTCGGTCAGATGCGCCTTGCCGGCACGCAGACTTTTTACTTCCCAACCGGACAGGACCAATCCGGCCTCGAACTTGTGCTCGATGAAGTAATCGTGTCGCGCCTTTTTATTCTGCGCGATGGTCCCTGTCGGATGTTTCGTTTGTTTAGCCATAGGGGCGGCATTATAGGCAGTCGTTGCGCTGTCGGCTACGGGGTAGCAGTGCGCTTGAGCCTGTGAGGTGAATCCCGGACAATGCGCGCTCTTTTTTTCCACAGTTGAGCGTGTTGATGTCGACGGACAAGGTTTCTGTCCATGGTGGCTGGGCCAGTCGCTGGGTATTTGTACTGGCGGCGACCGGTGCCGCGGTGGGCTTGGGGAGTATCTGGAAATTCCCCTACATGGTCGGCGTCTACGGTGGCGGTGCCTTTGTTCTGGTGTTTCTGGCCTGTATTGCCTTGATTGGTATTCCGGTGATGCTGGCCGAGACCCTGATCGGCCGCCGCACCCGGCAAAGCCCGGCTAACGCCCTGCGTGACCTGGCGCTGGAGGCCGGGCACTCGCCGCGCTGGTCCTGGTGGGCATTCGCCGGGATGGTCACGGCGTTGCTGATCCTGTCGTTTTACAGCGTGGTCGGCGGCTGGTCGTTCGACTACATCATCAATATGGGCCGGGGCGATTTTCAGGGGGTGACGGCTGATCAGGTCGGCGGTTACTTCAATGGCGTGATCAGCGACCCTTGGCGGCTGGTGCTGTGGCACAGCCTGTTCATGCTGCTGTCGGCGCTGGTGATTGCCCGTGGCGTGGTGGCGGGGCTGGAGAAAAGCCTGCGGATCATGATGCCGCTGCTGTTCCTGCTGCTGGTAATCCTGCTGGGGTACAGCCTGACGACCGGGCACTTCATGCAGGGCCTGCACTTCATGTTCGACTTCGACACCTCGCGCCTGCTGGATGGCTTGTTGCCGGCCATGGGGCACGCCTTTTTCTCGTTGAGTGTCGGTGTCGGCTCGCTGTTGATCTATGGGGCCTACATGCCGAAAGGCGCCTCTATTGGCGGCACCATCGTTGCTGTTGCCTTGCTCGATACCTTTGTTTCGCTGCTGGCCGGCCTGGCCCTGTTCCCGATCGTCTTCGCTGCCGGCCTGAACCCGAGCGAGGGCCCGGGCCTGATGTTTGTCGCCTTGCCGTTTGCCTTCGGTAATGTGGCCTTTGGTCAATTGATGGGCGTCGTATTCTTTGTTCTAGTGGCGGTGGCGGCCTGGAGCTCGGCGATTTCCCTGCTTGAGCCCATGGTCGCCTACCTGGTGGAACGTACTGGCGTACGCCGTGGCTGGATCACTACCTGGCTGGCTTTCAGTTGCTGGTTGGTCGGCCTGGGTACAGTGTTTTCGTTCAATATCTGGCAACAGGCACGCTTTTTCGTGAACGACGGCAGCGGTTTTCAGCTCTACCAGTGGGGTGTGAGCGGCGGGCTGGACTTCTTTGGCGTGATCGACTTTTTCACCTCGCGGATCATGTTGCCGCTGGGTGGTTTGTGCTTTGTGATATTCGCGGGTTGGATCATGGGGCGTGAGGCGGTGCGCGATGAATTGGCAATGCGCAGCCCGTTGCTGTTTGCTCTGACTTTCTTCTTGATGCGCTATGTGGCGCCACTCGGCATTCTGGTTGTGTTTGCCGCTCAGCTTTGGAAGTGACACCTGGATGACTACCCATATTCAACGTTCGGCCCTGCTGCCCTATCCGGCCCAGGCGTTGTACGACCTGGTCAACGATGTTGCGCGCTACCCGGAGTTCCTGCCCTGGTGCTCGTCCAGCACGGTGCTCGAGGTCAATGACGAGTTGATGCGCGCCAGCCTGGAAGTGGCCAAGGGAGGCATGAGCCAGAAGTTTGTTACCCGTAATGTACTGGTGCCCGGGCAATCCATCGAGATGAACCTGGAGGAGGGGCCGTTCAATCAGTTGCACGGTCTGTGGATCTTCAAGCCATTGGGCGAGAAGGCCTGCAAGATCAGTCTGGACCTGTCTTTCGACTACGCCGGACCACTAGTGCGGGCGACCCTCGGGCCGCTGTTCAATCAGGCGGCCAATACCCTGGTCGATGCCTTCTGTCAGCGGGCCAAACAACTTGCGGGTTGAAGTGGTTTACGCCACGGCCGAGCAGCAATGGTTGCTGGCTGTGGACGTGGCGCCCGGCACGACACTGCGTGAAGCGGTGCGGTTGTCGGGCATCGCCGAACAAGTGCCGGGTCTGGATGTAGACGCGTGTCCGCTTGGCATCTTTGGTAAAGTCGTCAACGAGGCGGCGCAGCAGGCGGTCGCTGAAGGTGATCGTATTGAGCTGTACAGGCCTTTGTTGATCGACCCCAAGGAAGTGCGTAAACAGCGCGCCGACAAGGTGGCGAGGGTCTTCAAGAAAGCCAAGCGCTGAATTGCAGGTACAAAAAAGCCCGGAATGTCCGGGCTTTTCTTTGCCTGCAGAATGCTTACTGCGGCGAGGTTTCCAGTGGGGCTGGGGTCGGTACCGGGATCGTTTCGATGGTATCGACTTCGCGCTGGATCTTCTCTTCCAGGGAGCCTGGCTTGGCCGGGGTTTCTTTGACCTGTTCGGTCGGCTCCGTGGTGGTGCCTGGCTGTGCCGGGCTGACGCTGGTGTCGCCGCTGCCGCCGAGGATTTCCTGGTCGCGGCTGACGCCTGGCATGAAGTCGCCGGACAGGCTGACCAGTTGATCGTTCTCGTTGAAGAAAATGCTCATGCGTTCCTGCTGGCGTTGGCCGCCACCAGGTTGCAAGCTGTACAGGTAATCCCAGCGGTTGGTGTGGAAGGTATCCTGGATCAGCGGGTTACCCATGATAAACCGTACTTGCCGGCGGGTCATTCCGGGGCGTAATTGGTCTATCATGTCTTGCGTGACGACATTGCCCTGCTGGATGTCGATTTTGTAAACCCCGGGGAACGAGCAACCGGCGAGTGCGAGCAGTCCCACAAAGGTGAGGCTGGTTAGCAAGAGCTTGGTGTTTTGCATCGGTGGGCGACTTCCACTATCTTGGCTGGACAACGTAAACCCCGATCATACCCGTATTCAGAGAAGCTGCGAAGCAGCATCGGCGAGAAAGCTGACCATGGTTGAAAATAGCGAACTGCGCAAAGCCGGTCTCAAGGTGACACTGCCTCGAGTAAAAATTCTACAGATGCTCGACTCTACCGAGCAACGTCACATGAGTGCTGAGGATGTCTACAAGGCGCTGATGGAGGCAGGCGAGGATGTCGGTCTGGCCACGGTCTACCGTGTTCTGACCCAGTTCGAAGCTGCCGGTCTGGTAGTGCGCCACAACTTCGACGGCGGTCACGCCGTGTTCGAGCTGGCCGATGGCGGCCACCATGACCATATGGTCAACATGGAGACTGGCGAAGTTATCGAGTTCTTCGATAGCGAAATTGAAAAGCGCCAGAAAGAAATCGTTGCCGAACATGGTTTCGAACTGGTTGACCATAATCTGGTCCTGTACGTGCGCAAGAAAAGTAAGTAACACTTCTTGTTGCGCAGCATCAAAGGCGACCCTGGGGTCGCCTTTGTGCTTTCTGGGGCGGGTGTCAGGCTTTGCTGGTGACCACCATCTTGCGGGCGTGGGCCAGGGACTCCTTGGTCAGGTCGATACCGCCGAGCATCCGCGCCACTTCTTCAACCCGTTCGCGCTTGCCCAGGTTGGCCACGGCGGTATGTGTGGCGTCACTGTTGCGCACCTTGTGGACAAACAGGTGATGATGGCCCTGGGCGGCCACTTGTGGCAGGTGGGTCACGGTCAGTACCTGGCCGCGTTCGCCCAGGCGTCGCAACAATTGACCGACGATCTCTGCCGTCGGGCCGCCGATCCCGACATCGACTTCGTCGAAGACCAGCGTCGGGATGCGCGAGGTTTGCGCGGTGATCACCTGGATGGCCAGGCTGATCCGTGACAGCTCACCCCCGGAGGCGACTTTGGCCAGGCCCTTGAGCGGCTGGCCGGGGTTGGCGCTGACCAGTAGCTCCACCTGCTCCAGGCCGTGGGGAGACAGCTCGTCGCTGCCATTGGCGTGCAGTTCGATGCTGAAGCGGCCGCCGGGCATGCCCAAGCGCTGGATTTCCTGCTCGACCGCGCCGGCCAGCTGGTTGGCAGCCTGAATGCGCAGGGCGCTCAACTCACCGGCTTTGTCCTGGTAATGGCGGGCAAAGGCCGCCAGTTCTTCGCCAAGACGCTCAATGGACTCGTCATTGGCATTCAGGCCTTCGAGTTCTTCCATCAGCCGCTGTTGCAGGTTTGCCAGTTCTGTCGGGTGCACACGGTGTTTGCGGGCGAGGGTATAGATGCTGTCGAGACGTTCTTCGAGTTGCTGCAGGCGCGCGGGGTCGGCGTCGAAGTGATCAAGGAAGCGGTTCAGCTCGCCGACCGCTTCTTCAACCTGGATCTGTGCACTGGCGATCATGTTGGCGGCTTCGCCCAGTGCCTTGGGCGCATTTTGCACTGCGGTCAGGCGATTGAGGCTGGCGGTCAGGGCGTTGAGCACATTCCCGGAATCGTTTTCGCTGCAGTGATCGATCACCTGGCGGCAGATGCCAAAGAGTGCTTCGGCGTTGGTCAGGTTCTTGTGTTCCTGCTCCAGCTGCTCCAGTTCGTTCTCGCCCAGGCCGAGGTTGTCGAGTTCTTCGAGCTGGTAGCTGAGCAATTGATGTTGCGCCCGCTGCTCGTCGCCGGAGTTGGACAGGCGCTCCAGCTCCTGGCGGGTCTGGCGCCAGCGCTGGGCGGCCAGTTGCACCTGGCGGGCCAGGTCGGTGGCACCGGCGTACTCGTCAAGCAGGCGGCGGTGGGTATCGGACTTCAGTAGCGACTGGTGCTCGTGCTGGCTGTGGATATCTATGAGCAGCTCGCCGAGGGCCTTGAGGTCGCCGAGCGGGCAGGGCGTGCCGTTGATGTAGCCGCGGCTGCGGCCTTCGGCGGTGATCACCCGGCGCAGGATGCACGGACCGTCGGTGTCCAGGTCGCGCTCGGCCAGCCAGGTGCGGGCCTCGGGAATGTCTGCCAGATCGAAGGTGGCGAGGATGTCGGCCTTGTCGGCGCCTGGGCGCACCACGCCACTGTCGGCTCGATCACCCAGAGTCAGGCCGAGGGCGTCGAGCATGATCGATTTGCCGGCCCCGGTTTCGCCGGTGATGACGCTCATCCCGCGGGCGAGCTCGAGGTCCAGGTGTTCGACGATGGCATAGTTGTGTACGGACAGGTGCACCAGCATTGGGGCGGCTCCCAGGCGTTAAGTCTGGTTATTTATACAGTGTTTTCAAATCCGCTGACAATGCTGCCGTTTAGTTCAATTTGGTTATCAGGGCGCGGTTCTGATTGCGATGGGTTATGAGCGAATGTGCGTGAGCTGTTTCGTAGCCCTTGAACCTGGGTTTTGCGACCCCATATAGGCGGCAGAAGCGCGAGTAATGCTCGCAGACCTTATTCGAGAGGAGAGATTTTATGGCTGACGAACAGCTGGATGAACAGAATCTGAACGCCGAAGCGACTGGCGACCAAGACCTGAGCGCCCGCGTACAGGTGCTCGAAGAGCAGCTGGCGGCGGCCCAGGATCAATCCCTGCGCACCGCCGCGGACCTGCAGAACGTGCGCCGTCGCGCCGAGCAGGACGTAGAGAAGGCGCACAAGTTCGCCCTGGAAAAATTCGCCGGTGACCTGCTGCCGGTCATCGACAGCCTCGAGCGTGGCCTGGAACTGTCCAGCCCCGACGACGAGAACATTCGCCCGATGCGCGAAGGTATCGAGCTGACCCTGAAGATGTTCCACGACACCCTCAAGCGCTACAACCTCGAGGCGATTGACCCGCACGGCGAACCCTTCAATGCCGAGCACCACCAGGCCATGGCCATGCAGGAAAGCGCCGAGGTCGAGCCCAACAGCGTGCTCAAGGTGTTCCAGAAGGGCTACCAGCTCAACGGTCGCCTGCTGCGCCCGGCCATGGTCGTGGTCAGCAAGGCCCCGGCAGCGGTTTCGCCGTCGATTGACGAGCAGGCTTGAAATCGTTTCTGGCGCCCCCATCTAGGTGTCAAGCATTCAAGTATTACCGCAGTTAGCCACCACTGCTGCGGCAACCAAATTCAAGTTTCGGGAGAGTTAACATGGGTAAAATCATCGGTATCGACCTGGGGACCACCAACTCCTGCGTCTCCATTCTGGAAAACGGTAAAGCCAAGGTTATCGAAAACGCTGAAGGCGCGCGTACCACGCCGTCGATCATCGCGTACGCCAACGATGGCGAGATCCTGGTTGGCCAGTCGGCCAAGCGTCAGGCTGTCACCAACCCGCACAACACCCTGTACGCGGTAAAGCGTCTGATCGGCCGTCGCTTCGAAGAAGACGTCGTGCAGAAAGACATCCAGATGGTTCCGTACAAAATTGTCAAAGCGGACAACAGCGACGCCTGGGTTGAAGTGAACGGCCAGAAAATGGCACCGCCACAAATCTCGGCTGAAATCCTGAAAAAGATGAAGAAAACCGCCGAAGACTACCTCGGCGAGCCAGTGACCGAGGCGGTCATCACCGTTCCGGCCTACTTCAACGACAGCCAGCGTCAGGCCACCAAGGATGCCGGTCGCATCGCCGGTCTGGACGTAAAACGTATCATCAACGAACCAACCGCGGCTGCGCTGGCGTACGGTATGGACAAGGCCAAAGGCGACCACACCGTGATCGTTTATGACCTCGGTGGTGGTACCTTCGACGTTTCGGTGATCGAAATCGCCGAAGTCGATGGCGAGCACCAGTTCGAAGTATTGGCCACCAACGGTGACACTTTCCTCGGTGGTGAAGACTTCGACATTCGCCTGATCGACTACCTCGTCGACGAGTTCAAGAAAGAAAGCGGCATGAACCTCAAAGGTGATCCGCTGGCCATGCAGCGCCTGAAAGAAGCCGCTGAAAAAGCCAAGATCGAGCTGTCCTCGAGCCAGCAGACCGACGTCAACCTGCCGTACATCACTGCAGATGCCACCGGTCCTAAGCACCTGAACGTGAAGATCTCCCGCGCCAAGCTGGAGTCGCTGGTCGAAGACCTGGTTCAGCGCACCATCGAGCCTTGCCGCATTGCGATGAAAGACGCCGGTATCGACGTCAGCAAGATCGACGACGTGATCCTGGTTGGCGGTCAGACCCGTATGCCGCTGGTACAGAAAGCGGTTACCGATTTCTTCGGTAAAGAAGCGCGTAAAGACGTCAACCCTGACGAAGCCGTTGCCATGGGTGCTGCTATCCAGGGTGCGGTACTGGCCGGTGACGTCAAAGACGTACTGCTGCTGGACGTCAGCCCGCTGACCCTGGGTATCGAAACCATGGGTGGCGTGATGACTGCGCTGATCGAGAAGAACACCACTATTCCGACCAAAAAGTCGCAGGTGTTCTCGACTGCCGATGACAATCAGAGCGCCGTGACCATTCACGTGCTGCAAGGTGAGCGTAAGCAGGCTGCACAGAACAAGTCCCTGGGCAAGTTCGACCTGGCCGAGATTCCACCAGCACCACGTGGCGTGCCACAGATCGAAGTAACCTTCGACATCGACGCCAACGGCATCCTGCACGTAGGCGCCAAAGACAAGGCTACTGGCAAGACTCAGTCGATCGTGATCAAGGCCAACTCCGGTCTGTCTGATGAAGAAATTCAGCAGATGATCCGCGACGCCGAAGCGAACTCGGAAGAAGACCGCAAGTTCGAAGAACTGGCCGCTGCCCGCAACCAGGGTGATGCACTGGTTCACTCGACTCGCAAGATGGTCGCTGACGCCGGTGACAAGGTCACTGCTGAAGAGAAGACTGCGATCGAAGCTGCCGTGGTTGCCCTGGAAGCCGCTATCAAAGGCGACGACAAGGCTGCCATCGACGCCAAGGTCGAAGAGCTGTCGAAAGTTTCGGCTCCAGTTGCTCAGAAGATGTACGCCGAGCAGCAGGCCGAGCAGCCACAGGCTGGCGCACAGCAGGCTGAAGAAGCCAAGCACGACGACGTCGTTGATGCTGAGTTCGAAGAAGTCAAAGACAACAAGTAATTGCTACAGGTTGTCGGCCGGTTGACTGCTTTCTAGTGGTTGGCTGGTAGGATGTCGCCGCGCGGGGGCTTGCTCCCGCGTTGGCGTGTCTGCAATACCCGAATTTTTACAGCATCTGTCAGGCCTCCTGGAGGGGGTTGAGGCAGCTGCTGGCGGCACAGCGCGGAATGCGCAGAGGTTTGCCGAACGTCCTCAAGAGTGCAAAGACTTATGGCAAAGCGTGACTATTACGAAGTTCTGGGAGTTGAGCGCGGCTCCAGTGAAGCGGACCTGAAGAAGGCCTATCGCCGCCTGGCGATGAAGCATCACCCGGACCGTAACCCTGATGACAAAGAGTCGGAAGAGAAATTCAAGGAAGCCAACGAGGCTTACGAAGTGCTCTCCGATGCCAGCAAGCGCGCCGCCTATGATCAGTACGGTCATGCCGGTGTCGATCCGAGCATGGGTGGCGGCGGTGCCGGCTTTGGTGGCGCGAACTTCTCCGATATTTTCGGTGACGTGTTCAGCGACTTCTTCGGCGGCGGCCGCGGTGGCTCGCGCGGTGGTGCCCAGCGTGGCAGCGACCTGCGCTACACCCTGGAGCTGAACCTGGAAGAAGCGGTGCGTGGTACCACGGTCAATATCCGTGTGCCGACACTGGTCAACTGCGAGCCGTGCGATGGTTCCGGTGCCAAGAAGGGCTCGTCGCCTTCGACCTGTCCGACCTGCGGTGGTATTGGTCAGGTGCGCATGCAGCAGGGCTTCTTCTCGGTCCAGCAGACCTGCCCGCGTTGCCATGGCCAGGGCAAGATCATTACTGATCCGTGCGGTTCCTGCCACGGCGAAGGTCGTGTCGAAGAATACAAGACCCTTTCGGTCAAGGTGCCGGCCGGTGTCGATACGGGCGATCGCATTCGTCTGTCCGGTGAAGGTGAAGCCGGTTCTCATGGCGGTCCGACCGGTGATCTGTACGTTGTGATCAACGTGCGCGAACACCCGATCTTCCAGCGTGACGGCAAGCACCTGTACTGCGAAGTACCGATCAGCTACACCGATGCTGCCCTGGGTGGCGAGCTGGAAGTGCCGACTCTCGATGGTCGGGTCAAGCTGAAGATTCCGGAAGGTACCCAGACCGGCAAGCAGTTCCGACTGCGTGGTAAGGGTGTGGCGCCGGTTCGTGGTGGTGGTGCTGGCGACCTGATGTGCCGCGTCGCAGTCGAAACACCGGTCAACCTCAGTCGTCGCCAGCGTGAGCTGCTCGAAGAGCTGCGCGATTCGCTGGAAGGCGACAGTTCCCATTCGCCGAAAGCCAATGGCTGGTTCGAAGGCGTAAAGCGCTTCTTCGGCGACTTGTAAGAAGGAATAGGGCATGCGACGTATAGCGGTAATGGGCGCGGCAGGGCGCATGGGCAAGACCCTGATCGAAGCAGTACAGCAGGCTCCGGGTGCGGGGCTGACTGCGGCGATTGATCGTCCGGACAGTTCGCTGGTCGGGGCTGATGCCGGTGAGCTGGCGGCGCTGGGTCGGATCGGCGTACCGCTGTCCGACGATCTGGCCAAGGTTGCTGACGAATTCGACGTGCTGATCGATTTCACTCACCCGTCGGTGACCCTGAAGAACCTGGAGTTCTGCCGTAAGGCGGGCAAGGCCATGATCATCGGTACTACCGGTTTCAGTGTCGAAGAGAAGCAGTTGCTGGCCGAGGCGGGTAAAGATATCCCGATCGTCTTTGCGGCCAACTTCAGTGTTGGCGTCAACCTCAGTCTGAAACTGCTGGACATGGCTGCGCGAGTGCTCGGGGATGATGTCGATATCGAAATCATCGAAGCTCACCATCGGCACAAGGTCGATGCGCCATCGGGTACCGCGCTGCGCATGGGTGAAGTCGTCGCCAATGCGCTGGGGCGTGACCTGCAGGAAGTGGCGGTGTACGGCCGTGAAGGCCAGACCGGTGCCCGTGACCGTCAGACCATCGGTTTCGCCACTGTGCGTGCCGGCGACGTGGTTGGTGATCACACCGTGTTGTTCGCCGCTGACGGTGAGCGCCTTGAGATCACTCACAAGGCTTCAAGTCGCATGACCTTTGCCAAGGGTGCGGTGCGTGCCGCCCTGTGGCTGGACGGGCGCGAGCCTGGCTTGTACGACATGCAGGACGTACTCGACCTGCGTTGATGGCAACACTCCTGTGGGGGCGGGCTTGCCCCTCCCACAGCACCCCTCCAATGCGCCCTGTCGCATTCCTGAGCTTTTCAGGCACATCAGTGGTAGACCAAAAAAGCGTTTTTCTGTAAGCTACAGCTTTAGTGTGTCCACTAAAAGCGCGCAGATAATTCGATTAAGAAAGCGGGGTGACGTGTCTATACGTCATTCCGCTTTTTTGCAACCTGCGATCGCCCCTTCAGGCTAGATTTACGGGAGGTCTTCTTGACTAAGCCAGCCATACTCGCCCTTGCCGATGGCAGCATTTTTCGCGGTGAAGCCATTGGAGCCGACGGACAAACCGTTGGTGAGGTGGTGTTTAACACCGCAATGACCGGCTATCAGGAAATCCTGACTGACCCTTCCTATGCGCAGCAAATCGTTACCCTGACTTACCCACACATCGGCAACACCGGCACCACGCCGGAAGACGCCGAGTCCGATCGCGTCTGGTCGGCCGGTCTGGTGATTCGCGACCTGCCACTTATCGCGAGCAACTGGCGCAACAAGCAGTCGCTGCCTGACTACCTCAAAGCCAATAACGTGGTAGCGATCGCCGGCATCGACACGCGTCGTTTGACGCGCATCCTGCGTGAGAAGGGCGCGCAGAACGGTTGCATCCTGGCCGGCGACAACATCAGCGAAGAGGCTGCAATCGCCGCCGCTCGCGGTTTCCCTGGCCTCAAGGGCATGGACCTGGCGAAAGTTGTCAGCACCAAGTCCAGCTACGAATGGCGCTCCAGCGTCTGGGAGCTGAAAACCGACAGCCACGCGACCATCGATGCCGCCGATCTGCCGTACCACGTGGTTGCCTACGACTACGGCGTCAAGCTGAACATCCTGCGCATGCTGGTTGCCCGCGGCTGCCGCCTGACCGTGGTGCCGGCACAAACCCCGGCCAGCGAAGTCCTGGCGCTCAACCCGGATGGCGTGTTCCTGTCCAACGGCCCTGGTGATCCGGAGCCATGCGACTACGCGATCCAGGCGATCAAGGACATCCTCGAAACCGAAATCCCGGTATTCGGTATCTGCCTGGGTCACCAGCTGCTGGCCCTGGCCTCCGGTGCCAAGACCGTGAAAATGGGTCATGGTCACCACGGTGCCAACCACCCGGTCCAGGACCTGGATACCGGCGTGGTGATGATCACCAGCCAGAACCACGGTTTCGCGGTTGATGAGGCCACCCTGCCGGGCAACGTCCGCGCCATCCACAAGTCGCTGTTCGACGGTACCCTGCAGGGTATCGAACGCACCGACAAGAGCGCGTTCAGCTTCCAGGGTCACCCTGAAGCCAGCCCGGGCCCGACTGACGTCGCGCCTCTGTTCGACCGTTTCATCGATGCCATGGCCAAGCGCCGCTGAGCACCTGCGAGAAGGCCCTGAACCGGTGCAAGCCGCGTTCAGGTGCTGTCCCAAGATTGTTCAAAGCGGCTTGCCGACTGACCTGCGGAATTGAGTGATACCCATGCCAAAACGTACAGACATTAAAAGCATCCTGATTCTTGGCGCTGGCCCGATCGTGATCGGCCAGGCCTGCGAATTCGACTACTCCGGCGCCCAGGCCTGTAAAGCCCTGCGCGAAGAGGGCTATCGCGTCATCCTGGTGAACTCCAACCCGGCCACCATCATGACCGACCCGGCCATGGCCGACGCCACCTACATCGAGCCGATCAAGTGGCAGACCGTTGCCAAGATCATCGAAAAAGAACGCCCTGACGCGCTGCTGCCGACCATGGGTGGCCAGACCGCCCTGAACTGCGCCCTGGACCTGGAGCGCGAAGGCGTCCTGGAAAAGTTCGGCGTGGAAATGATCGGTGCCAACGCCGACACCATCGACAAAGCCGAAGACCGTTCGCGCTTCGATACCGCCATGAAGGCCATCGGCCTGGAATGCCCGCGCTCCGGTATCGCCCACAGCATGGAAGAAGCCAACGCAGTGCTCGAGAAGCTCGGCTTCCCGTGCATCATCCGTCCGTCCTTCACCATGGGCGGCACCGGTGGCGGTATTGCTTACAATCGGGAAGAATTCGAAGAAATCTGCGCCCGTGGTCTGGACCTGTCGCCGACCAAAGAGCTGCTGATCGACGAATCGCTGATCGGCTGGAAAGAGTACGAGATGGAAGTGGTCCGCGACAAAAAGGACAACTGCATCATCGTCTGCTCGATCGAGAACTTCGACCCGATGGGCGTGCACACCGGTGACTCGATCACCGTGGCTCCGGCACAGACCTTGACCGACAAGGAATACCAGATCATGCGCAACGCCTCGCTGGCGGTGCTGCGTGAAATCGGTGTTGAAACCGGCGGTTCCAACGTGCAGTTCGGCATCTGCCCGGACACCGGCCGCATGGTCGTGATCGAGATGAACCCGCGGGTATCGCGTTCCTCGGCCCTGGCCTCGAAAGCCACTGGCTTCCCGATCGCCAAGATCGCCGCCAAGCTGGCTGTCGGTTACACCCTCGACGAACTGCAGAACGACATCACTGGCGGCCGTACCCCGGCTTCCTTCGAGCCGTCGATCGACTACGTCGTTACCAAGCTGCCACGTTTCGCCTTCGAAAAATTCCCGAAAGCCGACGCCCGCCTGACCACCCAGATGAAATCCGTGGGTGAAGTCATGGCCATCGGCCGGACCTTCCAGGAATCCCTGCAGAAAGCCCTGCGCGGTCTGGAAGTCGGTGTTTGCGGCCTCGACCCGAAAGTCGACCTGGCCAGCCCTGACGCTGCCAGCATCCTCAAGCGCGAGCTGACCGTGCCGGGTGCCGAGCGCATCTGGTACGTGGCTGACGCCATGCGCTCGGGCATGACCTGCGACGAAATCTTCGCCCTGACCGGTATCGACCACTGGTTCCTGGTGCAGATGGAAGACCTGATCAAAGAAGAAGAGAAGGTCAAGACCCTGGCCCTGTCGGCGATCGACAAGGACCTGATGCTGCGTCTCAAGCGCAAGGGCTTCTCCGACCAGCGTCTGGCCAAGCTGCTGGGTATCACCGACAAGAACCTGCGTCGTCACCGCCACAAGCTGGAAGTGTTCCCGGTCTACAAGCGCGTTGACACCTGCGCGGCCGAGTTCGCCACCGACACCGCCTACCTGTACTCGACCTACGAGGAAGAGTGTGAAGCGAACCCGTCGACCCGCGACAAGATCATGATCCTCGGCGGCGGTCCTAACCGTATCGGTCAGGGTATCGAGTTCGACTACTGCTGCGTACACGCGGCACTGGCCCTGCGTGAAGACGGTTACGAGACCATCATGGTCAACTGCAACCCGGAAACCGTCTCCACCGACTACGACACCTCCGACCGTCTGTACTTCGAGCCGCTGACCCTGGAAGACGTGCTGGAAGTGGTGCGTGTCGAGAAGCCAAAAGGCGTGATCGTCCACTACGGCGGCCAGACTCCGCTGAAGCTGGCGCGTGCCCTGGAAGAAGCCGGCGTACCAATCATCGGCACCAGCCCTGACGCCATCGACCGCGCGGAAGACCGTGAGCGCTTCCAGCACATGGTTCAGCGCCTGAACCTGCTGCAGCCGCCTAACGCCACCGTGCGCAGCGAAGACGAAGCGATTCGTGCTGCCGGCGTTATCGGTTACCCGCTGGTGGTGCGCCCGTCCTACGTACTGGGCGGCCGTGCGATGGAAATCGTCTACGAACTGGACGAGCTCAAGCGCTACCTGCGCGAAGCGGTGCAAGTGTCCAACGACAGCCCGGTACTGCTCGACCACTTCCTCAACTGCGCCATCGAGATGGACGTGGATGCGGTCTGCGACGGCAAGGACGTAGTGATCGGCGCGATCATGCAGCACATCGAACAGGCGGGTGTTCACTCCGGTGACTCGGCTTGCTCGCTGCCACCGTACTCGCTGCCGGCCCATGTTCAGGACGAAGTCCGCGAACAGGTCAAGAAAATGGCCCTGGAACTGGGTGTTGTCGGCCTGATGAACGTCCAGCTGGCGCTGCAGGGCGACAAGATCTACGTGATCGAAGTCAACCCGCGCGCTTCGCGTACCGTGCCTTTCGTCTCCAAGTGCATCGGCACTTCGCTGGCGATGATTGCCGCGCGCGTCATGGCTGGCAAATCGCTGAAAGAAATCGGTTTCACCCAGGAAATCATTCCTAACTTCTACAGTGTCAAAGAAGCGGTGTTCCCGTTTGCCAAGTTCCCGGGTGTTGACCCGATCCTCGGCCCTGAGATGAAATCCACCGGTGAAGTCATGGGTGTCGGCGACAGCTTCGGTGAGGCCTTCGCCAAAGCCCAGATGGGTGCCAGCGAAGTGCTGCCGACCGGCGGTACTGCGTTCATCAGCGTGCGTGACGACGACAAGCCACAAGTGGCCGGTGTTGCCCGTGATCTGATCGCCCTGGGCTTCGAAGTGGTTGCCACCGTCGGTACCGCCAAGGTTATCGAAGCGGCTGGCCTGAAAGTGCGTCGCGTGAACAAGGTGACCGAAGGTCGTCCGCACGTGGTCGACATGATCAAGAACGACGAAGTGTCGCTGATCATCAACACCACCGAAGGCCGCCAGTCGATCGCCGACTCCTACTCGATTCGTCGCAATGCGTTGCAGCACAAGATTTACTGCACCACCACCATTGCGGCCGGTGAAGCCATCTGCGAAGCGCTGAAATTTGGTCCTGAAAAGACCGTTCGCCGCTTGCAGGATCTGCATGCAGGACTCAAAGCATGAGCATTACCAAGTACCCGATGACCGTCCAGGGCGCTCGCGCCCTGGAGGAAGAGCACCTTTTCCTGAGCAAGACCGAGCGTCCGCGCCTGAGCCAGGCCATTGGTGAAGCCCGCGAACTGGGCGATCTCAAGGAAAACGCCGAGTACCACGCTGCCCGCGAAGAGCAGGGTATGGTCGAGGCGCGTATTCGCGATATCGAAGGCCGCCTGCAGAACTCGGTGGTGATCGATGTCACCACCATCGCCCACACTGGCAAAGTGATTTTCGGTACCACCGTGGACCTGGAAAACACCGAGACCGGCGATCAGGTGACTTACCAGATCGTGGGTGAAGACGAAGCGGACGTGAAGCAGGGCAAACTCTCGGTCGGTGCTCCGATCGCCCGCGCCATCATTGGCAAGGAAGAGGGTGATACCGTGGTGATCAAAACGCCAAGCGGTACGGTCGAGTACGAGATTGTCGAAGTCAAACACATCTGACCGTCGCCGGGGCTTTGCTGCCGCCCCGGCAATCTGGCAACTGACCCAGGTGTTCTGGGTGGGTGGCCTGTGGATGCTGCATTTCGGTCTGCTGCCGGCGTTGGGCCAGATTGGCCTGGCGCCGCTGTTGATCGAGGATATTGGTAGCCTGATGGCATCGTTGCTGGTGGCGTTTGCGGCATTTTGCGCAGGCGTGCAGGCACTGGTGCTGATTCAGGCGCAGGGCCTGGCCAGTCTGTGGCGGGACATGCGGGGGCAGTTGTTGTCGATGGCAATGCTGGCGTGCGTGGTGTATTTCGCTTTGCGCGTGGGCATGCCGGGGGAATTGCGCTGGCAGCTGTTCTGCTACCTGGTGTTGGGTCTTACCGGCTTGCTGCTGGTCATGCAGCCGGTGCCGGGCAGGGCGCGCAGGGCGCGCCACTGACCGCGGCGAACATCACTTGTAGCGATGGATGTTCGACAGCTGCTTGTTCGGCTGTGGGTTGCGGCGATAGATCAGCGCCTTTTTGCCGATGGTCTGTACCAGCTCGGCGCGACCGGCTTTGCACAGTGCGGCGATTGCGGCGGCACGTTCTTCCCGATCTTCCGAACGAATCTCGACCTTGATCAGTTCGTGATCGGCCAGAGCGCGTTCGAGTTCGGCGATAACGCCCTCAGTCAGCCCGTTGCCTGCCACAATCAGAACTGGTTTCAGATCGTGGCCAATGGATTTGTACTGTTTCTTCTGCTCGTTATTGAGCGGCATAATCTGACCCTTGTGTCTGATTCTGTAAAAATGGCGGCCATTTTACCCGAGGGCCCGTGGATCCGCCCAGTTAATCACGACCCTAATCATCGAGGTGCCCAGTGGCGCGTTCCAAGACAAGCCTTGGCTGGCTGAAAGAACACTTCAACGATCCTTATGTCAAAAAGGCGCAAAAGGATGGTTATCGCTCGCGAGCGAGCTACAAATTGCTGGAAATTCAGGAAAAGTACCGAATTATTCGCCCTGGTATGAGCGTAGTCGATCTCGGCGCGGCGCCGGGTGGCTGGTCGCAGGTGACCAGTCGTCTGATCGGCGGTCAGGGCCGTCTGATCGCTTCGGACATTCTGGAGATGGACAGTATTCCGGACGTTACCTTCGTCCAGGGTGACTTCACCCAGGACGAAGTGCTGGAGCAGATCCTTGCGGCGGTCGGTAATTCACACGTAGACCTTGTGATTTCCGATATGGCCCCCAATATGAGTGGTACGCCTGCTGTGGATATCCCCAAGTCCATGTTCCTGTGTGAGCTGGCCCTTGATCTGGCGACCCGGGTACTCAAGCCGGGTGGGGATTTTCTGATCAAGATTTTCCAGGGCGAAGGCTTTGACGTATATCTGAAGGACGCTCGTCAGAAATTCGACAAGGTTCAGATGATCAAGCCTGACTCTTCGCGGGATCGCTCCCGCGAGCAGTACTTGCTGGCGAGGGGTTATCGCGGCGAGTAAGGCTTCAGGCCGGTGACTTTCAGGGCGCCCGATAGTTATTTCCAATCGGCTGTCCTGCCTGACCTGGATGAACATCGTGTAGTCTAGGTTTCACAAAGGGTTACAGACGGCGCCTGCAGATGTGTAGGTTATGTAGTAAGTTAGGCCGGTGAATATCATGCGAGGCACGGCTGCGCCGTCAGCCGGCTTCAGAGGGTAGCTAATTGAACGATATGGCAAAGAACTTGATCCTGTGGTTGATCATCGCGGCTGTCCTGGTGACAGTGATGAACAACTTCTCCAGCCCGAATGAGCCACAGACCCTCAACTATTCCGACTTCATTCAGCAGGTCAAGGATGGCAAGGTCGAGCGCGTAGCGGTCGATGGCTATGTCATCACCGGCAAGCGTACTGATGGCGACAGCTTCAAGACCATCCGTCCGGCCATCCAGGACAACGGCCTGATCGGTGATCTGGTCGACAACCACGTCGTGGTCGAGGGCAAGCAGCCTGAGCAACAGTCCATCTGGACCCAACTGCTGGTCGCCAGCTTCCCGATCCTGGTCATCATTGCCGTATTCATGTTCTTCATGCGCCAGATGCAGGGTGGTGCCGGCGGCAAGGGCGGGCCGATGAGCTTCGGCAAGAGCAAGGCGCGTCTGCTATCCGAAGACCAGGTCAAGACTACTCTGGCCGATGTCGCAGGTTGCGACGAAGCCAAGGAAGAGGTTGGCGAACTGGTAGAGTTCCTGCGCGATCCAGGCAAGTTCCAGCGCCTGGGTGGTCGCATTCCCCGTGGCGTGCTGATGGTCGGCCCGCCGGGTACCGGTAAAACCTTGCTGGCCAAGGCGATTGCCGGTGAAGCCAAGGTTCCGTTCTTCACCATCTCCGGTTCCGACTTCGTCGAAATGTTCGTCGGTGTCGGCGCCAGCCGTGTTCGCGACATGTTCGAACAGGCCAAGAAACACGCACCGTGCATCATCTTCATCGACGAAATCGACGCCGTCGGTCGCCATCGTGGCGCCGGCATGGGTGGCGGTCACGACGAGCGCGAGCAGACCCTCAACCAGTTGCTGGTGGAGATGGATGGTTTCGAGATGAATGACGGCATCATCGTCATTGCCGCGACCAACCGTCCTGATGTGCTCGACCCGGCGCTGCTGCGTCCTGGTCGCTTCGACCGCCAGGTCGTGGTCGGCTTGCCGGACATTCGCGGTCGTGAGCAGATCCTCAAGGTACACATGCGCAAAGTGCCGGTCGGCGACAACGTCAACCCGGCAGTCATCGCCCGTGGTACCCCTGGTTTCTCCGGTGCCGACCTCGCCAACCTGGTCAACGAAGCCTCGCTGTTTGCTGCCCGTGGCGGTAAGCGTGTCGTCGAGATGAAAGAGTTCGAGCTGGCCAAAGACAAGATCATGATGGGCGCCGAGCGCAAAACCATGGTCATGTCCGAGAAAGAGAAGCGCAATACGGCTTATCACGAAGCGGGTCATGCCATCGTTGGTCGCGTCGTGCCTGAGCATGATCCGGTCTACAAAGTGTCGATCATTCCACGTGGTCGCGCCCTGGGTGTCACCATGTTCCTTCCTGAGGAGGACCGTTACAGCCTGTCCAAGCGTGCGCTGATCAGCCAGATCTGCTCGCTGTACGGCGGCCGTATCGCCGAGGAAATGACCCTTGGTTTCGACGGTGTGACTACCGGTGCTTCCAACGACATCATGCGTGCGAGCCAGATTGCCCGGAACATGGTCACCAAGTGGGGTCTGTCGGAAAAACTCGGGCCGCTGATGTATGCCGAAGAAGAAGGTGAAGTCTTCCTGGGTCGCAGCGCCGGCTCCCAGCATGCCAGCGTCTCGGGCGAAACGGCCAAGCTGATCGACTCCGAGGTGCGCAGCATCATCGATCAGTGCTATGCCACCGCCAAGCAGATCCTTACGGATAACCGCGACAAGCTCGACGCCATGGCTGATGCATTGATGAAGTACGAGACCATCGATGCCGAGCAGATCGACGACATCATGGCTGGCCGTACTCCGCGCGAACCGCGTGACTGGGAGGATGGCTCGGGTACGCCTGCACAGCAGAGTGATCGCCCGGAATCGCCGATTGGCGGCCCGGCGGCGCAAATCTAAGGGCTTTTATGACGTCAAAGCAGTACCCAACCCGGTTGCCTTGCGGCAACCGGGTTCTTGATTTGTCCCGTACCCATGTCATGGGTATCCTCAATATCACCCCCGATTCCTTCTCCGATGGCGGTCGTTTCACCCAGCGTGATGCGGCATTGCGTCATGCCGAGGCGATGGTGGCTGCCGGGGCGACCCTGGTCGATGTCGGTGGCGAGTCCACTCGTCCTGGTGCTCGAGCGGTGTCTGCGCTTGAAGAGCTGGAGCGCGTTGCCCCGATCGTCGAAGCCATCAATCGTGAGCTCGATGTGATCATCTCGGTTGATACCTCGACGCCAGCGGTGATCCGCGAGTCAGCCAGGCTCGGTGCCGGGCTGATCAATGATGTGCGTTCACTCAGTCGTGACGGTGCCCTGGATGCTGCTGCAGCTACCGGTTTGCCAGTGTGCCTGATGCATATGCGCGGCGAGCCGGGCGACATGCAGGACAATCCGCATTACCAGGATGTCACTGCCGAGGTTGCGAGCTATCTTGAAGAGCGAATGGCGGCTTGCGCGGCCGTCGGTATCGAGGCCGAGCGGATCATTCTTGATCCGGGTTTCGGCTTTGCCAAGAAGCTGGAGCACAACCTTAGCCTGTTCAAGCACATGGAAGCGCTTTATCAGCTGGGGCGTCCCTTGCTGGTGGGCGTTTCGCGCAAGAGCATGATCGGCCTGGCCCTTGGTCGTCCGGTCGGAGAACGGCTCTATGGCAGCCTTGCCCTGGCTGCACTGGCGATGACCAAGGGTGCGAGCATCCTGCGTGTTCACGATGTCGCCGAAACCGCCGATGTAGTGCGGATGATTGCAGCGGTTCAAACCGCCGAATAAGCGTGATGGAGCATCTATGAGCAGAAAATATTTTGGTACCGACGGTATCCGTGGCCGTGTCGGTGAATACCCCATCACCCCTGACTTCATGCTCAAGCTCGGCTGGGCCGCGGGTATGGCCTTTCGCAAGATGGGCGCTTGCCGGGTGCTGGTGGGCAAGGATACCCGCATTTCCGGGTACATGTTCGAATCGGCCCTGGAAGCTGGTTTGTCCGCCGCCGGTGCTGATGTGATGTTGCTCGGGCCGATGCCGACCCCGGCCATCGCCTACCTGACCCGGACCTTCCATGCCGAGGCGGGTATCGTTATCAGCGCCTCGCATAATCCACATGATGACAACGGTATCAAGTTCTTCTCCGGCCAGGGCACCAAGCTGCCTGACGAAGTCGAGCTGATGATCGAAGAGTTGCTCGATCAGCCAATGACCGTGGTCGAGTCGAGCAAGCTGGGCAAGGTGTCGAGAATCAACGACGCTGCCGGGCGCTATATCGAGTTCTGCAAAAGCAGCGTGCCGACCAGCACCGATTTTGCCGGCCTCAAGCTGGTGGTCGATTGCGCTCACGGCGCTACCTACAAGGTCGCGCCAAGCGTGTTTCGCGAGCTGGGTGCTGATGTCACGGTGCTTTCGGCACAGCCAGACGGCCTGAATATCAACGAAAACTGTGGTTCGACCCATATCGAATCGCTGCAAGCGGCGGTTCTGGTTGGTCATGCTGACCTGGGTATTGCCTTCGATGGCGATGGCGACCGGGTGTTGATGGTCGACCATACCGGTGCAGTCGTCGATGGTGATGAATTGCTGTTCATCATTGCCCGTGACCTGCAGGAGCGCGGCAAGCTGCAGGGTGGGGTGGTTGGTACGCTGATGAGCAATCTGGGCCTGGAGCTGGCGCTCAAGGACCTCGATATCCCCTTTGTGCGCGCCAAGGTCGGCGACCGCTATGTGATGGCCGAGTTGCTAGAGCGCGAATGGATCATTGGCGGCGAGAACTCCGGGCATGTGGTGTGTTTCAATCACACCACCACGGGGGATGCGATTATCGCTGCGTTGCAGGTGCTGATGGCCCTCAAGCGTCGCGACGAGACCCTTGCCCAGGCCCGTCAGGCCCTGCGCAAGTGCCCGCAGGTGCTGATCAATGTTCGCTTCGGTACCAGCAAGGTCGACCCGCTGGAGCATCCGGCGGTGAAGGAGGCTTCTGCCCGGGTAACCGAGGAAATGGCCGGGCGTGGTCGCGTGTTGCTGCGCAAGTCCGGAACAGAGCCTTTGGTGCGGGTAATGGTCGAAGGCGATGACGAAAGCCAGGTTCGCGCACACGCCGAAACCCTGGCAAAACTGGTAAGTGAAGTTTGCGTTTGAAATACGCTTGCCAGCAGTGATTTGGTTGGGTAACATCTGCGCCCACTTTGACCGACGAGGTACAGCATGCGTCGCCCTATGGTAGCTGGTAACTGGAAGATGCACGGTACCCGCGCCAGCGTCGCTGAGCTGATCAAGGGCTTGAGTAATCAGGCCTTGCCGAGCGGTGTTGAGGTCGCGGTGTTTCCTTCCTCGCTGTACATCAATCAGGTGATTGATGGATTGCAGGGTAAGTCGATCGCCGTTGGCGCTCAGAATTCTGCGGTACAGCCTGAACAAGGCGCGCTGACCGGTGAAATTGCACCGAGCCAGCTGGCTGAGACAGGTTGCGAGCTGGTACTGATTGGGCACTCCGAGCGCCGCCAGATCATTGGCGAGAACGACGAAGTCCTCAATCGCAAGTTCGCTGCGGCACAGGCTTGCGGTTTGAAGCCGGTGCTCTGTGTAGGGGAAACCCTCGAAGAGCGCGAAGCAGGTAAAACGCTTGAGATTGTCGGGCGTCAGCTGGACAGCGTCATCGAAGCGTTCGGTGTTGATGTCTTCGCCAGTGCGGTGATTGCTTATGAGCCTGTATGGGCCATCGGTACAGGGCTGACAGCCTCGCCACAGCAGGCTCAGGATGTGCATAAGGCCATTCGTGAGCAGCTGGCGGCAAAGAACCCGGAAGTCGCGAAGAATGTGCGGCTTCTATACGGCGGCAGCGTGAAGGCGGCCAATGCGGCTGAACTGTTCGGCATGCCGGATATCGATGGGGGCCTGATTGGTGGGGCTTCTCTGAACGCAGACGAATTCGGTGCAATTTGTCGCGCCGCAGGAAACTGAAAAATGCTGGAAACAGTGATCGTTGTTTTGCATCTGATGGGCGCACTGGGTTTGGTAGTGCTGGTGTTGCTGCAACAGGGTAAAGGTGCGGAAGCGGGTGCATCTTTCGGCGCAGGTGCTTCAAATACTGTGTTCGGAAGCCAAGGTTCTGCTACCTTTCTGAGTAAGTTTACTGCTATACTAGCTGCCTCTTTCTTCTTAACTGCTCTTGGGTTAGGATACTTTGCTAAAGAGAAAGCTCATGAGCTGACTCAGGTAGGGTTGCCAGATCCAGCGGTACTTGAAGTGAAGCAGCAAAAACCGGCAACAGATGATGTACCGGTGCTCCAGGAGCAGAAGAACGAAGCCACTAACACTGGCGATGTTCCTCCCGCTCAAGAGCAGAAGTAACGGGTTTCAAAGTAGTATTGCCGAGGTGGTGGAATTGGTAGACACGCAACCTTGAGGTGGTTGTGCCCATAGGGTGTAGGGGTTCGAGTCCCCTTCTCGGTACCAATTGAAACAAGACAGCCCGCTACAGCGGGCTTTCTTGTAGGTGGAGGTTAGATTGACCCTAACAGGGTTCGGTCGTATACTTTCGCCCCAGCTTTGTCGCGGGGTGGAGCAGTCTGGTAGCTCGTCGGGCTCATAACCCGAAGGTCGTTGGTTCAAATCCAGCCCCCGCAACCAGTTTCAGCGGAGCCCCTTTTGCAGGGGCTTTTTCTTGGCTGAACAGTCATAACGCCGGTATTCAACGGCGTATCAGGGATGGGCGCTTTGCCCATTTTTTATTTGCATAGCATGCACGAGGGGGTTCAGGTGTCGAGCAAGCTAGAACAGTTGCAGGCCTTGTTGGCCCCGGTGGTCGAGGCTCTTGGCTATCAATGCTGGGGGATCGAATTCATCTCTCAAGGCAAACATTCGGTCCTGCGTATCTATATCGATAAAGAGGAAGGCATTCTGGTTGATGACTGCGCAATCGTCAGTCACCAGGCCAGTGCAATTCTGGATGTCGAAGATCCGATCAGTTCCGAATACACCCTTGAAGTGTCCTCTCCTGGCATGGATCGCCCGCTGTTCACTTTGGAACAGTTTGCTTCGCATGCCGGCGAACAAGTGAAGATCAAGCTGCGTACGCCCTTTGAAGGTCGTCGTAACTTTCAGGGCCTTCTCCGTGGCGTGGAGGAGCAGGACGTGGTTGTCCAGGTAGACAACCAAGAGTTCCTGTTGCCGATCGATTCGATCGACAAGGCCAACATTATTCCCAGTTTTGACTGAGACGTGCCGGATCCCGCGGACCGCGCGGATCCAATGGCTTGCGAAAGGCGAGGCGTACGATGAGCAAAGAAGTACTGCTGGTTGTTGAGTCGGTATCCAACGAAAAGGGCGTACCGGCCGGCGTAATTTTTGAAGCGCTGGAAGTGGCTCTGGCCACTGCAACCAAAAAACGTTTTGACGACGAAGTTGACCTGCGTGTGGAAATCAATCGCCACACCGGTAGCTACGAAACCTTCCGTCGCTGGACTGTCGTCGAAGAGAAAGATCTGGACGATCCGGCGATCGAAGTGTGGCCGGCGAAGATTCAGGAGACTCATCCTGAAGCCAAAGTCGGTGACGTGATCGAAGAAAAGATCGAGTCGATCGAGTTCGGCCGTATTGCCGCCCAGACCGCCAAGCAAGTCATCGTCCAGAAGGTCCGTGAAGCCGAGCGCGCTCAGGTGGTAGATGCTTACCGCGAGCGTCTGGGCGAGATCATCTCCGGTACCGTCAAGAAGGTCACCCGTGACAATGTCATCGTTGACCTGGGCAACAACGCCGAAGCGTTGCTGGCCCGTGAAGACATCATCTCTCGCGAGACTTTCCGTGTCGGTGTGCGCCTGCGCGCCCTGCTCAAGGAAATCCGCACCGAGAACCGCGGCCCGCAGTTGATCCTGTCGCGTACCGCGCCACAGATGCTGATCGAACTGTTCCGCATCGAAGTGCCGGAAATCGCCGAGGGCCTGATCGAAGTCATGGCCGCGTCCCGTGATCCGGGTTCGCGCGCCAAAATCGCCGTACGCTCCAAGGACAAGCGCATTGACCCGCAAGGTGCCTGTATCGGCATGCGCGGTTCGCGTGTCCAGGCTGTGTCCGGTGAACTGGGCGGCGAACGTGTGGATATCGTCCTCTGGGACGACAACCCTGCACAGTTCGTCATCAACGCAATGTCGCCGGCTGAAGTCGCGGCGATCATCGTCGATGAAGATGCCCACGCCATGGATATCGCCGTGGGTGCCGACAACCTGGCCCAGGCAATTGGCCGTGGTGGCCAGAACGTGCGTCTTGCCAGCCAGTTGACCGGCTGGACCCTGAACGTGATGACCGAATCGGACATCCAGGCCAAGCAGCAAGCTGAAACCGGTGACATCCTGCGCAACTTCATCGACGAGCTGGAAGTCGACGAAGAGCTGGCACAGGTGCTGGTCGATGAAGGCTTCACCAGCCTGGAAGAGATTGCCTACGTACCGTTGGAAGAAATGCTCAACATCGACGGCTTTGACGAAGACATCGTCAATGAGCTTCGTGCTCGCGCCAAGGATCGTTTGTTGACC